>Ga0306920_100005795_pt1 | contig 16012 bp, 21 predicted proteins | sample flu12Cox44000170_FD_204666 | JGI IMG/M metagenome (GOLD analysis project Ga0306920, IMG submission 204666) | Lab enrichment of tropical soil microbial communities from Luquillo Experimental Forest, Puerto Rico - flux4day.12C.oxic.44.000.170 (v2)... | ecosystem: Environmental > Terrestrial >... | reverse complement strand
GTGGCTCTCCGACTCGTCGATGAATGCGATCGACCGCCTGGCCGACGTCGGACCCTGGTACCGGCTCGATCAGCAGACGAAGCTGTTCGCAAGCCGCGCTGCCATAACGCAGGGCCCGCTCATGGCGATCGAAGATCCGACCGACGCCAGCGCCGGCGTGCGTAGTCTGTTTTGGAGCGGGACGCTGCTCGACGGGACGGCCAGCACCACCAACTGCTCCGAGTGGACGTCTTACGTCGGGGGGGGTACTGCGACGGTCGGCCGGACCGACACGGCGGGTTCCGGTTGGGTCGATCCGACTCCGCTGTCATGCTCCACGTACCTGTCTCTGCTCTGCTTCGAGCAGTAAGCGACAGAGGTCAGGGGGATTGGGCGACGGGCCCGCGCGACTCTTGCTGCCTCCGCCAACCGTAGCGCGTCAGACCGCGCGGCTTGTAGACGGCCAACGCCGTCGCCGCGAGCAGGACGCACAGGGCGGCGGCGGCGTCCACCAGGAGTTGGACCCGAACGTCGTGCAGATCCGCTCCCAGCGGTCCCTGGGCCGCGTGGTGCGCGAGGAGCGCGATCGGTTGCGTGTGCACCAACAGGACGGCTGTGGCCAGCGTCGTCAGGACGAGCTTGGCGATCACCCAGTAATGGCGGAAGAACCCCCACGGGGTGACGAAGGAGTCGATCAATCCGGTGAGCAGCGACGCCAGACAGAGCGGAACGATGACCGCCCAGGTGGTGAGCTTCATCGCGACGTAGGCGGCACGGACGGCGTGATCCTCACGGCCGACGAGCCCCGCGATCGCGAGTGCGAGGAAGCACGCGACCGCGCCCATCCAACCCACTGACGAGGTGACGTGGGCGGTGAGCGCGAGCTTCCGGACCCCGGACCTTGCCATCAGGTTCCGCTCTTCTCGTTCCCGGCGGGCGGCGCTCCAGCGCCGAAGTGACCGTGGTGATGAAAGCCGCCCCCAGCGAAGTGAACGGCGACGAACACCGCCACCAGCGCGACGGTGATGATCCCGAGGATCTTCACCCAGCGGGGAGCGCCTGGGTACGCGGGAGACTCAGCCATGGGGACCACCTTTCATGCGTCACCAGTTTTACGATACACTGTGTCTCTGTCAAGACCTGATGTATCGCTCCCGGCACCACGTATACTGGCGTCGTGCCCAGGCTCTGGAACGACACGATCGACGCCCACCGGCGGGCCGTGCGCGACGCGACCATCGAGACGACTGTGGCGCTTGTCGCCAAGCACGGGGTGCGGGGGGTGACCATGTCGCAGATCGCCGAGGGGACCGGCATCGGCCGCGCCACGCTGTACAAGTACTTCGCCGACGTCGAGTCGATCCTGCTGGCATGGCATGAGCGCCAGATCGGCGCCCACCTCCACCAGATCGCCGGGATCGTCGAACGAGGCGGCCCGGCCGGCAAGCGGCTCGAAGCGGTGCTCGAGACCTTCGCCCTCATCCAGCACGGGCACCACGACAATGACCTGGCCGCCCTCCTCCACCGTGGAGGCCACGTCGCCCGAGCCGAGCAGCACCTCAAAGGCATCCTGCGCAGCCTGGTCAGCCGGGCCGCGACCGACGGCGACGTCCGGAAGGACGTCCCGCCCGACGAGCTGGCCGGTTACTGCCTCCACGCGCTGGCAGCGGCCGGCCGTCTGCCGTCGAAGGGCGCCGTGCAGCGGTTGGTGAAGGTCACGCTGGCGGGCCTCCGCCCGCCGCGCTGACGGCTACGGGTGAACAGCTCCGCGGCCGATGGTCGCCGATCCGTCACGGCGGATCAGGGGCGTCTTCCCGGCCGCGGTCTGTTCGACCGCGGCGACCTCCTCGACGCGGACGATCGCCTGCGGCGCGCCGGCCTCCTCGAGCTCTCGCCTCACGCGGTCAGCGAGGGTGGCGCCGTCGACGACTTCGGCTCCTCGAACAATCCGGACCTCGATCACGTCAGCCCGCTGGACCACTTGCCACTGTCGGACCGAGAGGGGTTCCAGCACCCGGTGAAAGATGTTGGGATGGATCGACACCGAGCCGCCCCGGCCGTCGGGCACGATCAAGACGTCCTCGATGCGCCCCTCTACCGACTGAACGACTCCGAAGGAACGACCGCATTCGCACCTGGCCTCGGAGAGGCAGACGCGGTCGCTCAGCTCGTAGCGAATCAGCGGCTGAGTTCTAGAGAAGAGCACGGTCACGAGCACCTTCGCGCCGACGACGCCCGGCGGCACGGGTCGGTTTCTCTCGTCGACGACCTCGGTGACCACCAGGTCTTCGAACAGGTGCAGCCGCCGGCGATCGCACTCGGCGGCGATTCCCGCCGGCTCAGTAGCGGCGTAGACCTCGAATGGCTCGATGCCGAAGGCCTGGTGAATGCGGCGGCGGCTCTCCGCGGTCAGCACCTCGGACGAACAGATGACGGCGCGCGGGGAGATCGCGAGGCGTCCCGCGAGCTGCTCCTCGGCGAGCACGCGCCCCATCGAGGCGTAACAGACGAGATTGTCGGGTCGCCAGTCGTTCAATCCGGCGACGATCTCCTCGAGGGGCGACGTGGCGTCGAAGCGACGGACGGGCACGAATGGGCTGTCGACGCTCAGTCCGACGAGAGCAGACTGATGCCAGGGGGTCTTGGAGCTGACGACGGCGAGGCGCGTCCGTTTGCGGAGGTTCACGTCGATGCCGGCCCACGCCTGCGCCCTCGAGTACGAGGCCACGACGGCAGTCCACTCCCGTCGGTTCCAGAGGAAGACGCCCGGGTGCCCGCTGCTCCCGGCCGTCCGCGCGACCCAGTACCGACCGCGAAAGAGTCGGTACCCGTCGAGCGTCGCCAGGAACCGCTGCAGATCGGCGAGGCGCACCTCGGGGTCGGTGACGAGCTCGTCGAACGATTCCATGAGCTGGGCCTTCGTGAGAATCGGCAGCTCCGTGAGCGGCCGACCTTCGAAGCCCGCGTGAAACCTTCGGTAGAACGGCGACCGCTCGACGGCGAACGTCCGCAACGCGGCGACGTCCGCCGCCTGCTGCCGATCGATCTCGGTGCGGCTCCACCGCTCGTGCCTCCCCAGGGCACCTCGCGCCCGCAGAACGCCGAGAATGAAGCCGAGGTTCACCCTGCCCATCGAGGTCACGCGGCGGAATCGTCCTGCGCGGCAGGGGGATGCTGGAGGTCGATGCCGTCTCGCCGCAGGTCGGCGGCGTCCGCCGTCGTCGCCACGGTCCCTGCGGGGTTCTCGTACCAGCCCGGATCCTTGTAGCTGCGAATCCCGTCGCGCACTTTGAGGATGGTGAACATGCCGCCCATGGTGATGACGTCGTGCTTCCCCTTGCCGCCGAGCATCGGGATGCTGTTCGCGGGGACGGGCATTCCCATGCCGCCCATGTCGGCCATGCCCGTCTGGCCCATCGTCATGTAGCCGGGCACGACCCGCCGGACCTTCTCGTCGAGGTTGCCGGGCTGGACGCCGATCAGGTTCGGCGCGCCGTGGCCCATCTGGTTCATCAGGTGGTGCGTCATGTGGCAGTGCATCGCCCAGTCGCCCGGCTCGTCGGCGACGAACTCGATCGTGCGCGTGCTGCCCGTGGGGACGAGGACCGTCGTCTCCGGCCACTGCGCCGACGCGGCGATCTCGCCGCCGTCGGTGTCGGTGATGTGGAACGAGTGGCCGTGCAGGTGGATCGGGTGATGGTCCATCGCCGAGAGGTTGCCGATCCGGATCCGGACGCGCTGGCCCGTGCGGACGACGAGGGGCGCCGTGCCAGGGAACGCCTTGGCGTTCATGGTCAGCATGTTGAACTCGGTCATCTCGAGCGGGTTGGGTCGCTTGGCGCCCGGGTCGACGCGCCACTCGTGCAGCATGATGGCGAAGTCCCGATCGACGCGCCGGTGCGGGCGGCGCGGGTGGATGACGAACAGGCCCGTCATCCCCAGCGCCATCTGCGTCATCTCGTCGTGGTGCGAGTGGTACATCGCCGTACCGCTCTGCCGCAGGGTGAGCTCGTACTTGAACGTCTCGCCCGGCGCGATCGCCTTCTGCGTGAGGCCGCCGACGCCGTCCATCCCGTTGACCAGCTTGACGCCGTGCCAATGGACGGTGGTCGCCGCCGGCAGTCGGTTGGTCACGTAGATGCGCACGCGATCGCCCTCGACGGCCTCGATCACCGGGCCGTGGACGCGGCCGCTATAGCCCCAGCACTTGACCTTGAGGCCCGGCGCCAGCTCGTGCTCGACCTCCTCCGCGACCATGTGGAACACCTTCACGCCTTCGACGGTCTTCCAGGGCAGCTTGGAGCCGTTCGGAACGACCACGGGCTGGTAGTCGCGGCCGGGTTGCCCGGGAGGCATCCTGGGGCCGGAGGTCGACTTGCCGGCGGCCGCGGCCGGCCCGGCGGTCGACAGCAACGCGCCCCCGACGGTGCTGGCCACCAGCAGCGTCCTCCGCGACACCGCGGGCTCGTCCATCTTCGAATCAGTGGCCATGATGATCTCCTTCGGAAGCGGGGGGAAAGGGCCGAGGCGTGGCGTCGGCGGGTGGCGGCGCGGGCGGCGCCGCCGGTCGGGAGGCCGCGGGCGGGAGGGCCCCGCCGAGAGCGCGCGCCAGCTCCGCGCGCGCGAGCCAGTAGTCGCGCAGCGCTTCGAGGTAACCGCGCCGGGCGTCGACCTCGCCCTGCTTCGCCGCCAGCAGCTGGAACGCGCTCAGGAACATGCCGTTGTAATGCAGGAGCGCCTGCGCGGTGACCGTCGTGCGCAGGGGGACGACGACCTCGCGATAGTGAGAGACCATCTGGCGCCCGGTCTCGAGGCGGAGCGCCGCCAGCCGGACCTCCGAACGCGCGTCGATCGCGACCTCCTCGAGCCTGCGCTCCATCTCCCGTCGCTGCGCCTCGAGGCGCGCGATGGTGGCCTGCCGCTGATCGAAGATCGGGAGCTCGATGACCAGGTTCGGCCCCAGCAAGAGCGGGCCGTTGGGGTCCTGGTGCATGTCGACGCCGACGTCGAGCCGCCCCACGAGGCGCGTGCTCCGCGCCAGGTCGACGGCCTTGGACAGGAGCGCCGCCCGCCGCTTCGCCACCGCGACGTCGAGGCGGCGGCTCATGGCGAAGGACTCCAGGTGGTCGAGCTTGGGATCGGCCTCCGGAATCGGCGGGAGGGGCTCCACGAGCCGCCAGCTGGTCGTCTCGCCCCAGAGCCCGAGCAGCCGATTCAGCCGTTCGCGGGCCTCGAGGAGCTCGATCTCCTCCCGGGCGAGATCCAGCTTCGCCTGCTGGTAGGTAGCGGTCTCCGTCGCGCGGTCCAGCTCGCTGACGTTGCCGGCCTCCGACTGCCGCGCCGACAGGTCGGCCGCGGCCTCGGCAGCTTCGACGACGGTCCGCCGGAACGCGACCAGCTCCACGTCGGTTTGCGCGACGACGAACGCCTTCTCGACCTCCGCTGCCACCTCGAGCGCCCGGTTGGCGACGTTCAGCGTGTCGGCCTCGAACTCTTCCCGCGCGATCTGCTTGCGGAGCGGCAGCACGAAGAGATCGAGGAAGTCCTGGACCAGGGAGACGCGAACCTCGTTGGTCTGACCGTTGTTGACCCGGAAGCCGAGATCCAGCCCGAACGCCGGGTTGCGCAGCAGCCCCGCCTGGACCATGTCCGCCTGCGAGACGCCAAGCTCCTCGTAGGTCGCCTGCAGGCCGGGGTTGTTCACGAGCGCGATCTCGACGGCGCGATCGCGCGTCAGCCCCTCGGACGTGACCTTGCGGACCCAGTCCGCGATCTCAGCCTGGTCGGGCGGGCCCTTCTCCCAACGCGTCTTGTGCCCAGTCCGCTCGCCGACGATCGAGGAGACCTGGTCGTGCCCGCGCTCGGGCGAGACGCTCGCGCAGCCGGTGCCGAGCGCGACGATCGGGACGATGTATCCGAGCGGCTTCATGGCTTCGGCTCCTGCGCTCGGGGCACCAGCGTCATCCCGCACTTCGGGCACTTGCCGGGCTTGTCCGAGACGACCTCGGGGTGCATCGGGCAGGTATAGAGGGTCGCGCCCGCTCGGACTGCCCGCTCCGGCTGCGAGAGCGAGCCCGCGTCGAGCGGCGCAGATTCGGGGGCGCCGGGGCTCGACGGGTCGAGCTGGGTCGGCCGGGGCGGCGGCTCCGTCGCGCAGGCCGCGGTCACGGCGACTGCAGCGACGACCAGAAGCCTCTTAATCGAATGGGTCTCAGTGCGCATCTGACTTTTCCTTCGTCCTCTGTTGCGTCTTCTCTGGGGTCTTCTCTTGTTTGGGTGCCGGGTGGGCGCGCTCGAAGGCATCGGCCCAGGCCAGGATCTGGGCCAGGTCGTCGCCGGTCACAGCGCCGGGGTCGTCCGACGGCATGGTGGGTTTTCCGCCTCCCCCGCCGAGCACCTTGCGGACGACGATTCCCGATTCGTCGGCGTGATGGCCGCCGAACGGGTAGCGGTCCATCGAGATGTGAGCGAGGGCCTTCGGCTTCGCTTTCTTGCCGGCGCTGGTGTGGCACCGGAAGCAGTGGCGCTCGAACGCGGGCTTCGCGCTCTCGAACGCCGCTATCTCCTCGGGCGTCGGCTTGGGGGCGTGTCCCACGCCATGCCCTTGGTGGGCGTACGCGACGCGCGCTGCGATCGCCGCACACACGACGACGAAGCCGGCCATGGCCGTGGCTTTCGCCGCAACGGGAATCCTGATCGACATGAGTCCTCCTTGGTCCGAACCTGCGCCGAGCTACACGAGCGGCGACGGCTCAGATCAGGAACGAACGCTTGACGAGGAGGATCGGGGGACCGAGCGGCGGTGGACGAACCGGGAGCGAAGGTGCCCAGTCGCTGGCGAGCTCGAGCGCGTCGGGCGGCCGTCCGACGGCGACCGCCGGCGCCTGGACCGGCGGCGTCCCGTCAGACCCGTGCTCTGACAGCAGCTTGGGGAGGTCGACGGTCTTGACGAGGCAGCAGGTCTCCCCGAGCAACTCCGCCGCCGCCGGCGTCTCGTTCTCGAGATCCGACGGGCAGCAGGTCTCCGGCTGCATGATCGCGCCGGTGAACCGACAGACCAGCGTGCGGATCTGCGTGGGGAGGACGCTGGCTGCGAACAGCGGCACCAGGGCCGCCACCCACAAGGCCTTCGCCCCTCGTCCACTCGGCATCGACGCTGGACTCTGAACAGCGCCGGCTCGGCTGTCAAATCGCCTCCCCTGCCCCGGCGCTCCCGAACCCTTTTCTCCCCGGCCGGCTCCTACCCAGCAAAATGAGGTGTTCGTGAAAGCTGTCGTCGAGTCCATTGGCCAGGTCGGGAGCCGCACCCGGGTGGGTGATCACGAGCTGATCTTCGATCAGCCCGGGTCCGTGCCCGGCGGCGAAGACCGCGGGCCCTCGCCGCTGGACGTCCTGGCGGCGTCGGTCGCGGCGTGCGCTCACTACTTCGCCGCGGCCTATCTGCACGGCCGCGGGCTGCCCACCGACGAGCTGACCGTCGAGGTCACCACCGAGAAGGCCCGCGTGCCGGTGTCGCGCATCGGGCGGCTGGCCTTGCAGGTCACGCTCCCGTCCGGTCTGTCAGAGAAGCAGTTCGAGGGTGTCGAGCGGGCGATCAAGAGCTGCCCGGCGTACGGCACGCTCCTGCACCCACCGGAGGTGGAGGTCGCGCTCGACTCAGCCGGTGACGGTCACCCCGACGCGGAGCGCGCCGCCGTCGGGTAGCATTGAGCCATGATCGGGGCGTCCGCGTCCGATGACGACCTCCTGGCGAAAGCTCGAGCCGGGGATCGCGCGGCGCTGGAGGCGCTGCTCGAGCGGCACCAGGACCAGGTCTACCGCTTCGGGATGAAGATGTGCCGCGATCCCGAGGACGCGAAGGACGTGCTCCAGGAGACGTTGCTCACGATGGCCCGGGGCGTCCGGGACTTCCGGGGCGCGTCGTCGCTGTCGACCTGGCTCTACACGGTCGCGCGCAGCTTCTGCATCAAGAAGCGCCGCCGGAGCAAGTTCGCGCCGGCAGAGCCACGCTCGCTCGAGACCGGCGCCGCGGCCGAGACGCAGGCCCTCGCGGATTCCGCCGAGGGCGCGGACGAGCTGCTGGCGGGCAAGGAGGTCGAGCGTGCGCTCGAGCAGGCCATCGGCGCGCTCGAGCCGATGTACCGCGAGGTCCTCCTGCTCCGCGACGTCGAAGGGCTGACCGCGCCCGAGGTCGCGGAGGTCCTGGGCGTGACGACCCAGGCTGTGAAGAGCCGCCTCCACCGCGCGCGGCTGTCGGTGCGGGAGCGCCTCGAGCCGCTGCTCGGTATCCGCACCGATCTGCCCAAGGCGCCGGGAACGTGCCCGGACGTCCTGACGATGCTCTCGCAACACCTCGAGGACGAGATCAGCGCCGACCTCTGCGCGCAGATGGAGCGCCACCTAGAATCCTGCGGGCATTGCCGCGGCGCCTGCGACACGCTCAAGCGGACGCTCGCGCTCTGCCACGCGTCGGCCGCAGCGAAGGAGGTCCCGGCGCCCGTCCAGGCCTCCGTGCGGACGGCGCTCCGGACCTACCTCGCCGAGACCGCGTGACGGGCGAACACCACGCCACCGACGCAGGTCTACACGGCCGCCGCGTCCATGACCGGCAGCGTGAACCAGAACGTGCTGCCCGACCCGAGCTCGCTGTCGACCCACAGGCGCCCTCTGTGCGCCTCCACGATCTGCCGGACGATCGCCAGGCCCAGGCCGGCGCCGCTGCGCTGGGACCGGCGCGCCTGCCAGAAACGATCGAACACGTGAGCGATGTGCTCCGTCTCGATGCCCACCCCGGTGTCGGCCACCCAGAACGCGACCTCGCCCCCGACCACTTTCGCGCCCACCGAGATGCTCCCCGCGGAGGTGAACTTGATCGCGTTGGCGATCAGGTTCTCCAGCACCTGGAGAACGCGGCTCCGCTCGGCCCAGACGTCGGGAAGGTCCGGCGCGACGTCGACGCGAAGCTCCAGCGAGCGCGCCTGGACCTGCACCCTCTCCGATCGGGACACCTCTGCGATGACCTCGACCGGCGAGACCCGGGCGCGGATGAGCGTGAGCTGGCCCGACTCGAAGCTGGCCACGTCCAGCAGGTCTTGGAGGATGCGCCTCATCCTCTTGGCGTTGTGCTCGAGGGCCTCGACCGCCTCCATCGATCGCCGCTCCGGTTCCCCGGGCGAGCGCCGGAGCAACGCCAGTTGGAACATCATGCTCGCCAGCGGGTTGCGCAGGTCGTGGGCGACGACGGCCAGCACCTCGTCCCGCGCCTGGATCGCCGACTTCTCCGAGCGGTGGAGACGCGCGCTCTCCAGGAACAGCGCGCAGCGCCGCCCGATCTCGAGCGCCAGGGGGAGGTCCGTCTCTTCGAACGGCTGGGAGCTGGACGCCAGCCCCAGGGCGCCGTGGCAGGCGTCGTCGCCGATGCTGAGCGGGACGACCATGGCGCTCCGCAGTCGCATCGCGCGCAAGACGCGCAGGTGCTCGGCGCTCTCCGCGACCTCCTCCAGTGACTCCGGCGTGAACTGCCGGATGACGGGCTTCCGCTCCCGGACCACCCGCCGCGCGGGGTGTTCGGGGCGCACCGTGGTCCGCAAGCTCGTCATCAGCGCGTCCGCTATCCAGGCCTGGGCCGGATCGCGGGTGGCGGCGGCGACGCGCTGCAAATCCCCGTCGGCTTGCACGACGAACAGGATGACGAGGTCCGCCAGATCGCGCGCCACCAACGGCGCGACGTCCTCGAGCGAGCCCTCGTACCGGAGCGGGCTCAACGCCGAACCGAGCTCGGCGAGGATTCGCTGCTCCTTCAGCGCCGCCGCCGCCGCGCGCGCGTTGGCCTCGACGTGGCGGATGACGAAGTCGGTGACCAGCGCCAGCAGGACCGCCAGCAGCGCGGTCGAGGCCGCCATCCGGAGCCAGGTGCGGTAGAGGAGCGGGTCGACCTCGCGGGGGTCGAGCAGGAAGACGCCCTTGACCACCAGGGCCCCGATGACGACGTGCGCCACCGCGGACATGCCGACCAGGGCCAGTCCGACGTGGCGCCCGAGGATGATGCTCCCGAGGACGCAGGCGCTGACCACGATGCCGTTCGCCCCGGCGCCGAATCCGGCGCGGGCGGTGAGGTAGAGGGCGGCCCCCCACATGATGACGATCGCGGCGATCGCGCGAGGCCGGACCGAGACGCCCCACCCCCATCGCAGCGCCGGCAGCAGGACCCCGGCCGACACCAGCACGGCGACGTCCGGCGCCTCCCGCTGCGTCGATCCGACGAACAGGCCGAGCGCCGCCAGAAGCGGCGCCACGATGGCGCAGACGGTGAGCGTTCCGCGCGAGACGCTGTCGCGCCAGGCCTCTGCGGGCTTCACCGGAACATCGGAGGCCGTTGGCTCATGCGGGGCGGCGACTATTTGGACAGACGCCGCCGTCCACCACCATCACATGACCATGTGGGTGGCCGCGCTCGGCGCAGGCGACCGTGCTCAGCGCACGTAGCCGCGGCGGATCGCGACCAGGGTCGCCTCCGACTTCGTGGACACGTGGAACTTCCGGTAGATGGACCGGATGTGGGTCTGGACGGTGTTCGTCGAGATGCCGAGCCCTTGACCGATCTGTGGGTAGCTCGCGCCCCGCGTGAGCAGATCGAGGACCTGGCGCTCGCGGAGCGTGAGGTCCGGCTCGGGGCCCTCGCGGTGGGCGTGAAACCCGGCCAGCACCCGCCTGGCGATCCCCGGCGACATGGGCGCGCCCCCGTCACAGACCTCGTCGATCGCCGAGGCGATCTCCGCCGGACCGGCGTCCTTCAACAGGTAGCCCGTGGCGCCGGCGCGGAGCGCCTCGTAGATGCTGTCATCGTCGGCGAACCCGGTCAGAACCACCAGCTCGACCCGCGGCCACTCCGCCTTGGCGATCGAGATCAGCTCTTGCCCCGACATCCCGGGAAGCCGCAGATCGACGAGGGCGACGTCGACCTCCAGCCCCTGCCGGAGCAGGGCGAGGGCCGGCTCGGCGGCCTCGACCTCGCCGACGACGCGGAGATGGGGTCGGCGCCGCAGCACGGCGGCGACCCGGGAGCGAAGCCGCGCATCATCCTCCACGAGCAGCACGCGATGCAGCGTCGTCCCGTCGCGGTCAGATCGTTCCGAATCGAATCGGTCGTCGCGCTTAGGGATGAGATTCCTCCCCAAAGCGGAGCTCTGGCTCTGGAAAGGAAGCTCGTCCACCGACCGCTCTACCGTCGGCGATCCGTTCCTCACCTGTCAACATGCTCCGTCAGAGCCAGGCGGCCGCGAATGGGTTCGCGCCGGCATCGCGCGCTGCGGCGCCTCGGCGACCACGCAGGGCCGAGCTGGCCGGGTGGGCCCGGTAGAGGCGGCCGTACGCGCCCGCCCAATGTGGGTTTGAAGCGAAACCCTGAACCCTTTTGGGGCCGCTCGGCTCTAAACCGTCAAGGAGGAGAGATGGCGACCGTACAGGTGACCGAGAAGAACTTCGACGCGACCGTGAGTCAGGGGATCGTGGTCCTCGACTTTTGGGCTGCCTGGTGCGGCCCCTGTCGCGCGTTTGCACCCGTGTTCGAGGCGGCGACCGGGCGGCACCCGGATGTGGTGTTCGGCAAGGTCGACACCGAGGCTGAGCCGGGGTTGGCGGCCGCCTTCGAAATCCGGGCCATCCCCAGCCTGGTCGTCATCCGCGACGGTGTGCACCTTGCGACCATCCCGGGCGCTCGCCCCGCCGCGGCCCTGGACGAGCTGATCGGGAAGGTGCGAGACATCGACATGACGGAAGTCCGGCGGAAGATGGACGCGCAGGAGTCGAAGGAGGCGCAGGCCGCGAAGGCGACCGCGAAGCCCCCCCAGGCTGCCGCGGCCGCGAAGGAAGGCGGCGTCTGATGTGCCGACGCATCGAATGCGCGAAGTGCGGCCGCCCGACCTACGCCGGCTGCGGCATGCACATCGAGCAGGTGCTGGGCGACGTGCCGCCGGCCGAACGCTGCCGCTGCCGCGAGGCGCCGGCCAAGAACGAAGGCCAGGGCGCCGGGGGCCTCGGGTCGTGGCTCCGGGGCCTCACGAAGAAGTAGGCACGCCAGCTCGGCGGGGATGGGACAGTATGGCAGCTCATGAAGAGCGTGCCGCCCCGCCTCCGCCGCTGGTTTGTCGTCCACTTCGTGACGGACCTGCTCTTCGCGCTGCCCCTGGTCTTCGCACCGGTCGCGACGCTGAAGGCGCTCGGCTGGACGACGATCGATCCGGTCGCGCCGCGGCTGGTCGGCGCGGCGCTCGCCGGCATCGGCATCGAGTCGTTCCTCGGTCGCAACGACTCGATCGACGCCTTCCGCGCGATGTTGCGGCTCAAATGCGTATGGTCCGGCGTCGCGATCCTGGGGCTGGCGATCTCGCTGTTTGAAGGCGCCCCGCGCGCCACGTGGGCGTTCCTCGCCGTCTTCGTCGCCTTCGGCGTGGTCTGGAACATCTACCGGATCGGCCTGCGGGCCTGACGGTCATCTTGGCGCGGCGACGAGGCCTTCGGTCACCCAGCGACCGAGCAGCTGGAACGCGCGGAGGGCCGCTTCTTCCTCTGGCACCTGCCCGAGCAACCGCTCGCAGACGGTGTCGAACCGAGCGCCGGTCTCCAGCAGAGCCAGGAGCGGCTCCTCGTCCGCATCCACCACGCGGTGGAAGACCTGGAATCCTTGCCGCCAGACCAACAGTGTCTCCCTGACCGCGGGGACAGCGCCGGCCGGGTCGCCCGAGCCGAGCGTCCTCCAGGCCCGGGACAGCGTGAACCGGTTTCGCAGGACCGCGTGACAGGACACCGCCCGCAGGTAGAGGCCCGGCCAGGCTTCGGGGGTGCTTCCCCGGATCTCGTCCATCGTCAGCGCAGCGGCATCGGGACCGTCGTAGAGCTCGAGATGCGTCCGTTCGAGCCGAGCCAGCTCGACGAGCCAGGGGCGTTCTTCGGCCAGGGGGTGGCGCGCCAGGAAGACGAACAGACGCGCGCCCGCCTCGCGCAGCGACGGGTGCGCCGGTGGGCAGGCCGTCAGGTACGCGGTGATGAGGTTGTGAAATTCGGCGTCCCCGACGGCCGCGACGACCCTGGCGTACTCGACGCGCAGCACGTCGAGGATCCGGTAGAAGTACATGTTCGCGTAGACGTCGAGGCGTTCGACCGCGGTCATCGCCGGCGACGGCTTCACCAGGGCCTCGAGATCGGCCGGTGATCCATCGAGCTCACCCAGACGCCTCGCGACGCCTTCGGGGGCCGTGATGAGGTCGTAGAGCGCCGCCTGGAGAGCGACGAGGCTCCTGCCGAAGGGCTCAGCGCGCATGGGCGACCTCCGCTCGGGTCCGCCCCAGGACCTCGGCCTCGATGGCGGCGGCCTGGCGCGACTCGGCGATCACCTCGGACAGCGGCGGGATGTCGTCGTCGCGCTCGATGAGCGTCGAGACCGCCCCGAAGCGCTCGACGGCCGAACGGTATAGCGCCCAGACCCCGTCGCACACGGGGTGGTCATGCGAATCGAGCAGGTGCGTGCCGTGGTCGCTGTGGCCAGCGAGGTGGATCTGCTTGACCCGATCGACGGGGACGCCGCCCAGGAATGCCTCCGGGTCGAACCCATGGTTGTGAGCGCTGACGAACACGTTGTTGACGTCGAGGAGCAGCCCGCAATCGGCGCGGCGGGCGAGCTCGCCGAGGAACTCCCATTCCGAGATCGTCGAGTGCGCGTACTCGAGATAGCTGGAGACGTTCTCGACCAGGATCCGCCGGCCGAGGCGGTCCTGGACAGCCCGCACGCGGCGCGCGACGTGCTCCAGCGACTCTTCGGTGAACGGCAGCGGCCAGAGATCGTGGCCCGTGTGGCCGCCGTAGCTCGACCAGCAGAGGTGGTCGGAGATCCACGCCGGCTCGGTCTCGGCCGCGAGCGCGGCCAGGCGGTCGAGGTACGTGGCGTCGAGCGGATCCACGGACCCGAGCGACAGCGACACGCCGTGAAGCACCACCGGGTAGTGCGCGCGGACCTCGCGCAACACCCGGCGCGGGTTTCCCCCCGCGACCATGAAGTTCTCGGTGATGAGCTCGAACCAGTCGACGGCCGGCCGGTCGTTCACGACCTCCGCGTAGTGCGGCGGCCGCAGACCGATGCCGTGGCCGAGATATGGGAACTCCGACACGAGATGACCTTTCTCGGGCCCGCCGGCGGGCGGCGCCGGCGGGCGTCCGTTTCGCCTGGTTACATCTTCCCCCCGGGGATCACCGTGCCGCCTTTGTCCTTGCACTGCTTCTCGGTCATGTCGACGAACCCCTTCCCCTTGCAGCCGTTCTGGCCCTTGCAGGCGTTGTCGGCGCTCTTGCAGGCGCCCTTCCCTTTGCAGGCGTTGACGCCCTGACAGTGGATCGTGGTCTCCTTGGCCGACACGACGAGCGGCGCCGTCGTGGTGAACAGCCCGGCAACCGCGGCCGCGATGAGTGCTCCCTTCGTGCTCATGGTCCTCTCCTTGATGTGGTTGAAACTGGCGGGGAGGCTGCTGTCGCCCTCCGGCCGGGCCTGCGCCCACTGGTACGGTCCGAGATGACGGCCGTTCGTTACAGCCGCGCCGGGCGACCGGTCCACATCGCTTGGCCGAGGCTGGCGAGCCATCCGACCATGATCGCGGCCCCGACGCCGGCGAGGTGAAACCCGAGGTGGACGTACATCCCCTGCTCGGGGCAGGTGAAGTGGAGCGACGCCTGAGCGATCAAGGCCCCGAGGCCTGCGGGGACAGCGTAAGCCGCCCACGAGGAGGGGCGGCGGCTGCGCCAGGCCAGGGCGGCGACGATGACGAGCGGGAGCATTCCGGCGCCGAGCTCCATCCCGCCGCACATGAGACCCGCGCCGAGGGGGAGAGCGGCGCCGGGCACGGCGCGGACCGCCGCGACCAGACCGAGCGACACGAGGATGAGGAGGGCGACGGCGGCGAGCGACCTCGAGCCGCGGAGCAGCCAGTCGAGCGCGGCGAGCGCGCGCGCCGAGAAACCCGTGTGCGCGCGGGCGCCGAGCGCCGCGGTCTGCGGCGCCTCGGCGGCCCGAAACATGGTAAGCAGCGACGCGCGCATCGGCTCCGACACGGGCTCGCTTCCGAGGCCCCGCAGCACCGACACCGTCAGACGCATCTGTCGCAGGTAGGCGCGGCAGTCTCGGCACGTCGCCACGTGAGCGCGGAGCGCGAACCGGCCCGCGATGGAGAGCTTCCGCTCCAAGTAGTCGGTGGCGCGATCGTGGACCTGGGTGCACGTCATGACGCTAGGGCTCGCCTTCCAGGTACTCGACCAGGGCGGCGCGGACCTTCACGCGCGCCCGGTGGAGCATCACCCGCTGATTTGTCTCGCTGATGTCGAGAACGCTACAGACCTCGTCCGAGCTGCAGCCCGCGATGTCGCGCATCGTCAGCACCTGCCGCAGGGGCTCGGGCAGGGCCTCGATCGCGGCCTCGAGCCGCGATCGAAGCTCACCGTCGAGGAGGGCGCGCTCGGGTGTCAGCTGGCTGGCCGCGATCCCCGGCCCCGCTCGGCCGCCGGCGACGGAGCGCAGCGGCCCCTCGGGCATCTCCCCGCCGTCGACGAAGCTCGGAACCGGGATCGAACGGTGCTCGCGCACGCCCCTCGTCCGCGCCCGCTTGACCAGGATGCGGAACACCCAGGTGCGGAGCGACGACCGCCCCTCGAAGGTCGCGAGACCCGTGATGACGGCCTGCCAGGTCTCTTGCGCGACCTCTTCCGCCACCGCGCGGCTCGGCACCATCGACTGGGCGATCCGGATCATCGGACCATTCAGCTTGTCGACGAGCGCCAGAAACGCCGCTTCGTCCCTGCGCAGCAGCCGCCCGACCAGAGCGCGATCCTCGTCCGACGCCTCGGCCGCGGCCGAGGTGGTCTCTGGAAGAGGGGCGTGAGCGGCAATCATCGTCACACATACGCCACCGCGGGTGGCGCAGTTACTGTCCGGGGAGCCGCCCCGGCGTTACAGCTCAGCCGTTCGGAACCGCGACGCGCTCAGTGGCGCTGA
>Ga0306920_100005791_pt1 | contig 16017 bp, 16 predicted proteins | sample flu12Cox44000170_FD_204666 | JGI IMG/M metagenome (GOLD analysis project Ga0306920, IMG submission 204666) | Lab enrichment of tropical soil microbial communities from Luquillo Experimental Forest, Puerto Rico - flux4day.12C.oxic.44.000.170 (v2)... | ecosystem: Environmental > Terrestrial >... | reverse complement strand
TGGCATAAGGTAAGTCTAACCTCCTCAGTCCTAGCGTAATAGATACGCTAGGATTATTGCCACAAAAAAAGAAAACCAATCATTCTCCCTTCCATGTCGTCCACCCGAAACCGTCGGCCGCATTGCGCAGTGAGACCGCCAAGGTGTACATTGAACTTCCGCCCGTAAATCGCAGTGGAAATCCCAGTCCTCCATTGACTCCGATAATTCACCACGCAGCTCTCAAAACCGATTGGAGGACCCTCATGTCAAAGAAGGCGGCAGAACATCACCACAAGGCAGCAGAACATCACGAGCACGCGGCGCGACACCACAAGGAAGCCGCGAAGTATCACGAAGCAGGCAAACACGAAACGGCAGCGCATCACGCACAACTCGCCAACGGACATCAACAACATGCCATGCACCACGCCGGGGAAGCGGCCAAAGCGCACATCGAAGACCACGGCAGGGCCCTCTCGGCCCAGGCTTAACTTGGCAGGCGGAGCCCCCACTCCGCCGCCTCTTCGATAGCAGCAGAACCAGTCTGACCGTTCAAGCGGGTTTGTTCCCGCGCCGTCTTCTTGCCGCTACACGACGGCCGACCGGCGACGGCGCCCGCTCGTCAGATATACGCTGGCCCTCGGCTCCAGCAGCGGATCGCCGGATGACTCAATGCCATCCACGCGTGGGATCGGATCGAAGATGATTTGGCGCTCGGCCGCGACCCCGTCGGGGACCAGGCCGTTTAGCTCTACGTTTCCAAATTCCACAACAGGACGCGGATCGGGCCAGTGCGCAGTCGAATCGTCCACCACGTCTCCTTCCGCAGCCACTTGCACCAGGACGCGCATCTTGACCGTTCCGCGAGCAATCCTGTCCTTTACTTCGTCGAAGAGAAAATTCGGGTCCTTATTCACGGCTGCCGATGGTTCGAGAAAATCATTGCCGTCCGGCGGCACGATCCGGTAGCGGCCGAATTTGCTGACGCCCTCGCTGTTTGTGAATTTGTAGGCGCTCACCGAGTAAAACGATTCCCTTGCGAAACTGCTGGGTATGGGCTTCGGCACTTGAACGAATGCGAGAGCAGCTGGATGCGAACCAAGAAACGACTCGATCGGTGTCGGTTTCCTAGCGCCGGGTCCGCTGGCGCCGGCGGCGCGAACGAATTGCAGGAACTCTTCCACGGTGCGCGCCGGAAATCCGTCGACCGAGTGGCCAATGATGTCGGTATGCTCGTGCTCGGCAAGATAGAAACGAAGGGCGAATCCGCGCGGGCTCGCGTTCTCATCGTAGTCCGGTATCGCGGGAACGCCTGCGAAGTCCGAGAACCGGACCGCGACGCGAATCGAGGGCCGGTTCACGTGAGGGGCCCTCGTCAGCGCTTTCACACTGGATGACGGCGTGAAGGTCCCGGACAAAAGGATCCCCTTCGCGTGTACGGGACGAAATCCCGGGTGCAATCCAAATAGGTTGTCGAACGCCTGAAGTGCCTCGCGGCTGATCGGATCGGGTTGCTCCTTTTTCGCCTCGGGCCTCGTGGTCATAATGGTTTTCCTTTCACAAAAAGGTGGGAACCGCTTCAATGCGGTGAATAGGAGCGAGGTTCTCGCTAGTCCGGGAGGGCGCGAGTCTGCCAATGGAACCGAGAGAAGGCCTACCACATGCCTGCTCGCACTGCGCCCCGGAGCTAGGCGTTATTTGCCCTTGTTTACCGGCGAAGCTTTCTGGAGTGTCGCAAGCAACTGCTTGGCGCTAGCGGGCACCGGCACAGCCTTCTTGAACACGATGTCCGACGCACTCACTTCTTTGCCGTACAGATTCTTGTTGGCGCCATTGTCAGGGCGCAGCGTGGATCCTTCGAGAGAAACTCCCGCGAACAACCCGCGTGAGCGCGAGTAGGAAAGAATTTCAGCCCGCAACGTGACGTCGGTCTCGGCCGAGGCGGCGCGACCTACCGGTCCGGCAGCCGCCGAAGCGTCTGCGCCCAGTTTCACCTTGCTCTTGAGGATGTTTTCCGCCGAACGCGGTGACATCAACAGCAGAATGAAATCGGTCGCGTTTCCGCCAAGTTGCAACCCGGCACTTCCGCCCTCGAGCGCGATCATGGAGGGAGCGCCCCAGGGGCCGTGAAATTTGGCTCCCCCGCGGCAGGTCATTACGCCGCGCCCGTAGCTGCCGCCAATCCCGATCGCGAACTTGAGCACGGAGGGTAGAATGACTACGCAATCCGCCTTGTCCAGAACACTCTGCGGAATGCCGTCCGGCGCTTTTAATATTTCCTCCATGACCTTCCCCGCGTTTTCAACACGCTCCGTCTCTTTGTCTTGCGCGAAGAGCGGAAGTGCCAGTGTGAGAGCCAAGCTAAAACCGAATAGTGTTCGCTTCATAGTTTTCACCTTCAGATTTTTTTGGACCATCCCAAAGCACACTTCTTTTGACGGTCGGCTGACCGTGGGAGCGGGCGGAGGAAGGATGTTACCTCTTCAATGGGGAATGTACCAGCAAAAGATGCCTCCGAGGACCCTGCGCCACCGTCCCCTCAGATCGTCATCCTGCTCACCGCAAAATGGACGGCTTTCTCTAGCCCCCGCCCTGGAAGCCGGATCACTCTAAAAGCTGCGAGCCAAAGCAATTAGGGATTGACACCAGGAAAGCGAGGGCGTAGCGTCAACGCTGTTGCGGATTCGTCCCGCCCTATCCTTGGTCGCTTGTTAAAAGTCCCCGAGATGGGTGACATGCACATCAGCTGATCCCGCCTCTCCATCTCTGATTTGCATTTTAAGGATAGTTAGCTCGCGTGGATACCCTTTGGCGAAAGCCTCAAGGGCCGTGCGGAGGAAATTGAGTCGAAAGTCGTCAGGGCTCAGGTCATGGAAATTACCAAACTCAGATCACAACTCTTTATCGTGCTGGAACAGGCTTCCGCAACTCTCGAAAGAGCGCGCAATACGCTCGGGAGACTAGGGACGGGCGTATCCGACACGCTACAGGAGGCGCGTCGCTCGAGCGAGAGTGCCTGGCGCAAGCTCGAGGCCAGTTTTCTCGCTGCCGTCGTTTTCACGAACGGGAAAATCACCAAATTCCGACCGCAACTTGCTATGGCATCGGAACGGGCGGCCGCACACGTTCAAAGCGCCCAGAGTGCGCTCGCGAAACTCGGAACGGGCATCGCCGAAACGCTACAGAAGGCTCTTCGCTCCACCGAGAGTGCCTGGCGCAAGCTCGAGGCCAGCTTTCTCGCCGCCGTGGTTTTCACGAACGGGAAAATCAGCAAGCTCCGACCGCAACTTTCTATCGCATCGGAACGGGTGGCCGCACAGCTTCAAAGCGCCCAGGGTGCGCTCGCGAGAGCGGGAACCGGCACCGCCGACGGGCTACTGGAGGCCCTTCGCTCAACCCACAATGCCTTGCGCCGGCTACGGGCCAGCTTTCTCGCCGCCGTGGTTTTCACGAACGGGAAAACCGCCAAGCTCCGACCGCAACTTGCTATGGCATCGGAACGGGCGGCCGCACAGGTGCGAAGCGCCCAGAGTGCGCTCGCGAAACTCGGAACGGGCATCGCCAACACGCTACGCCATGCGCTTCGCTCAACCGAGAATGCCTTGCGCAAGTTATGCGTGGGTTTTCTCGAAGCAATCTTTGCCATTAAACGAGCAATCCGAAACTGCGGATCGAAACTCTTCGCCGCGCTCAAACAAGTGGCCATCCCTTTTCAAAACGCGTACGGCGCCCTCGCGAGAGTGGTAAGGAGTGCCATCGACCGGCCGCGAAGGCTCGAAGAGGCTCGTCTCGCCAGGGAAAATGACTTGCAAACGTTACTCGCAAGCTCTGCCGATGCCGTCATTGTCACGAACAGTGACCGCCGCCTGGTGGCGGCGAATTCGCAAGCCCTGGACATTTTCGGAGTCTCCGAATTAAACATGAGCAACTTCACCATCGGCACCTTTCTCTCACAACGTCAAATCCGGGACTTCGACCGAAATTGCTCGCCTTTTGTCGGGGGGGACGAGAGGCATGGTAAATGCAAGATCAGGCGCCTGGACGGATCCGTGTGGGTCGCCGAATGTATTTTCGTTGCGAATTTTGTCCCTCGTCGAAATTTGTACCGATTCGTGAACGTCGCTCCCCAGAAGATCACGCAATGGAGATCGCCGGCTCGCTACACTGAGAACACCGGGAAACCATTCGAGGCCCAATCCCAGCATCACAAAGCAAGTTGAAAAGAGCTGTGAAATCGTCTGGTCCGGCAATCTCACCTAGGTGCAGAAACGACAGTGCCACAAAGCGGTCGAGGCCCGTGCCTTCCGCTTTCGAGACTGCTCCCGTACCGCCACCGCCGAGCCACTGAATTTCATGTAGAATACGCACCGGACGCTCGCTCTGTACCATGCGCGGCCCGTTCGAGAGGTCCTGGCCTCAAATCCCCTGGCGTTCGACCGCTCGTGAGAAACGAATGACGCAATTCGCTCCTGCGCCGAGTGATCCGTCGGGTCGCCGAGAACCAATGGCTGAAATGCACATCGTGTGGCTCACCGCCGGGCTCGGATGTGACGGGGATACCATCGCGGTAACCGGTGCGACGCAACCGAGCATCGAGGACATCGTCCTCGCTCCCTCGAAAGCTACGTTCGATCTGGCACCTAACTCGCTCCTCCGGCCAGCTAACCAAAACGCGGGCACGCTCTAACCGTTCGGTTAGGTGTTGGGCCCGATTTCCGCTGCGGCCTCCCTTCTAGGATTCCTCGACCCAAGCCTAATCCTTGTGGAATCTACGATCTGAGTCTTCGCCGCTTGCTTGGCGATCCTCCGGAGCGGGTCTGGCACTCCAACTGCTTCCTCCCCTCGCGTCGGTCGCTTGGAGCGGCAAAAATCAGGAAGCCAGGCGTACCGAGGCCAGTTGGCGATGATAGAAACTCTCTTCCCACTATCCTCGCCATTTCGCTCCACGCCGATTCAAAAGGAGGTTTTATGAAACACCTGCGCTCAGTCCTTTTTGTATTCACCGCGCTTTTGCTTGCGACTGCGGTGCACGCCCAGTCCACCTACGTGACCGCCAGTGTGCCGTTCGACTTCGTCGTTGCTGACCAGACCTATCCGGCCGGTGACTACGCCGTCAAATCCATCAGCAATACCGGCGTACCCATTCTGATCAGGAACAGCGACAAGGCGGAGGGCTTAGCCCTTTCCGTTGCCTGCTCGAGCGTCAAGCCCTCAACCACCACCAAGCTTGTTTTCCACCGCATGGGCGGTCAGTACTTCCTCTATCAGGTTTGGCAGGAAGGCAATACCATAGGCCGTGAATTCCGTCTCAGCAAGACGGAAAAGCAGCTTGCCCGGAATTCCAGCCAGCCCGAAATCGTGATTGTCGCCGCAAACTTGACTCGCTAATCCTCCACACTTAGCGCAGTTCAACCGGAAGAGGGAACGGATTTTCCGTTCCCTCTTTTCGTTTTTTCAGAAGCCTCCGCTCCGCGCCTGCTATTGTCGGAAATCTGTTCTAAGCTGTCCGGCCGGCGCATTGACGCTTACTTCAGAACCAGTTCGGCTCGAACATCATCACCAAAAGAACACAGCCGTCATTGGTGTCCGTCTCGGTGCTGCTCGCCCCATGCATTCTGACCGTTTTCCTCTCTCTTCCTGGCAGCGCTCAACAAAACGATCCATCGGCGCCGGCGGTAGTGCAGCCAGGTGCTCCCGGTAAGCCCAGCAAGAGGCTACCCGCATCGACGAAGGCTACCTTGCCTCCACGGTCACAAGCCGACGTGGCGTTCATGCAGGGCATGATCATGCATCATGGGCAAGCCGTGGAGATGACCGCGCTGATTCCGTCGCACACGGAGAACCAGGCATTACGGTCGTTAGGCGCGCGAATCAGCAGCTCACAGTCCGACGAAATAAAGTTTATGAAGCGGTGGCTCACGGCCCGCGGAGAGCCGGTTTCCATGCCCATGCCGGATATGCAGGGCATGGACAGGTCGCATCATCCGATGCCGCTGATGCCCGGGATGCTTACGCCGGAACAGATGGATGCGCTGCGCAAGGCCAAGGGCTCGGAGTTCGACCGCCTGTTTTTGCAGGGAATGATTCAGCACCACGGCGGCGCGTTGACCATGGTGAAGGATCTGTTCGAGACACCGGGTGCAGGGCAGGATGCCGAATTGTTTGACTTCGCCACCGATGCGGACAATACCCAGCGCGCCGAAATCAGGATTATGGAAGGTATGCTCGAGAAAATTCCGTCAGAGGAGAAACGATGAACCGAGTGCTGCATGTTCTGACAGCCGCCGCGCTGTTGGCGATAATCTTGGGTTCCAGTTTCGGCAGTCCCCAGGCGCGAGCACAGAAGCCCTTCACAGGACCTCGCCCGGCCGCCCCGCCCTCCGAGCAAACTGCTAGCGGGGACGACAATCCCTTTGCTCCGGAGCCCGCTCCCAGCCTTCTGCCGGGCATGACTGGATCCGATGTTACCGATCCGCGCGCCGTGCTGACCCCCGGCCTGTACGACGCGGGCGAAGCGGCCATGGGCATCAGGCACGTCATGCTGTTCAAGAAGCCTGCCACCTTCGAGCTCGGCACGGCGGAGCCCGATGATCCGAAGGTAAAGCAAACCCTCGACAGGCTCGGCTTCAGCAACATGAGCAAGATTCCGAAAGCGGTGCAGTTGGTGATCGCGCAGCTGGCCTTCGCGAACTCGGACCTGGCTTTCCAGGGCAACCATCTCTTTCAGGGAAACTTCTACGGCGTCTCGATCTACGACATCTCCAATCCGGCGAAGACCACGCTGCTAACTTCCATGGTCTGCCCCGGCGGCCAGGGCGATGTTTCGGTCTACAAAAACCTGCTGTTCATGTCGGTCGAGATGCCGAATGGGCGTCTGGATTGCGGCACGCAAGGCTTTCCTCCGGAGCCGCCCCCGGCCCCCGGTCATGAAAAAGAACGTCGCTTGCCCGCCGCGCAAAAGGACCGTTTTCGCGGCGTGCGGATCTTCGATATCTCCGATCTCAAGAACCCGAAACAGGTCGCAGCCGTCCAGACGTGCCGCGGATCTCATACGCATACACTGGTGATCGATCCGAACGACAAAAACAATGCGTACATCTACGTTTCCGGCACCTCGTTCGTGCGCCAATCGGAAGAATTGGCCGGGTGCTCCGGCGAAAAACCGGACAAAGATCCGAATACCGCGCTGTTTCGCATCGACGTGATCCAGGTGCCGCTCGCCGCGCCGCAGAGTGCGAAGGTCGTTTCGAGCCCGCGCGTATTTATCGACGCGCGCACCGGCGCGCTCAACGGACTCAATAGTGGCGGTGGCAGCCACGGCAAGGCTACCGACAAGCCGGCCGATACCGACCAGTGCCACGACATCACCGTGTACTCGGCAATCGGCTTGGCGGCCGGCGCGTGCTCCGGAAACGGAATTTTGCTTGACATCAAGGACCCCGTGCATCCGAAGCGCGTCGATGCCGTCAACGATCCAAACTATTCCTACTGGCACTCCGCTTCGTTTTCGAATGACGGCACAAAAGTCCTGTTCACCGATGAGTGGGGCGGCGGCCTCGGGGCGCGTTGCCGTCAGAACGACCCGAACCGCTGGGGCGCGGATGCCATCTTCCGCCTCAAAGACGACAAGCTAAGCTTCGCGGGCTATTACAAAATGCCGGCCGCGCAGGCCGATACCGAGAACTGCGTCGCGCACAACGGCTCGCTGGTTCCGGTCCCTGGCCGCGATATCGAAGTGCAGGCGTGGTACCAGGGCGGCATCTCCGTTATGGACTTCACCGACCCGGTGCATCCGTTCGAAATCGCTTATTTCGATCGCGGCCCGATCGATCCCAAGACTCTGGTGCTCGGTGGTGATTGGTCGGCGTATTGGTACAACGGCTTCATCTACGGTTCGGAGATTGCTCGCGGCCTGGACGTCTTTGAACTGACACCCACCAAGTTTCTTACGCAAAATGAGATCGACGCGGCCAAGACCGTTCGCGTGACTGAGCTCAATGTGCAGAACCAGCAAAAGCTGGAGTGGCCTGCCGAGTTAGTGGTGGCGAAAGCCTACCTGGACCAGTTATCCCGTTCCGAGGCCCTGCCTCCAGACCAGATCGCCGCTCTGCGGAAGGCTATTGAAAACGCGGAGACTTCGCACCTGAACAAGGGCAAGGTCGCAAAATTGAAGCAGATGGCATCGTCCTTGGATCAAAGCGCCGCCGCGGCCAAAGACCCCGCTGAGGCAATACGCCTCCGTGCTCTCGCTGACATTCTGAAGCACCCGTCAGCCTGACGTCCTCCTCCCGCCAGGGCGTCCAAAGCAACCGCACGATCGCGCCTCGCTTCTCGGCGTCAGGACCTCGGGGCGGCGGTCGTGACGCTTGCAATGATGAATACGGACAGGGAGTCGGAACGGGAGCCGGGAGGATTTTGACAGTGGGCCGCATCCCGCCCCCGGTACTAGGCTAGTGTTTCTTCCTTCTTCCCACCGCCCGCCCACTCTGCTACGCTTTTTCGCGTCGACCGCCCGCGCTGTTTCCGCCCGCGCTTTGCTGTTTCCGTTCCGCCCTCCGTTTGCTGCCGACTTCATCCTTAAGTCCAGTCACGTTAGGAGCACATCAATGGGTACACTCGATGCGATTTTGACCGAAGCGGGAACCCAGTTCGGCCTGAGTACTTCGAAAGTGAGTTCCTTGCTTTCTAGCTTGCTTTCTCTTATCAACGAAACTCCCGGTGGTTTAGGGTCTTTCCTCGACCGCTTCCGCAAAGCGGGCCTCGGCGACTCAGTCTCCTCCTGGCTTAGTACCTCCCAGCCAAATCCTATTTCCGGCGGCACGCTCGAGTCCGCCGTCGGACGCGACTGGATCGACAAGATCGCCTCGAGGGCCGGCCTCTCCTACGGCACCGCCGCTTCGGCCATAGCTTTCATGATCCCCAATCTGGTTCGCCGGCTGGCTCCCGGTGGCGTTGTTCCTTCCCATCTCCCGAGCGACATTCTCGCCTACGCCGGCAGTGCCACTTCCGCCGTTGCCGCCGGCGCCCGCGGAGCCGCTTACGCCGCCGAGGGTGCGGTCAAGCGGGTCGGCCTTCCTTCCTGGTTCTGGCTCATCCTTGGTTTGGCGGCTCTGTTTTTGATCGGTTACTGGATCTGGGGTTCGCGCCCTTCGGGCACCGCTTTCAATGTTGACGAGCAGGTCCGCCTGGCGACTCAAAAGGCCTCGGCCGCTCTCGCCGCGCTGAGCCCCGGCTTCAGCGCAAAAGACCTCGTCTCCGCGCTCAACCTGAACATCATCAATTTTTCCTCCAACAGCGCGCAGATTCCCGCCGACAGCACCGAGTACCTGAATCGCGCCGCCGCGGCCATCAAGGCCGCCCCGTCGGGCACAATACTCGTCATCAGCGGCCACACCGACAATACCGGAGATTCGGCCGCGAATTTGGCTCTCTCCCAGCAGCGAGCCGATGGCGTTCGAAATTACCTCATCCAGCAGGGAGTACCATCGAGCATACTTGTCACCAAGGGCTATGGCGACACGCGCCCGGTAAGCTCCAACGACACCGAGGAAGGAAAATTCCGTAATCGTCGAATCGAATTCGGGGTTCAATAATTTTCGTTCTGGATGCATTCACGAATTGTTGACTGCTTCGCGCATTCGGGGCCTACCCTTTGCCCGACGCACAGGGTAGGAACCGTCGCTCGGACGCACCCCGATCGCAGAGTCCTCGGAGCCGGATTACCGGAATTTTCCGGCCGAGACCCCAGGGCTACGAGTTCAGGATCGCTTGCGGGCGGACAAAATCCGCGAGGAAGTCAACCGGATTGTGCCATCACGCCGACGGCTTTCTTCTGCTTGTTGCCACGCGCCGTTATTTCAAACGGTCTCGGTGGCTCGCCATACGTTAACGCCTTCGAACCAGAAAAACTATAATGCTCCTACAATTCGTTTCTCATACATCTCGCAGGGGACAGCCATGAACCATGTGGTCTTCGCTATGTTGGTGTGCGGCTTTTCTTCCATTGCTGCGGCACAAGTCACGGTGGTCCGCGCTGGACGTCTCGTCGAGCCGGATTCTGGCACCGTGCTCACCGATCAGATCATTGTCGTTGCGAATGGGAAGATTCAAGCCGTGGGCAAGGGATTGGCGGTGCCACCGGGGGCCAAGCTCATCGATCTCTCAGACAAGACGGTACTGCCAGGGCTCATCGACTGCCACACCCACCTGGCGGACGGAAATGGAATCGGGAATCGAGATCCTTTTAATGTGCTCAAGAAGACGGCTTCGAGAGTCGTACTCGAGTCCGTTCCGAACGCCAGCGTGACACTGCTCTCCGGCTTCACCACGGTGCGGGATGTGGGAACCTACCGGGCTCTCAACGATATCGCGCTGCGCGACGCGATCGCCGAAGGAGAAATCATCGGTCCTCGAATGTACGTGGCGGGCGCTTACATCACCATTACCGGTGGGGCAGGCGCGATGACCGGCCAGGCGCCCGACATCCAGCTGCCGTGGGACCTTCACTATGGTGAAGCAAACAGTCCATGGGAGGTGCGCCAGCGGGTGCGCTTGCTCGCGCACAACGGGGTCGACCACATCAAAATCCTTTCAACGGGCGCGGTGCTCACGCACGGGAGCAGCCCGAATGCCACCGAGTTCACCCCGGAAGAGCTGCAGGCCGCCGTGGAAGAAGCACGGAATTTCGGGCTGCGCGTCGAAGCGCATGCCCATAATCCGGAGGGAATCAAGAATGCCATCCGGGCCGGTGTGGCGTCGGTTGAGCACGCCACGTTGATCGACGACGAGGGCATCGCGCTGGCGAAGAAGAACGGCACCTACTTGGACATGGATATCTACGACGAAGAATGCATCCAGGAAGAGGGCAAGAAGGGGACCATCCCGCCCGATTTTCTGGAACACGACCAAGCCCTCGGCGAGAAGCAACGGCAGAACTTCCGAAAAGCAGTGGAGGCGGGAGTGAGGATGGCGTTCGGCACCGATCTGGGCGTGTGCCCGTACGGGAGCAGTCCGAAGCAGTTTGCGTTCATGGTGAGATACGGGATGACCCCGATGCAGGCGATCCAGGCGGCGACGTCGAACGCGGCCGACCTGCTCGGTCATTCGGATGTAATCGGCTCGATCAAGCCGGGCAAGTCTGCGGACATCGTCGCGGTGAGCGGCGATCCCCTGAAGGATATCCAGTTGCTCGAGAATGTCGAGTTCGTGATGAAAGAAGGCAAGGTCTACAAACAAGCAGGTGTCGTTGCCTGCCCCCGCTAAAGTAGCGCTTCCAAGTTCCAGGCCACCTGGACTATAAGTACCAGCGGGGATCAACAGGTACAATCTTGCTTCGTGCGACCCCGTGCCTCGCCAAGCGTTCGCAGTCACGGGAACCGTCCGAACCTTTGGGGTCATGTAAGCTTGACCGCCAGAGCTGGAAGCCAGCCCCATTCGAATGAATGTGTCGCGGGGCGAGCAAACCGCATCAAAGTCAATAGAGCCTGGAGCGAATGAGAGATGCTTGTCTGTCCTGCAAAAAAACGCTTCGTTCTAAACCTCGGGAACTTGGTTTGGCTGAGCCTCAGTCTTCTGCTCTGCGGCCACCCGGCTGCGGCCCAGTCTCAGCGTACGCCCGACCCGTCGGCCGCACCCAGTCAGCAGCCATCCGATCAGCAACAATCGGGAAACATCAGAGGAAAAGTTAGCGATCAATCTGGAGCCAGCATCGGTGGAGCAACGGTGAAGCTTACCCGCGAAGCGGGAGGCCCAAGTCCCGAGGTGCTGACCGATGAGGACGGACATTTCTATTTTGTTAATGTCGCCCCGGGCCCCTTCGAGCTCACCTTCACCTCTCAGGGTCTCGCGCCCGCAGATTTCTCGGGAACCCTGAGTCCCGGGGAAGCTTACCTTGTCCCTCAAGTCATTTTGACCGTTGCCACCCAGGTCACAGAAGTGCGCGTCGCGCTTGCACCAAGCGAACTCGCGGAAGTGCAGATCAAGGAACAGGAGAAGCAGCGGGTTCTGGGCGTCATTCCGAATTTCTACGTCAGCTACGTCCCGAACGCGGCCCCTCTCCGGTCTAAGCAAAAATTCGAGCTGGCCTGGAAATCGGCGTCCGACCCCTTCACGTTTCTGGGGGTTGGCGCTTTGGCGGCGGTTGACCATGCAACCGGCCGCTGGAGCGGCTATGGACCCGGCGTGGAAGGCTATGCAAAACGCTATGGCGCAACCTACGCTAACGTTTTTGTGGGCACATTTGTCGGCGGTGCCGTTCTGCCTTCGCTTCTCAGGCAGGATCCGCGCTATTTCTACAAAGGAACCGGCAGCAAGCGATCACGGATTCTCTATGCTCTGGGCAGTTCCGTGATCTGCAAGGGCGACAATGGAAAATGGCAGCCGAATTACTCGTCGGTCCTCGGAAATCTCGCCGCCGGAGGAATCTCCAATCTTTACTATCCGGCAAGCGATCGCAACGGCGCCGCGTTGGTGTTCTCGAACGCACTCATCAGGCTCGGCGAAATGGCCGTCGCTAATGTCTTTCAAGAGTTTATTGTCCCGAAACTGACACCGAATCTTCCCACTCGCGCTCCGGCCCAACCCTAAGGCGCGCAATTCCAAAGCAAGGGTGCTGAGTTTTCTTATTCGCCGCGTTCACTGGTGGTCCTACCGTTTCTGAACCTTCGAGATGCGTTCCTCTAGACCGAGGGTCTTCAGTATGTCCGGTGAGGCTTCGTCCATCGCTATAAGTTCGTGGCAAGCACCGCAGTCTTGGGTGATCACCGCCCCTCCTCCTTCTGTGTGTGAACCGTCGTGACATCGAAAACATCCCGGAAAGTCTGTGTGGCCCAGGTTGTTAGGATAGGTGCCCCACGTGACTTTGAGTTCCGGGAAAACGTTCCGGTTGTAGATGGCAAGGATAGATTTGGCGGCCTGCTGGATGTCTTGAGACCGTGCCGCGGAGAGGTCACTGTAGTTCTGCCGATAATAATCTGTAAGGGCTATGGGTAATTTTTCCGCGGCTTCTTGCTGGGAACCATAACTCGCTTTCAGCAGTTCCACTGCTTTCTTTTTGATAAAGGGCAACGTTGAAGAGAGCTCCCCGAGAGCCAGCGCGCTATCCATGCCGTGCTCGGGCAACTCAAATGTGTGCGTGGGACGATTGTGGCAATCCACACATTGCATTTCGTAAATCGGAAGACTCTTATAGGAATCCGGCTTGGCGCCGTCGCTTACAAAGGTGTGGACCGCTCCCGTATTATTGTCTCGGTATTCCACCCAGGGAATGCCTTGCCTCCGGGCGTCGGCTGCCGCAAATCGGATTCGTATGCCGGGACCGAAGTGCTTGCCGTGGATGCCTGCGAACTTGCTGCCTCCCACCATCATCATCAACACCGTTTGCGTGCGGGTGTTGTTCTCATCTTCAGCATAATGGGTAACAACTCGCAGCCTTGCCGATCCGAATTTTTGGGGCCAATGGCAGTTCTCGCAGGTCTCGACCGCTGGGACGAGGCGGTTGCTTTCGAGCGCGCTGGGTATTGGCCGTCGGTAGCTATTAAAGATGGTTTCGATTAGCTGCCGGGTGCCCGCCTTCTTGCTCGCAATCCAGCCCGCGGCGCCGGGTACAACATGGCATTCCACGCAAGCGACCCTCGAATGAGGAGAATTTTGATAGGCCGCGAATTCGGGACTCATGCTGTGGCATGCCTGTCCACAGAATTGCGGCGTCTCCATGTGCTCGACAGCGCGGTACGTCAGCTGAGTCCCAATAATGACATTGAATAACGTCGTGACCCCGAAAAACCAAAGCAGTCGCCGGATGGCAGCCTTGCGGTCAAATTCATCGGGAACGAGGCCCTCTTTGAGGCGTCTTTTTCCGAGATAGATGCCAATGGGAATTAACAGTAAGCCTGCAAAGAATAGGACCGGAAGAATCAGGAAGACGATGATCCCAATATAGGGATTATCGACGTGTCCCCTCATTTGAAGTGGCAATACAAACAGGAAGGAAAGGACAGCGGTAGTGACGATCGCGCTTCCAGCAAGGCTCACCCAGTGAAGCGTTAGCAGGGACCAAACAGGTCGCTTATTCGTTGTATTCATGGCGGCAGAAGTTTAACCCAAATGCGAGGCCTTTAGGCCGTAAACCTCGAACGTCAGTTTTAACTTCGAACCGCACCGAGCCGCTGCGATGCCCGCCCCGTTCATGGGCTTAACTCCCGGTAAGTTTGAATGGATCAGTCGAGGAAAGGGCGCATGGCGCACATGCGCGCTATTGTCGCCGCGACGAAGAAGGAAGAAGGATCGTCATAACGGTGGGCCTCGCGACGAGCCAGGGAGACTGCCAGGTAGTTACCCCAAACGGGGCGAAAAATCCGTCAGCGTCAAAAACGTCGAGTCAACCTTCTCGACCAATTTGCCATTCTCTTCCGATTTCGCCTTCACCCTCTTCCACTCCGGATCGTCCTGAAAGGCTTTCCAGTTCGCTCGAGCCGCTTCCAGGCTCGGATGCTCCAGAATGTAAAAAAAGGTGCTGCTTTTGACCGGTTCGTCGAGCGCCGTCCAATACGCCACGCTCGCGATTCCGTGGGCCGTAAAAAGCTTCATCGTGTGGTCCCGGAAGCGGGCTACCAGGTCTTCCATCTTTCCGGGAACCACGTGATAAATCCGCAACTCGTAGACCGTAGTTGAACTTGCCATGCCGCCACGCTCCTCCTTCCCCGTTGTCATCAAACTCCCTCGGGCAAATGAATCGAACGCCAACTTCATGGCCTGCGTCATCCCGCCGGGCATCAGCATCGCCAAGGGCGCCACCAGCAATGTTCGTCTCTTCATTGCGCGATTCTAGCAGAGCGCTAGAGAGCGCTGCATTCTGAACTTCGTCCTGAACCGAGAACGGATGTTTTCTTTGACCAGAGTCCACCGTGCTTCGATGCCATGCAAGGACGACATCCTCCATTCTTTTCAATCACTTGGACACACTTCCGTTTTCATCCTCGCGCATCCGGTTCCCGCAAGTCCTTTACCTGGCACTTATACCGAAACGCAGCGGGTACCCCGTCGTCTGGTATGCCTAACCGTTCTGTTTCGGAACTCCAACCCGAATCACTTCGCCATTCTCAACTCCTCTCATTTCCTCGAAGCTCACATCCCCGGCGCGGGCCGCCGGGAGCAGATTTTTCAAATCCTGTTTACTCCGGAGCACGCTTCGTGAGGTACAATGTTTCGTCCTTAGGCCATGAGCACGACACCTACAGTCATCACCGCCGGTGAGGAGAACTTTCTCCAGCGGGTTAAAGGCATTTTCGGCGCCGCCTTCTTCCTGCTCCTGCAAAGATCGCCCCAACTCCTTCGCCTTCATCGCAATGAGAAGTCCTGGACGCTCCTGCGCATCGCGCTCGGCTGTTGCGGGGCCGCCCTCGTCGTCCTTCCGTTGAGCCTCTGGAGCGGCTGGATTACCGCCATCTTCGGCCTGTCTCTATTCGTTGTTTCGATCCTGCTGCCGCCCGCCGAACTCGAGTCGGCCACCGACCGCAAGGCGCGTGAACTCGGAGCCCATACCGTCGTTGGCGGCGGTGAATATCAGCCGGGCAATGCCCCTGCGGCGCATGTCCAACTCTTCATTTCGCCCACTCACACCTGGGCTCTCGATAAGAATTTTGAACCACTGATCGTCTTTCCGACCGCGACAATTTCGGCTGTGCACGTGGAATCCTCCGGGGACCGCTGGCTCCTCCGCGTCCGCTGGGCCAACCATCGAGCTGAGTTCTGCTTTAAAGGCATCTTCGCGGAGCGTTTCGCCCGCCTCGCCGAAGAGTCTCTTCGCCAGGCGACCCCTCGACCACCGAAACATCGAGCCGCCCGCGCTTGACCGGCCGCCAGCACTGTTGAAACCAATTCCACTCACAACCCGTTCTTCTCTGTTTTCTGTGTCAAACTATATCTATGGCTCGAGGATGGGAGAGCAAAGACGTGCAAGCCCAACTGGAAGAGAAAAAAGCCGTGCCACAAACGCAGGACAGCAAGAGCCAGAAAAGCGCCGAGCAGATCCGCCGG
>Ga0306920_100005788_pt1 | contig 16026 bp, 16 predicted proteins | sample flu12Cox44000170_FD_204666 | JGI IMG/M metagenome (GOLD analysis project Ga0306920, IMG submission 204666) | Lab enrichment of tropical soil microbial communities from Luquillo Experimental Forest, Puerto Rico - flux4day.12C.oxic.44.000.170 (v2)... | ecosystem: Environmental > Terrestrial >... | reverse complement strand
TGGCATCGCCATCGGCGACTGGCCAGCGACACCCATCGACCCGTTTTTCAACGTCAACACGCCCGCGGACGTCGCCGAGGCCGAGGGTATCGCGGCGCAACAATGCGACCTTTGAGCGCTTGATCGCAGTCGCCGCCAATTCATAATTATTATAGAGTGACCCTAACGAATTGGGGGAAATAGCCCATGCCTACCTTCATCGTCGCTTGCATCGTAGCGGCCGTGCTCGCGGTCTGCGCGGTTGTAGTCCTCAACCGCATCCAAGAGCCGGTCAATGTCGCGTTCACGACATCGGCAGTGCGCATCTAACTCTTATGCCGCGAGCGCCGCGTAGGAGAGAAACCCCACCGTCGAGCCCGGGGCGACCGTCGTGGTGTCTTCGGACAGCTCAACGAGACCATCGGTCTCGGTAAGCGACGTGATGATGCCGGCGCCTTCCTGCGCGTGCTTGACGGCCTCGACCGTGCCATCAGCCGTGCGCTTGAGCTTGACCCGCACGTATTCGCGCCGGCCCGCCTTCTTGCGATAACCGAAGGCTGCGCGGACTGGTAGCGCGAGGAGCGGCGCTGCCTCGGCGCCGGCGAGGCGAAGGAGCAGCGGACGCACCACGCGCGCGAACGTCACGTAGACGGCCGCCGGATTGCCTGGCAGACCAACGAACGCCGCGCTCGCTCCCTGGCCTAACGCGGGGACGACGCCCATCGCGACCGGCCGTCCAGGCTTGATGGCGACGCGCCAAAATACCAGCCGGCCGACAGTCTCGACGGCACGCCGCACGTGGTCGGCCTCGCCGGTGGAAACGCCGCCCGAAGTGACGACGAGGTCATGCTCCGCCGCGGCCGCGGCAATCGCACGCGCGAGCCGTTGCGGATCGTCGGGCAGGATGCCGAGATCGGTCGATGTGGCGCCGAGGCGCTCGATGAGCCCCGCAAGCAGATAGCGATTCGCGTCGTACAACGCGGCACCCGGTCGTGGCGTCCCCGGCTCGACGATCTCGTCGCCGGTCGAAAACACGGCGACCCGCACGCGGCGGAACACGTCGAGGGCGGTCAGGCCGATGGCGGCGGCGAGCGCGACGTGTTGCGCGGCAAGCCGCCGGCCCGCAGGCAGCACGATCGATCCGGCGCGCACGTCCTCGCCTGCAAGCCGCCGATTTGCGCCGACCTTGAGGCCCGCCGGTACGATCACCGCCTCGCCGTCGCGGCGGACGTCCTCCTGCATGAAGACGGTGTCGGCGCCCGATGGCATGGGCGCGCCGGTGAAGATGCGCACCGCGGCGCCCGCCGCCAGCACGCGCGCGGCGGCACGGCCCGCGGTCACGCGCTCGACGACGGCAAGCCGGGTCTCGGCCTTGACGTCGAGATCGGCGTGGCGAACGGCGTAGCCGTCCACCGCGGAATTGTCGAAGGGCGGCAGATCCATGGGCGCCACCACTTCGCGTGCAATAACGCGTCCGCTTGCCGCGTGGAGGGGAACCGTCTCGATCTCGGCGACCGGCGTGACGCCCTCGCGGATGATGCGCTCGACCTCCTCCACCGGCAGCAGTGGGCCCGAGAAGGCGAAGCAGTCGTCGGTGAGCTGCGCCATCACCCGTGCCCCGCATGCACCAGCACGGCTTGGATCGGCGCGGCGTGCCGGATCAAAATGTCGACGATGCGCTCGACGTCATCGAGATCAACCACCGGAACGCGCGCAGCAGGCAGCGGCTCGTCGGACGCGACGGCAACGATCGCCGGGTCGTCGGGGTGGAGCAGCGGTTTGCCGACCGCAGCACGGTACACTTCGAGCTTGGGATGCGTTTCGGCTTTGTAGCCTTCGATCAGCACGAGATCGACAGGGCTGAGCTTTGCAAGGAGCGCCCCGAGCGCGGGCTCGGGCTGTCCCCGCAGCTCGTGGACGAGCGCCCAACGGTTCGCCGAGCTGACCAGAACCTCGCTCGCCCCGACCATGCGATGGGTGTGGGAGTCCTTGCCCGGCTGGTCGACGTCGAAGCCATGATGGGCGTGCTTGAGCGTCGACACCTTGAGGCCCCGGACGACGAGGCGGGGGATGACCTTGGCGAGGAGCGTGGTCTTACCGGAGCCGCTCCAGCCCGCGAGGCCGATGATGCGCATGCGGCATTATAGCAGCCCCGCGCGCGTCCAAAGCGCTACCCTTGCGGCATCCGCCGCGAGATGAAAGCCAAAGCGCCCGGCGGAGCGCGCCGGGCGCTGTGAATTTCGCGATTTCCTCGCAACTATTCCGCCGGCTGCACTCTTCCTCGCGGCGACTGCGCGCTGGTACCTCCCGGGCCGAGCTCTCTCTCGGCCCACAGGTTGTGGTGCTCCTTTGCCCAGTTGACGTCGACCGTGCCGTCCCACATCGCCTCGAACGCGCCTTCCATGCCGATGGTGCCGATGTAGATGTGGCCGAGCATGGCGGCGACGAACAGCAGCGCCACGACGCCGTGGACGATCTGTGCCAGTTGCATGCCCGCGATGTTAGTGCCGTAGAACGGGAACATCAGGAAGTAGCCGCTCACCGCCACCGCGGTGCCGCCAAGCACCACGATCCAATAGATCATCTTTTGACCCGCATTGAAACGGTAAGCCGGCGGATGCTTGCGGCCGACCATGCCGCCGCCTTCCTTCAGCCATTCAACATCGACCCGGTTCGGGATGTTCCAGGCTATCCACATCAGGAAGATGACAAACACGCCGATCGCGAACGGGAAGCTCAGGTAGTTATGGGCGTATTTCGCCCATTGCGACCAGGTGGTGAACGCCTCCGGCCCAATCAGGGGCAGCAGCAACGGTTTGCCGAACGTGATGTTGAGTCCGGAAAGGGCGAGGATGACGAAGCAGGTCGCCGTCATCCAATGCACGAAGCGCTCGAAGGCGGAGAAGCGCACCAGCACGCGCCCGGAGCGCCCGGATTCGATCCGGACCATGCCGCGGACCAAATAGAAGACCACAAGGATGGCGAGCATGCCGATGATGGAAATGGCGCCAATCCAGCGCAGCGTGACCTCGTGGAAGTGGCGCCAATCCCGGCCGGCGGGCTGCTCGATCACATAGGACCTGGTGTCGGGAATCGTTCCGCGTCCCTGGATCCTTTGGAACTCCTGCAGCAGCTGTTCCTCCTTCACCGAGCTCGCCGTCGGATTGACCGAATTGTCGGGGTTGCGCTGCTGGGCGCCCACGGGAGAGGAAACAGCGACGATCAGCGCAAGCGCCATCGCGCCAAGGATGAAACGGATGCGGCTGACTAGCATGATGCGTCCTCCTTGTTGGCCGTCATCCTCCGCGCGTCGCGCACACCCACATCTCACGACGCGATGGTCTCACGATATGCTGTTTTCCAGCCCCAGGCGCCCGAGCCATAGCCGCGCTTGACGACACGTTCCTTGTAAATCTGCGCGATGATCTCGCCGTCTCCCGCAAGCAGCGACTTGGTCGAGCACATCTCCGCGCAGAGCGGCAATTTGCCTTCGGCCAGACGATTGGTGCCGTACTTCTCGAACTCGGCCAGCGAGCCGTCTGCCTCCGGTCCGCCCGCGCAATAGGTGCATTTGTCCATCTTGCCGCGCGAACCGAAGTTGCCGACGCTGGGATATTGCGGCGCGCCGAACGGGCAGGCGTAGAAGCAATAGCCGCAGCCGATGCAGAGGTCCTTGGAGTGCAACACCACCCCGTCGGCGGTGGTGTAGAAGCAGTTCACCGGGCAGACCGCCTGGCAGGGCGCGTCGGTGCAGTGCATGCAGGCCATGGAGACCGAGCGCTCGCCCGGCTTGCCGTCGTTGATGGTGACGACGCGCCGGCGGTTGATGCCCCAGGGCACTTCGTGCTCGTTCTTGCAGGCAGTGACGCAAGCGTTGCACTCGATGCAACGGTCGGCGTCGCAGAGAAATTTCATCCGAGCCATTGTCGAGCCTCCTTAAGCGGCCTTGATCTGACAGAGCGTGGCTTTGGGCTCTTGCATCCCGGTGACGGGATCGAACCCGTAAGTCGTGATCGTGTTCACGCTCTCGCCGAGCACGATCGGATCGCAGCCTTGCGGATATTTTCCACGCTGGTCGACGCTCTGGAACCAGCCGGCGAAGTGGAACGGGCACCAGGTCACACCTTTGCCGACGCGCTCCGTGACGAGCGCCTTCATGCGAGTGGCCTTTCCGCTTTCCATCTCCGGCCCCCAGACGAAGACCCAAGCGCCGTCCTTGATGCCGCGCTCGGCCGCGTCGGCAGGATTGAGCTCGATGAACATGTCCTGCTGCAGCTCGGCGAGCCATTTGTTGGAACGCGTCTCCTCACCGCCACCTTCGTACTCCACGAGGCGCCCGGAGGTGAGAATCAGCGGGAACTGCTTGGCGATCCCCTTCTCCACCGCCGTCTTTTGCACCGTGAAGCCGGCATTCGGCACGCGGAACTCCTTGGCGTCGGGCCGCGTCGGATACTTGGCGACGAGATCGGGCCGCGGTGTATAGATCGGTTCGCGGTGCACCGGAATCGGATCGGGCAGGTTCCACGCGTTGGCGCGAGCTTTGCCGTTGCCGTAGTGGATGCAGCCGTGCGCCATGGCCACCCGCTGGATGCCACCGGAGAGGTCGATCGCCCAGGACACGCCATCGGGATTGTTGCCGCCGACGCGCTCGATCACCGCTTTCTCGGCCGCGGTGAGATCGTTGTCCCAACCGAGCTTCTTGAGCACCCCGTAGGTAAATTCGGGGTAGCCGTCTTTGATCTCCGAGCCAAGCGAATAGGAACCTTCGGCGAGAAGATTATCCTTGCGCGTGCTGCCGTCGGGGAGCTTGACCTCGCGCTCCACGCCGAAGCGGGCGCGGAAGGTGCCGCCGCCGTCCATCACGTTCAGATTGGTGTTGTAAAGCGTGTGAGTGCCGGGATGCTTGAGTTCGGGCGTTCCCCAGCACGGCCACGGCAAACCGTAATAATCGCCCTTGGCCGGACCATCCTTCGCCCGCAAGCTGACGAGATCGAAGTCCTTCTGGTTGGCCATGTGCAGCTTGAGGCGCTCCGGCGATTGACCGCAATAGCCGGTCGACCAGCCGCCGCGATTGATCTCGCGCAGGATGTCCTCGGAGAGGGGCCGGTTGCCCTCGACCTTGATGTTCTTGAACATCCGGTCGGCAAGGCCGAGCCTCTTCGCCAACAGATACATGGCTTCGTAGTCGTCCTTGGACTCGAAGATCGGTTTGACGATCTGCTCGCCCCACTGCAGCGATCGGTTCGACGCCGTGCGCGAGCCCGAGGTCTCGAACTGGGTGCAGATCGGCAGCAGATAGGTGTCGTTCTTGCGCTCGCTGAGCACCGCCCAGGTGGTGGGATGCGGATCGCCGACCACGAGCAGATCGAGCTTTTCGATCCCTTTGGCCGCTTGGGGCATACGGGTGACAGTGTTGCCGCCGTGACCGAACACCAGCATCGCCTTGAGATTGTCCTTCTGGGCGACCTGGTCTTTCGGCAGCAGGGTCGCGTCGAACCAACGCGTCGACGGAATGCCGGACGCCTCCATGATCTGCTTGGAGTCGAAGCGGGAGAGCATCCAGTCGTAGTCGACTTCCCAGACCCGGCACCAATGCTTCCACGCGCCTTCGACCAGGCCGTAATAAAGCGGCAGCGTCACGATATCGAGACCGAGATCGGTTGCACCTTGCACGTTGCAATGGCCGCGGAAAATGTTGGCGCCGTTGCCGAAGTTGCCGACATTGCCGGTCGCCAGCAGCAGGATGCAGCTGGCGCGGACATTGGCGGTTCCGACCGTGAACTGGGTTTGCCCCATCGCCCAGATCAAGGTCGAGGGCTTCTGCTTGGCGAACATTTCGGCGACGCGTTTGACTTGCGCCTCCGGCAGACCGGTCACGCGCTCCACTTCATCGGGCGTCCACTTCTCAACCTCCTTGCGCACGTCGTCCATGCCGTAGACGCGCTGCTTGATGAATTCCTTGTCCTCCCAGCCGTTCTGGAAAATGTGCCAGAGCATCCCGTAGATCGTCGGGATGTGGGTGCCCGGTCGCACGCGCACGTATTCCGTCGCGTGGGCGGCGGTGCGCGTCAGGCGTGGATCGACGGAGATCCAGTTCGCGCGATTGAGTTCCTTGCCTTCGAGCAGATGCTGCAACGACACCGGGTGCGCCTCCGCCGGATTACCGCCCATGACCATGATGGTCTTGGCGTTGCGGATGTCGTTGTAGCTGTTGGTCATCGCGCCATAGCCCCAGGTGTTGGCCACGCCCGCGACCGTCGTCGAATGGCAGATGCGCGCCTGGTGGTCGACGTTGTTGGTGCCCCAGAACGCCGCGAACTTGCGGTAGAGATACGCGCCTTCGTTGGAGAACTTGGCGGAGCCGAGCCAATAGACGGAGTCCGGACCCGACTTCTCGCGGATCGCGGTGAGCTTGGCGCCGATCTCGTCGATGGCCTGGTCCCAGCTCACGCGCGTCCACTGGCCGTTGACGAGCTTCATCGGATATTTCAGGCGCCGATCGCCGTGCACGAGTTCGCGCACCGAGGCGCCCTTGGCGCAATGCGAGCCGCGGTTGATCGGCGAATCCCAGCCGGGCTCCTGGCCGATCCATACGCCGTTCGCGACTTCCGCCACTACCGTGCAGCCGACCGAGCAATGCGTGCAGATGTTCTTGCGGATGGTGACCTGCGCGCCCGCGGGCGGCGGGGGGCCGGCCTCGGCCTTGCGCACGCTCGCGAGCGGCAATGCGCCGAGCGTGGCGAGACCGCCGGCGGCGAGGCCGGAACGGCGCAGGAAAGCGCGGCGATCGAGACCGCCATCGGATTGGCTTTGCAGCGCGCTGGCGAGCCCGCCGCGACGAGCCTGACGTTCCGTTCTTTTGATCAGCACGGGTGCCTCCCTCAGCTCGGATACCGGTTGACCCGATAGAAGGTTTGAACCTCCGGCGAGTTCGCCTGATACCGAGACTTGCGCTTCTCGTCGTTGCTTTCGGTGTCGGCGCGAGCTTCGTCCGCCAGCGGCGTGGTAGCTGCGGCCGCGACGGTCGCGCCCGCGCCGAGCGTGCGAAGGAATTCGCGACGGCCGAGCGTCGTCTTGCGTTCTCGTTTCATCGCCGTCTCCTCCTATGTTCCCTCTTTGCCTCTGCGCTACTCACGAGGGCAGCGCGAAAGCATCGGTTTCGATGTCTATAAACACCCGGCCGAGCCTTCCTACTCCCCGGTAGAAATCCGCGGCCTCGGCCTGTTCCAGATCGGCGAAGAAGCGCCCAATCCACGGAGCGAGATGCTGCTCGAACAGCTCCCGATCGGAACCGGCGGGAGCAGGGAAGCGGCGGCTCGCAAGCCCCGCCATGATCTCGCACAGAATCGCGGCGTGATCCTCGGGCTCCGGTTGGTCCGGCGTCCGTTCGAGCCCGAGCTTGCCCAGATGCGCGCGCAGGCGCGCAAGCGGCCGCTCGTGCAGGAAGCCGGTGAGATAATAAGATCCATAAGGTAAAAGTTCCCCGCGCCCGAGACCGATGAAAAGATCGAAATATTCGCGCTCGAGGCGCTCGACATTGGTGCGCTGCGCCACCTCTGCAAGCGCGACATGCGCCAGTCCGAGCGGGCTCGCATCGCCGCGCAATGCGCCGAGACGCTCAAGCAGCCCGACATCGGGCGCCCGTGCGAGCAACACCGAGAGCAACGCATATTCTTGCGCCCGCGCCGCGTCGACCTCGTCAATGTCGCCAGCCGTGCCGGGATGTTCAGCATAGAGATCGGGCCGCAGAGTCGCTCGGCTCACGCCGGTCGCGGCTTCGACCGACAACACGCGATCGGCAGGAACCCGCGACCAGTTCGACACCGAAGGCTGGGAGATGCCAATTTTTCGGGCAAGCGCGCCGACTCCGCCGGCAACGCGGATCGCCTCATCAAGTCCTACGTCCCTCATCGGCGTTTTTCGTTTTTATTCTAATTTGACTGTAGAAAAGTACCGCCCGCGGCGAGCAACGGTCAATAGCCCGAGGCTATGAGTCCCCTTATCACTTAGGTAAAGCGCGCCCGTGCAGCCGTTTCTCAATCAATTGATCGTTATTGGTGTTTTCTGAACTATTTCGCGATGCAATATTTACTTTGCTGCGCTGCGAAAGCGCTTCGGAGTCGTGCGGTTCATTTTGCGCTCCGATGCGCTCATTTTGCGATGTCCCAGCGTCGGTTTGAACGTGTTGTGTGGACGCCTCGGCAGGTGTGGCGACCGATTCAGTCGACGTTTCAGCCGGCGTAGGCTTGCCCTGCACCTCTGCCGAAGTTTGAGCGGGACTGCCGGTCGCCTCGTTGGCAAGGTTGCCACCAACCATTCGCGCTATTTGTTGCCGCAGCTCGTCGGTCATTTCCAGCGATCCGAAACCTGTCATCGCCCCCGGCGCGTTGAAATCCCAGTCGTAGTCGGCAAGGCCCACGAAATCCCGGATCTTGGGATCGGCGGCCCACGCGCGACGAAGCGCCGCACGGGTCAACTCGGGCGGCACGCCGGGCGCGAGAAAAGCGCGGATGTCGCTCTCGGCGGTGATCGTTTCGATCGGCGGCAACTTCGCTGGATCGGGCGTGGACCCGGGCCGGTCGCTCGTGCCGCCGCGCGCTCGCGGCGCATCGCTCTCCTCGCGTCGATCTTCGGTTGGATGCGCGCTTTCCGCCGCCACCTCGGGCGCAGCGGAAGACTTCGTTGCTTCGGCGTCTTCCGCCGCCTCACGCTTGCGCCGCGACCAGCGCGCGATGAAATTTTCCGGCTCGCTCATTCGCGCTCTTTCTGCATCGGTCGGCGCCGCGCCAGCGCCTCTGGATCGGCGCGGTCGCGCTCGCGCTTGTGGAACGGCTGCTCGACGTGATGCTCGGCGACGAAGGCATCGATCGCCGCGCGCACCGCCTCCGGCATCGGCACCACGTCGACGAGATCACTGCCCGCCTCGGTCCAGGCTTCGCCCTCGGCAGGATCGGCAGTCACCGCGAAAATCTCGTACGGCGGCTCGACGCCGGTCGGCCGCAATGCAACCCAAAGCATGGGTGCGCCCGAGTCGAGATTGTCGCGGTAATTGGCGGTCTCGGTGCGATAGAGCTCGATCTCGGCGGCGCCGGCATAAAAGCTTGTCCGGTCGCCATCTTGCGACAGCGTGGTCCATGGCGCTGCGTCAGGCAGCCCGGCCAGCACCGTGACCGGCTTCCAGGTGAAATCGATCCACGGGCTCTGCGCCTTGCGGCGCTCGACCACGACGCCGACCGCAATCTTGGCATGCGCGGGAACGCTCACGACACCACCTCGAGATGGGCAATCGGAAGACCGGTCACGAGATTTTGCGGCTTCATGCGCAGCATCCGGTCGGGCGTCATTGCCAGTATCAGATAGATGGGCTCGCCTTTCGCCTTGTCCAGGACGACCTGAGGATTGCGAAAGACGAGCCGGTAAAGGCCGATGATGCGCTCCCGCGCCACCCGGTCGAGTTCTGCGCCAGTCCACAGGGCGTCGCCGATCCTGGTCGCCTCGGCATCGAGGCCGACATACCAGGTGAGATTGACGTCGGTCGCCTCGACCAACGATTCGATCTCGACCTCGACCGACAGAAGATGCGCGATCCACTGCTCGATCACCTTGCCGAGCGCGTCGAGCCCGCGCCGCTCGGCGGTAAGATCGAGCGCCATGTCGAACAGATCGCTGCGCTCCCAATAGCCCTCGGCATTGCCGTCGTTGAGCACGTCGATCTCGCCCGCCACCGGCAAGCCGAGCATGGCAACGAGCGGCGAGGCTGGCTGGGGGCTGACGCCCGTGACCTTTTCTTCGTCGGCCGCAATCAATGAGCCGTCATGCACGGTGAGGCGTTGCGGCCGAAAGAAGAGTTCTGCCGCGCGCAACATGAAGACGTCGTCGCAGCGATCGAGCAGGTTGCGCAGGATGACGTGCACGAGCTGGTTGATGAATAGCGGCGGCGTCTGACCTACGCCGCGGCGCACGAGATCGAGATAGGTAGCCTCCACGGTCTTGTGACCGATGAGATGGTCGCGAAACGCGACCATCAAGGTCCAATTCTCGCGCGCGTCGGCATCGACGATCGCCGCGATCTCGGAGGCGGCTACCGGCCGGCGCGGATCGCTGAGCATCGCCGCATGCAAGGTCCGCTCGGCGACGCATGCACTCTGCGGCGGTGCAAGCTCGGGCCGCGCGAGATAGGCCTTCAGGAACTCATCCGTCACCAGGAGGCCGCCGCCATCATCGCGGTCGAGCAGGTGATGCCCGCAGGAGAGCCAGAAATCGGGCATGCAATCGTTGCCTCGACGAGATATTGCTGGCCCTCTATACCACAGCACGGCGATCGTGATGGGTGAGACTATGTCGGCTACACAGAGTCGGCGCGAGCTGCGGCGGACAACGCGGATCGCCCGCGCTGCAACCCTGGCCATTGGCCTGGCGTTCGCGTGGTGCACCGGCGCATCGGCACAGCCTTATCCCAGCAAGCCCATTCATATCGTGGTGCCGTTCGCACCGGGCGGCATCACCGACGCGCTTGGCCGCGCGCTCGGCCAGCGACTATCGGAGGCTTGGGGCCAACAGGTCGTCATCGAAAACAAGCCGGGCGGCGGCACCGGCCAGGTGGGCACCGAATACGTCGCTCGGTCGGCCCCCGATGGCTACACCCTCCTGGTCACCGCCGACGCGACCTTCGTCACGTCACCGCACGTCTACAGCAAGCTGCCCTACGATCCGATCAACGATTTTGTCCCCATCACCGGCCTCGGCATCAGCCCGCAGGCGCTGGTCGTGCACCCATCGCTGCCTGTGCGGACGCTCGGCGAGCTTGTCGATTTCGCCAAGCAACGACCGGGCGAACTCAATTACGGAACCTTCGGCATCGGGTCGAGCGGACACCTCAACATCATCCTCCTGGAGGGCATGACCGGCACCAGATTCACGCCGGTGCACTACCGCGGCGCGGCGCCTGCGATCACCGACCTCATCGGCGGTCACATCCAGATGATCATCGTCAGCATGGGGCTCGTTGCACAGCCGTGGCAAGCCGGCGCGCTCAAGGTGCTCGGCTTCGGCAGCACCGCGCGGATCGCGCAATATCCCGACGTGCCCACGCTCGCCGAAAGCGGTCTGCCGGGCTACGAAGCCGGGTCATGGTACGGATTGGCCGCGCCCAAAGGCACGCCGCAGGACATCGTGAGCAAGCTCAATACGCAGACGCAGCGGATCTTCGACGATCCGGCCTTTCGGGAGAAGTTCCTTGCGCCCAATTTCATCTTTCCGATCGTGAGCTCGCCGGAGGCGTTCGCCGAGCGCATTCGTCTCGAGTCGGCGAAATGGGGGAAGGTCATCCGCGACGCGCATATAAAGGTGGAGTGACTCTACGAACTGCTTGCGAGGATCCTCAACGTCGCGGGCGGCTCCATTCGCGGCGCTTCCAGTTCAATCACTTCGTTTGTCCTTCGCCAGCGCGAGAAGATTCATGTCTTCGCGCGGCTCCTCTTCGCTCTCGACCTCCAGGAACGAAAAGGCGCGCATCGGCTTGCGCGTGCCGCGCGGGTGGAGCGTGCGAAACGCCTCGCGGATCGCGCCGTCCTCGAAGGTGCGGCGCACGGCGATGAGCGTGTCGCGGGGGTGATCGCAAAGCGAGGCCGCGAACGCGACCTCCTCTTCTGCCGCCGCGCGAGCGGCGGCGAAGTCGGGGGCGCCGAGGCGCTCGTGCAGTTGCCTCCCCAGCGCGTCGACCAACCGGTCGCGATCCTCTTGCGTCGCCTCGACGATCTGCACCAGCGTCGACCAGCCGAGCGAGGCTACGCCGAGGAACCCGCCGCGAAAGGCCGCGCGTGATTTGCTCACGAGCGCATCCGGATCGGCATCCGCGAACATGAAGGCACCCGACACCGCCCATTCGCCCGGATCGGCGGCGCGCTCAAACACGAATGTGTCCGACGGGTCGAGGCGGATGGTGCGCAAAAGTCTCACTTCCGCGGCCCTCCGGTCACGGGATCGAGCCATGACGGCTCACCGAGCGCGCGCAGCAGCGAGCGCTGCTCGGCCTCACCCCTACCCGTTGCACGCCGCACCAGGAGATCGCCGTTTTCGCCGATGTCGCGGCGCACACCGCTCTCGGGCGCAAGCTGGGCGAGATAATTCTTCGCGATCTCGCTGAATCCCTGTTCCTGCCAGGCATCAAGCGCGACCATGAGATGGCGTGCGAAGCTTTCCACCAGCCGGCCGGACCCGAGATCGTCGAAGCCTTCCTGCTCGAGCGCCGCCGAGAGCGGGCGCAGGCCCGGTTCCTCGTCACCCATCGCCACCGTGCGGATCATGGCGGCGAACACCAGCCATGCCGGCGGTTCGTCCTCGTCGGCGCGCTCTGGCCACGCGAGGCGCGCCCCGCCGACGAGCCCGCCATCGACGCGCACCCCGTCCGGCCAGTCGAAGGTGATGGGCCGCTCGGGCGGAGCGTGCACCGCGAGCGCGTCGGCAAGCGCGGTGAGGCCGGCGTAGAGGGCGCGCCGCGCGGTCTTGAGCGGCTCCTCGGGCTCCAGCACGACCGCGAATTCCGCGAGGTCGAAGCGACCCACATAGACGAGCGTGCCCGCCCCCTCCTCGGCCGCCACGCGGGTCGCATGGGCAAAGGCGTCGCCCACCTCGCGCAGCGTCACCAGCCGAAACGGCGGCGGCAGGTCGAGCGCGGGTCTTGACGACGTGCGCAGGCGCGGGCGCTCTTGCAGAGGCATTTGGGTCCCGGACTCGCGAAGGTTGTTTGTAATAATTATAACGTGGTAGGCACCAGGGCCAGAGCCGCGCTCGGTGCCGCGCCCGCGCAGGCGGGCATTCAGTGGCCGCCATCGCTCGACCAGTCGCCGAGACGACGCTTCCCGGACCATGCGCCTGCGCGGATGCTGACAGCGAAAATACATGGCGCTTCTCGCACAGCCGGAGACGAAATGGCCGATCGGCCGCCGAACATCTTGATCTGCTCGTGCGAAGACACGATGCCGCTCGACGGCTCGGCCGTGCGGCGCGGCTGTCGCGGCGCTGAGGTAGCGACCGCGCGCCAGCTCTGCCGGGCCGAGCTCGAGAAATTCCGCGCCGCGGCGGCCGGCGGGGAGCCGCTGATCGTGGGCTGCACCCAGGAGGCGCCGCTGTTTTCGGAAGTAACCGGCAGCGCCGACATCACTTACGCCAACATCCGCGAGACCGCCGGCTGGTCGAAGGATGCGAATGCGGCGGGTCCCAAAATGGCGGCATTGCTCGCTGCTGCCGCCGAGCCGGCGCCGGAGGTTCCGTTCGTCAACCTCAACAGCGAAGGCGTAATCCTCATCTATGGGCGCGATGACCAGGCGATCGAGGCCGGCAACCTGCTCAAGGACCATCTCGATGTGACGGTGATGATCACGCCGCCCGCCGAGGTAACACCGCCGCGGGTGACCGACTTCCCGGTGGTGAAAGGCTCAATCCGCGCGGCCAAGGGGTATCTCGGCGCATTCGAGCTCACCGTCGATGGCTATGCCCAACCGGCCCCGTCATCGCGCGGCGCGCTGAGTTTCGCTGCGCCCCGCGACGGCGCGGTGTCGCGCTGCGATCTCGTGCTCGACATCTCCGGTGGCGCGCCGCTTTTCGCCGCATCCGATCTGCGCGACGGCTATCTGCGCGCCGATCCCGGCGATCCTGCGGCCGTGCTCAAAGCGGTGCTCAAGGCACGAGATCTCGTTGGCAGCTTCGACAAGCCGCGCTACGTCGCCTTCACCGACGATCTCTGCGCCCATTCGCGCTCGCAAATCGTCGGCTGCACGCGCTGCCTCGACCTCTGCCCAGCCGGTGCGATCGCACCGGACGGCGATCACGTTGTGATCGATGCATATGTCTGCGCGGGCTGCGGACAGTGCGCGGCGGTTTGCCCCACTGGCGCCGCCGCTTACGCGCTACCGCCGGCGGATGTGCTGCTGCGCAAACTGCGCGCGCTGCTCACTGCTTATCGCGATGCCGGGGGACGCCAGCCGCCCACCGTGCTCGTCCATGACGACGCCCATGGTGCGCCGCTGATCGACGCGCTCGCGCGTTTCGGCGACGGTCTGCCGGCCAATGTCTTGCCGGTGGCGGTCAATGAAGTGACCCAGATCGGGCTCGAAGCCATCGCGGCCGCCTTCGCCTACGGCGCGGCGTCGGTGCGCTTGCTGCTGCGCGCAAAGCCTCGCCATGACGTGACAGGCTTGACGAGGACGCTCGACCTCGCCGAGCCGATCCTCGCCGAGCTCGGCTTCGGCGGCGCGCGCGTGGCGACGATCGAAACCGACGACCCCGATGCTCTCGCCGATGCCCTGCGCGCGATCGGAAATCCAGACGGCGCGCCGCGTCCCGCGAGCTTCCTGCCCGTTGGAGCGAAGCGAGACGTCATGCGGCTCGCGCTGCGCGAGCTGCAGCGTGCCGCGCCGACGCCCGTCGACGTGATCGCGCTGCCCGCAGGCGCGCCCTTCGGCGCGGTCGAGATCAATGTGGAGGGCTGCACGCTCTGCCTCGCCTGCGTGTCGGCCTGCCCGACCGGCGCGCTCAGCGACAATCCGGAGCGGCCGCAGCTGCGCTTTGCGGAAGACGCCTGCGTGCAGTGCGGGCTATGCAAGGCCACTTGCCCGGAGAAAGTGATCACGCTGTGGCCGCAGCTCGATTTCCGCGCCGCGACCGCGAGCGCACGCGTGCTCAAGGAGGAGGAGCCCTTCCACTGCATTCGCTGCAACAAGCCGTTCGGGGTTAAGAGCACGATCGAGCGCGTCGCCGCCAAGCTCGAGGGCAAGCACTGGATGTTCCAGAATTCCGCGCAACGCCTCGACGTGATCAAGATGTGCGAGGACTGCCGGGTCATAGCGATCACGGAGCAGGGGTTCGATCCCTACGCCGCCCCGCCACGACCCAAGGCCCGCACGACTGAAGATTACCTGCGTGAGCGCGAGGAGCAGGAGCGCACGGGCAAGCCCGAGAGCTGAGCGTTACCCGTGTACCGATCATCCATGCTCAACCGCGTCCGCACCAGCGTGCTGGAGATCGCCTACGAGGAAAGCGGACCGGCGGATGGCGTTGTGCTCCTGCTCATGCACGGATTTCCCTACGACCCGCGCACCTACGACGAGATGGTGCCCCGCCTCGTTGACGCCGGATGCCGGGTGATCGTGCCCTATCTGCGCGGCTATGGGGCGACCCGCTTTCTCGCGTCCGACACGCTACGCTCGGGCCAGCAGGCGGCACTGGGCAACGACCTCAAGGAGCTCATCGACGCGCTCGCGCTCGAGCGCACCGTGGTGGCCGGCTACGACTGGGGCGGCCGCGCTGCCTGTATCGTCGCCGCGCTGTGGCCCGAGCGCGTACTCGGCCTGGTCTCCGCCAATGGCTACAACATTCACGACATCGCTGGGTCGGTTAAACCGGCGTCGGCGGAGCAGGAGTACCGGCTTTGGTATCAATACTACTTTCATACCGAACGGGGGCGCGCGGGATTGCAGGCCAATCGCCGCGAGTTTTGTCGATTGCTGTGGCGGTTATGGTCGCCCAATTGGCGGTTCGATGACGCGACCTATGACCACACCGCCGTGTCGTTCGACAATCCGGATTTCGTTGACGTCGTGATCCACTCCTACCGTCACCGTTTCGGCTACGCCGACGGCGATCCGAGTCTGGAGGCGATTGAGCGGCGGTTGGCTGTCAAGCCGCGTATTTCGGTGCCAACCATCGTGCTGCATGGCGACGGCAGCGGCCTCTCGCCATCGGAAAGCTCCCTGAAGCACGCCGCCTTCTTTACCGGACCGTATCAGCGTCGAGTGATCCCAAGCGTCGGCCACAATCTGCCGCAGGAAGCACCTGACGCGTTTGCCGATGCCGTTCTCGAATTGGTTCGCGCAACCAAATGAACGCCCATATGGCCGCTGTCAGCGGGTCTTGGTCGTCCTCTCCAGAAACTTCACCAAGGCGGTGCGATCCTCGGCCGAGCCGATCCGCTGCTCCGGCATCTTGGTGCCGGGCGTATAGGCCGCGGGTCCGATCTCGAATAGTTTCGAGACCGTCTCTGGCGTCCAC
>Ga0306920_100005787_pt1 | contig 16027 bp, 13 predicted proteins | sample flu12Cox44000170_FD_204666 | JGI IMG/M metagenome (GOLD analysis project Ga0306920, IMG submission 204666) | Lab enrichment of tropical soil microbial communities from Luquillo Experimental Forest, Puerto Rico - flux4day.12C.oxic.44.000.170 (v2)... | ecosystem: Environmental > Terrestrial >... | reverse complement strand
GCGCGCGTCGGATCGAGCGGGGAAGGCGACATCACATCGTCCATGCGGTCATAGAAGTCCTCGACGCCGAGCTGTGACTGATCGAGCGAGAAATCGGCATATTGCGGGTTCTTCGCGATCTCGGCGTTGGTCAACCGCCGCATCCCGCCGTTGGCGACCACTACCGGACGGAAGCGTTTGAATCCCGGGCCGCCCAGTGCGGGGTCCTGCGCAAACAGGAAGTTACCGCGCCAGAAGCGCTTGCGCGCGACCGTGCCGTCGGGCTGGCCGTCGACGGCCAGAATGATGCCGGCTGCGTCGTCCGTTTGCGCGATGCGGCGCACGATCATCAGGATGTGCCCGTACGGATCGGCATAGGCGGTGCCCGGGCGCAACGTGTCCGCCGTGAGCGGCACAGGATAGTAATCAGTGTTGTTGTCGGCGAGCGCGGTACGTGCCGAGCCGGAATGCACGGCGTCCCAGACGATCTGCACCAATTCGGCGAATGAGGGCGCGGGCCCAGTCCGCTTCGGAACCGGCGGCGCGAGCGGCGCCGGTGCGCTCGAAACCCCGAAATATCCACTCACGGCCGGTGGGACGGGCGCCGCGACCGGAGGTGTCGGCGGGGGCTTGGCCGCTTCGGCGTTCTGCAAGCTGAACCATTGCGGACAGGTGGGTCCCCTGCCGCCGCCGCCGCGCGAGCATTTCGAGAAGCCGTAGGGCAGTCCCATCTTGTACGCGAAGTACGCTCGCAAGGTGTAGGGAAGATCGGCGCAGTCGGGACGAAGATAGATTTTAGCGTCTTCGTTGAGGCCGAGATGGTTGAACAGGAAATTGCGCGAGGGGTCGCGCACCACCTCGTGCAACGCGGGCCACGACGGCTCCGCATCGAGCGGATCGTCGAACAGCTTCTCGATCCAGGCGGAGAACAGATTCTCGGTTGCGCGATTCCAGGCGTTGCGCAAGGGCCAGGTGCTCCCAGCGGCGGACCCTGGCCCGCCCGGTTTGTCGGCGCGCACCTTGATCTCGCGCGTGATCGGGCCGCATCCTGCTCCCACCTGCTGGGGGGTTAGCGTCGCATGCCAGGAGCCGGCCGCCGGCGCCTTGATCTCGGTGAACCAGAAATACGGCGGGCCGCCATGGCGCTCCCGCGAGGTGGCGGCCACGCTGCCATCGGGTCCGGTCAGCGAGAGCTCTCCCTGTAGCGGCTTTTCGGTCACGAGCATGACGCGCAGCGGGGCGCCCTTCCACGGCGCCCACGGCGAGGGCAGGACCGCGATCTCGCCGGCCGCGTCACACGCGGGCGCCGAGCCTTGCGCCTGCGCGTTCCCCGCCGCGAGAGCCAGAAGGAATGCGGCGATAATCAGCGACAACGCTGTCGTTGCAGCCCCGATGTATTGACGTGCCGAAAGCACTGGCAGTCCCTTGCCCCTGTCGCGCTCGGCGACACAATTGGCTGAAAATCATGGCAAAAGTCGATCATTCGAACTTCGGCCGCCGGGTATGCGGGTGCCGCCCGATCATGCAGCGCCCGGGTCAGCCCTCGTCGCAATCGCAGCGGCACCAAGCAGGCTCGCCACCTGAGATTGCCGCCAGCTGCGGCACCCTCACCGGAGCGCCTGGCGGTACCCGGCAAGTTCGTTCGGTCGTCAAAGACCCTTGACCCCTTGTTCCTTCTGAAAATCATACGTGCATCGGAGAAACCCTGCTGCCCCCGAATCCACGGCTTGTGCAAACGGAGATATCGATATGGCCGAAGATCGTATCACCCGACGTGATTTTGGAATGGCGCTGAGCGCAGCCGTTGGGGGTATCGCTCTGCCGACGATGCTGGCGGGGCAAGCCCAGGCGGCTGACACTTTTCGCGAAGGCCTTCAAATCGGCGCTATGGGTGCGTTACGGACGACGCTGTCTGCAGCCGCCAAGCAATACGATCTTGCTTTTGATGCGAAGGACTTCCGGGATAGCACCTCTGTTCTGCTGGCCATCGAGCAGGGAGAGCTCGAGATAGGCAACACGACGACACAGCATCTCATCAGGGCAATCAGCGAGAATATCCCGGTAAGGTGGGTATGCGGATGGGCCGGCGGCTACAACGTCCTCGTCTCCCGCAAAGGGCTTAATCTCACGCCGAATGATACCGCGGCACTCAAATCGGAGGCGGCCTCACGCAGGCAGTCGGGCAAGCCGCTGCTAATCGGCGTGCCGACCGGCTCGATGCAGCACGCGAAACTGGCGATCTATCTGAAATCCATCGGGATCGATCCTGACAAGGATGTTCAGATCGCCAATATCCCGTTTCCAAACCATCCCCGCGCGCTGGAGGCGGCCGAAGTCGACCTGGCGATGACGCTTTCCGCCTTCGGCGCGATCGCCATCGAGAAGAGTGATGCGGTCTTGTTCCTGCACCTGTTCGGCGGAAGCTTTGGTAAGCAGGAGGTCGGCTTCATCGTCACGGAGAAGCTTATCAAAGAAAAGCCCGCGCTGGTGCAGCGGATCGTGACTGCGCATGTCGATGTCATGAAAACGTTCATGGGGCAGCCCGACAAGCAAATAGAGTTCGAACGGAAGTATTCGAGGCTGCCCGACGCTGTAATAGCAATGCAGGAGCGTGATTTTCTCCGGTACAATTTCCGAACGAACGTCGTCGATCTCAAGACAATGGCTCGCGAGCTGCACCAACTTGGTTGGGTCAAGGAAGATTTTGGCCCGAAGGTGGACAGCTTCATTGACTTGTCATTTGCAGCCAAGGCATCGGGCTTGTCCCCGGCTGAACTATCGGCGTGGTGATGCTGAAGCAGACAGCATCCGCGGGGGCTCGGTTATCTCCGGTCGTGAAGCCGAGGTATCTGTGGCGACGCGCATCTGTCGTTCTGCAATACGCCGTATTTCCCTTGGCAGTGCTCCTGCTATGGCAGATTTGCAGCGAGATCGGCTTTGTACGGCGGAATGTCTTTCCGCCGCCATCCGCGGTTGTTTCGGTCTGGTACGATCTGGTGACGGGCACGACGGACGCGGCGGCTCGGTATTCCGGCACTTGGTTCGACCATGCGCTGGCAAGTACCTGGCGCGTTTTCGCAGGCTTTGGCTGGGGTGTCGCGCTTGGAATATTTCTCGGTCTGCTGATCGGGATTTCAAGAATGATGGAGCGCGTCCTGGATCCAACAATCCAGGTGCTGCGCAACATACCGGTTACCGCGTGGGTCCCATTATCGTTGGTCTTCTTCGGCATCGGAAATGCGCCGGCCGTGTTCTTGATCGGTCTTGGCGCGTTTTTCCCGGCCGCAATCAACGCCACTCATGGCGTCCGTCAGCTCAACATCACGCTCTACAAGGCGGCACGGATGATGGGAGCCAACGAACGAGAGCTTCTCGCGCGGGTAATCCTTCCGGCGGCGTTGCCATCGATTCTGACCGGTGCCCGACTGGCGATGGGGATAGCTTGGGTGCTGGTGGTGGTTGCGGAGATCCTCGCTGTAAGGAGCGGGCTCGGTTACCTGCTGAACGATGCGTATCTGTTTTACCGAAACGACGTTGTGATCGCGGCGATGCTGAGCATCGGGTTGCTCGGATTCTTGAGCGATCGGCTTGTTGTTCTCGTCCGCAACCTTCTGCTCACCTGGAACAAGAGGGAGACGTTCGGTGGGGAGAATTAGTATCGCGTCGGTCACGAAGCGATTTGAGACCGGCGATTCCGCTGTCACCGCGCTGGATGATGTCAATCTGGCGGTGCAAGACAGGGAAATCGTCACGCTGGTCGGCGCGAGCGGCTGCGGCAAGTCCACTCTGTTGAACCTCATTGCCGGCTTCGAAATACCAACCGTAGGACAGGTCCTCGTGGACGGCCGGCCGATCCAGGGACCAGGGCCGGATCGCGGCGTGGTCTTTCAACAGACCGCTTTGTTTCCGTGGCTATCCGTTGAGGACAATGTCGCATTTGGTCTGTCGCTGCGGGCAAACCAAGGCAAGGCTGATCGACGACAAGTCGTCGAACGTATGCTGCAGAGAACAGGGTTGTCACCCTTCCGGGAACGCCTACCGGCCGAACTGTCGGGAGGCATGCGTCAGCGCGCAGCGATCGCGAGCGTGCTGGCCATCAACCCATCCACTCTTTTGATGGATGAGCCGTTCGGCGCGCTCGATTCATTAACGCGCTCCATCATGCAGGACTTCCTGCTCGAGATCTGGGAGGAGCAGCGAAAAACAGTTGTGTTGGTGACGCACGACATCGATGAGGCGATCTATCTGGCGGATAAAACGGTCGTCATGACTGCTCATCCGGGCCGGATATGCGAAGCGATCGAGGTAAACCTGCCGAGGCCCCGGCGCTACGAGATGCGAAGCGAAGCGCCATTTATCGCGTTGCGCGACCACGTAACCGAGATCGTCCGCGCCGAGGCGATAAAGGGGACCGCTCTCCCGGCGGTCAATTGAACGGACGGTCCATGAAAATACTCACTGCGCCGACGCGCGAAATAAACAAACTGATCCATATGGGTCAGAGACGATGATCGACCGGCCCGCCGCAAAATCGAATCCGATCCGCGACTCGAAGAATCGTGTCAAGTTGGGTGTTTTTGCCACGAACGGCAATGGCGCCGCCTTCACGTTTCATCCGGATCGCTTCCGGTGCAGCTGGGACGCCAACCTGCGGCTGGCGCAAAAAGCCGAAAAGCTTGGATTTGAGGGATTCGTTTCTGCGGCGCACTGGAAGTCGTTCGGGGGTGACGATCACTACAGCGGCGACCTAATGGAAACATTTACCTGGGCGGGAGCGGTCGCTGCCGTGACGGAGCGCATCGGCATCATCAGCACGGTGCATGTCACCCTCAACCATCCGGTCTTCGTAGCCAAGGCGGAGGCGACCGTCGATCTTATCTCTAACGGTCGGGCGGGCATGAACCTCGTTCTCGGGTGGTATCCTCCGGATATGCAGCTGTTTGGATATGAAGTGAAGGAGCACAGCGATCGATTTGAACTCGCCGAAGAATGGATCCACATTTTCGACCGCTTGTGGTCAGAGCGAAAGAGTTTCGATTACCAGGGAAAGAACTACAATCTAAAGGCGGCTTTCAGCCAGCCACACGGTGTGCAGGTGCGCCCGGTGCTGCTCAACGCGGGTCGTTCTCCGCGCGGCCGAGAGTTTGCGGCAAAGCACTGCGACATCGCTTTTGTCTCCGCGCACAACCCAGAGCCGAAAGCTTTAAAGAAGCAGGTTGAGGATCAACGAAACGAAGCACGCGCGAAATTTGGCAAAGAGATCCAGGTATGGATGTCGGCTTATGTGGTCCTCAAGGATACGATGCGTGAAGCCGAAGCTTACGCGCATGATTACATCGTCACGCAAGGCGACGACGCGGCCGTTCAGACCATCATCAATCACAATGCAATCGACACCCGATCGATGCCGCCGGAAGCGGCTGCGAAACTCGCATACGCTTTGAAAGCTGGATTTGCCGGCTATCCGCTGGTGGGAGACGCGGATCACATCGCAGGGCTGTTCGCCAACCTCGCCGAAGCCGGCGTCGATGGCTTCCTGTTGACCTGGTTAGATTATGAAGGGGGTCTCGATCGCTTTGGCCGGGAAGTGCTTCCGCGCCTGGAGCAAGCGGGACTGCGCGCGGCGGTGACACCCTGAAACTCTCAGCTGAGCGTATCCAAGGTCATAACCTCACCGCGGAGGCTCCATGCCCAAACAGATCTTTACCTCGTCCTCGGCACCGACCACCGGCTTTACACCCGGACAACCCGTCTCGCCGCTTGCGCAGGCCATTCGGTTCGGCAACATGTTGTTCGTGTCGGGCCAGGGCTCGCTCGATCCTGCTACCGGCGTCGTTGTTAAGGGCGACATTGTCGTGCAGACGCGCCGGACACTCGACAATCTCATGAATATACTAGTGTCCCGATTCCGAAGTTCGCACACCCTTGCGGCACGATGTGTGCGAACTTCGGGTTCGCGGCACTGGAGGCCGCCGGCGCGACCACGGAGAACATCGTTAACATGCGAATCATTCTGAGGGACGTGGCCGATTTCCCCCGCTTTAACGAAACCTTCCGCGCGTACTTTGGCGGCGAGAAGGTAACGCGAACCTGTTTTGGTGGTGTGCTGCACCGAGCTGGTATCGATGTCGAGATCGACTGCGTCGCCATGTTCGATTAGCGACGGAAGCCTCCACCCCAAGAGTACCGCGCCCATGGCAAAACTCTACGAAGCCCTCGCAGAAGCATTCCTTGCAGAGGGAGTCGACACGCAGTTCGTCCTGATGGGCGACGGCAACATGCACTGGTCCACCGCCTTTGCCAAACTGCCGGGCGTACATACCGTCCACGTCAGGCACGAGCACGTCACCGTTGCGGCGGCGACGGCCTATAACGTAGCCACCAACAAGGTCGCCGTCGCCTCCGTCACGTGCGGCCCTGGCGTGACTCAGTTGATGACGGCGCTGCCGGCCGCGGTTCGCGCCCGCCTGCCGATGGTGGTGTTCGCCGGCGAGGCGCCGATCAACGCCAAGTTCTACAATCAGAGCATCGACCAGGCGCCGCTGGTGACGGCGACCGGCGCGAAATACATCGCCGCGCACAGCGTGCCGCGCATGATGGACTATGTGCGCGAGGCCTTCCACATCGCCAAGTACGAGCGGCGGCCGGCGGTGCTGGGCATTCCCTACGACCTGCAGAAGGTCGAGCACATGGCCAACCAGCCGTACGAGACCTCGGCGATGTACCAGCCCAAAGTCGGGCGCATGCACCCCGATCCCGAGATCGTGGCCGAGGCCGTCGAGCGGCTGGCCGCGGCAAAGCGGCCGATCGTCCTCGGCGGCCGCGGCGTGTTGTGGTCCGGCGCACGGGATGCGGTGATCAAGCTCGCCGATCGCTGCGGCGCCTTGCTCTCCAACACGCTGCCCGCGCGCGGTCTTTTCCACGACCATCCGTTCGGGCTCGGCATAGCCGGCAGCTACTTCACGTCGCTGGGCCGAGAGATGTACGAGTCGTCGGACGTCGTGCTCGCGGTCGGCACGAGCCTGTCCTATTACGTCGGTGGCGGGCACTACTGGGGAAAGGCCTGCAAGATCCAGTTGGATGATGCCCCACGCGGCTTGCGCGATGGGCAGAAGGCCGCCGACATCTACGTCAGATCAGATGCGCTCATCGGCATCGAGGCAATCCTTGCCGGCCTCGACAAGAAGTTGGGCGTCGGCAAACCGACGGCGGCGGCGATACGCACGAAACAGCTGGCGCATCGCATCGCGACCGAGCCGGCGGACTCGATGCCGTTCGACATCGCGCCCGGGGTGCTGGATCCACGCGAGGTGATCCGGGCCATCGACGCGGTCGTTCCAAAGGACTGGGACATCGTCGTCGGCGGCGGCCATCAGGCCTATTTCAACACCCAGATGCGTGGCAGGCCGGCGGAGCGCTACACCACGGTCCGTGAATTCGGCGCGGTCGGCAACGGCCTGTCGTATGCGCTTGGCGTTGCGGCTGCGCGCTGGCAGGGCCGCGAGGGCAAGATCGTGCTGTTCGAAGGAGACGGCGGGCTCTTGTTCCATATCCAGGAGCTCGAGACGCTCAAGCGTCAGGGATTTCGCATCCTGGTCTGCGCGATGAACGACGGCGGATACGGCTCGGAGTTTCACAAGCTGCGCGCCGACGGCGTCGACGACAGCTTGGCGGTGTTCGGCCGGCCCGCGCTGGAAAAAATCGCGCGCGGCTTCGGCCTGCGCGGCCACGAGATCCGCGATGTGTCGGTAATCCCGAAGCTGTTCGCCGACTTCGCCGCGCAGGGCGAAAGCGAAATATGGAACATCCAAATCTCCGACCAGGTCACGGCGCCGGTGATCCGCCAGACCATCAAGCGCGGGCACGGCAATATGTAAGCATTTCGATGGCCTTGTTGATCGCATAAGGCGATGGCGTGACGGCCGCTTGCCGCAAGTCGTCGAATCCGGCCACTCCACAATCACGCAACCCTCTCAGGTGCGTCTCATGCGGAGGCAATCGAGTCCTGTGGCTTCCCTTATCTCGCGCGGCCTATAATAGAGGCTATGGGGGCTGCTGCGACCAATACGCCGGATCGTCACCGCGAGCACCTCGCGCGGGCCGATCGACACATTGCCGAATTGAGGAGCCGCATCTCCCATCAGCTGGAAATAGTCGAACGGCTACGTTCGTTTGGAATAGCGGACGAGGACCGGGAAGATCTGCTGGCGACCCTGGGAGAAAGTCTGCGCATTCTGCAGCGACACCGCGAGCTGATCCGGGAGGCACTGCAAGGGACAGAAGCGAGCGCCTGATGCGCTCGCGCTGCTGCGCGCGCGCCACAAAGTCCGCGCCGTAGCCCATCGTGGCGCCGCGCACGCCACATCTTCCGGACCGATTCCGGGGCGTTTCGGCTATTTCTTTGCGGTGACCATCCTGTACGCCGCATCAATGTTAGTTGGCATGCGATCCTGGCTAGCCCAGCTCGCATACTCGGGCATCTTTACTTCTTTGGTGATGTCTTCGAGCGACTTTCCCTCTTTCACCTTGGCGGCAACGCGTTCGACGAGGAGCGCATAATACTTTTCGCCGTCGTCGAACAGCTTCGTCGTGGTGGGAGGGCCATGGCCTGGAATCACGTGCTCCGGATTCAACGCCTTCATCATCTTTCCCGCGGCCAGGATGTCGGAAATATTGACGAAGGGACGGAAGATGTTGATTTGCTCGGACGTGAATGCCGACGCCGAAAACAGCAAGCGCTCTTTGGGCAGCCAGATGGCGGTATCGGCTTCGCTGTGAACGCCTTTCATGTACCGCAGCTCGAAGGTCCGTTCGCCCACATACAACGTCATCTTGTCGCTGTACTCGACGTGCGGTGGGAGGAATTTATAGCCTTCCAGCGCAGCCTTCATTTCCGGCGACGTGGCGGCGAGCTTTTCGATCCGATCCGGCGTCTGGCGCTCGCGGTTGCGCATCGACTCACCGGCGCCGGCTGCGGCGATGATGGTGGCGGTCGAGGCGAAGACGAAATGACCGGTCGTATGATCGGGATGGGGCTCCGTGTCGATGAGGAAGCGCACCGGCATCGGGGTGAGCTTCTTGACGGCATCCATGACCGCGCGTGAATCGGTCGGCTCATGTCCGCTGTCGATCAGCACTACTCCGTCCTGGGTGAGAATGATGCCGGTGTTGGACTTGAAGTTCTTGCCGACGTAGACGTAGATGCCTTCGCCGAACTTCTTGATCTGCGGCCCGAGATCCTGCGCAAAAGCGGACGCGCTCATCACAAATCCGATGAACGTAGCCAATGCCGCTGCGACCTTGATCCTCATGAAGCTCCTCCCTCAAAATTGACGCCCTGTGACGCGCGTCCAAGTTTAACTCGGATCCCCGTGACAAGTCCCATGTTCGAGAGGTGTCCAGACACGGCCCATGAGTCCAAGGCTACTTGTCCAAGGCTGCTTGTCCGTGACCGTGCGAAAGTCCCCGGAAGCGGACATTGCCTGAACGCTTGTGTGTCCGCCGCTTCGTGCCAAAACCATCAGTGAGCATACGCAGCATAGCTATTCGATCACCTCGTCGGCGGTGGCGATCAGCGTGGGCGGCACGTCGAGGCCGAGCGCCTTGGCAGTCTTGAGGTTGAGGAGGGTCTCGATGCGGGTGGCTTGTTGCACGGGAAGATTGGCAGGCTTCTCGCCTTTGAGAATCCTGCCGGTGTAGGCACCGGCCAGACCATACAATTCGTTCAAGCTGCCGCCAAAACTCATCAAGCCGCCGGCTGCGACAAAGTCCCGATACATGAAGATTGTCGGGACTGCATAGTGGAGCGCGAGCTGGGCAAGCTGTTCGCTGTGATTTACGAACAATTGATCGGGGTCAATGACCAATCCCCCGGCTTTCAGTTCGCGCACTTTCGCAAACACTGTAGCGAAGTCACGTTCGCTGCCGGCCTCCAGGACGTGGAGGGCCAGTCCATGAGTCTGGGCCGCGCTGTGCGCATCTGCCGATGCGCCTTTGGCTGAGCTGCTGGCCGGGTTGACGACGAACGCAACCGCCGTCGCCGCAGGGAGCATTTCGTGCAGCAGCTCCAGCCGCTTCGGCGCGAGTTGCAACGCCAATGAAGTGACACCGGTGAGGTTGGCATCGGGACGGTTCAAACTGCCAACGAGACCGGCTTGGACCGGATCGGTGCCAACCACGAAAACAACCGGAATCGTCGTGGTCGCCTGCTTTGCCGCCAACGCTCCCGAAGTTCCGGCAATCGTGACAATCGCGCTCACGCGCCGGCGCGCCAAATCGGCTATCAATTCTGGTATTCGCCCGAGTTGGTTCTCCGCCCAGCGATATTCGATGACAACGTTGCGCCCTTGGACGTAACCCAGTCCACTCAGACCTTCGTGGAACGCGCGCAGACGGCCCCTTGTGAGATCAGGCGATGCTGTGCCGAGAAATCCGACGACCGGCATTGCCCGCTGCTGCGCGCGTACCGCAAGCGGCCACGTCGCTGCGCCGCCCAGGAGAGCGATGAAGTCGCGTCGTCTCATGCAAATTTGCCCGTTGGGGACAAAGCCTACCAAAGGGCACCGTTGTGCGTCACAGCAATTTTGCCGGCCTATATGCCGCGCTGGGGTCGTTCCCACGCGCGGGACGAAACCGCACAAATTGTGATGGCCATCACATCCCGCTCTCGTGGGGTATGGCATTCGCTTTGGGCAAGGCGAGCGGGATGGCCTCGCGCCCCCGAACCCCAAGGGTCATCCCGAATACGCTGAGCAGGAAATCTGGCCCCGCTTCGGCGGGGTTCTTTCTGTAACACAGCGCAAACCGGCTCGGGCTCAGGGAGGGGAGGGTAGGGCCAATGTCCACGCGGGAGGCGAGGAAGATGTCGCGAGAAGTCTTTGCCCTGTTGGTAATCTCCGCGCTATCGGCGGCGGCCGCGGAAGCGGCTGAACCGGCCGGAACAATGGCGCTGGCGTGTAAAGGTAGAAGCGAGAGCGGCACAGGGGCCGGCTCCAATCAGATCAGCAAGGGCGTAATCCTCGACTTCCAGACAAAGATAGTCAGCGGCTTGAGCGACGGTGCCGCCAAGATCACGGGCGTCAGCGAAACCACGATCTCCTTTTCCGGATCAGAGGCGGGTTTGGCCATAAAGGGCACCCTCGACAGGGTGACCGGCACGCTGCTCGCGAGTTCGATCAGGTCAGACCCGGAAACGCGAAGAACGACGTCGTTGGTTTCGTATGACCTGCGCTGCAGGCGAACGGAGCGGTTGTTTTAGCAATGCGACGATCATGGATCCATGTAAACGTCCCGCGCCAAGGCGCGTGACCCGCGAATGACGGCGGCCCGCGATCGGGCGATTGCGCAGGCTCGCAAACGAACGTCCGCTTTGGACCACATTGCCGATCTGCGCATCGATTGGCGTGCCAGGTCCGAGAAGCCCCACTATCGGACTCATGCGTTGCAGCAGATAACGCCGGTAATTCCTGACCGGCTAGGCGCAAGCCAAGCACACGGTTAAGATCGAACCCGCAGCAATGACTCCGGGAGAAGTCGGCGTGCTTTGGCTTGGGCGTTGGCAATTCGTGATCGCGCTCGTCGTGCTTGCGATGGCGACCTCCACGTTTTCCGCAGCATCACAGAACAAGCCAACCGATCTTTCCAATCCCTACAAGCTCGTCGACGGCTGGCCGACGTTGCCCAGGACAATGAACGGCGGCAAATGGGGCGAGGTTATTCGCGTTTATGTCGCGAAGGACCGCACGATCTGGGTGTTCCATCGCTGCTTCAACACCGTGCCTCCGGGCCACGCGACCTGCGTCAACCGCGGCGCGGCAAATCCGCCGATTTTGCAATTCGATCCGTCCGGCAAGCTGCGCAAAAGTTTCGGCGTGGGCATGTTTGCCTATCCGCACGCCTTCACCATGGACGACACGGACGGAAGCATCTGGGTCAGCGATGTCAACGATCACGACATGGTGCTGGGCATGTCGACCAGAAACAAAGACGGCGTTCAATTGGGTCAGGAGGTTCTCAAGCTCGATCAGAACGGCAAGGTACTGATGATGCTCGGCAAGATGGGTGTCGCCGGTAGCGGAACTGACGTGTTCGATCGGCCGACCGGCGTCGCTATCGGAAAGAATGGCGATATCTTCGTCAGCGACGGCCACCAGCCGAATACGACCGGGAATGCTCGCGTGATGAAGTTCGCCAAGGACGGGACTTTCATCAAGCAGTGGGGCCGCAAGGGGCCAGCGCCTGGCGACTTCGACGAGCCGCACGACATCTTCATCGGCGGTTCGCAGCAGCGGGTGTATGTCGCCGACCGCAAGAACGCTCGCATTCAGGTATTCGACCAGGACGGCAATTTCATTCTGGAATGGAAGCAGTTTGGAAAGCCGAATTCGGTATTCGTCAGCACGGACGACACTATTTACGTCGGCTCGGCGTTTCGCAATCCGGGCGCGAACAAGCTCGACGAGTTACGCGGAATCACAGTCGGAAGCGCGAAGGACGGCAAGCTGATCGCCTTCATTCCCGATCCGTCCGATCTCAATCAGGTCGAATGGGGCACATCCGCCTCTGGTATCGCCGCGGACGAGGAAGGCAGCATCTTTGCGGCCGATGTCGGAACCCACGGCCTGCGAAAATATGTCAGGGTGAAGTAGCTACGTCCGCTGTAACAGTGGGCGAAGCTCGCGGATATTGTCGACCTGCTCGAGCGTGTAGATCGCATCGACGAGCTTGCTGCACTTGTCGGCGCCGAGCACGGGAACGATCAGATCCCGCGCTTTTTCCACAATTTCCTCCCGAGTCATGGGATTTTCCTGCGTCCCGCGCACGGTATCGTTTTCCTCGCGAAGCTTCGTCCCATCGTTGAGGGCGATCTCGACGACGGCAACGCGGCGCGGAAGCAAGTCCTCCAATCGCTGCTCGGCAACCACCGTGACCTTCTTGCGCTGGCGTACGACGGCAACGTCGGTCATACGCGCAATATCGTGAGCGGCGCGAAACGACACGCTGCGGTCGAGCAACATCACCGCGACAAGATACTGAATGCACAAATCCGGGCTTGGCACGTTGTCCACTTTGCTTGCCGCGCTGGTCGACAAGTGGATGACGATTTCCTTCACTTGGTCGGCCTCGAACGGGTGCTTGCTGCGCAAATTTGCTATGGCATCGAGCGGCGACTGAATCGGTCCGCCGGTCGGCCACTTCTTGATGATCGTCTGCGTCACCTCGTAGCTTTCGCCAAGCCTGTCGACGAAACCCTCGGGCTTCGCGTTTGGCGCATAGGACTGAAAAAAGTTCTCGTGGCCGTAGAACACATCGTCAACGCCGGTCCAGCCCGAATGGATCAGCATGGCCGCCGTGACGCCATTGCGCGCGGTCATCGAACCGAAAACGAATGCCTTTTCCATGTGCTCGGTGTCGCGCTGCCACGCGCCATAGCCGCCGCCCGCTTGCTGCGACGCATAGTCGATGAGCCAGCGCATCTGCTGCGCGCTCAAATCGGCGATGCAGCCGGCGGCCGCCGACGCCCCGAACGAGCCAACGATGTTGTGGGTGTCCCGCAACACGGTGCGGCCGAGGATGGTCTTCATCGCGCGCATGCCGATATCGTAGCCGAGTGTCACGGCGCGCAAGAACCGCGTGCCATCGACAGCGAAGACCTCACCCATGGCGAGCGCGGCCGGTATGACCGCGCACCCGGGATGTGCGCCGCCGGCGCTGTAGTTGTCATCGGTCTCATCGGCCTGGGCGAGCGCGCCGTTGACGATCGCCGCTTCGATCGGCCCTGCGAGGAGATTCGACGCGACGATCGTGGCGCCGCCTTGCCCGCCATAGGCCTTGGCGAACTTCAGCGCCTGGATGCCCGGCGGCAATTCTGCGCCGGAAATAGCCGCCGCAAGGGTGTCCAGGATGTGGTTTTTGGTCTCGAGGACAACGGCAGCGGGCAGTGCGCGCGTGCCGGCTTGGCTCATGTACGCGGCGAGCGCCGCCATCACTGGGCTGACTTGCGCCCTTGCACGGAACGGCCAGGTAGCGGCGCCCGACACGCCGGCCATCACTTGAACGAAGGCGCGGCGCGTCAAATCGCGGCGCTTCATTCGATCACCTCGTCGGCGCGCCTTACCAAATAGTCAAACGCTTATCGCCCGTCTTCGACATTGCAAGTGCCATCCAAGCTCTTGCCCTTGCGCTCTCGGCAATACGGTCCGCCTGGGAAGGCGCACTTTCCTTAAATCCTCCGGCTTCTATGTACTGCTGAGCCAATCTGCTGAGCGAACGGCAATTTTGCGACTTTTCGTATTTTTCATCCCTATCCCGAACATCTGCCAAGCATCGGATAGCAGTCTCTCTCAATTGTACGGCAATTCGTTCCTGCTCTGTGCGGCCCTCGCGCGAGCACGCGGATATCGACGCTACAAGCAAAATGAGCCCGATCGCACGTCCGTATTGAATCATTGTCTCCTCCCCTCCTGCACGGTTTGCGCCGCCGGATTATTACAACACTTTTGCCGTCGTCTCCCACTCGGGCCTTGGCCGTCGCGCGTCACCACCATCTTCCGCCGCGCGCGATCGGCGCCCTGACCGCGCGGCGAGCGGCCACGCGACCCCCGCGCCGCCGAGAAGTACGATGAATTTCCGCCGCGTTGGGCTTGCCCTCCAGCCAAGACTCAGCCGACTGAGGCTCTCACATTCGCGGGCGTCGCCGGACAATGCTATCTGCAAAAGGACAACACTATGAAGCGCTTCCCGGATTGCAGTTTTACCTGACGCGACGATGATGGGGAAAATCCGTTCGCAATCGCTTTTTCCCGGACATCGGCCTGGTTCAGCAGTCGCATTGCCGGAACAAGCAGCTCAATGCTCTTGTAAGGCGAGCGAGACACCGCTTCCGTATCCGAATCGGCAGCCTGCACGATGACGACCAAAGCACCGCCCGCCGCGCACAGCAGCCGGAGGCTGCGCATGGTCGTGGGCACGTCGACATATTCAAGTATCAACGCCGCGAAGATCAAATCCACGGGCGGGATTTCCGGCAGGGCAAATTGAATGTCGGCAACATGAAGTTCGAGCCCGGGTATCCGCCCGCCGAAGCGGCAGCGAACTGCTTCCACATAGCGAGCGTTGATGTCGATTCCGACAACGCGTTCGACGACACTTCCTGTCAATCGATCGAAGCCGTTGCCGCCCGCGCAGCCGATGACGGCGACCGATTTCGGGGAATGCTGTCGTACGGAAAATTCAAGTTCCTTCGCCAGCCACTGCGCCTGCCCGATTTCCGGGAGCGCCATGTGCGCTTCGTATTCCGCCAAAGGGATTGCGAGCCACGGGTTGCTCATTTTTTCCGTGCGGGTCCGCGACTTTTTGCCAATCGCCTACTGACGCGCTGCTGAGAAGAAAAATGAAACGACTCACCGTCATGCTCTACGCGCTGATTGGCCTTCCCGCTTACGCCCATGCGGCTCCCGCCCTCAAGCTCGAAAACATCAAGCAGATCGTATGCGATTCCACCGTGTCCTACGACAAGGAGAGCCCGAACGAGAAAACGGCTGCCCGGGGGGTGAAGGTCTTCAAGCCCGGTTCGCGCAAGGACGTAAAGCGGCGTCCCGGCGCCTTCCTGCTCGCGGAGCTCGACCCTGACAGTGACGAGCAGGACGCCGGTTATGACCAGCAGTATTATTTTTCCCCCATCAAAGGCGGCAAACTCTCCTTCCGCTTTATCGCTGAGTGGAAAGCCCGCGGCGAGCTCAATCTCGGAGCCGACGATACCGCCACGGGCTTCATCAACCAGAAAGACCATATCACCGAGCTGCGGTGCAAAATCCACCGCAAATAGCACGCCGAGCGGTTGCGCGCCGGGCCATATACAGATGGCTTCCTCTCCAACAATTTCCTGGTCGCACGAGCGGCCTACGAAGCCGCGGCCTCGCGACGTCTTGTATGTCGGGAAAGGAGCATTGTGAGGGGTGACAGGTGCTGAGTCGTCATAGTTCAGCCCCCGTCGCGACCGGAAGCCCGCAGGCGTCTCGGATATCAGACCGCGAGTGAGCTTGGTGCT
>Ga0306920_100005785_pt1 | contig 16028 bp, 16 predicted proteins | sample flu12Cox44000170_FD_204666 | JGI IMG/M metagenome (GOLD analysis project Ga0306920, IMG submission 204666) | Lab enrichment of tropical soil microbial communities from Luquillo Experimental Forest, Puerto Rico - flux4day.12C.oxic.44.000.170 (v2)... | ecosystem: Environmental > Terrestrial >... | reverse complement strand
CGCCGGCCGGCCTGCTGTGGGAACGCGCCGCGGCCGCCGCCGACACCAGCGCTGACCATGCCCTGGCTGTCGAGCTGGCGGGCCAGGCCCGCGAGTACCACCGGCAGGCCGGGCAGGCCCGCGCGGCAGCCCGCGCCCAGGCCATCGCCGGGCAGGCGCTGCGCTATGGGGGCCGACTCGCCGAAGCGCGCGAGCAGCTCACCGCAGCCGTCGAGGCGCTGCGAGCCGATCCCGACACCGACACGGTGCGGGCCCTGAACAACCTGGCATCGGTGGAGGTGTTTGCCGGATCACCCGACGCGGACCGGCTGTCGGCTGAGGCGCTGACCCTCGGCCAGGCCCTCAGCGTCGGCGACGGCGAGCTCAGCCGCCTGTTCAACACCCGCGGGACCTACCTCGACACCACTAACCGACACGACGAGGCGGCCTCCTATTACCGCGAAAGCGCGCGGCTGGCCGGCCAGGCCGGCGACAGCATGCGCCTGGGACAAGCCCTGGCCAATCTGGCGGACGTCCTGGCAGGCACCGATCCCGAGGCGGCGGCGGAGACCGCCCGGACCGCCGCCGGACACGCGCGCCGGGCAGGCGACCAACGCGGCCTGGCCTTTGCGACCGTCAACCTGGCCATGGCGCTGGTGATGCTCGGCGACTGGGACGCCGCCGACACCGAGCTCACCCAGGCCGCCGACTCCGACGCGCTGGCCGGCTATGACTTCCTCACCTGCCAGCGAGGCTGGCTGGCGGCGCTGCGCGGCGACACTGCCACCGCCCAGGCCCTGCTGGCGGGCCTGGCCGACCTGTGGGCCAGCGAAGACCCCCAAAACCAGGCGATCCTCAGCCTGGTCGAGGGCTTCACCGCCGCCGCCCGCCGCCAGCCGCGCGCCGCGCTCGGCCATGCTAAGGCCATCCTCGCCCACGCTGGCGCCCTGGGGATCAGCCACGACTGTGTGCGATGGGCGTGGCCGCTGGCCGTCCGCTCCGCCTACGACCTGGGCGATGCCGCCGCGGCCGACGAGCTGCTCACACTGCTCGACCACTACCGGCCGGGGCACTTGGCCCCGATGCTGCGGGCCGAACGCGACCTGGCCCGCGCCCGCCTGGCCGACAGCGACGCAGGCCAGGACGCCGCGGTCGCCTTTGCCGCGACGATCACCAGCCTGCGCGAGCAGTCCACCCCCTACCACCTAGCCCACGGGCTGCTCGACCACGCCGCCCGCCTGCTGCGCACGGACGAGGATGAGGCCCTAGCTGCGATCGGCGAGGCCGTCGGCATCGGCGAGCGGCTGCACTGCAGGCCGCTGCTCGACCGGGCTGAAACCATCCAGTCCGCCCAGCTCCGGACCACGGCCTCGTGACGAGGGCATCTGCTGGGTGAGGATCAGCGGCACGGCATCGTTGTCGCCGCAGCGTACGCGCACGAAGTGGACCGACTGCCCGTCGATCTCGGTCCGTTCAGGGACCGGGGAGCGCCGGTACGGTAGCCATGCCCAGGATCGAATGGGGCGGCAGCAGGCCGGACTCGAAGGCGGCGCCCAGGAGGGGACTGGTCTCCTTTCCACAGGGACGCCCGCAGGCGTTCACTGCCGCCGGTCCTCACCCGTCGAAGACCTGGCGCTGCCGGGGTTGTCCTGGGTCCGCACCGGTGCCTTCATCTGGTCCCACGTCAAGGGCAGGTCGGAACCGGAGACCTGGAAGAACTCGAAGCGGGTCTGCCTCATCAATGGCCGCAGCCGACGGATGATCGCCCGGTGCGGGTCGGCTGCGGCGAAAGCATCCAGGCTGGCCTGATCCTGCCAGACCGAGAAGGTCCAGAACGTCCTGCGCGCCAGCTCGGCATCGAGCGCGTAGCCGACCAGCCCATCGGCGCGGGCGAGCTGGCGCCGGATGGCCATGGTGTCGCGCAGGAAGCCGGGTATCGAGCGGCGGCGCTTGAGCGGCAGGCGGGAGGCCATCGCCACGTAGTGGCGGCCTGGGTCGACCGCCTGACGCTGGGTCCAGGGCAGTGCTGGCATCGGAGTCCTCCGTTCAGTCGCGTTATCTAACCAGTGGTAAGATAATCTGTCCATTGGTTAAATGTCAATTAGCATGGGACAATGCCGCCACAGCCAACCCGCCCGTATCATCACGGGGACCTGCGGCCCGCGTTGCTGCGCGCAGCCGTGGAAGCGATCGGGCACGCCGGTCCGGCCGCCACTAGCCTGCGAGAGGTTGCCCGGCGCGCTGGAGTAACCCACGCCGCGGCGGCCTACCACTTCGGGGACAAAGCGGGACTGCTCACGGCGGTCGCCGTGCAGGGGTACCGCCTGCTCACCGAGGAACTGCGGGTCGCCCGGGACGCCGACCGAGGCTACCTGGAGATGGGCGTGGCTTACGTACGGTTCGCGGTCCGCCATCGCGCCCACTTCGAGGTCATGTACCGGCCCGAGCTCTACCGCCCAGACGATCCAGAGGTCCGCCAAGCGCGCGCCGCCACCGCGGCCCTCCTATACGGCACAGCCAGCCCCGATACCAGACAACTAACGGCAGGGGCCGCGGCGTGGTCACTGGTGCACGGGCTCGCCACCCTGTGGCTGAACGGTAACCTCCCCGAAGCGCTCGGCACCGACCCGGAGGAGATCACCCGCCTCGTCGCTCCCTACCTGCGCCCCTCCGGAGAACAATGACAGCCACCGATGACGCCCGTGAAGGCGCCAGGCCAAGCGGGCCAGCCCAATCCGGCTAGACACATCTCACCGCATGGGCAAGCCGGATAACCCGACCGGGGGGGCCGGACTGCCTCATGACCCGCGGAGCCTCGATGCCGACGGCGCCGTGCTCTGTCGTGGCTGGCGGCAGGCGGTTATGCTGCGGTCGTGGCCGACCCACTGCTGTCACGGTTCGCCGCAGGTGACGAAGACGCGGTACGGACGATATACCGCGCGTACGGGCGGCTGGTGTTCGCTGTCGCGTACAGGGTGCTTGGCGACCGGGGGCTGGCAGAGGAGGCGACCCAGCAGGCATTCCTCCAGGCGTGGCGGGCGGCGGCCAGCTTCGAGCCGTCGAAAGAGCTCGGGCCATGGCTAGCCACCATCGCCAGGCGAGCGGCGATCGACGTCCATCGCCGGGAAGCCCGCCACGCGCACAGTCCGCTCGAGGATGCCGATCCGGCCGCCCCGGGCCTGGTCAGCCTGCCCCCGTCCGCGGATCGGCTCTATGACGCGTGGCAGGTCCGGCAGGCGCTCAGCGAGCTCAGCCCCGACGAGGCGAACCTGGTCCGGTTGCAGCACATGGAAGGGCTCACGCATAGCCAGATCGCCGAGCGGCTGAATATCCCGGTGGGCACGGTCAAGTCCCGTAGTTTCCGAGTTCACCGCCGCCTGGCCGGGCTCCTGGGGCACCTTCGAGGCGATGATCAGGCCGACTCGGCGCCGCGGCAGCCGCGTATCGGAACGGGAGGCCAGCGATGACTGACGAAGAACGCATCTCCTACCTGGCCGGGGATCAAGCTGGCGCGCCCGGGTCGGTTGATCCCGCGGACGCGGCTGAGCTTGACGATCTCCGCGCACTGCTGGCCGATCCCGCGATGTGGGAGGTACCGGGTCCGCATCTCGAAGACACCGTGGTGGCGGCGGTCACCGGCGCGGCCAGCCGGCAAACCGGTGATGAGAGGCCCGATCCGGCCGCGTCCGCCAGGCCGGCCGCGGGCGAACTCACGCGCCGGGCGCCGCGCCGGTCACGACGTTCGGTCATCGCCTGGGCGGCCGGAGCGGCCGCAGCGGCGGCGATTGCGATCGTCATCGCCATCGGTGCCACGTCCGGTACTGGCACACCCGCGACGACGTTCAGCGCGGCACTGTCGGGAACGTCGTTGGCACCAGGTGCGACCGGCCAGGCGACGTTGACCCAGACGACCGCCGGCTGGCGTGTGACGCTGCACGTCTCGGGACTGCCGCGCCTGGACAACGGCCGGTTCTACCAGGCGTGGCTGAAGAATGCCGCCGGGATACTCGTCCCCATCGGCACGTTCAACCAGTCCGGAGACGTCACGTTGTGGTCCGGGGTTCCCCCCACCCAGTACCCCACGATCACTGTCACGCGGCAACAGGCGAACGGCAACCCGGCCTCGTCCGGGCAGCGCGTTCTCATCGGGCATGCCCACCGCACCAGCTGATCTCCGGGTCCGGCCGCCCAGGTAGGGGACTCTGCCCGCAGGGCGCCCTCCAGCCGCCGGGAAATAAGGCTCCGGCGGGATGGAACCGCTCGGCCCTGCGCTGCGTACCGCCTGACATGAAACGCGCGATGCCCTCATTTCCCACAGCCATGACGGGCTCGATCAGCGCCACATGACAGACCGGCCCTCGGGGCCAAACCCTCACAGTTAGGAGTACTCACATGCGCAAACTATCTAGGCGAATCAGCGTGATCGCGGGGGCGGCGTTCCTGGCCGCCACGGGTAGTATCGCCGCCGGAATCGGCGGTGCCAGCGCTGACGCGGCAGTCACCCAAACCACGTTCCACATGGTCCGTTCTGCCGCCTCGGTCAAGGCAAACTGCCTTAAGGGCGCAGACGCCAAGGTCACCATCGAGTCCGAGGGCCCGGTCGAGGTCATGCGGGTCTCGGCGAAGCACCTGCCGCCGAACACGGACTTCGACCTCTTCGTCATCCAGGTCCCCAATGCGCCATTCGGGATCGGCTGGTACCAGGGTGACCTGGAAAGCAACAGCTCTGGTCACGCCCAAGGCACGTTCATCGGACGCTTCAGCGTCGAGACCTTCGCCGTGGCCCCAGGCACGGCGCCGGCGCCCCAGGTCTTCAACGGGCCCTTCCCCGACGCCAGCGCGAATCCGCCCTTCAATCCCGTGCAGATGTACCACCTGGGCCTGTGGTTCAATTCGCCAAAGGACGCAGCCGCCGCTGGCTGCGCGGGCGCGACCACGCCATTCAACGGTGAGCACGATGCCGGCGTGCAGGCGCTGAGCACCCGCAATTTCCCTGACCTGGCCGGCCCGCTACGCCAGGTACATTCCTGACTGCAGGCAATTTCCGGAGGGGACAGTTTTCTGTCCCCTCCGGTGCCAGCTGCGCCAGACACGGCTCCGTCATCGCAATCGTTCGGTAGAGCGCCATGTCCGGCGTAGGTACGCGTCATTTTGCCGGCCGAGCGATGCGGGGCAGGTCGCCGCAACGAGGGTGCTAATCCTCGCCGACCTGGGAGTAGCCGCTAGCCGAAACTGCCCGTCATGGTGACGGGAATGAGCGGGGACCGCCCGCTGTGGCAGTCAGCGGCAGGTCCACCCGCCGTCCACGTACAGGGTCTGCCCGGTGACGTAGCTGGAGGCGTCGGAGGCCAGGAACAGCAGCGGGCCGTCGAGTTCCCCGGGCCGGGGCGGGCGGCCCAGCGGCGTGTTGGCGGATATCCAGGCGACCTGCTCGGGATCGGCCAGCCAGCCTGTGGTCGCGCTGGGGAAGAACGACGGAGCCAGGGCGTTCACCCGCACGCCGCGTCCGCCCCACTGGTAGGCAAGTTCTCTGGTCAGCGCTACGACGCCGGCTTTCGTCGCGCTGTAGCCGGCCAGCCCGTACCGGTCGAGGCTGACGGTGGCCGACGGTGAGGCGATATTCACGATCACTCCGCTGCCCCGGGCGAGCATGTGACGGCCGACGAACTGGCTGAGCCCGAACACGGCGGTCAGGTTCGTGTCGATCAGGTCCTGCACGTGCTCTGGGCTTTCCTCTTCGGCCGGGCCGGCATACGCGACCCCGGCGTTGTTGACCAGGATGTCGATCTGCCCGAACCGGCTGGTAGCGGCCTGGACCAGAGCCTCGCGGTCGGCGGGGCTGCGCACGTCGCAGGCCACCGGCAGCGCCTCCCGCAGCCGGGCGGCCAGTTCAACGTCTTCCTGATGCCGGCGGGAGGCCAGGACGACGCGGGCGCCCGCGCCGTCCAGCGCCTCCGCGAACCGCCGGCCAAGCCCGGAGGACGTGCCGGTCACGATCGCGACCCGGCCATCGAGCGAGGTCACGGGACCAGCCCGCAGAACCGCCAGACCGGGTGGTCACCCGGCAGCATCTGCCCGCCGGCCCAGCCCGACCGGCAGGCGAGATCGCGCATGGCCGCCGGGCAGATGAGGGTGCCGGCCCGCTCCGGGTCGGGGCCGCCCCGGCCCTGCGGAAGGCACCAGATCGCGCTGGCCGGGGCAAACAAGCGCCCGGTCTCGCCGCCGGGCGCGGTGAAGCTGCCGACTGCCCGCTCGTCCACGACCAGGACCGTACCACCCGGCCGCACCGCGGCGCGAGCGTGCCGCAGGACCTCGGACGGGCCGCGGGAAGTCGTGCACGCACTCGATGAGTAGTACCAGGTCGTGGCGCGGCGGCCAGTCTACCGGCTCGTCCGCTGGGCTAGCCGCACCTCCAGGTCCACCCGATCGGCTAGGCCGTGATCAGCGCACCACAATGATCCTGCTTGTAGGGGGCCAGTTCCGGCTTGACCTCACCGTTGGCAGCATCACGCTCAAACGGCAAGGCGATTACGTGGTCGCGCGTCCCGGCATCGACCACTCCTGGCACGCGGAGCAGGACTCCACCGTCATAACAATCCGGTGGCCCTCGACGCCCACGACGTGATCAAGACCGCAGCAGGCTCCGCAGCGAGCCCGTTTTCCTGCCTTGCGGGAGCCCGCCGGGGAGTATTTTCCATTGTTCTGATAGGAAATCAGATTGAGTGATATACGGGTGATCATCTCCGCATATCGGGCCGAAAATATGAGCGAGGATCACCCGTATATCTAGCGTTATATGGCCCGAAGGGCTCGGTGATCTTCTATCACCCATATAACGATGCTCCTATGTTTGTCAAGCCTTTCGGGAATGGCTTCCAGATTTCGTGCTGAGCGCAGCTGGTAGGCGGGGAGCATGCATTATACGGTGTAGTTATGACGCTTTCATCTGGGCTTACTCAGGCGGTTTGCGCGATCTCATCTAGGCCGGGTGACGCCGTGACCGGGCTTGCTGCCAGGCCCTTCCTCGCAGCCTTATCGTGGCCGGCGCTCACCGCGTGTCAAGGTCGTACGTCCTCGCTTCGCTGCGGGCGCTCCACCTTGACATGCGGCTCGCCGCCGGCGATCGGGCAGCAGCCGGGGAGGGGGCAGTGCAGGACACCAGCCTGCGCGTTGTTGCCGACCCGGCCGTTACCGGAGCGGTGCACATGCTGGTGCGCTGATGGTGAGCCACCGGCGGGCAGGCGGCCGTCAGGACAGGGATGAGCCACGTAGCAGGCACGCTCTTATCAGGACAGGCCGGCCTGGGCCGGGGTAAGGCAAGTGGCTGGCGGCGGGCCGGCAGATCGTTATCAGGACAACCCCATCAGGGGTGTCAGCCGATTATCGGGCCAGGCCCGCCGCCAGGATCGGGGATGTCAGGGCCGGGGCAGGTGGCGGTAGACCTCCCGGGCGACGTACCGCTTGAGGATCCTGATCACCTCGGGTTTGGAGCGGCCCTCGGCCAGGCGGCGGGTCATGTAGGCCTGGGTGCGGGGGTCGTTGCGCAGCCGGGTGATCACGACGCCCCACAAGGCGGCGTTGGCCTGCCGGTCACCGGCGCGGTTGAGCCGCCAGCGGGTCACCTTGCCCGAGGAGGCCGGGATCGGCGCGGTGCCGCACAGGTGCGCCCAGGCGGCCTCGGACCGCAGCCGGCCCGGGTTGTCCCCGGCGGTGACCAGCAGTGTGGCCGCGGTGTCGACGCCGACCCCGAACAAGGTCAGCAGCTGCGGGGCGGTCTGGGTCACCAGCCCGGCGAGCAGCGCGTCGAGGCGCGCCTTCTCCTCATCCAGTGCCAGCACCCGGCGGCCCAGGATCTGCAGTGCGGTCTTGGTGGCGGCCATGACCGGGTCCGCGCCTTCGCGCTGGCGGGGCCGCAGCGCCGCGGCCCGGGCGGCCAGCTGATGACGGGAGACGTCCTTGAGCCGCGCCCGCAGCTCCTCAGGAGCGGTGAAGCTCAGATGGCGGATCTGGTTGAGGGCCTGGATCTTGGCCGACCGGGCCGACCGCTTGGCTACCACCAGCGCCCGGATCGCCTCCACGTTCCCGTCCCGGGTCTTGGCCGCGCCGCAGGCCCGGCCGGACAGCGCGGCCCGGGCCGCCTCGATGGCATCCAGCGGATCGGACTTGCCAGCCCGTCGGCGGGCCTGCCGGTTAGGGCGGTCGACCTCGACCACCTCCACCCCGGCCGCCCGCAGATGGCGGGCCAGTCCCGCGCCGTAGGAGCCGGTGCCCTCCACGCCGACCCGGGCCACCGGCCCGAACCCGGCCAGCCAGCCCAGCAGCCGCCGGTGCCCCGCCGCTGTGGCCGGGAATTCCGCCACCTCCAGCAGCCCGCCGACCAGATCCAGCGCGGCCGCCACGTTCAGGTCCAGATGGGTGTCCACGCCGCCCGTCACGGCGCGCGGAGCATCTACGATGGTCACGAGTCATCCCTTCCGCTTGCAGGTGTCAAGGGATGGCGCCAGCCGCCCAGTAACGCGGCGGCGGTGTGATCGCCCTGTTGGCGCAGGGCGATCCGCCGCATTAAGGGGCTGGGCCGGTGCCACACCAGCCCAGGTCCCGGCCGGCGAATCGCTATCAGGACAGGATGACCGTCAGCCGATTCTCGAGCCAGGCCGGAACCCGTGCGAGGTCGAGGGTACTCGTCCACCGCCCACAATGTGGCACAGATGACCCGATTGGCCTCTCTCCACATACTCCCTGCCGAATACGCGCGGCTGACTGCTGAACCGAACATGCAGGTCGCCGCGTACAGATGGTCCGGTTCGGGGTGATCGGGGAGGTCAGCTCGGGCGCGACCGTGACCGTGATGTCGTCGCCGGTGTCGTGGAGGGCCATGCTAGCGGCAGCATCGGCGGCACGTGCCCGTGACGGGCGTGGAGCTGAACAGCATGCGTACCGGGTCACTTGGTTCCGGCTGGCGTCACGGGGAGCCCGGCTGCGGCCCATGCGGCGAAGCCGCCGTCGAGGTCGGTGGCGTTGACCAGGCCGAGTTGCTGCAGGGTGGCCGCCGCCAGGCTCGACTGGAATCCTTCCTGGCAGATCAGGATGAGGCGCTGATCACGGCCGGTCAGGGCGGGGTGCCGCCACTGTCCGGCGGGGTCGCAGCGCCATTCCAGCGCGTTGCGGGGCAGCACGAGGGCGCCGGGGATGAGCCCGCCGGCGCGCCGCTGGTCGTCGCCGCGGATGTCGATCAGCAGGGCGCCCCGCGCCTGGGCGACGTGCGCCTCGGCCGGCGCCGGGCGGCGCGGCAGCAAGGCCCTGGCCTGCCTCAGCAGTTCATCGGCCGTCGTGGCGCTGCGACGATCCGGCGTGCCTGCCGTGCCATCGGGTGTCGTACCCCGGAGCCCGCCTGCGGCCGGCGGATGAGCCGTCCTGGTCGTCATGGTCTGTTCCCCCCTCGGGCCTGCCTGGCCCGTTGTACCGATGATCCGCGGCCGGCCGCGTGGCCCGCATCGGGAGGAACACGTAGCCCGGGCGCGGCGCTACGTATTCCGGTCTAGTCGGGGCTGGCCTGCCGTTAGCTGCGGGTACCGGCCGGCCGTGGTGAGCCTGCGGGAGCTGGCCGGTACCGCGCTGCGGGTTGCTGTTCAGCCTGTCCCGGTGACAGATCCGTAGACCTCGAAGCGCGCCACGGAGCTGGGGGCGGGCCGGTGGCGGCCTGGGTCTTGGGCCCGCGCGTCCTGGACCCGGGCCATGCCAGCGTCGTAGTGCTCCTGGGTGTCCCACACCATCACCGTCAGGCGCCGGCCATTGTCGCGGTCCGCCAGCCACCAGCCGTGCACGCCGGCGGCCTCGGCCAGGGCCGGGATCACCTCGTCCTGGACGTGCTCGATTCCGGCGCTGAGATCTTCCTTGGACTCGCCGTCGAACGACAGCACCACTGCGAACATCAGAGCCCCCCTGCCTGCAGAGAATTAATTGACATGCCAAGTTCTAGCAGGCAGGTACTTGGCATGTCAAGTACCTGGGGTAAGGTACGGACATGCCCACCGACAGCGGGGACCGCTGGATGCCGACCTGGCTGGCGCTGGTCCGCACCCACACCCGGCTGTGGGATCTGGCTGAAGCCCAGATGCGCCGCGACCACGGGCTGACCATGGCCCGCTACGACGTGCTCGCCCAACTGGACATGGCCGGCGGGCGGCTGGGGCTGAGCGAGCTCGCCGCCTCCCTCCTGCTATCACCCTCAGGGCTGTCCAAGCTGCTGGACCGCATGGAGGCGTCCGGGCTCGTCCGCCGCGACCCCGACCCGCGCGACGCCCGCGCGGCATTCGCGGCGATCACCCCGCACGGCCGGTCGCTGGCCAGCAAGGCGCGCCAGGGCCACCACGCGTTCCTGCAGCGAACATTCGGCGACGCGCTCGACGCCCACGACCTGGCCGACCTCACCCGCATCATGAACCGGCTCAGCGCCTCCCTCCCAGGCCACCCCGCCACACCCTGACCGGCCCCGCCCCCAGGCGGGAGGATCCGCCGCCGGTCACTGGTGTGCCAGCACGCTCACATGGGGCACGGCAAGCGCGGGTTACCGTGACCGCAAGCGCGCAGATCACCCGGATCTGCACCAGCCGGCACGCCGCCATCACAGCGCAGAACGGCGGTTCCCGCTCACTTTGGGGTCGCGATGTGTCACCACGACGAAGTGGTCAGGTCAATGGCCGACAGCGGCGCCTCCACCGGATCTCCGTTCCGGTGATTTCGCGCGTTCCCGCACCCCATTCCGGCAGGTGCGGGAAGCGCCACGAGCCCGGTGCCGGGTCGGCGCCCCGGGCGCGACCGGTGCCTACGCGGGCGGCGGGGTGAAGACGCCGAAGTGGTTGCCGGCCGGGTCGTGCAGGTCGGCGAAGACCAGCCCGTCCTTGCTGGTGGCGGGCGGTACCGGCACCTTCCCGCCGAGCCGCTCTACCTGGGCGCAAACGGCGGCCACGTCCTGGACCACCACCATGAAGATGGCGTGGTCCGGGAACTGGCCGCCGGTGTCGGCGATCCCGCCGCTGGGCGTATCGGCCCCCGGGTAGCTGACCAGGTGGTAGTGGCCCTCGCTGTGCGGGTCCAGCGCATACCGCCAGCCGCGGGCCGGGGCCGGCGTGCTGCCCGCAGGTGTCAGCCCGCTCGCGGTGGCGGTCGCCGTTGCCGCCAACCGTCGCCCTTGCCCGGGCTTGCCCCTAGCTGGCCTGATTGGCTGGCCTTCGGCTGGATTCTGGCGCTGGCGTGGGGGATTATTTGGGCGTGGGGGAGGCTTTGAGGATGTCCTCGGCGGCGGGGCTGGTTGGGCGGGAGGCTGAGCTCGCCCTGGCTGTGGCTGCGGTCGGCCAGCTCAGCGAGGGGCGGGCCTCGGTGCTGGTGATCGAGGGGGAAGCCGGCATCGGCAAGACCCGCCTGGTGCAGAGCATCGTCGGTGATGCGCGTTCGCGTGACGTGGCGGTGTTCTGCGGCCAGGCTCATCCCTTTGAGCGGACCCGGCCGTTCGGTGTGGTCGCGGCGGCGCTGGATCTGAGCCGGCGGTCACCGGATCCGCGCCGGGCTGCGGTCGGCGCGCTGCTGGCCGGGCAGGGCGCCGGCGCGCCGGGCCGGACGGCTGGCGGCATCCAGTACCGGGTCGTGGAGGAGATCGTGGACCTGGTGGAGACGGCGTGCGCGGAGCGCCCGGTGCTGCTGGTGGCCGAGGATGTCCACTGGGCGGACAGCGCAAGCCTGCTGGCGATCTTGTCGGTGGCACGGCAGCTGCCGCTGGCGGCGTTGCTTGTCGTGGTGACGGCCCGGCCGTCGCCGCTGCCGGCCGAGGTGGCCCGGCTGCTCGATGATCTGGCGGCCGGGGGCGCGCGTACCCTGCACCTGCAGCCGCTGACGCCTGGCGAGGTGGCCGTGCTGGCCGGTCACGTGCTCGGGGCGCCTCCTGGTCCGGCCCTGACCGCCATGCTGGCCAAGGCCGGCGGGAACCCGCTGTGGGCGGTGGCCATGCTGCGCTCGCTGGCCGATGAGGGAATGCTGCGCCGCGCCGAGGACAGCGTGGAGGCGACGACCTCGGAGCTGCCGGCCTCGCTCAGTGACCTGGTGGTTCGCCGCCTGCGGCACCTGCCACGGGCGACGCTGGAGCTGCTGCAGGTCACGGCGGTGCTCGGCGATGCCGTCTCGCTTGGCGATGTCGCCGCGGTCGCCCGCCGGCCGTCGGCCGAGGTCGTCGGGCAGCTCGCCGACGCGTTCGATGCTCAGCTTCTGGACGAGGCCGGCGGCCGGATCGTGTTCCGGCACCAGCTCGTGCACGACGCGATCTATCAGCACATGCCGGCGCCGGCCCGCCGCCTCCTGCACCGTGAGGCCGCGGTCGCGCTGATGGCCGCGGGCGCGGACCGGCTGGACGTGGCGGATCATCTACTGCTCGGAGCCGAGCGGGGTGACGAGCAGGCGGTCGCGTGGTTGCGGGACGCCGCCCGTGAGGCGTCGGCACAGGCGCCGCTGGTCACCGTCGAGCTCATCCGACGCGCCGAGGCGCTGCTGCCGGGCGGTCATCGCGACGCTGATCCGGTGTCGGCGGAGGTGGTCCAGGCGCTGCTCAGCGCCGGGAAGGTGGCCGAGGCGTCAGCCCGTGCCGAAGCGGTGCTCGCCCGGCAGCACGCCGCCGAGGTGGACACCCCGTTGCGTGTTGCGCTTGTTGCCGCGCTGGCTCTGCAGAACCGCGCCGCCGAGCTCATCACCGTAGCGCAGGCCAGCCTGGCCGGCTCGGCCCGGCTTCTGCCCTCCGATCAGGTGCTGATCCTGGTCCAGCAAAGCTGGGCGCTGGTGTATACGGGCGACCCCCGCGCGGGCGAATCGGCCGCCAGCCGGGCGCTGGTCATCGCCGAGCAGGCCGGCGATGCGGCGATGACGGTGTGGGCCCTGACGGCGTTGATGGTGGCGGTGGGGCGGCAAGGCCGCTACGCCGAGGCACTGGCCCACTCTCGGCGGGCCGCCGCCCTGGCCGCCGGCTCGCACGACATGAGATCGCTGCCGCTCCACCCGAAGTTCTTCCTCGGCCTGGCGCTGTTCGACTGCGACCTGGTCGGCGAGGCGCGAGCCGCGTTCCGGGAGGCTCTGGACGACGAGTTCGGCTCGGGGTTCTTGCTCTCCGAGACTCTGACGAACGACGCTCAGGCGGCATTTGCTCTCGGAGAGTGGGAGGACGCGGTGCCCGGTTTGATTGCCGGAGGCCAGGCCGCGCAGGAGAAGGGCAACCAGATCCTGGTGGCACAAGCGCTCGCCTACCGGGCCATCATCGCGACGGCCACCGGAGATCACCGGGCCGCGAGCGAGCTGGCCGCCGGGATCGCCGGATCGCTGGAAGGCGACCAGCTGAGTTACAACGCGGGAATCCTCGCGTTCGCGGTGGCTGGGGTGAAGACGGCCGAGGGTGACCGGCAGGGCGCCTATGACCTGCTGCTGCGGTGCTGGCGGTTCGACGCCGCACGGCAGTGCCGCTTCTACCACCGCGCCCTGGCTCCCGATCTGGTCCGCCTGGCGCTGGCGCTGGGTCACCGAAACGTCGCTGCCGAGGTGGCCCGCGCCGTCGCGGCCGGTGCTGCCCTGGCGCCGGAGGTGCCGACGGTGCGCAGCCTGGCGCTGCGCTGCCAGGGACTGGTCGGCGGCCAGGCCGGGCCGGCGCTCGAGGCGGTCGCGTTCGCCCGGCGGGCGCCGCTGCTGGTCGAGCACGCCGGCGCCTGCGAGGACGCGGCGGAGCTGCTGGCCCGGGGCGGGCGGCGGGACGAGGCAGTGGCGCTGCTGGCTGAGGCACTGGAACGCTACGAGCAGGCGGGCGCCGATGCCTGGGCAGGCCGGGTCCGGGCGCAGTTGCGGGCCCTGGGCGTGCGTCCTGCCCCACGCGGGTCCAGGCACCGGCCGGCGGACGGCTGGCAGAGCCTGACCGCGACCGAGCGGGCGGTGTCGTTGCTGGTGGCCGAGGGACTGACGAACGGTGCGGTGGCCAGGCGGCTGTACATCTCGCCGCACACCGTGAACACCCACCTGCGGCACGTGTTCGCCAAGCTGGGCGTATCGAACCGGGTTGCGCTCGCTGCCGTGGTCCATCACTCGATCGAGTGATGTCTTCGCCGCTGGCCGCCAGCACAATCGGTCGCATGCAGTAACGCATGCTGCGGCCACGAACAAGGGAGGGCGACCGTGGATCACGCTGTGACGATGCGGAGCACCTACGAGCGGATCAACAAAGGAGACATCGCGGGGTTCGGCGACCTGGTAGCGGAGGACTTCGTCGAGCGCCAGGGGGCGGGCGGGCCAGGTTTCCCTCCCACTAAGGAGGGGACGCTGGAATTCTTCCGGATTCTGCTGACCGCCTTTCCCGACTGGCGTATGACCGTCGAGGACCTGATCGCGGGCGGGGACAAGACCGTGGCGCGGGTGACGGTCACAGGGACGCACAAGGGCGAGTTCATGGGGGTGCCGCCGGCCGGCACACAAGTGGAAGTGCAGCTCATCGACATCATGCGGTTCGACGACGCTGGCCTGGTCTGCGAGCACTGGGGCGTCGCGGACATGCTGTCGCTCATGCAGCAGCTCGGCGTCGTGCCCGCTGGCCCGCCGGCATAGCGATCGTCAGCCGTCCTGGTCAAGCCGCAGCGGGACGATTCGCAGGATCGCCCGGCTGGCGGGTGCGGGCAATCATGCTGCCGTGGCGTTCGACATCGATGACCTGGATGCCCTCAACGCGGTACTGTCCTCGGTTCCTCCGGAGATGGCCGCCCAGGCGGAGTCACACGCAGTCATCGTGTCGACGATGACCGCCTACGTCCAGGCGTAGGCGGCATCTGCGGGAGCGCGGTTCGGGGGCGTAGCGCTGCGGATGGCGCGGTCAAGGAGGGAAGGGATATGTGGGCGCAGCTGATCAAGGTGCGACTTAAGCCGGGCAAGGACCTGGCCGAGGCGGCCATGCATCTCCGGGCCGCCGAGCAGCCCGGATCGGGCCTGGTCCGTGAGATGTTCATGCGGGACCAGAAGGACCCGGACCAGGCCTACATCCTGGCCATATTCGAAAGCGAGGAAAAGGCCCGCGCCCGCGAGCAGGATCCGCGCCGCCAGGAAGGACTCAAAGCCATGCAGGCGACGATGGCGGACATACTCACCGGCCCGCCAGAATTCACCGATCTGACCGTCGCCGACCTGTGGACGGATTAGCCGGGCGGGACGCTATTGCCGTCTCTGGAAACGACCAAGGAGGGCGTGTGAGCCGCCCCGTCGATCTGGTCCCCGGCCGCCAATGCGGGACTGGTTGCCTGGCCGGGTCCGGGCATGCGGCCCTGCGGCGGTGGTGGCTATGCGGGCGCCGATATCGGGTGCCAGGGTGTCTGCATGGCAAATCGCTTGATGGGAATCACGATCGACTGTGCGGATCCCGCGCGGCTGGCGGCCTTTTGGAGCCAGCTGCTGGACATGGCAGTGACTGGCGAACACGGCGAGGGCACCGGATGGGCCACTGTCGGCTCACGCTTTGATGACCGGCCGCGGCTGACGTTCCAGCGAGTGGCGGAGCCGAAGACCGGGAAAGTCCGCATCCACGTCGATGTCCAGGTCGACGACATCGCGACGGCCCGCAAGCAAGCCGAAAGTCTCGGCGGCCGCTGGTCCGGCGAGCGGCACCATTACGACGAGGGAGTCGTCATGGTCATGCACGATCCAGAGCAGCACGAGTTCTGCCTTGTCCAGTACTACCGCTGAGCGCCCGGCCCGGCCATGAAGAACTAGGCGGGACTGCGTGCTGAGCCCCCGGACAAGTACTGATCACACTGTGTGAGTGAACGCCGGAGGACGCTTACGCGCCTGCTGAATCTTCTCGCCTTCCCATAACAAGATCTTGCTCGGCCGGTGCACGCAGATCAGCCGTTTCTGCGCGGCGCTTCCGCCAGCGGAGTCGACTTGGGCAGGTCGGCATCAACAGTTCTTCTAATGGCATCATCCCCAACTTACTACTTCTGCTAATGCCTGCCTCGGGCCCAAGCTGTTCTCATGAGCACCCTGAA
>Ga0306920_100005784_pt1 | contig 16028 bp, 11 predicted proteins | sample flu12Cox44000170_FD_204666 | JGI IMG/M metagenome (GOLD analysis project Ga0306920, IMG submission 204666) | Lab enrichment of tropical soil microbial communities from Luquillo Experimental Forest, Puerto Rico - flux4day.12C.oxic.44.000.170 (v2)... | ecosystem: Environmental > Terrestrial >... | reverse complement strand
ATCGGGCGCAAACTCGAGGTCGAGCGCACGATCGAGATCCTCTGCCGCCGCCGCAAGAACAACCCCCTGTATGTCGGCGAGGCCGGTGTCGGCAAGACGGCGATCGCCGAGGGACTCGCGCGGCTGATCGTCGAGGGTCAGGTGCCGGAGGTGCTCTCCGACTGCACCATCTTCGCCCTCGACATGGGCGCGCTGATCGCCGGCACCAAGTACCGCGGCGATTTCGAGAAGCGCCTGAAGAGCGTCATCGGCGAGCTCAAGAAGCTTCCCGGTGCGATCCTGTTCATCGACGAGATTCACACGGTAATCGGCGCGGGCGCCGCCTCCGGCGGCGTCATGGACGCCTCCAATCTGATCAAACCGGTGCTCACCAACGGCGAGATCCGCTGCATCGGCTCGACCACCTACCAGGAGTACCGTCACATCTTCGAGAAGGATCACGCCCTCGCGCGTCGTTTCCAGAAGATCGACGTGGTGGAGCCCTCGGTCGCCGAGACCATCGACATCCTTTTCGGGCTCAAGCCGCGCTTCGAGGAGCACCACGGCATCACCTACGCCGATGAGGCCTTGCGGGCGGCCGCCGAGCTCGCCGCGCGGCACATCAACGAACGGCATCTGCCGGACAAGGCGATCGATGTGGTCGATGAGGCTGGCGCGCGCGCGCGGCTCAAGCCCGTCGCCGAGCGCGAGGCGACGGTCGAGGTACGGCACATCGAGGACGTGGTGGCCCGCATGGCGCGCATCCCGGCGAAGAGCGTCTCGACCTCCGACCGCGAGATCCTCAAGAATCTCGAGCGCAATCTGAAGCTGGTGATCTTCGGCCAGGACCGCGCCATCCAGGCATTGGCGTCGGCCATCAAGATGGCGCGCTCGGGACTCGGCGAAGCGCGCAAACCCGTGGGCAGCTTTCTCTTTGCCGGACCCACCGGGGTCGGCAAGACCGAGGTGACCCGCCAGCTCGCCATTGCCATGGGGGTGGAATTCCTGCGCTTCGACATGTCCGAGTACATGGAGCGGCATACGGTCTCGCGCCTGATCGGCGCGCCTCCGGGCTACGTGGGCTTCGACCAGGGCGGACTCCTCACCGAAGCCATCACCAAGCACCCGCATTGCGTGCTGCTCCTCGATGAGATCGAGAAGGCGCATCCGGACGTGTTCAACCTGCTGCTGCAGGTGATGGATCACGGCACGCTCACCGACAACAACGGCCGCAAGGCGGACTTCCGCCACGTAATCATCGTCATGACGACCAACGCCGGGGCGCAGGAAATGGCCCGGCCGTCGATCGGCTTCACGCACGCGGACAACGCGAGCGATGGCATGGAGGCGATCCGCCGCATCTTCACGCCCGAATTCCGCAATCGCCTGGACGCGGTCATTCAGTTCGCGGCGCTCGATCCGGTCACCATCGAGCGCGTGGTCGACAAGCTCATCCTCGAGGTGGAATCGCAGCTCGAGCAGAAGGGCGTCAGCATTACTCTCGATGACACGGCTCGCCGCTGGATCGCCGAGAAGGGCTACGACGCCAAGATGGGTGCGCGTCCCATGGCACGCACCATCCAGGAGCACATCAAGCGCCCGCTCGCCGAGGAGCTGCTGTTCGGACGCCTCGCCGGCGGCGGACACGTGCGCGTGTCGGTTGCCCCGGACGGCGCATCGCTCACTCTCACCTGCGAGCCGAACCCGGTGCCGACGGTGCCGGCCTAGACCCCCGCGAGCCTTTCAACCAGACAGCTAGCGGATGGAGTCTTCGAGCTCTCTGCGCCCATAGTTAGGTAAATGCTTAACTATCGGGCTGGCAACCCCGGTGAGCGAGGCTCGTGGGGCGCCTTCAGCGGCCGCGATAGATGATGCGACCCTTGGTGAGGTCGTATGGGGTCATTTCCACGGTCACCGCATCACCGGTGAGGATGCGAATGTAGTTCTTGCGCATCTTGCCCGAGATATGCGCCGTCACCACGTGACCATTCTTCAGCTTCACTCGGAAAGTCGTGTTGGGCAGGGTCTCGATGACCTGGCCCTCCATCTGTATCGCATCTTCTTTGGACATACCGCCCTGATCGACTTTACGGGGCGCGAATTGGAGCACAAAGCGCGTTGCTCTGGCTAGCCCGTGTCAGGGTGGCAGGAGCGGCTCGCATGCCGTGCGTACGTGCTCGCGGAGCAGTGCCTGGAACTGAGAACGGGGGATGGTGCGGGCACCGAGGCTCGCCAGATGTCGCGAGGGCAGCTGGCAGTCGATGGCCACGATTGCGTTGCGTCGGCATAGCGCTACCAGGTGCGCGAGCGCGGCCTTGGAGGCATCGCGCTCAGCGCTGAACATCGACTCGCCGAAGAACACCCCGCCCAGCCGCACACCATAAAGGCCGCCGGCCAGCGCCCCGGCGCGCCACACCTCGATGCTGTGGCCGCATCCCAAACGGTGCAGCTCGAGATACGCGGTACGCATTTCGACCGTGATCCAGGTGCCGGGGCTCGCCGCGCGCGGTGCCGCGCAACCATCGATCACGCCTGCAAAATCGCGGTCGACCGAGAGGGTGAAGCTGCCATTGCGCAGCGTCTTGGCGAGGCTGCGCGTGCAGTGAAACTCCTCCGGAAACAGTACCGCCCGCGGATCGGGCGACCACCACAGCACCGGCTGTCCGGGGGAGTACCAGGGAAAGATGCCGTTGCGATAGGCGGCGATGAGCCGCTCGGGTGAGAGGTCGCCGCCAGCGGCGAGCAGACCTGCGGGCTCTTCCAGCGCCTGCTCGAGCGGCGGGAACCATTCCGGCGCATCCTGCGGCGAAAGCCAGGTGATGGTCTTCACGCGAGCCTTCCTGCGCTGCGGCGACCCCGGAATGGCACATGAGCCTGCACCTCGAGCGCGTAGGCTTCGACCGCGGCGCCCTCGCGCTCGAGATACTCGCCGATGGCGGCGCGGAACTGCGGATCGGCGATGTAATGCGCAGACCAGGTGATCGCCGGCTCGAAGCCGCGGCTCACCTTGTGCTCACCCTGAGTGCCAGGCTCAAAGCGCTCGATGCCCCGCTCGATACAGAACTCGATACCCTGGTGATAGCAGGCCTCGAAGTGCAGGCTGTGGTAGTCGGCCGCCGCGCCCCAGTAGCGGCCGAAGAGCGTCTGTGCGCTGGAGAAAAAGATCGCCGCCGCGACCACGGTGCGCCCGCGCAAGGCGAGCTTGACCATCAACGACTCGGGCATGCTGCGCCTTACCTCGCTGAAGAACGCGCGCGACAGGTACGGCTCGTTGCCGTGTCGCAGGAAGGTATCGCGATGCAGAGCGTAGATGCGATCGAGCGAGGCCTCATCGAGCTCACCGCCCAGACGCGTCTCGAAGTGGACCCCGGCCTCCGCGACCCGCCGCCGCTCGCGCCGCGCCTTCTTGCGCTTTTCAGCGGTGAAGTTGGCGAGATATTGCTCGAAGCTCGTGTAGCCGCGGTTGGTCCAGTGAAACTGGCAGTCGCGCCGTAACAGCCAGCCGCGCCGCGCGCAGGCGCGGCGTGCCGCTTCATCGAGGAACAGGGCGTGCACGCCCGAGAGGCCGTGACTCGCAGCGTAGCGCTCGAGCTCGGCGAGCAGCCGCCCGGCGAACTGTTCCCGGTCGAGATCCGCGCGCACCAGCAGGCGCGGTCCCGTGGCGGGCGTAAAGGGTGCCGCGAGCGTCAGTTTCGGGTAATAACGACGCCCGAGACGCTCGTAGCCCCGTGCCCAGGCGAAGTCGAACACGAATTCGCCGAAGGAATGAGTCTTGACGAAGGCCGCCGCCGCGGCGGCGAGGCCGGCGGCGTCGCGCAGCGTGAGATAGCGAGGCTCCCAGCCCGTGCCGCCGCCAACGCAGCGCGAGCGCTCGAGCGCGGCGAGGAACTCGTAGCGCGTGAAGGGATTGTCCGCCGCGCCGAGTGCATTCCACTCCGCGGCGCGAAGCTCGTGGATGCTGTGGTGGTATGCGGGCCTGTCCACTTCGGTTCCCGTGACTCTAGTGGTGAGCCCCGGTCGCGAGCATCTCGAGATAGCGATCCGCATCGAGCGCCGCCATGCAGCCCGCGCCCGCCGAGGTGATTGCCTGCCGGTAGACGCGGTCGGCGACATCCCCGGCGGCGAACACGCCGGGGAGGCTGGTGGCCGTCGCATCGCCGTCGAGGCCGGTGCGCACGATGAGGTAACCGTCGCGCATGTCGAGCTGTCCTGCAAACAGCGCCGTGTTGGGGGTGTGCCCGATGGCGACGAACAGACCGGTCACCGGCAGCTCGCGCGGCGCGCCGCCGGTGAGCGAGCGCAGCCGTACGCTGGTGACGCCGCGCTCGTCGTCGCCGAGCACCTCGTCCACGGTGTGGTTCCAGATGACCGAGATCTTGCCGGCGTGCGCTTCGCGGAACAGCCGGTCCTGCAGGATCTTTTCCGCGCGCAACTTGTCGCGGCGATGCACCAGCGTCACGTGCTGAGCGATGTGCGACAGGTACAGCGCCTCCTCGACCGCAGTGTTGCCGCCGCCGATCACGGCGACCCGATGCCCGCGGAAGAAAAAGCCATCGCAGGTCGCGCACGCCGATACGCCGCGCCCGCGGAATTTCTCTTCCGAGGGGAGCCCGAGGTATTTGGCGGTTGCCCCCGTCGCGATGATGAGGGCATCGCAGCTGTAATGACTGAGGTCGCCCCTGAGATGAAAGGGCCGCACCGACAGGTCCACCGACTGCACGTGATCGACGACGAGTTCGGTGGCAAAGCGCTCGGCGTGACGCTTCATGCGCTCCATCAGCGCCGGCCCCTGCAGGCCTTCGACATCCCCCGGCCAGTTGTCGACGTCGGTCGTGGTCATGAGCTGCCCGCCCTGCTCGACGCCCGTGATCAGCAGCGGTGCGCGATTGGCGCGCGCCGCGTACACCGCTGCGCTGTAGCCCGCGGGGCCGGAGCCGAGGATGATGAGGCGGCTGTGGCGGGTGCTCGTCATGGGTATCTCACGGTACCAAGCCCTATAATGGCAGCCATCTATCTTAAGACGGAGCATCGAGGATTGGCGGAATCTTCCGCGCAGGCGCGCAGTGCGTCGCGCTTTACGTCGGCGGTAAGCCGCGGCCTGCGCGAGAGCGCCATCATCGCGCTCGCCATCGCGGCGCTGGTGCTGTTCATGGCACTCGCCACCTACAGCCCGGACGATCCGGGCTTCTCCTTCACCGGCACCTCCGGCGCCGTGCACAACCGCATCGGCATCATCGGCGCGTGGGTCGCGGACGTGCTGTTCTTTCTGTTCGGCCGGCCGGCGTTCCTGTTTCCGCTGGTGCTGGGCGCGGCCGGCTGGGGCCTGCAGCGGCGCATGCGCACCGAAACCAATGTCTCACGAGCCAACACGCTGGTGCGCGTTCTCGGGTTTGCGCTCGTGCTGGTGGCGAGCTGTGCTCTTGCGACGCTCCACTGGCAGCCGGGCGTGCTGCGCGAAAGCGCGGGCGGCGTCATCGGCAAGGCGGTCGGAGTCGGGCTCGCGTCGGGGGTGGATTTTCTCGGTGCGACTCTGCTGATGATCGCCGCCTGGATGGCGGGGCTGTCACTCGCCTTCGGCGTGTCGTGGCTCACGATCATGGATCGTGTGGGCGCGGCCGCCTGGGCGGGGATCGGCTTCCTGCGTGCGCGCTGGAGCTCATCACGCGATGCCGCCGAGGGGCGAGAGCGACGCCAGGCGCGCAAGGAATCGGTGGAAAGCGCGCAGAAGAAATCCGCGACGCGCGCGCCCCCGCGCATCGAAGCGCCGCCGCCGGTCGTGGAAAAGAGTGCGCGCGTCGAGCGCGAACGTCAGGTGCCGCTGTTCGACCCGCCCAAGGCGAGCGAGCTGCCGCCGCTGAAGCTGCTCGATGACCCGCCGCCACGCGAGGCGCTGTACTCCCCCGAGGCGCTCGAGGCGCTCTCGCGCCTCGTGGAGTTGAAACTCAAGGACTTCGCGATCGAGGCCCAGGTAGTGGCGGTGCAGCCCGGGCCGGTGGTGACGCGCTTCGAGCTGCGACCGGCACCGGGGGTGAAGGCGAGTCAGATCACCGGGCTCGCCAAGGATCTCGCCCGCGCGCTGTCGGTGCTCTCGGTGCGCGTGGTGGAGGTCATCCCGGGCAAAAGCGTGATGGGACTCGAGATCGCCAACGAGAAGCGCGAGGTCGTGACGCTCGGGGAGATCATCCGCTCGAAAGCGTACGACGAGATGCATTCGCCGCTTGCGCTGGCGCTCGGCAAGGACATCGGCGGTGCGCCGGTGGTGGCCGATCTCACGCGCATGCCGCACCTGCTGATCGCCGGCACGACGGGCTCGGGCAAGTCGGTGGGCCTGAATGCGATGGTGCTGTCGTTGCTGTACAAGTCGACCGCCGAGCACGTGCGCCTGATCATGATCGATCCCAAGATGCTGGAGCTCTCGGCGTACGAGGGTATCCCGCACCTGCTGGCGCCGGTGGTGACCGACATGAAGCAGGCGGCCAACGCGCTGCGCTGGTGCGTGGCGGAGATGGAGCGGCGCTACCAGCTGATGGCCGCACTCGGCGTACGCAACATCGCCGGCTTCAATCGCCGCGTCAAAGAGGCGAACGATGCCGGCAAGCCGCTTCGCGACCCGGTGATGATGCTCAAGGCGGCCAATGATCCGACGATCGACCAGCGCGAGATCCCGGATCTCGTGCCACTGCCGTACGTGGTGGTGGTGGTCGATGAGCTCGCCGACCTCATGATGATCGTCGGCAAGAAGGTCGAGGAGCTCATCACGCGTCTCGCGCAGAAGGCGCGCGCCTCAGGTCTGCACCTGGTACTCGCCACGCAGCGGCCCTCGGTGGACGTCATCACCGGCCTCATCAAGGCGAACATTCCCTGTCGCATCGCCTTCCAGGTTTCCGCGCGCGTCGACTCGCGCACCATCCTCGACCAGATGGGCGCCGAGACGCTGCTGGGCCACGGCGACATGCTGTACCTGCCGCCGGGGACCTCGCACCCGACGCGCGTGCACGGCGCGTTCGTTTCCGATCAGGAAGTGCACCGGGTCGTGGACGCTTTGAAGACTGCCACGCCGCCAGACTATATCGAGGAGGTGCTGTCGGGTCCGAGGGCACCGATCCCGGGACTCTCGGGCGAGGAGGGCGAAGGCGGCGGCAACGGCGAGGACGCGGAAGCCGATCCGCTCTACGACGAGGCGGTGCGCATCGTCACGACCGAGCGCAAGCCCTCGATCTCCTATGTGCAGCGGCGCCTGAAGATTGGTTATAACCGCGCCGCGCGGCTGCTCGAGGCGATGGAGCTCGCGGGTCTCGTCGGTCCGTTGCAGGCGAACGGGGCGCGCGATGTACTCGCCCCGGCGCCGCCGGAGGAATGAAGTGCCGCTGGGGCTCGTCACCGCAGTGACGGTGATGCTCGCGGGGCCAGGCGCTGTAGCATCGGTGCCGGCCGCGCCGGCCACTTCACCGGCCCCTGCCAGCGTGGCGGTGACGCCGCTCGATAAGTACCTCGACAACCTGCGGACGCTGCGGGCGACCTTCCTGCAGACGCTCGCCGACCCGCACGGGCGCGAGATCGATCGGGCGAGCGGTACGCTGATCGTGCAGCGGCCGGGGAAATTCAGCTGGGACATCCGGCCGCAGCCGGTAGCGGGCGGCGCCGCCGGTGCAAGCGCGACTTCCGCCCCCGCCAGCGGCGCCGGCCAGCTGATGATCTGTGACGGAGTCAATCTCTGGTTCTATGACCGCGACCTGCAACAGGTCACGGTGAAGCCGGTCGATGCAGCCTTGTCGGCGACGCCGGCGATGTTGCTCTCGGGCGCGGTGGACGTGCGCAAGAGTTTCACGCTCACGCCGGTCGGCGAGCGCGAGGGACTCGAGTGGGTGCTGGTGGAGCCTGCCGGGGCGCAGGCGGATTTCCGCAGCGCGCTGTTCGGCTTCGAGCACGGCGAACTGCGCCGCCTGATCCTCGAAGACAAGCTCGATCAGACCGCCACCATCGTCTTCGAGAAGATCGAGCGCAATGGCCCGGTGCATCCCGCCGAGGTGAGCTTCACGCCGCCGGCTGGGGCGGACGTGATCGGCGCGGCACACAAGTGAATGATCCGCTGCGACCGCTCGCGGACCGCATGCGGCCGCGGAATCTCGGCGAGTTCGTCGGGCAGCGTCATCTGCTCGGCCCGGGGAAGCCCCTCTCCGCGAGCATCGAAGCGGGGCAGCTGCACTCCTTGATCCTCTGGGGGCCGCCCGGCACGGGCAAGACCACGCTGGCACGCCTGATCGCCAAGGCCGCCAACGCGGAGTTCATCGCGCTCTCCGCGGTGATGGCCGGGGTGAAGGACATTCGCGCCGCGGTCGAGGCGGCACGCGCGGCGCGCGCCGCGCAGGGACGGCCGACGCTGTTGTTTCTCGATGAAGTGCACCGCTTCAACAAGGCCCAGCAGGACACCTTTCTCCCGTACCTGGAGGACGGCACGCTGACCTTCATCGGTGCAACCACCGAGAACCCCTCGTTCGAGGTGATCAGTGCCCTGCTGTCCCGGGCTCGCGTGTACGTGCTGCGGCCGCTGTCGGTCGAGGATCTGCTCACGTTGCTGCGCAGTGCACTCACCGACGCCGAGCGCGGCTTGGGCGCGCAGCACCTCGAGGCGGAGCCTGCCGCGCTCGATCTGCTGGCGCGCGCCGCCGACGGCGATGCACGCCGCGCGCTCAACATGCTGGAGCTCGCTGCGAGCCTCGCCGAGGCTGCCGGCACACGGCAGCTGACGCTCGCCGTCGCGCAGGAGGTGGCAAGCGGCACGCACCGGCGCTTCGACAAGGCGGGCGACCAGTTCTACGACCAGATCTCCGCGCTCCACAAGGCCGTCCGCGGCTCCGATCCCGACGGCGCGCTTTACTGGCTCTGCCGCATGCTCGATGGTGGCTGTGACCCGCTGTACATCGCCCGGCGGGTGACGCGCATGGCAGTCGAGGACATCGGGCTCGCCGATCCCCGCGCGTTCGCCCTGAGCCTCGAGGCCTGGGAGGCTTACGAGCGCATGGGGACGCCCGAGGGCGAGCTCGCGATCGCGACCGCGGTCGTGTACCTCGCCTGCGCGCCGAAGAGCAACGCCGTCTACGTCGCAATGGGAGAGGCGATGGCGGACGTCGAGGAGTTCGGTACGCTCGATGTGCCGCTGCGGCTGCGCAACGCGCCGACGCGGCTGATGAAGAACCTCGGCTACGGGCGCGGCTATCGTTACGCGCACGATGAGCCGGATGCCTTTGCGGCCGGCGAGCGTTATCTGCCGGATGAGCTGCCGGATCGGCGATACTATCGACCCGTCCCGCGGGGGCTCGAGATCAAAATAGGCGAGGCGCTCGCCCGGCTGCGGGCGCGCGCGCCGACGAAAGGCTGAAGCTCCGTGATCGATCCAAAGCTGTTGCGCACCGATCCGGACGCCGTGGCGCGCAACCTGGCGCGGCGCGGTTTCGTGCTCGATGTCGGGGCGCTGAAGGCGCTGGAGGAAAAACGCAAGCCCTGCGCGGTGGAGGTCGACCGACTGCGTGCCGAGCGCAACGCCAATGCCAAGGCGGTCGGCATGGCGAAGGCGCACGCTGAAGATGTCACGACACTCATCGCGCGCGGCGAGGATCTCACCGCGCAACTCGGCCGCGCGGAAGTCGAGCTCGAGGGCGTGCAACGCGAGCTCGAGCACTGGCAGCTCGGGCTCCCGAACCTGCTTGACTCATCGGTCCCGGACGGCCGCGACGAGAGCGCCAATGTGGAAGTGCGGCGCTGGGGCGAACCACCCCGCTTCGACTTCGCGCCGCGCGATCACGTGGAGATCGGCGAGCGGCTCGCCGGACTCGATTTCGAGGCCGCGGCGCGCATCGCAGGCAGCCGCTTCGTCGTGATGCGGGGCCAGGTGGCGCGGCTGCATCGCGCGCTCGCCCAGTTCATGCTCGACCTCCATACCCGTGAGCACGGCTACCTCGAGGTGTCCGTACCGTACCTCGTGCGGCCCGAGGCGCTCATCGGCACCGGGCAACTGCCGAAATTCGAGGCGGATCTGTTCGCAGCGATTGGCGGTCCGCACCCGTATTTTCTCATTCCGACCGCGGAAGTGCCGGTCACCAACCTGGTGCGCGGCGAGATCCTCGGCGCCGAGGCGCTGCCGCTGAAGTACGTGGCACACACGCCGTGCTTCCGCTCGGAAGCCGGGGCGGCGGGCAAGGACACGCGCGGCATGATCCGCAATCACCAGTTCGACAAGGTGGAGTTGGTACACATCGTGCGCCCGAGCGATTCCTACGCGGCACTCGAGGAGCTCACCGGGCACGCCGAAACGGTCCTGCAGCGTCTCGGTATCGCGCATCGCAGGGTCGCGCTGTGCGCCGGCGATGTCGGCTTCGGCAGCGCCAAGACCTACGACGTCGAGGTGTGGCTGCCCTCGCAGGAGCGCTACCGCGAGATCTCCTCCTGCAGCAATTGCGAGGCGTTCCAGGCGCGGCGCATGCAGGCGCGCTGGCGCAACCCGGTGAGCGGCAAGCCCGAGCCGGTCCACACCCTCAATGGCTCGGGGCTCGCGGTCGGGCGCACGCTGGTCGCCGTGCTCGAGAACTACCAGCAGGCGGATGGCTCGGTGGAGGTGCCCGCGGTACTCGCGCCGTGGATGGGCGGGCTCACGCGCCTCATCGCATAGACTATCGATTATCGATACAACTATACTGCGGCCAATGAAGCGCTCGTCGCGCCTGGAAGCTCCACTGCGCCCGCGCGACCCGCTGTTCAACAGCTCGGTGCAGAAGGCGCTCGCCATGCTCGAGACCTTCGGTGGCGAGCGGCGCACCCTGAGTCTCGCGGAGCTCGCCTTGGCGGCCGGCATGAGCACCAGCTCCGCACAGCGCTGCATCCACACGCTGGTGCGCCTCGGCTACCTGCGGCGCGACGCGCGGCTGCGGCGCTGGGTGCTGACGCCGCGCGCGCTGTCACTCACCGAAGCGTATCTCTCGGGCCACGCGCTGCTCGATCACGCGACCACGCATCTCATCGAGCTGAACCAGGCGAGTGGCGAGTCGGTGAGCCTGTCCGAGCCCGATGGCACCGACATGGTGTTCATCGCGCGCTTCCCGAGCCTCAGGCCCTTCCACATCCACATGCCGGTCGGGCGGCGGCTGCCGATGTATTGCACGGCCTCGGGACGCGCCTACCTCTCGGCACTGCCGCCGGCGCTGGCACGGCGCATTCTCGGCCGCTCGCGCGCGGCGGCGCTCACGCCCACCACCCTCACCGACCCGCAGCAGATCTGGAAGCGCGTCCAGGCGGCGCGCGAGTCCGGCTACGCCTGGTCCGACCAGGAGTACTACCGTGGCGATCTCACGATCGCCGCCCCGGTACTCGGGGAGGACGGTCAGCCGCTTGCGGCGCTGAACATCTCCGCGCCCACCAGCCGCTGGACGTTGGCGCAGCTGCGCGCGAAGCTCGCGCCGCTGCTGCTGCAGAGCGCACAAGCGGCATCGCTCGGTCACACAGTGCGGTTGCAGCGTCGCCTGGCGAAATGACAGGGGAGAGACATGTCGGAACTGAGCCGCTCACTGCAACCGCGCCACATCACGATGATCTCAATCGGCGGCATCATTGGCGCGGGGCTGTTCGTCGGCAGCAGCGCCTCGATCGCCGCGGCCGGGCCGGCCATCGTGCTGAGCTATCTGATCACCGGCACGCTGGTGCTGCTGGTGATGCGCATGCTGGGCGAGATGGCGGTGGCGCTGCCGGCCGTGCACTCCTTCACCGAGTTCGCCCGTGTGGGCCTGGGTTCCTGGGCAGGCTTCATCGCCGGCTGGCTGTACTGGTACTTCTGGATCATCGTCGTGCCGGTGGAGGCGATCGCCGGTGCCACCATCCTGCACGGCTGGCTGGGGCTGCCAACCTGGCTGCTCGGGATCGTGCTCATGGCCGTCATGACCGCCGTCAATCTCATGTCGGCCCGCTCATATGGCGAGTTCGAGTTCTGGTTCGCCTCGATCAAGGTGGCTGCGATAATCGTGTTCATCGCGCTCGCGGCGGCCTTCGCCTTCGGGTTCACCTCGCCCACCGGGCCGACCTTTGCCAACCTCACGCGCTATGGCGGGTTCATGCCGAAAGGGTGGCTGTCGGTGCTGGCGGGCGCCGTGACCGTGTACTTCTCGCTCACCGGCGCGGAGATCACGACCATTGCGGCCGCCGAGTCGCGTGAGCCGGCGCGCGCGGTGGCGCGCATGAGCAGCTCGGTCATCGCCCGCATCCTCACTTTCTACGTGGGTTCGGTGCTGCTGATCGTCACCGTCGTGCCGTGGATCGAGGTGCGCCCCGGTGTATCGCCGTTTACTCTCGCGCTCACCACCATGCACTTTCGCTGGGCGAGCCTCGCCATGAGCGCCATCATCCTCACCGCGGTGCTCTCGTGCCTCAACTCCGCGTTCTACGTGTGCTCGCGCGTGCTGTTCGTGCTGGCCGAGCACGGCGATGCCCCGCAATGGCTGGTGCAGCTCAATGCGCGGCGCGTGCCGACGCGCTCGGTGTGGATGGGGAGTCTCGCCGGGGTGCTCGGCATTCTCGCCGCGGTCACTTCCCCGCAAACGGTGTTCGCGTTCCTGGTGAACGCCTCGGGGGCACTGATGGTGTTCGTCTACATGATCGTTGCGCTCGCTCACATCCGTCTGCGCCGCGCGCGCGAGGCACGCGGCGAGCCGGAGCCGGCGCTGACCATGTGGCTCTTTCCGTGGGCGAGCTATGCGGCACTTGCCGGCATGGCGGCGGTGCTCATCGCGATGGCGCTCACCCCTGGTGATATGACGACGGAACTGCGCGTGAGCGTGCTGGCGCTGGCGGTAGCCGTCGTCGCCTACTTCATCGTCGACGCGCGTCGCAGCGGACGTGCGGCGCGCCTCACTCCGGCCGCCACGCCCGCCGCCACGCCCGCCGAGCGCCCATGACCACAGCGGCGCTCACGCGGCGGCGATTCATCGTAACCGCGGCCGCGGTCGCCGGTGCACTGGTGGTCGGCGTGGGGGTGCGCGGGCTGCGCCGCACTCCCGCAGGCGGCAGTGCCGCAAGTGGTGTGCTCAATGCCTTTGTGCGCATCGCGCCGAGCGGCCAGGTGACGCTCGTGATGCCGAAAGTGGAGATGGGACAGGGCACCAATACGTCGCTCCCCATGCTGATCGCCGAGGAGCTCGAGGTGGATCTGGCCGCGGTCGCGGTCGAACCCGCGCCGCCGGATCCGGCGGTGTACGGATTCCCGGTCGACCCCGAGGCGCCCGAGGGCATCGAGCGCGACCAGGCGACCGGCACCTCACTCTCCATCATCCAGTGCTGGGAGCCCCTGCGGCAGGCCGGCGCCACCGCGCGCCTCATGCTGATGCAGGCGGCGGCCAAGCGCTGGCGCGTGGCAGTCGACAGCTGTCACGCCGAGGCGGGCGAGGTGATCCACGCCGCCTCCGGCCGACGCCTGAGTTACGGCTCACTGGCACGCGCCGCCGCCGCTTTGCCGGTACCGTCGCCGCCACCGCTCAAAGAGCCGAAGAATTTCCGACTCATCGGTCGCGCCACGCCCCGGCGCGACACACCGGCGAAGGTGAATGGCAGCGCGGTGTTCGGCATCGATGTGCGGCCGCCACGTGCCCGGGTGGCGCTCATCGCGATCTCGCCGGTCGAGGGCGGCCGGATCGCCGAGCCGCTCGCGAGCGATGCCGCGCTTGCGGTGCGGGGTGTCACGCAGGTGGTGAACGAGGGCGATGTGATCGCCGTTGTCGCCGAGCACACCTGGGCGGCGATGAAAGGCATGAAGGCGCTCGACCCACATTGGCAGAGTGGTAACAACGCGGGGGTACAGCAGGCGACGATCGTCGCGGCGCTCGAGGCAGCCGCGCGCGAGTCGGGCGTCGTCGCCGCCCTCAAGGGCAAACCCGCCGAGGCCGCGGTGCACGCCGTGACCCACGTCGATGCGGTTTATCACCAGCCATTTCTCGCCCACGCGACGCTCGAGCCGATGAACTGCACCATCGACTGGCACAAGGATGGCTGTGAGATATGGGTGGGCACGCAGGTGCCCGATCGCGCGGTCGCGAAGCTCGCGCAGCTCGGCCTGACACCTCAGCAGATCCAGCTCCACAACCAGCTGATCGGTGGCGGCTTCGGGCGGCGTCTGGAAGTCGATGGCATCGTGATCGCGGCGCGCATTGCGCGACACGTCGCAGGCCCGGTGCGCGTGCTGTGGACTCGCGAGCAGGACATCCAGCACGATCGCTACCGCCCGTACTACATCGACCGGCTGTCGGCGGCGCTCGATGCGCGCGGCCGTCCGGTCAGCTGGCGTCACACCATCGCCGGTACCGGTCTGTGGGCGCTCTACTACGGGGAAGCCACCGTGCAGAAAGGGGTGGACTTCGACGCGATCACCTGCGCCGCCGCGGATATCATCTACCCGCTCGAGAATATGGAGGTGCGCTTCGTGCGCCGCGACCCGCAGGGGGTGCCGACGGGTTGGTGGCGCGGGGTCGGAGCGACGCGCGGTGTCTTCGTGGTGGAGAGCTTCATCGATGAGCTGGCGGCGGCCGCGCAGCAGGATCCCGTGCGCTACCGCCGTGCGCTGCTCAAGGACACGCGCATGCGCGCCGTGCTCGACCTCGCCGCCGATCGCGCCGGCTGGGGTACGGCGCTCCCGGCGGGCAGCGGGCGGGGCGTGTCGATCCAGCACGCCTTCGGCAGTTACCTCGCACTGGTGGCGGAGGTGAGTGTGAACGAAAAGGGCGAGCCACGGGTCGAGCGTGTGGTGTGTGCCATGGACTGTGGCCGGATCGTCAATCCCGATGGCGTGCGCGCACAGCTCGAGGGCGGCGTGACATTCGGCCTGAGCGCGGCACTCGGCAACGAGATCACCATCGCCGATGGCCGCGTGCAGCAGAGTAACTTCCACGATTTTCAATCACTGCGCATCTCCGAGGCGCCGCGGGTCGAGACGCACCTGATCTCGAGCGGCGAGGCACCGGGCGGCGTCGGTGAGACCGGCACGGCGTGTGTCGCGGCGGCGCTCTGCAACGCAGTTTTCGCCGCCACCGGCAAGCGCGTGCGGACTTTGCCCGTCAGCCGGGGTCTGCGGGCCTGAGCTTGAGCCTGTGACGCTATTGTGACTAAAGTGTCGCCGCAAGCCGCGGCGAAATAAGAACTGACCGGGGAGACGATCATGGGGCGCATACACGATAGTCATTTGATTTGCGAACGCAGTGGAGGCAGGGGATGGATCACGGTTCTGGCGATCCTGGCGTGCGCGGCGGGTCCGGGTCGCGGGGCGGCCCAGGAGCAGGCGCCGGCTGCCGAGACGGGCGCCGTGGGGGGGCTGCAGGAAGTCGTCGTTACGGCGACACGCCGCGAGGAAAACCTCTCCAGGGTGCCGATCAGCGTAACCGCGCTCACTCAGGACGCACTCGATGACCGCGGCATTAAGGACTTCTCTGCAGTTGCCCGCTTTACCCCCGGGGTGAATTTCGACAATTCCGGCACCAATAACATCTCGATCAGGGGTATCTCGGGCACTGGCGGCGCAGGTACCACCGGCATCTACATCGACGACACCCCGATTCAGATGCGCGCGCTCGCCTTCAACCCCGATGAGGCGCTGCCGAAGACCTTCGACCTCGACCGCATCGAGGTGCTGCGCGGGCCACAGGGCACCCTGTTTGGCTCGGGGTCCGAAGGCGGCACGGTGCGCTACATCACCACGCCGCCGAGTCTCACCAAGACGAGCGTCTACGCCCGTGCGGAGCTCGCGACGACCCAGGGAGGCGATCCAAGCTACGAGGCCGGCCTCGCCGTCGGCGGACCGCTCATCGACAACACACTCGGCGCGCGGCTGACCGTCTGGTACCGCCGTGATGGCGGCTGGATCGACCACGTGGACCCTTACACGCAGACCGTCGACGACAAGAACGCCAACCACGAAGACTCCACCTTGATCCGGCTGGCTTTCCTGTGGGCGGCGTCGGACAAGTGGTCCGTTACTCCGAGCATTTACTACCAGGATCGCAAGGAACACAACATCTCGAATT
>Ga0306920_100005783_pt1 | contig 16028 bp, 15 predicted proteins | sample flu12Cox44000170_FD_204666 | JGI IMG/M metagenome (GOLD analysis project Ga0306920, IMG submission 204666) | Lab enrichment of tropical soil microbial communities from Luquillo Experimental Forest, Puerto Rico - flux4day.12C.oxic.44.000.170 (v2)... | ecosystem: Environmental > Terrestrial >... | reverse complement strand
AGATTCGGTTGTCGCTGGTGCTCGTCGGCACGTAGTAGCCGTCGGACCAGATGGCCGGGCGTGGATAGTCGGGAAACAGCGGTCGCAGAAACTCGTAGCGATAGTACGAGCCCAGTGGATCGGCACTTGTGCTGACGGCGTAACACATAGAGTACGGCCCCTGCGCCTCGTTGCCTCCGCGCTGACCGAGGCGACCGGTCGGCGGCGAGGCGTTCGGCGCCGCATCCGCCGATGCGGGCGGCGGCTGAAACAACGGGACGGCGGAACCTGGCTGATCGGCTCGGCCAGGCGGGCTGAGGTGCGCGGGCTCGCCACCTTTCCACGGGCCTGGCTGATCGGGTCGGAGCGTGCCGCGCGCGAAGACCGGCATCACGATGAGCCACCGATCCGCGATCTGATCGTAGCGCACGACCGCATCGCCGTTGTTACGTGCCTCGCACTGGCCGCCAAAACCCTTGAACACGTTATTGGTTGGGACCGGTCCGTAGAGCACCTTGCCGCTCGTGTTGAACTGTTTCCCCTCTTTGGTGAACACCGCCATTCGCGAGTTGACGGTCTGCACGATGTGGTTGGGACCCACGGCGAGGCTGTTGTCCGACGGGTTGCGTAGAACGGCTGTGCCTTGCGGACCTGTGAAGCCGGCCCCGAGGCCGTCGAAGCCGATGACGAGCGTCGCCGCCGCGTCCGTACCGGGCGTGGTCTGTTCGACGGCAGCCGACCCCGATGGTGTCGTTATCGTCGGAACGACCTCGCGCGGCGGCTGTCCCGGGGCGCACGCCGATATCGTCAATGCTGCGGAAGCTCCGAGCGCAGCTGTCTTGAACAGATCCATCGAGGATGTCTGCATGCGCTGCTGCATGATGGCAATCAGAAGAGTAGCGTAAGGTGCCCCCAGTCGTATCAACTTGACCGGTCGCGCCGTTCTACCTATCGTGGGCCGTTTGCCGGTCAGAAACTCGACATGTAGGTGACAAATGGCGGAACGAAAAGACCTGTCACGCCGACAGCTGCTGGGTGCGAGCGCTGGCGCGGGCGTGGTGGCGGCGCTCGGATTGCCAATACCTCCTGCCGACGCTGAGCAAGGCGCCGCCGGCGCGGCGGTTCGGACGACAGAGGAACTCGTCTTGGTCAACGGCAGGATCCACACAATGGACGGCAACAACACCATCGTGGACACCGTGTCGATCCGGAACGGTCGCTTCTCTGCCGTGGGCGGCGCAGCTCCCGCGCGAGGTCCAGGAATCCGGGTGATCGACCTGAGAGGACGCACCGCGGTCCCGGGCCTTATCGACAACCACAATCACATCGTGCTCATGGGGAATCGCCCGGGCTACCACACCCCGCTCGAGAACGCCTCTTCAATCGCGGACGTGCAGGAAACTGTGGCCGCGCGTGCGAAGGCCGTCCCTCGCGGCGCGTGGGTCACCACCATCGGCGGCTTTCACCGGAACCAGTTGGTCCCTCGCGGCCAAAATCCGCGACTACCGACGCTTGCGGAACTCGACGTGGCCGCGCCTGACCACCCCGTGTACGTCTCCGAGTCGTTCATGGGACCGTCGACCACGAACAGCTTGGGAAAGGGGTTCCTCGAACGCCAGACGCCGCCCGTACCAGTCAGCGAAGACGGGTCGATCGCGGCCGGATCCCAGGGCACCGGCCGCGCCACGCTCGCACTGCGACAGACCCTACTGACGCTCGAGCAGCGGAAGCGTGGCGCGATCGACGCGATGACCTACGGCCTCAGTTTGGGTGTCACGACGCATCTCGATCAGGGAGCCTTCCAGGCAACCAATACCCCGACTGACGGTGCCGCACACGAGGACAACTACACCATGCACGTTCCCTTCCTCGCGTTGCGCGACGAAGGAAAGCTGCCCGCCCGACTTCGGATCAACTTCCTCCACCAGGACAGCACACCGGACCTGCCAACCTTGTCGGAGCGGTTGAAGAACAGCTTCAAGTTCTTCGGGGACGACACGGTGCGAACTGGAGCCATCGGCGAGTTCATCGCAGGGTTCGGCCCAAGCAGTGTGTTCGTTCAGGCCGCCAAGCGGGTGGCTCGGGCGGGCTGGCGGGCCGAGGTCCACTCATTGTCTGCGACCGACTTCCAGCAGGAGATCCAGGGGTACGAGGCAGCCCATAACGAGTCTGCAATTACCGACCTGCGCTGGGTGATCGCCCACGCGCCGTTCATTACTGAGCCCTGGGTTAACCGGCTCAAGGCTCTCGGCGGCGGGTTGTCGTTGACAGGCTGGCGCTACTTGGCTGGCACATCTGAGCAGAACGGTCCGCCGTTCCGCATGATCCTGGACAACGGCATCCATGTTGGGATGAGCTCCGACGGTATGCAGATCGCACCAATGAACCCGTGGCTGCACATGTATTACGCGACCACTGGCCTGAACGTGCGGCAGGCCCTCATCAACGCGGGTCAGCAGATCACGCGTCAGGAAGTCCTGAAGCTCTACACGGCGAACAATGGTTGGTTCCTCCGTGAGGAAGGCCAGATCGGGACCATCGAACCCGGGAAGCTTGCGGACGTGGTCGTCCTGAGCGACGACTACTTCACCGTGCCAGACGAGAAGGTAAAGAAGATCCAGTCGGTGCTCACGGTCGTGGGCGGGATGATCGTTCACGACGCGGGGGTTCTGTAGCACCCGCTTCGAAGCCAGGTCCGAACCGTCGTGGCTGAGACCGCGAGACCCATGCCTTTCAGTTCTACGAGTGACCGTGCCGGTGACGGGCAGCGTACCGGCGTACTTTCGCGCAATTGCCGCAGTCCTTCATGCTGCACCAGCGCCGGCTCGCATTCTTGCTCGCGTCGAGAAACAACCATCCGCAGGCGCGGCTGCCGGGACACCGCTTGACGCGATTGAGCCGATCGGATTCAAGCAGTGCGACCGCATCGCGCGCGATCTGCCAGCGGACAATGTCGAGGCCGGGCTTCAGACGCCAGCGGAAGCCCGGCCGGGCCGCCGCGAGGTGAGCGTGCGCCATCGCGTCACGCCAAACCGACTCGAGCTCCGCGACCGCGGCGGCCGGTAATCGCCGGCCGGCTGCGATCTCCTCGAAAATCGTATACAGCGCCTCCCGAAGGTTGATCGCTCGAGTTAACGCCGCGGCTGAGGCCACCCTGGACTGCGTCGCCTCCGTGCTCGCTAATCGGCTGGAGTACGGATCGATCACGTGTCCACGGACCGCCCACTGGACGAGATCTTCGAAGGAGTTGAGGTACTCGATCCGCTGATCCCCTTCCCTCGGATCGACGGTGTTCACAAAGTCCAGCACCGGATGGCCGCCGAGTCGCTTCAGCACACCACCAAAACCTCCAATCGCCATTTAGATGGTGTATACTACACCGTCCGGGCATAACCTACGTCATGCATTTTGATGGTTAGGATGACGACGATTTCCCGCTCGGTCCTCCGCCAGGTCCGCCGCGACACGCCCGCCTGCGCGCGCGTCGTGCATCTGAACAACGCCGGCGCCGCGTTGATGCCGACGCCGGTCTACGCCGCCATCACTGCGCACCTGGCCCTCGAACGGGACGTCGGCGGATACGAGGCGGCCGAGCGCGCAGACGAGGAAATCGCGGCCGCCTATCGCTCGGTTGCCGCCCTCGTGTGCGCCTCGGAGCGGAACATCGCGATCGTCCCGCATTCAACGGCCGCATTTGCGCAGGCGCTGGCCGCGTTCGACTTCAACGTCGGCGACCGGATAGTCACCAGTGAGGCCGACTACGTCTCGCATCAGCTCATGCTCCTTGCGCTTTCCGAACGGCGCGGTGTGGAGATCGTGCGCGCCGCCAACGGCTCGGACGGCGTTGTGGATCCTGATGATGTAAAGCGCCTGGCTGCCCATCCACGGTGCAGGCTTGTCTCGATTTGCTGGATTCCAACCAATTCGGGTCTCGTGCAGGACGTCCACGCCGTCGGGAGGATCTGCCGTCAGATTGGCGTTCCGTACCTGGTGGATGCTTGTCAGGCCGTCGGCCAGGTCCCAATCGATGTCGCCGCGCTTCAGTGCGACTTCCTGACCGCGACCGCCCGCAAGTTTCTGCGCGGTCCCCGCGGAATAGGCTTCCTGTACGTGTCCAATTGGGTGCTCGACCACCAGCTGTACCCGTCGACGATCGATACGCGCGGCGCGAGATGGACGGCCGATGATGCGTTCGCGCTCGTGGACTCTGCGCGGCGTTTCGAACACTGGGAATTCCCGTATGCCCTCGTGCTGGGTCTCGGCGCCGCCGCCGACTACGCGCTGCGTGTCGGTGTCGAGCCGGCATCCACCCGTGCGCGATCGCTCGCGGCGCGGCTGCGATCTCTCCTAGCGCGTGTGCAGGGTTGGTGCGTCCTCGACGATCGCCCTAACGCGAGTGCGACCGTGAGCGTGTCGCTCGGTTCCTTCGATCCGCAACACGCCTTAGCGCTGCTGCAACGGGCAGGCTTCAATGCCAGCGTGACGTTCCATGAATGGGCCCGCTTCGCCATGGGTCGCGCCGGTGTCGACGCCGCACTCCGGCTGTCGCCTCACTACTACAACACGGAAGACGAAATCGATCGATTCGTCGTGACATTGAAGGACTTCGCCAAGGAGAAATAACGTGAAGGCCATCGCGAAGACCGGCGAATCGTCGCGATGAGTCCATCAACTGAGCCAAACAGACTCAATGGAATGGTCCGCCCCCGCATGCGGATGGTCCGGATGGCACGATGTGACAGAATCTCGAGCCATGGGAATCAGACGTCCATTGAGCCTTGCCGTCTCGTTAGCCGTCGGGCTCGGCGGCGGCGCACCGCGAGCCCAGCAGGATCTCGTGGCGCGTGCGCGCGCCATCCACGAACGCTTGATTACGCTCGACACCCACGACGACATCGATCCGCGCAACTTCACCGTCGACTGTAACTACACCATGCGCCTGACAACGCAGGTGAATCTACCAAAGATGAAGGAGGGCGGCCTCGACGTGTCGTTCTTCATCGCATACGTCGGACAAGGCGACCTCACGCCGGCCGGCTACGACACGGCTTATCGTGCCGCGATCAAGAAGTTCGACGCGATTCACCGCCTCACCGAGCAGATCGCGCCGAAAGAGATTGAGCTTGCGCTGACACCCGCCGACGTGCTGCGGATCGCGAAGAGCGGCAAGAAGGTCGCGGCCATCGGCGTCGAAAACGGCTATCCCATCGGCCTCGACATCAGGCGCGTCAAAGAGTTCTACGACCGCGGAGGCCGGTATATGTCGCTCGCGCACAACGGACACAACCAACTCGCCGATTCGCATACCGGCGAGGCCGGGAATGAATGGAAATGGGGCGGCCTGTCGCCGCTCGGCCGGCAGGTGATCCAGGAGATGAACCGCCTTGGCATGATGGTCGACGTGTCGCATCCCTCAAAGGCGTCGATGCTGCAGGCGGTTGGGCTCTCGCGGGCGCCGGTCATTGCGTCGCACTCGTCGATCAGACGGCTCGCCAACCAGACGCGCAACATGGACGACGAGATGCTCATGGCGATGAAGACCAACGGCGGGGTCGTGCAGATCAACGCTGTTGCCGAATTCATTAAGACTGATCCGATCGAGCGAGCACCGGCGATTGCTGCCCTTCGCGATGAGTTCGGGCTGACGAACGGCCGCAGCGGCGGGACTGCCGGTGGCGCCGGACGAGGTGCGGCGGCGCCGGCCGCCTACCGCTGCGCTATCGAAAGCCCGGCGGCGGCCACCGTCGCGGAACGCGGTGGTCGCGGAAGGGGTCCAGCCGGGCCCGAAACGCTACCGCCGGATCGGCGCGCGGAATTCGATCGCCGCATGGCGCAGATCGATCGTCAATACCCCGCGGCTGGCCCTGCAACGGTGAAGGACTACGTCGATCACATCGACTACGCGGTGAAACTAATCGGCATCGATCACGTTGGCATCGCATCGGACTTCGATGGCGGCGGCGGGATCGAGGGCTGGAATAGCGCGGCAGAAACGTTCAACGTGACGCTCGAGCTCATGCGGCGCGGCTACACGGAAGAGCAGATCGCAAAGATTTGGAGCGGCAACCTGCTGCGCGTATGGGGTGACGTCGAAAGGGTCGCGAAACAGATTCAGGCTGAGCGCCGATGAGCGCTGAAGACACAACAGGAAAAGACAAACGAACGCGTAAAAACACCTGCCGCCGTTTGTCGGCCGCACCATTATCACCCAGCGCGATCATCGCTATTCCAGCCGGAGGGCGTCCATGGGGCTCACGTTCGAGGCCCGCCATGCGGGGATGAGTGCTGCCGCGAGCGCGCCGGCAACGAGGACCAGTGCGGCGGCGCCGGCGGTCGCAGGATCGGTGGCAGTGACACCAAACAACTGGGATTGGACGAGCTTGCCGAGGGCGGCGACGCAAGGGAGCGCGATGGCTATGCCTCCGGCGATCATGGTGATGGCGTCGTGCAGGACGAGGCGGATGGCGGAAGCGCCCGTGGCACCAAGCGCGAGGCGGATGCCGATTTCGCGAGTGCGGCGGGTGACCACGAAGGACATCACTCCGTAGAGACCGATCAATGAGAGCAGGAGCGCCAGCGCGCCGAAACTGCCGGAGAGGCCGGCCAGGAGGCGCTCGGTGGTGAGCGAGCGGTTGACTTGGTCGTCCAGAGTGCGGAACCAGAGGATCGGCAACCGCGGATCGGCCTGGTGAACGATGCGGCGGATGGACGGAATCGCCTGCTCAGGAGCGCCGCGAATCTTGATGTAGAAGGTCGCGCCGGCGTCTTCGCCTTCGAACATGGGGAAGAAAGCCTGCTCGGAATCGTCGCGGAGGCCGCGGTAGTTGAAGCCGGCGCAGACGCCGACGATTACGACATCGGGCTTGACCTCGGGCCCGGAGCCCTCGCCGATGTGGATGCCGAGGGGATCGCGGCCGGCCAGATAGCGCTTGACGAAAGCCTCATTGACGATGGCGGAGCGGTGGCCGGCTTCGCCGGCTGGGCGGGAGTCGTGGGTGTCGAAATCGCGGCCTGCGAGAATGCGAATACCGAGGGTCGAGAAAAAACCGGGGCTGACGGCGTTGAGGTTGACGTTGCCGGTTACGATGCGGCGATCGGTCTGGATGGTCGTGGCATTGTTCCAGCTTCCGCCAGTCAGGAACGCCCAGCGGGCAGCGGCGGAGTTGAGAGTGGCGGGTAGGGCGCGGACCTCCTCGTGAAGGCGCCGGACGAACCGCGCCGCGTCCGCGCGGGAATAGCCGCTCTGCACGGGTGCGACGGCGAAGGAGAGGATGCCCGAGGTCTCGAACCCGGGGCCTTTGGCGAGCAAGCCGGCGAGCGTCCGAATAAACAGCGCGGCGCCGATGACAAGGACGACGGTGAAAGCCAACTGCAGAGTGACGATGCATTTGCGCAGGCGGACACCGCCGAAGCCGGTTCCGGCACGCTCGCGCAGCGAGCTGACCAAGCTGCCGCCGCCGGCGCGGAGCGCGGGAGCAAGGCCACTCAGAAGGCCGGCAACGACGCTGGCGAAGAAGGCGAAGGCGAGCAGGCGAACGCTAAGGGTTTCGCGAAGGGCGCTGGCGGCGAGGTCGTGGGGCAGGAACGCGATCAGCGTTCGGATGGCGAGCGGAGCTGTCGCTACGCCGAGCACACCACCCGCCAGGGCTAGGAGGACGCTATCGGAGAGCAGTTGGCGGCCGATGCGGCTGCGGGAAGCGCCGAGAGCGAGGCGTGTGCCGATCTCGCGGCCCAGTGTCGAGCCGCGGGCGAGGAAGAGGCCGGCGACGTTCAAGCATGCGAGACCGAGCAGCACGCCGGTGGCGGCGAACAGGAGCCAGAGCGGCTGAGAGAGGCTGCGGCGCAGCGGCGAATGGCCCTGGGGCGCGGAGGTGAGTTCGAGAGTGGAGGCCAGGTAGCGGCCGCGGCGGTCGGCCGTAATAATCGGGAAGCCGGGGCGAAGCATGTTGTCCTGGAGCCACGCCTTGAACCACGGCTGCAAACCTGCTTGCGCCTGCGCCGGCGTGAGGTCCGGGCGGAGGCGGGCAAGGATCTGCATCCAAAAAGTGGGGCGGCGGAGCAGGTCTTCTTCGGCGCCGGGGATCGCCTCCGCGTACATGGACGCGGGAATCCAGAACGCCGGGATCGCACCGACATCAACGCCATGGAAAGCCGCGGCGGCGACACCGACAACCGTCATGGGGTGGTGGTTGATGAGGAGCTTGCGGCCGACGATGTCCGCTGCGCTGCCAAACTCCGCCTGCCAGAAATCGCTCGAGAGGACGACGACCGGACCGTCGCCGGGAGCCGCATCATCACGCTCTTCGATGACGCGGCCCAGAGCGGGGGCAATGCCGAGGACCGCGAAATAGCTGCCGGAAACGATTTCGGCAGCAACAGGTTTCGGATCGCCGCCTGCCGAGAGATTCACTTGGATTTCGGCGCGACAGAGGACGCCGTCGAAGAACCGCGTCTGCCGCTGGAGGTCACGGCAGATGGGGTAAGACATCAGGTTCCATGAGCCGAACCCGCCGGTGGCCTGATCGCCGTTCCAGTCGACAAGGACGAGGCGGGCGGGGTCCTGGATCGGCAGCGCATGCAAGATCACCTGATCGACCAGCGAGTAGATGGCGGTCGTGGCGCCGATGCCGAGGGCCAGCGAGATCAGCGTGGCGGCGGTGAAGCCTGGGCTGCGGAAGAACGATCGGGCGGAGAAGCGAAGATCGTAGAGGAAATCACGCAACCATCGGGTGAGCCAGACGTCTCGAACTTCCTCGCGCACCCGGGCGAGGCCGAGCTCAACGGCGACGCGGCGGCGGGCCTCGAGGTCGGGGATGCCGGATTCGGTAAGGTCAGAGACGCGGCGATCGAAGTGATACTGAAGTTCGCAGTCGAGGCCGCGCTCCAGGGACCCGCGGCGGAACCAGTTGAAAAGCTGGATCATCGGCTGCCCTTCTCGAAGATCAGGTTGACGGCACCGGAGAGGCGCGCCCAGCTATCCTTCTCGACGGCAAGCTGGCGGCGCCCCGCGTGCGTGAGCGAGTAGAACTTGGCCTCCCGGCCGGTCTCCGATTGTTTCCACTCGGCGCGCAGCCAGCCTTTCTGCTGTAGGCGGTGAAGGGCGGGATAGAGCGAGCCCTGGTTGACCTGGACCACGGAGCGCGAGATCTGCTCCAGCCGTTGCGCGATCCCGTACCCATGGGCGGGTTCGAGCGATAGGATCTGCAGGATCAGCATGTCAAGCGTGCCTTGCGGGATGGGGAAACGCGGAGACGGCATCGATACCTCAAGCTTCTACAGTTCACAATACGCCCGAGATAGGTCGAAGGTCAAGGCGTGGGAGCCAAACACCCGTCTGTGAATCGAGTGTGATGTCGCGGTGTCGTTAGCGGCTTGCGTTGGTCTGGAGCGTTCAGTGTTCTCTCGCGCTCTTCACATTCGACTACGCTTGACGGCGTTCGGGTTCGGCTTGCATCACTACAATATCCGAGCCATGCAAGTAGTGTTCGCGCGGATGGTCCGGTGGCGGCCTCCACTACTGACGTCCGTCGCTCCAAGCGGCTGGACCCTCGCGCTTATGGTCGGCATCACCCTTACCGCATATTTGTTCAGCGCGGTGCATCAGCAGGGCTCCTGGCTTCTGGCGGCTGATTGGCTCGATAACGGCACCTATATCGCGGCGTCGGAGGCGATTAGCACTGGCCGGTGGAGTACGCCAACCGACACCCCCACGCCGTTCTTCGGCTTTCCACTGGTCATCGCTGTCGTGACGCAAGCCACCGCGCTCAATGAATGGGCCACCGTCATCGCGATCTCGCTTCTTTCGGCCCTGATCACGTGCACGTGTCTCCGCCGCCTGTACGGGGCGCCGGCGGTCCTCTCCCCGTTTCTTCTGTCGTGGGACTGGGTCGGCATTTGCGTGCTCGGTGGCAGCGAGGCTCCATTCTGCGCCTGCCTCTTTGTGGCATTCCTCTGCGCACGCGGTGGGCGCTGGCGAACCGCTGCGACGCTCGCCGCCGCCGCCACGACGATCAGACCCATGGGTGTCTTCGCGTTACTCGCGCTGTTCCTCACGAGAATCCATCATCGCGCATGGCGGACGTCCACCGAAATGACGCTTCTCGGCCTTGTGATTGGTGCGATGTATCTCGCCCTCGTCGGATTGCTCACCGGCGATCCTTGGATCAACTTTCGCACCTATCGCGTCGACTGGAATACTGGATGGCCTGTCGGTCCGCCCTTCATCGCCCTCATTCACAGCTCCGTCCCCCTGTTTCGCCGTTTCGAATGGTGGATTGGAATGCGCGTCATGGTTGTTGTGGCCGTCACCGTGGCAGCCGGCCTTCACGTTGCGTATCGAATAGTGCGCGGGTGCTGGTCGTTGCCAGAAGCGGAAGGCACCTTCGCCGTGCTCGTCGTGGGCTTCTTGCTCTGCTATCCATTTCGGAACATGGCCTATGAGTGGCCTCGGTTCCTCATCCCTGCCGTCCCGATCCTGACGGCGGCCCATGGCTCGATGTTGCCGAACAGCAGACGCTTCTGGTGGCTCGTCGTCCTCGCCAATGCGGGCTTTCTAAGCATCGCTTGGATCCGGGTCTCTGCCCCTCCCCCATAGAACCGCATGCTTTGCGTCACCCACGCCCCCCGTGTCAACGGATCCGCCCTCGGCAGCGTCTGGAAGCCGCCTATGGCCCATTCTTTGTAAATAAATTAAGTTTTGACTTGACTTTTTTAATTTAAGAGCCATATTGTATAAACAATAGATGGCTGTCAAGGAATGGCAGACGCTGGCCCGGCTTTCGGCGGGCAGCGCCATCGAAATTGAGCGCGTCCGGCTCGTCGATTCCGACGTTGCCGTCGAAGGGCCGTTCGAGCTGCCTCCGCTCGCCCGGCTCTCCGCCGACGATCAAGTCTTCGTTGCGGCATTCGTGCGGTGCCACGGATCGATCAAGCAGATGGAGAAGTTCTTCGGCGTCAGCTACCCGACCGTCAAGAACAGGCTGAACCGGATCAGCGCGCAGCTGCCGTTTGTCGAGGTTGCGCCGCCTGCAGCGTCCGATCGTCCGACGCCGAGCGATCTCCTGTCTTGTCTCGAGCGCGGCGAGATGACCGTCGACGAAGTGTTGAATGAACTGAAAGGATTATCAAGAAGGGGATCGTCATGAGCGACGACACGAGACGGGTGTTGGATCTTCTCGAGCAGGGCAAGATCACGGGGGCGGCGGCGCACGAGCTGCTTCGAGCGCTGGCCGCGCTCCCCAAGACCGAAGACCCGACGGGCGAGCTGCAACCAACCGAACCGGCAAGAGCGGCAGGACCGGCAGGACCGCGCCCCGAACCGGCAAGACCGCGCTACCTCCGAGTCAGTGTTTACAGGACCGGCAAAGAAGGCCGCCGCGACAAAGACGTCAACATCCGGGTCCCCATGACCATCGTGCGCAGCGGGATCCGGCTCGGCGCATTGATCCCGGGCTTCGCACGCGAACGGATGAGCGCAAGGCTTCGCGAGCGAGGGGTTGACATCGATCTCACGAAGATCGATCCGGCGATGATCGAATCCTTGATCAAGGATCTCGGAGAGGTGAACATCGACGTCAACGGAGGCGAGGAGCAGGTCAGGATCACGTGCGAATAAGGCCCCAACACGCTTTCTGACAGGATTGCTGGTTGTCGACAGAACGGATCAGGGCAGAACCGATGGGGGCATGACACGGCAGACAGGTGTCCGACCACAAAGTCCTTACCGCTTGTAGCAATTGAGCTTACCGGTCTCTGGTCATAACGTTCACCCAGGCGTCCGCCGCTGCGACGCGGAGCCGTCGCAGCAATTCGCGCCGGCCCGCGCGGCGCTTGAATTAGTTTAGGTCGCACACCCGCACGGCGTCGCCTCGTTGTTCGCACGAGCGGCTTCCTGCCGTGCTTGCGTGGCCGAGTTTTTCAGACTACTGTGTTGGCCCCGATTCGGATTCTAACTGTGCGCCGATGATCTCGATGACGACTCTCGCGCTCGTGTCGATCGCGTTCTGTATCGTCACGACCGTGCTGGTGATGGTGCGTCGCGCGACCTGCCGGGTCGACTCGAGCCGCATCACTGTCAGTCGTCAGTGGTTGACACAGCATCAGTCGAATGATCGATCATGACTGCAAGTTTCGGCGCGCGTCTTCGGTCCCATCGCGAACGCCGTGGGATTGACCTCAGCACGATCGCCCAGACGACCAAAATCCGCGCCGGCATCTTCGAGGCGCTCGAACGCGACGACACATCGCGGTGGCCGCCGGGGATTTATCGTCGCGCCTTCATCCGCGCGTACGCGACCGCGGTCGGGCTGGATCCCGAATCGACGCTCACTGAGTTTCTCGAACGGTTTCCCGATCCCAAGGATGAAGGGCGCGTGTCGGACGGCGGCCGTACACACGCGGTGCCGCGGCTCTCGTGTGTCGTACCCGACGCGCCGTTACGACTGACGCTTGCTGACGAACGGCCCGTCTTGGTTCGCGAGGGAGGCCGTACCCACGCGGTGCCGAGGCTCTCGCATGGCGTACCCGCCGAGCCGCTACGACTGACGCTTGCTGACGAACCGCCGCTTCCGATAGGCTCGCACGTGCGCGCGCTGCGCTCGCCGTGGCCCCGCGTGGTCGCCGCGGCGTGTGATTTGGTAGTCGTGGTCGCGATCGCTGCCGCAGTGTTTGCGATTGTCGGCGCGTTCTGGACGCCGTTCGCCGTGACGACCGTGTGCTATTACTTCGTCGGCGTGGTGATCGTGGGCACTTCTCCCGCCGCGTGGGTTTTCGGGCTCGGTCAACGGACGTCCGCAGTGGGCCAGCACATGACGGCGCCGGAGCTGCCGGGCGCGGGGGATCCCCTCACGTCATTCAGCACGCGTCGATACCCGAGAGCCGTGTGGCAACGATCGCTCGTGGCGGCTCGGCACATTGGCGATCGACCGCGTGTTGTCCAGTAATTCGATCGACGTCCGGAATCCGAACGAAGCGGTAGAGGCGCTCCAATGCCTACTGAGAATCGCACCCGCTGTTGTGAGTAGGGACATCAGCGCCGGAACGGCGTGTGGTCGAAGGTGTATTCGCCGACGAGGCGCTCGCCTGCGGGCTCCTGCGCCAGCAGAAGCAATCGCGCGCGGACGGGGCACATCAGGGGTATTGCGGGCATCGCCTGGGCAAGGAGCAGCTCGCCTGCCGTCGGATTCACGGGCACGTCTTTGATGCGGCGCTCGGATTCGCCTTCGATCTGCCAGAGCAGATCGAGATGCGAGATCCCGCTGAAATCTCCCTCGATGTGGCCGATGAGCAAGTCGTCCTCGGGCATCACGGTGCAGGCCACCGAGTGGACGGAGGTCAGGCTGTCTTCTCGCCCCAAGCTCGTGGCGTACTGGACCGCCCTTTACGGCACGTATGCAAATTGGGCATTGACTACGCTGGCAGCCATCTTCGGGACGGGTGCGATGTCACCGATCTTGGCGGCCGGCCGCAGCGCTCGGGCTTGGGAGGAAAGCCTCGTGACCGTCGGTTTCATGACCGTCGGGCTGGCTATCGTGGCTTCTTCCATCATCGTGCTCTGGGGTCTGCGGCGAGCCGCGTAGTTCTGATCTGACATCCCTCGATACCCCAAGTAGTGCGGCGATCGCGATCACCAGCCCGACTGCCAATACAGACCACCTCGGGATCGTCAGTTGGATCGGCATCTCAGTGTCTCCGTGTCGCGGTCCACGTCCCCGGCGTGATCGCTCCGGAGATGACCCTCGACATGGTCCCGCTCATCGTATCGATTGTCCCGCCTGGCTTTTCGCTGCCGTCGACCTTTCCCGCGTAGCTCAGCTTGAGAGTCTTGCCGAACCCGTGGGCGCCAACCTCCAGCGTCACCGTTTCGCCGTTCACTGTGCCGGTGACCTGGTGCTTCCCGAACGGGCCCTCGTACGTCCCGGTGAGCCGATCGTCCGCCTGTTTGAGCGTGAAGACCGGCTCGCCGTGTTCTCCATTCTGGAGATCGACCGAGAATTTCCACGTGCCTGTCAGGTCGAGCGTGCGGGCGCGGGCCCCGATCGAACCCATGAGCAGCGCCAGAGCCGAGCAGGCAAGAAACCGAACGTGGTAACGCGTGCGGTGATGTGCCATGTGTGCCAATATACGAGCAATGCTCGGATTCATCAACTCGGATTCGGCCTTGGAGGTCTTCCGATGCCGCGAAGGAAGCAACCCGTTGATGCGAAAAGACGAGTGCCCCGTCAGGCTCGCGCCCGCGAGACTGTCGAAGTTATCTTCGAGGCGACGGCTCGGATTCTCTTGCGGGAGGGCCGCGCGGCGCTCAACACCAATCACATCGCAGAGTGCGCTGGCATCAGCGTCGGCACTCTCTATGAGTACTTCCTCAACAAGGAGTCGATTCTGCTGGCCATGGCTCGTCGCGAGATCACGCGCGCCACGGAAGCCATCTTCCGGGCGCTCGGCGGCCCCTCCGGCGAGCCAGCTGCCGATCCAGTGCGCACGGTCATCCGCGTTCTGATTGCCGAGTTCTCGCGAAACCGGAAGGCGCGCCACATTGCCTTCCGGACGCTGGTGGCGGAGGGTTTCGGCGCCGAGCTCGAAGCCAACCTGGACGAGATCTCGCAGATGCTGGCGGAGCGCACGGACCGCTTCGCTCCTGAACGGCGGTTACCGCTGCCGCCGGTAACCGTGTTCGTCCTGACCCGTGCCGTGCACGGAGTGCTCGTGTCGGCAGCCGAACAGCGGTATCCGCATCTGGGCACGCCCGAGTTCGAGGATGAGCTCGTCCGTCTCGTCGGCGGATTTCTGGCTTCGGCTCCGGCGCGCCAGCTGTCTTAAGCCCGATCATCGGCAACGTTGCTGCTTAACCGCCTATGGGTGTCAGCAAAGGACAAAGAAAGAGCAAGGCAAAATCCGGCTAATAAGCGCAAACGCGCTCTTCCGCGTGCCGACGGAGTTTCTCGAAGGAACAGCCGACGGACGGATTGGGATGCTTATGCCAAACTCAATAGGTCAAACACGGGATTGTGAACTGTCTCCGGCTGCGGTACGAGGAGACGAACATGGACTTACGGGAGCTGTTGATGGCCGACCCCCTGCCGTTCGCTCTGTTGCTCGGCGTCGACGTCTTGAGCGCGACTCCAGACCGCATCGTCGCGCAGATGATCGTCCGTGAGGACCTCTGCACACGACCGGCGGTTCTGCATGGAGGGGCACTCATGGCGTTTGCGGACACACTCGGTGCATTGGGCACCATCGCGAACCTGGAACCTGGCGCCACCACCGTGACGATTGAGAGTAAGACCAACTTTGTGTCTCCGGCGCCGTTGTTCGCGCGCCTGATCGGGGACGCTACGCCCGTGCATCGGGGGCGCACGATTATGGTGTGGCAGACGCGGATGACGACCGAGGATGGGCGGCTGGTCGCGTTAACCGTGCAGACACAGCTCGTTCGCCCAGGCCGCGGCGCTCCCGCTCCACGAATGAGCGCCTCGGCGGTTTCTTGAAGTACTACGACCGACGAGCCGCGTAAGGGCGCCGCGCCGACCGTCGGCCCTGTACATAACCCGAAATCCGTCCCGAACTGCCAGCTGTGCGGGGCGCCATGATCGTCGCGATTGATCACGCCCGGCCACGGACCCAGTAACCGCCGAATGACTAGCGATCCTATTCTTGTAGATTATGAGGCGCAGCGCTCAACTGGCGTACAGATACGTCCTGCCGACGGCCCTGATCTGAGTTGCCGGACATTACTAGTCCCGCAGTCTCAAAATGCCGTGCTTGCGCGCGGCTTAGGACTTACGCGATACTCACAGCCCCTGCCGCTGGCTGATTTTCAAACGTTCGGTGACACACTTCGTTCGGGAAGACGACGAATCCATGAAACCACCATCGAACGTCAAGACGCCAGCGCAATACATCGCCTCACTCCCCGCCGATCGTTCGAAGACGATCGCGACGGTGCGCGCACTCGTGAACAAGCACATTCCGCGCGGCTACGATGAGTGCCTCGTCTGGGGCACGATCGGCTGGACGATCCCCCTGTCTCGATATCCAGACACTTACAACAA
>Ga0306920_100005781_pt1 | contig 16029 bp, 14 predicted proteins | sample flu12Cox44000170_FD_204666 | JGI IMG/M metagenome (GOLD analysis project Ga0306920, IMG submission 204666) | Lab enrichment of tropical soil microbial communities from Luquillo Experimental Forest, Puerto Rico - flux4day.12C.oxic.44.000.170 (v2)... | ecosystem: Environmental > Terrestrial >... | reverse complement strand
CTGACCATCCGGCCGGGGACCGGTCGCCACTGCGGGCCCAGCGTTGGCCGGTGCCGACAGGGCCCAGGCCCGCGCGACGGAGTCGCGCGGGCCTGTAGGCCAGCGGGGGTTCCAGGGGGTCGCCCCCCGGGCCAGCACCTGAGGGTTCCAGGGGGCGGCTTGCCGCCCAGGGCTAATACGAGCGGGGGAGGCCGAGGACGTGCTGGGCGAGGAAGGCCAGCACGAGGTTGTTGCTCACCGGGGCGATCTCAAGCAGCTTGGTCTCCCGGAACTTGCGCTCGATGTCGTACTCGGCCGCGAACGCGTTGCCGCCGAAGGCGTGCATCGCCGCGTTGCCCGCCTCGGCCGAGGCCTGAGAGGCGAGCAGCTTGGCCATGTTCGCTTCGGCCCCGCACGGCTTGCCCGCGTCGAACAGGCTCGCCGCCTTGAACCGCAGCAAGGACGCCGCCTCCACCCTGGCCTTGGCCTGGGCCAGCGGGAACGCGACCCCCTGGTTGGCTCCGATCGGCCTGCCGAACACCTCCCGCCGGGACGCGTACTCGCTGGCGCGATCGAGGAAGAACAGCCCATCGCCGATGGCCTCGCTGGCCAGGAGGCATCGTTCGGCATTAAAACCGTCGAGGACCTGCCGGAACCCGCGCCCTTCCGCGCCGATCAGGTTGCCGGCCGGGACCCGCAGGCCGGAAAAGAACACCTGGTAGGTGTGGTAGTTGAACATCAGCGGGATGCGGCGCGTCTCCACCGCGCCGCCGGCCTCCCGCAGGTCGACAAGCAGCAGCGACAGGCCGGCCGCACGGTCGGCCTCGGTGGGCGGGCCGGTCCGGGCCAGCAGCAGCATCAGGTCGGTCTGCTCGGCCCGGCTGATGAACGTCTTCTGGCTGGTGACCACGTAGTCTCCGCCGTCCCGTTCGGCCCGCGTGGCGATCTTGGTGGAGTCGGAACCGGCGTCCGGCTCGGTGATCCCGAACGCCTGGAGCCGCAGTTGCCCGGCTGCCAGCGGCGGCAGCCAGCGCCGCTTCTGCTCCTCGCTGCCGTGCCTGGCCAGCGCGCCCATGGTGTAAAGCTGTGCATGGCAGGCGTTCGCGTTGCCGCCGGAGCGGTGGATCTCCTCCAGGATGATCCCCGCCTCGGTGACGCCCTGGCCGCCGCCGCCGTACTCGGCCGGGATGAGCACCGACAGCCAGCCAAGCCTGGTCATGGTCGCGACGAATTCCGCGGGGTACTCGCCGCTGGCTTCGAGATCGCGCCAGTACTGCCCGGGAAAACCTGCGCAGACCTCGCGGACCGCGTCGCGGATGAGCAACTGGTCATCCGTTAGCGAGAAGTCCATGCCTGCCCCGGGTTAGTCCCGGCCCAGGCCCGGTGACGGAGGAACGGGGCCTGGGGTCATCGGGGGGTTCGAGGGGGGTCGCTCCCCCTGGTCAGCACCGCTCAGGCCGAGGATCCGGGCCGCGTTCTCGTGCAGCACGCGGCTGAGGGCCGGCTCGGGCACGTCGAGCGACTCCAGTTCGATGAGGCAGCGTTCGGGGGTGATGAAGGGGAAGTCGCTGCCCCACAGGAACTGCTCCGATAGCCGGCCGCGCAGTTCGCGGACCAGTTCGGCCGGGATGCGCTTGGGGGACCAGCCCGAGATGTCGATGTAGACGTTGGTCTTGTGGAGCGCCATGGCGACCAGTTCCATGTGCCACGGCCAGCCGAAGTGCGCGGCCACCACGGTCAGTCTTGGGTGGGCGGCCGCGACCGCGTCCAGCCTGATCGGGCGCGCGTAGTCAAGGCCGATGCCCTGACCGCCTGGCTGGCCCGCGCCGATTCCGCTGGTCCCGGTGTGGAACAGCGCCAGCAGGCCGTGTTCCTGGCAGGCGGCGAACACGGGCCAGTAGGCGGGGTCGTCGGGGGTGAAGGCCTGCAGCGAGGGGTGGAACTTGACCCCGCGCAGCCCCAGGGCGGCGATGTTGGCGACCTCCGCGACCGCGGCGTCACCCTTGTGCGGGTCCACCGAACCGAGCCCGGTGAACACGTCGGGGAACTCGCGGCACGCGGCGGCGACGGTCTCATTGGGCACCCGCGGCCGGCCGGTGGCGGTCTCCGCGTCCCAGGCCAGCAGCACCGCGCGCACGTTCAGGCCGCGATACCTGTCGGCCAGTTCGGCCAGCGACGCCCGTTGCACCGGCGCGCGGAAATAGGCCTCCGCCGCCTCCACATACCCGGCCATGCTGCCGTCCAGCCAGTCGGGAGTTGGCAGGTGCACATGGAAGTCGATCGCCCGTACGGCCATCGGCCCATGCTAGTGCCGCGGCCTGTTGCCGCCTGCGCGGACCTTTTCCGCGACCGAGTCGAGTTCGGCACGGGACGGGCTGCGCCACTTCGCGTGGATCCGGAACCCGTCGCCCCGGTTCCTCGGGAGCACGTGCAGATGGACGTGGAAGACCTCCTGGAACGCCGCCTCCCCGTCGGCCAGGAACAGGTTCACTCCCTGGCACGGCAGGCCGGAGCGGCGCAGCGCGGCCGCCATCTGCTGGGCTACGCGGAACATGTGCCCGCCCACGGCCGGGTCAAGATCCGCCAGGTAGGGCGCGTGCGCGCGGGGGATCACCATCAGGTGGCCGGTGGTTAGCGGCCGGATGTCAAGGAGGGCGAGCACGGTTTCGTCGGAATACACCACGCTGGCCGGCTCGCGCCCCGCGACGATGTCGCAGAACACGCATCCTGCCGCGTCGGCGGTTGCTGCCATGCGGGCATTGTGCCGGACTTCGGGGCCCCCGAGCACAGTAGGCTGACCCGTGGGGAAATGGCCTGGGCGAAGGACGCCCCGTGCAACCGCCGGAGCCGTGATTGATGCAGGCTGAGATCGATACCTCAAAGCCGCACGCCGCCCGCATCTACGACTACCTGCTCGGTGGCAAAGACCATTTCGCCATCGACCGCGAGACCGCTGAGAAGGGCATCAAGCTCATTCCCACCGGCCGCACCCCCGCCAGGGAGAACCGCGCCTTCCTCGGCCGCGCGGTGCGGTACCTGGTGGCCGAGGCGGGCATCCGGCAGTTCCTGGACATCGGGACCGGCCTGCCCAGCGCCAACAACGTGCACGAGGTGGCGCAGGCGGAGGCACCGGAGTCCCGGGTGGTCTACGTCGATAACGACCCGATCGTGCTGGCCCACGCCCGGGCGCTGCTGACCAGCACCCCGCAGGGCCGCAGCGCCTACATCGATGCGGACTTTTGCAAGCCGGGCACGATCCTGGATGCCCCGGCGCTGCGCAACACGCTCGATTTCAGCAAGCCCGTGTCGCTCATGCTGGTGGGGATCCTGCACTTCATCCCCGACGACCAGGACCCAGCGCAGGCCATAGCCACGCTGGTGGACGCGCTGCCCCCGGGCAGCTACGTGACGGCCTCGCACGGCTCACCTGAGTTCAATCCCGAAGGTGCGGCGGCCTGGACCCGCAGCTGGCGCGAAAGCGGCGTGCCGTTCCAGTTGCGCACCACCGACGAGTTCGCCGACCTGGTGTTCCGCGGGCTGGATCTGGTGGACCCTGGGCTGGTGGTCGTCTCGGAATGGCGGCCGCAGGGCACCGACCTCCGGCCGCCGGCCGCAGAGGTGGCTGTGATCGGCGGGATCGCCCGGAAACCGTGATCCGCGGCCGCTGGTGGTGCCCCGGGCGGTGACCTGCCCGGTCACCGCGCACCGCGAACACGGTGAGCGGGCTGCCCCGGCCCCTGAACGACCTGCTCGCTGGCGGCGGGACACCCCGGCGGACGGGGGATCCTGGGTTCTCCGGGGCGGCCCGCCACTTCAAAGTCCATCGCCCGCAGTTTGGGCTCCGGTCCAGGAATGCTGAGCGTTTCGTGTGACTCAGCCGAACGAGGTGGGCGACCACCAAGCGGAGCGTTAGACATCTCCCGGACCCGGTTGCTGCCGGTGTCGGAGATCAGCCCAAAAGTTAGCCCTGGCAGTTCGCGTGCAGCGATCCGCGAACTGCCAGGGTTCCACGAGAGAGACGCGCCAGCGCCGCGATTGGATGACAGGAACTGATAAATCGCCACGTCAGAGCGCTTCCCGAGGGGGACGCAGTGGGGCGAAGGGGACGCAGTGCGGCCGAAGGGGACGAGGGGGAGCCAGAGAGAGCCGGAGCCGGGCTGGGGCGGGCTGGAGGGGCGGGGCCACGATTGCGGGCCCCATGGCGAGGGGTGTCGTTTTGCCAGAATGGGGTGCGGGTACTTCAGACGCGCAGGCGGCTGCCCACCTCAGCCAGGCGGGAAGGGGCGTAAGACATGAGCCCCGAGCCCGAGAAGGTTCAGGTCGAAGTCGAGGGCCGGAGCCTGGTCCTCACCAACCTGACCAAGGTGCTGTACCCGGAGACGGGGTTCACCAAGGGCGCCGTGATCGACTACTACCTGCGCGCCGCGCCCGTGCTGCTGCCGCATATCGCCGACCGGCCGCTGACGCTCAGGCGCTACCCGGACGGGGTGACCGGCCAGCATTTCTACAACAAGCACGCGCCGGACCACCGGCCTGACTGGATCCGCACCGAGCGGCTGCCCGCGCCGGGCTCGACCTCGGGCAGGGACTGGGTGCGGTACGTGATCGCCGGCGACCTGCCCACACTGATCTGGACCGCCAACCTGGCCGGCCTGGAACTGCACACCCCGATGTGGCGGATCCCCGACGTCGCCCAGCCTGACCTGCTCGTCTTCGACCTCGACCCCGGCGCGCCCGCGACCATCGTGGAATGCTGCGCCGTGGCGCTGTGGCTGCGCCCGCTGCTGGCGGAGGCGGGTTTCGGCGCGTTCGCCAAGACCTCGGGCGGCAAGGGGCTCCAGTTGCTCGCCCCACTGTCGGGAACCAGTTCCGAAGCCGCCAGCGCGATAGCCCGGACCATCGCCGAGCACCTGGAGCGCGAGCAGCCCGCCGTGGTGGTGTCGCGGATGACCAGGTCGCTGCGCCCCGGCAAGGTCCTGGTCGACTGGAGCCAGAACAACGCGCACAAGACCACGGTCGCGCCCTACTCGCTGCGCGCCCGTGCCCGGCCGACCGTGTCGACGCCGGTGACCTGGGACGAGGTCGCCGAGTGCGAGCGGCCGGAGGACCTGGTGTTCACCAGCGGCGACGTGCTGGACCGGGTGGCCAGGCACGGAGACCTCCTCGCGCCGCTGGTGGCGGAGGCCTAAGCTACCGGCGGAGCGGCCGCGGCGCCGTGGTCGCCGCGGCCGCTCCATGTCCTTGCCAGCACCTCTGTTGGTCAGCGCGTTAGGTGCAGGCCTTGGTCACCTTCGCTACGTGGAAGCCAGCCATCCCGTTCCCGTTCACGCTGTGCCCGGTGTCATTGACGAACGTGTAAAGCCGCAGCCCGTGGTAGGTGACCTGGAGCTGCGTGCCGAGCCTTGCGGTACCCAGGCACGGCGCGCCGGTCGGCGTGGTCGTGCCCGCGGGCATCACCAGCGGCGGCCAGACGCTCTGGCAGGCCGCGCTGCAGCCGGCCGGGTTCGTATACAGGGCCCTGCCCGAGCCGTGGACCACCAGCATCTTGCCGAACCCCATGCGGAACGCTTCCTTGACCACCAGCGCGTTGGTGCTGGCCGGGGCCGGCCCGGTCTGGGCGGCGGCGATGCCCGCCGTGGCCGCCGTGACCCCGCCCACCAGAGCCGCCGCGACGACCGCGCGTGCAATCCAGGACATGCCGCGCGGGCCACTCGCCCGCCGGAGTTTAAACCTCATCGACGCCCACCGCCTCTTTCTCCGGAGAAGCCGGCCGCAACCAGGTACCACGTACACGGCTCGGTGCCGGGTTCACCGCCGGCCAGGATGGGTTCACCGGCGCCAGAAATGAACCGGAGCGGCCGCAGCTCTCGGGGTAACCGCGACCGCTCCGGGGCTGTTGCCGTGCCCGCGCCTAGGAGGGGTGCGCGGTGCCCGGCTGTTCCCTGCACCAGTTCCCACGGATGCGGGTCTCGCTTGGTTCAACAGGGGCCCGGTAATTTTGCCAGCCGGTCTGGGCGAATCAAGCCGGGTGGGCCCACCGCTGGAGTCCCTGCGTGCGCGGCCGTCAGTGGCGCCGGTGCCCGTTCAGATGGGCGGTGTCGTTGAAGCCGCGGACGATCCACCGCTGCTCGATCACCACCAGCCGGGAGATGGAGCCATTATCCGCCGATAGGAAGGCGAACGGCCGGGACCCGCTGGCCAGGGCCAGGGCCTGGCCGATCACACCGCCGTGAGTGAAGATGGCTACCCGGTGCCCGGCGTGCCCGGCGGCCAGCCGGTCGATCGCGGCGCGCACCCGGGCCGAGAGGGATGCCGAGGTCTCCGCGCCGGGGATCATGTCCCAGCGCTCCTGCTCGAAGACCTGCCGGACGATCGGGTCGCGCTCGGCCACCCGCTGCCGGTACTCGCCGCCTTCCCAGACGCCGAGGTGCACCTCGCGCAGTTCCGGCTCCACCTGGGGAGCCAGGCCGAGCCGGCCGGCCAGCGGCGCCGCCGTCTGCGCGGTGCGCCGAAGCGTGCTCACGTAGATCGCGTCGATCCCCGCGGTGGCCAGCCGGTCGGCGAGGCGCTGCGCCTGCTCATGCCCGTTCGGCGTGAGCGCGGGGTCCGCGTGCCCGTCCACCAACGGGAACGGCGCGTCCGGCCGGTAGGGCTCGGACTGGCCATGGCGGATGAGCAGGATGTCGGCCGAGCCGGGGATTTCGGGGAACCCGGACTGCGGATAGCTGGCCTGGGCCACATTGGGGTCTTCGGGCGAGGTCACCACGCCGGTAGCGTAATGCGCGAGACAAGCTGTTCCGGGCGCCGGGCGGGCCGCTTACCCGGGGAGGGCCAATGACACAGGCGCACTATGACTTCGTGATCGTGGGCGGCGGCTCGGCCGGCAGCGCCCTGGCGAACCGGCTCTCCGCCGACCCGTCTGCGCGGGTGCTGGTGCTTGAGGCCGGCCGCCCGGACTACCGCTGGGACGTGTTCATCCATATGCCGGCGGCGCTCACGTTCCCCATCGGCAGCCGGTTCTACGACTGGAAATATGAGTCCGAGCCCGAGCCCTGCCTGAACGGCCGCCGCGTCTACCACGCCCGCGGCAAGCTGCTCGGCGGCTCGTCCAGCATCAACGGGATGATCTTCCAGCGCGGTAACCCGCTCGACTACGAGCGCTGGGCGGCCGACCCGGGGATGGCCGACTGGGACTATGCGCACTGCCTGCCGTACTTCAAGCGGATGGAGACCTGCCTGGCCGGTGCCGATGAGTACCGCGGCGGGCAGGGGCCGCTGGTCCTCGAGCGCGGGCCCGCGACAACTCCGCTGTTCGGCGCGTTCTTCGAGGCGGTGCAGCAGGCCGGATACCCGCTGACCACCGACGTCAACGGATACCGGCAGGAGGGCTTCGCCGCGTTCGACCGGAACATCCACCGGGGCCGCCGGCTCAGCGCGGCACGGGCGTACCTGCACCCGGTGATGCGCCGCCCGAACCTGGAGGTGATCTGCCGCACGCTGGTGACCAGGATCCTCTTCGAGGGAGCCAGGGCGACCGGCGTCGAGTACACCCGGGGTTCCGCGGCGGAGCAGGTGAGCGCCGGTGAGGTCATCGTGTGCGGCGGCGCGATCAACACACCGCAGCTGCTCCAGCTTTCCGGCGTCGGCAACGCCGCCGACCTGGCCGCGCACGGCATCGACGTGGTCGCCGACCTGCCCGGGGTGGGCGAGAACCTGCAGGACCACCTGGAGGTGTATGTCCAGTACGGCTCCAAGCAGCCGGTCTCGGTGGCCCCGGCGCTGAAGTGGCGCAACCGGCCGATGGTCGGCGCCAAGTGGCTGTTCGCGCGCAGCGGGCCGGGGGCGACCAACCACTTCGAGGCCGGAGGCTTCGTCCGCAGCAACGACGACGTGGCCTACCCCAACCTGATGTTCCACTTCCTGCCCATCGCGATCCGCTACGACGGCTCGGCCCCGGCCGGCGGGCACGGCTACCAGGTGCACATCGGCCCGATGTACTCGGACTCGCGCGGCACCGTCAAGATCGTTTCCCGGGATCCCGCGGTGCACCCGGCGCTGCGGTTCAACTACCTGTCCACCCCGGCCGACCGGCGGGAGTGGACCGAGGCCATCCAGATCGCCAGGAACATCCTGACCCAGCCCGCGTTCGAGCCGTTCAACGCCGGCGAACTGTCGCCGGGCCCGGAGGTCAGCAGCGAGGAGCAGGTCCTGGACTGGGTGCGCCGTGATGCGGAGACCGCGCTGCACCCGTCCTGCACGGCGAAGATGGGCACCGGCCCCGGCGCCGTCGTGGACCCCGCGAGCATGGGCGTGCACGGGCTGGCCGGGCTGCGGGTGGTGGACGCCTCGGTGATGCCCTACGTCACCAACGGCAACATCTATGCGCCGGTCATGATGATCGCCGAGAAGGCCGCCGACCTGATCCTCAGCCGCACGCCGCTCCCCGCGGAGCCGGTCGAGTTCTACCGGCACGGCGTCAGCCCGGCCCCCCTGCCGCCCGGTGCCGATCCCGCATCGTCCGGCGCGGATCCCGCGCCGCCCCCTCGTTGATGACCTCATAGTGATATGACCCGCCGGCGGGCCACATTCCCATGATCATCATTTCCGGAGTACCGGCTCCCCGCGCAGCGTTCAGGCTGCCCCCGCCGCCCCGCGGGCAGATGAGAGTCTTCTTAACGTCCGGTAGCAGCCGCCCACGGCGGTAAGGATCATGCTGCAGGGACCGGCGGGACCGGAGTTTCCGGGAGCATCACAGCTAGCCGCACCCTGCGGCACATGGACGGGGTGGGTCCGGTTGCTCGAGCAGGGGGGGGCCGGGCCTGCCCCCCCGAGGGCGGTTTCACCTCGGCTGTCACGCCCGCGAGCGGCGCCGCAACCCCCTAGGGCGGGGATACGCCCTAGTGTCGTGCAGACTTACTCTCGTGCCTCAACCTGCTCACCCGCCGACCGATCCGCGCGATCCGCTCGGGCTGCGCGCCGACGCCCCGCTGCTCGACGGGTGGCTGGCGTCCACCGACGCGGCCGATCGCGGTGCCCTCACCCTCATGTGCACGCCCGGGCACAAGCAGCGGCACGACCTGACCGGTGCCGTGGTGGCCGGTGACACCCCGCTCTACGGCGGCGTGGACACGATCAAGCATGCCGACACGCTGCTCGCCGAGGCCGAATCCAGGGCCGCGCGGCTGTGGGGAGCGGACTGGTGCCGGTTCTCCGTGGCCGGCTCCACGCACGGCAACCAGGCGCTGGCGCTCGCCGTCGGCTCCCCGGGCCAGGAGGTGATCGTCACCAGGTGCCTGCACCGGTCGCTGCTGCTCGGGCTGGTGCTGGCGGGCCTGCGCCCGGTGTGGGTGCTGCCGGAGCGCGATCCGGGCACCGGCCTCCCCGGTGCTGTCGCGGTTCAGACAGTACGCAGCGCCCTCGCTGCCCACCCCCAGGCCTGCGCGGTGTTCCTCGGCGATCCTTCCTATGTGGGCACCACGGGAGACCTCGCCGGGCACGCCGACGCCGCCCACGAGGCGGGTGTCCCGCTCATCGTGGACGCCGCCTGGGCCGCCTACCTGGGCTTCCATCCGGACCTGCCGCCACACGCGATCGCCGCGGGCGCGGACGGGATGGTGACAAGCGCGCACAAGACACTGCCCGCCGCCACCCAGAGCGCGCTGGTGCTCGCCCGCACCCAGCTGCTCGACCGGGCCAGGCTCGACCGCGCCTTCGAGGCCACCCACACCACCAGCCCGGCGGGAGCGATCATCGCGAGCATCGACGCGGCGCGGGCGCTGCTGGCCAGGGACGGCAAGCAGTTGTGCGCCCGCCTGCTGCACCTGGTGGCCACCGCCAGGCGGCGGCTGACCGAGGTGCCCGGCGTGGCCGTGCTCGATGGGCCCGGCGTGGATCCGGCCAAGCTGGTCGTGCTGCTCGCTGGTGCCGGGGCCGACGGCTACGCGGTCGAGGCCGATCTGATCGCCGCCGGGATGCCCGTGGAACTGGGCGACCGCGACATGATCATCCCGATCGTCACGATCGCGGACACCGAGGACACGGTGGCCCGGTTCTGCGACACGCTGGCGGCCTCGGTCGAGCGCCGCCGCGGCCCGGCCCGGCGCCCCGAGCCGTCCCCCGCCTGGTCGGTGGTGCCGCAGATGGCGATCCCGCCGCGCGAGGCGTTCTTCTCGCCGAACGAGACCGTCCCCGCCGATGCCGCGGCCGGCAGGATCAGCGCCGAGCTTGTGGCTCCCTACCCGCCGGGCATCCCCGTGCTCGCCCCGGGCGAGGTGATCACCGGCGATGCCCTGGCGGCGCTGCGCACGGCCAGGGCGCAGGGCGGCCGGATCGCCTACGCCGCCGACCCCTCGCTGGCCACGTTCCAGGTGATCACCCAGGCCTGACCGGGGCCGTAACAGCCAGCCCCGGTGGCCCGCCCCGTAACAGGGGGAGACGCCGGGCGTGGCTGCCCGCCGCGCCTGGTCAGCCCCGCGGTGCCGGGGCCTCCGGGGAGCTGGAGCCGGGCAGCCGTGCGGCCTGTGTGGCCTGGCCGGCCGCATCGGCGGCCCACTGCGCGGCCTGCGCGGGCCGGGGATCCTCCGGCATCCCCGTGAGGTTGATCTGCACCAGTGCCGCGGCCGTCCGCGCGGCGGCGGCGGCCAGCTGGGCGGCGGCCAGAGCGTCGCCGCGCACGGCCGGGTTACCCCGATCGGCGACATCCGCGGCCAGCGCGGCCACCCTGTCGCCGAGTTCGGCCACCTCCAGCGGCACCTCGCTGGCCCGCGCCAGCGCGGCGGAGACCTGCTCCTCGCGCTGCCGGACGTCCGTATGGCCCGGTGCCCTGAGCGCGATGAGCACGTCGGCGTAGGCGTCCGCGTCGGCTTGGGCGAGGGGGGCCGCCCGGCGTAGCAGGCCCCGTGCCTGCGCGGCGAGCTGGGAGGCTTGGGCCAGTTGGCGTGCCGACAGTTCCGCCGTCATCGCACACAGTGCAGCGGCGAGCGCAACCGCGAGGGCCGCGGCCGAGCCACCCCCCGGGGCCGGCCGCGCGGCGGCGAGTTCGTCGAGGAACTCGCCGACCCGCATGTCCAGGTACCCGGCCCGGCCCGATCCGGGTTCGTGCGGCTCACCCGGCGCGGCCGCTGTGGGCTCGCGGGCACCGGGTCCGCCGCCCGCCAGCGGCCGTGGCTCGCCGGAGCCGGTCACGACAGCCCGACGACCTTGCCGTCGGCGTCGATGTCGATGTGCTCGGCGGCGGGATGGGTGGTCAGCCCCGGCATGGTCCGCATGTCCCCGCAGATGGGGTAGACGAAGCCGGCCCCGGCCGACGCCCTGGCCTCCCGCACCGGAAGCCGCCACCCGGTCGGTGCTCCCTTGCGGGCCGGATCGGCCGACAGCGACAGGTGAGTCTTGGCGATGCACACGGGGAAGCCACCAAAACCGTTCTGCTCATACATGGCGAGCTGCCCAGAAGCGGTGGGGGTGTAGTCCACCCCGGGAGATCTCGAGGGCACTGGGCATGGTCATGTTCGTCGCTGCCTTCCGCGTCATTGAGGTTGCTGCGATGTCATGTGCGGTATCGGGGTGCCGGGTAGACGACGGTCTTCGGCTCGGTAAAGGTCTCCATGGCGAACCGGCCGCCGACCCGGCCGCGCCCGCTCACCGAGCCGGACCGGCCGCCGAACGGCAGGTGGGACTCCCACAGGTTGGTCGAGGCGTTGATGTTCACCCAGCCGGCCCTGGCCCGCTCGGCGAACGCCAGCCCGCGCTCCAGGTCGCTGGTGAACACGGCCGCGGTCAGCCCGAACGGGGAGGCGTTGGTCAGCTCCAGGGCCTGCTCCGCGGAGCCGATCTCGATGACCGGGACCACCGGCCCGAACGTCTCCTCCCGGGCGATCTCCATGTCCGGCGTGACCCCGTCGAGCACGGTCGGCTCGGCGAACAACGTGGTGGGGAACCCCGCCACACGGCCGCCGCCGCAGCACACCCGCGCGCCGTCCGCCCGCGCGCCGGCCACGTGCCGGTCGAACTTGACCGCCGTGGGCTCGTTGTTCAGCGGGCCCATGGTGGTCACAGGGTCGAACGGGTCCCCGAGCCGGATCTGGTCCTTGGTCGCCGCCACCACCCGGTCCACGAACTCCGCCCGGACGGCTGCGTGGACGAGGAAGCGCTCTCCGGCGGTGCAACTCTGCCCGGCGCACAGGTACGCGGCTTCCAGCGCGGCCTCGGCTGCCAAGCCGAGGTCGGCGTCCTCCAGCACCACCATCGGCCCGTTGCCGCCCAGTTCCAGCAGTTGCGTCTTGCCCGCCGCCCGGGTGGCGACGCTCGCGCCGGTGGCCACCGAACCGATGAAGCCCACCGCGTGCACGCCCGGGTGACCGGCCACCGCGTCGCCGACGACGGGGCCGGGGCCCGGCAGGAAGCTGAACACCCCGGCCGGGACGCCGGCCTCGGTGATGATCTCGGCAAGCAGCGCGCAGCACGCCGATGTGCTTGGCGCGGGCACCCAGATCACGGCGTTGCCCGCCGCCATGGCAGGTGCGAACAACTCCGCGCCCATCGTGTACGGCCAGTTCCACGGGCTGATGACGCCGACCACGCCGAGCGGCACCCGCAGTGTCAGCACCCGCCGGGCCGCGGAGGTGGACGGCGGTGCGCCGCCTGGCAGGCGTATCGCATCTTCCGCGGCCATCCGGAAGTACTCGGCCAGTTCGGCGACCTCGTCACGTGCCTCGGCGGCCAGCGGCTTGCCCTGGTCCTCGGTGAGCACGCGGGCCAGGTCGTCGGCGTGTGTGTCGATGGCGGCCGCGACGGCCTGGCAGCAGGCGGCGCGCTCGAACACCGGCAGCGCGGCCCAGGACGGCCAGGCGGCGCCGGCCGCCGCCACCGCGTCGTCCACGTCGGCCGGGCTGGCCACGGCCACTGAGGCGAACGTCGCACCGGACGCCGGGCTGACCGCCGTCATCGTGCCCGCGCGCCCCTCCCGCCACGTGCCACCCACGCAGATCAGATACTCACGCACGGGTCGCCTCCCGCGTCATCGTGCCCGCGCACCACTCCCGCCTCATGCAGATCAGATGGTCAGGCACGGGTGCCTCCTGCCTTGTCGGAGTCCGGGGCGGGGATCGTGTTCAGGCGCTGGTGTCGGGGTTGGGGGCTGGCGTGGCGGTCAGGCGCTTGAGCACAAGCGGCCGAGGGCATCGAGGGTCGCTGGGAGCATCCGGAACTCCGGGCCGGAGATGGACAGCGCCGCGACACACGTCCCTGCCGGGTCGAAGACCGGCGCGGCGACCGCGACCAGCCCCTCTTCCAGTTCCGCGACCGCCTTGGCGTACCCGTCCCTGCGCACCGCGGCCAGTTCGGCGTCGAGCGCATCGAAGCTGGTGATCGTCTGCGCGGTGTAGCGTTCCAGGGCTTGCGGCCGGGGCAGGGCGCCGTAGGCCAGCAGGACCTTGCCGTTGGCCACCGCGTGCGCCGTGGTGCGGCGGCCGATCCAGCCGCCGGAGCAACTCAGGATGTAGGTGCTCGGCACCTCGGCGACGTTGAGCACGTCAGCACCGTCGGGCACGGCGAGGTTGACCGTCTCCCCGGTCCGCTGGGAGAGCTTCTCCATCGCGGGCTGCATGGTGGCCACCAGGTCGAAGCTGCGCAACGCTAGGCTGCCCAGCCTGATGACCTCCACGCCGAGCCGGTAGCGCTTCCCGGTCCGGGTCAGGAAGCCGGTCCGCTCCAGCGCCGCCGCCAGCCGAGACGCCGTGGACTTGTGCACGCCGAGCGCAATGGCGATCTCGCCAACCCCTTGTTCCACCCGGGTGTCATCGAAGCTTCTGAGTAGTGCCAGCACCCGCTCGGCCGACTGATAAGTTGCGTTGGCTGCAACCTGAGCCTCGGTCATGCAACAAGAATGACGAGGCCGCCCCGAGGCCGTCAACTAGTACATCCCGTCGGCCACGGATAGTGTCCACGGTATCGCCCACCTGCGGCGTCACGCCGCAGCCGACGGGCCGAACGCCGCATCGCTTCGCGCTGCGGCTTCCCGGCAGCGAGACTCTGCCTGCCCGGGGGCAAGCCCCCAAACCCGCGTGCCACCCGCTCCGCTGTTTCGCGCGCCTCCGGCACGACCAAGGGAGGCCCCAGGGCCGACCGCCCGCGAGGGGGCAACAAGCGCTGATCGTGGCATACTCGCGAGCAGTACAGGGCCGGGCGGTGCCAGCGCGGGTGCCGCCGCGATCTGAGAGCAGGCTGCCATGACGACACCTGGTGCGGCTGGGGTCCCTTCACCCGCGGACGACGCACTGCCCGAGGCCCTCGAGTTGTCCCGTGGCGCGGCGGACGCCTCGCTGGGCCTCAAGCTTCTCGGTGGCCTCGCGGTGCGGGTGCTCTGCCCGCAGTTCCCGCCCCGGCAGCGCTCGGGCCAGGACATCGACTTCGCCTGCGTGAGCAAGGAGCGCAAGAAGGTCGCGGAACACCTGGCGAAGGTGGGTTGCGAGCCGGACCGCAGGTTCAACAACCTCAACGGCGACCGTCAGATGTACTTCAACGCTCCCTCCGGCCGGCCTATCGACGTCATGGTCAACCAGCTGAATATGTGTCATGTCCTGGATTTCCGGGCCGGCTTTGCCCGGCAGCCGTTCACGATCGACGCGGTGGACGTGCTGCTGTCCAAGCTCCAGATCGTCGAGCTGAACGAGAAGGACGCCCACGACATCGTCCACCTGCTGGCCGGGCTGCCCGTCGGCTCCGGTGACCAGGCCGCCATCGACACCGACCGGTTCGGCAAGCTGCTCGGCGCGGACTGGGGCTGGTGGCGGACGGTGACCGGCAGCCTGGAGAAACTGCCCGCGCTCGTCGCCGAGCGGCCCGGCCTGGTCCCGCAGGGCGCGCCCTACGACCCGCTGGCCCAGGCAAGGGAACTGCTTGGCGTTGCCGAGAGCGCGCCCAAGTCGATGAAGTGGAAGCTGCGGGCGAACGTGGGCGACCGTGTCCGCTGGTACGAGCTACCGGAAGAAGTCGCACATTGAAGGATCTGTCCTGCTTGACGCCGGTTTCCCGCTAGTGCTAGACGTTGCAGAGTGCGCGCGTTGGTTGCGCAGGGCGCGTCGTGGCAGGTGCGCGGGAAGGCATAGGTGGTCCCGGTGCGAGTCTTCTTCGCCACCGACATTCACGGTTCGGAAATCTGCTGGCGGAAGTTCCTCAACGCAGCCGCCTTCTACAAGGCTGACCTGGTCATCCTGGGTGGGGACGTCACCGGCAAGGTGATGGTGCCGATCACGGCCCACAACGGGTACTGGGAAGTGGTGTTCGGCGGGGAGCGGCGCCGCATCGAGTCCAGGGAAGAACTGGAGAGTATCCAGGCCCAGATCCGCAACCGCGGGTCGTACCCGGCGCTAATGAGCCCGGACGAGCTGGATCATCTCAGCAAGGAAGAGGGCGCGGTCGACGCGCGGTTCGGCACCGAGATGCTCTCCTCCCTCGACCGCTGGCTGGATATGGCCGACACCAAGCTCGGCGGCGGCCGGGTGCCGTGCATCCTGAACGGCGGGAACGACGACTTCTTCGAGATCGATCCCGTAATCGAGTCGTCGCCTTGCGTGACATTTGCCGAGGGGAAGCTGCTCGACCTCGACGGGTTCCACCTCGTGTCGATGGGCTGGACCAACCCGACGCCGTGGGACACGTTCCGTGAGGCACCGGAAGAGGAATTGGGGCCGAAGATCGACGCGGTCGCCGGGCTGGTGCCGGACATGGAGCGTGCCATCTTCAATTTCCACGCCCCACCGCACGGAACCGGCCTTGACGAGGCGCCGGCGTTGGACTCCTCGCTGCGCCCGATTCACGGCGGCGCGGTCATGAAACCGGTGGGATCCAAGGCCGTTCGGGACGCAATCGTTCGCTATCAACCCATGCTCTCGGTTCATGGCCACATACACGAGAGTCGTGGTGTAAAGAAAATGGGCAGGACGCTCGCCATTAATCCGGGCAGCGTCTATGGTGATGGCGTCTTGCAGGGAGCGCTGCTTGAACTGAACGCGAAGAAGGGCAAGGTCACCAAATATCTTCTCGTGAACGGTT
>Ga0306920_100005780_pt1 | contig 16030 bp, 17 predicted proteins | sample flu12Cox44000170_FD_204666 | JGI IMG/M metagenome (GOLD analysis project Ga0306920, IMG submission 204666) | Lab enrichment of tropical soil microbial communities from Luquillo Experimental Forest, Puerto Rico - flux4day.12C.oxic.44.000.170 (v2)... | ecosystem: Environmental > Terrestrial >... | reverse complement strand
CGCAAGTTGGGCGCACTCGAGCCGGAGGAGCGACGTCGCACTGGTGCCGCGATGAACGACGCGAAGGACCGCATCACGGCAGCGCTCGGCGAAGCCGCAGCGCGGCTTGGGCGGGCCGCGCTCGACCAACGGATAGCCGGCGAGCGCGCCGATGTGACTCTCCCGATACCGTTTGCCACCGCAGGTCGAGTCCATCCGATCAGCCAGACGATCGACGAGATCGTGGCGATCTTTGGTGAAATGGGCTTCGCGGTCGCCGAGGGACCGCATATCGAGGAGGACTTTTACAATTTCACCGCGCTCAACATCCCGCCCGAGCACCCGGCCCGCCAGGAGCACGACACGTTCTATCTGCCGGAGCGGCGGGACGGCTCCCGCCTCGCACTGCGCACGCACACCTCTCCGGTGCAGATCCGCACGATGCTGGCGCAGCAGCCGCCGATCCGCATCATCGTGCCCGGCCGCACCTTCCGCTGCGACCACGACGCGACGCATTCGCCGATGTTTCATCAGGTCGAGGGGCTGGTGATCGACCGCACCACGCATATGGGGCATCTGAAGGGCTGCTTGATCGAGTTCTGCCGCGCCTTTTTCGGGCTCGACGACCTACCGGTGCGGTTTCGGCCGAGCTATTTCCCGTTCACTGAACCCTCGGCCGAGGTCGACATCGGTTGCTCGCGCAGCGCCGGCGAGCTGAAGATCGGCGCCGGCGGCGACTGGCTCGAGATACTGGGCAGCGGCATGGTCCACCCGCAGGTGCTGAAGAATTGCGGCATCGACCCGTCGGAGTACCAGGGTTTTGCCTTTGGAATGGGGATTGAGCGCATCGCGATGCTAAAATACGGCATCCCGGACCTGCGCGCGTTTTACGATTCCGACCTGCGCTGGCTGCGGCATTACGGCTTTCTGCCGCTCGACATTCCTTCGCTCGTGCGCGGCCCGCTTCCGGGAGGGGCGGCATGAAGACGACATTAGCCTGGCTGAAGGAGCATCTCGAGACCGAGACCCCGCTCGACGCGATTATCGACCGGCTGGTGATGCTCGGTCACGATGTCGAAGGGGTCGAGAACCGCGCGGCCGGTCTCGAACCCTTCACCGTCGCGTCGGTCGCGTCGGCTGAACGCCATCCCAATGCCGACCGGCTGCGGGTCTGCATCGTCGACACTGGGAAGGGGCAGGTCCAGGTGGTCTGTGGCGCGCCAAACGCCCGGACCGGGATGAAGGGCGTTTTCGCCCCTGCCGGCACCGTCATCCCGCGCACCGGTGCGTTGCTGAAGGAAACAGTGATCCGCGGCGTGGCGTCGCGCGGCATGCTATGCTCCGCGTACGAGCTCGGCCTCGGCGAAGATCACGAAGGCATCATCGAGCTGCCGCAGGACGCGCCGGTCGGCGCGCCCTATGCCGACCTTGTCGGTCTCGGCGACACCGTCCTCGATATCAAGGTGACGCCAAACCGCGCCGACTGCCTCGGCGTGCGCGGCATTGCGCGCGATCTCGCCGCCGCTGGGCTCGGACGGCTGAAGTCGCTTGATACGACCCCGGTTCCCGGCCGCTTTCAGTCGCCCTTCGGCATCGAGATCGAGGACCGCACCGCGTGCCCGCTATTTCTCGGGCGGCACATTCGCGGCCTTCGCAACGGGCCGAGCCCGGATTGGCTGCGAAAGAAGCTTGAGGCGATCGGACTGCGGCCGATCTCGGCTCTCGTCGACATCACGAATTTCCTGACGTTCGACCTCGACCGGCCATTGCATGTCTTCGATGCGGGCCGGCTCGCCGGCGATCTGACGGTGCGTTTGGCGAGGCCCGGCGAAACCCTGCTCGCCCTCAACGGACAGGATTACGCGCTCGATCCGGAAATTACGGTCATTGCCGATGCGGCCGGCGTGCAGAGTCTCGGCGGCGTGATCGGCGGCGAGGGGACCGGATGCACCGAAGCCACGACCGAGGTCATGATCGAGGCGGCGCTTTTCGATCCGGTCCGCACCGCGGCGACGGGCCGAAAGCTCAACATTGCAAGCGACGCCCGCTATCGCTTCGAGCGCGGCCTCGACCCGGAATTTGTCCGGCCTGGATTGGAAATCGCGACGCGGCTGATGCTGGAGCTGTGCGGCGGCGAGGCGTCGGAGGTCATCACGGCCGGCGCTGTGCCCGATTGGCGGCGGCGATACGTGTTGCGCGCGGAGCGCCCGGCAACGCTCGGCGGGCTCCACATTCCGCACGAAGAGAGCGCCGAGATCTTGACGGCGCTCGGATGCGCCGTCGAGACCATGGCAGGAGGGGACCTCTCGGTCGAGCCGCCGTCATGGCGCGGCGACATCGTCGGTGAGGCCGATCTCGTCGAGGAGGTGTTGCGCATCAAGGGCTACGACCAGATTCCGGCTGTCCCGCTCGAACGCGCGACGCCGCTGTCGCGCCCGGCATTGGGGCCGACCCAACGCCGGGCCGAACTTGTCCGCCGCAGTCTCGCCGAACGCGGGCTCACCGAGAGCGTGACGTTTTCCTTTGTCGCGACGCACGAGGCAGAATTGTTCGGCGGAGCCAAGCCGGAATTGCGCCTCGTCAATCCGATCAGCGCCGATCTCGACGCGATGCGCCCATCCGTGCTGCCGGGCCTCGTCGCCGCGGCGCGGCGCAACGCCGACCGCGGCTTTCCCGATGCTGCATTGTTCGAGCTGGGGCCCCTCTATCGCGACGACACGCCGGAGGGCCAGGTGCTCACTGCCGCGGGCGTGCGCAGCGGGCATACCGGCTCGAAGCACTGGCGTGCGTCGGCCCGCGAGGCCGATCTTTACGACGTCAAGGCCGATGCCCTCGCCGCCCTCGCCGCGATGGGCGCGCCGGCGGAGAACATCCAGGTCACCGCCGATCCGCCCCCCTGGTACCACCCGGGCCGGGCCGGCACATTGCGACTTGGGGCCACGGTGCTCGGCGCCTTTGGCGAATTGCATCCGGCGGTGCTTGACGCGCTCGATGCGCGCTCGCCGATCGCTGGCTTCGAGGTGTTTCTCGACGCGGTGCCGGCGCCTCGTGCTGCGCGACCGAAGCCGCCACTGCCCCTCTCGGTATTCCAGCCGATCGAGCGCGATTTTGCTTTTGTCGTCGACCGCGACCTGCCGGCCGAGACCTTGCTGCGCGCCGCCCGCGGCGTCGACCGCAAGCTCGGCTCCGAGATTCGTCTGTTCGATGTCTACGAAGGGGCGGGTCTGCCCGAGGGCAAAAAATCGCTGGCGATCACAGTGGTACTGCAGCCGCAGGAGCGGACCCTGACCGATGCCGAGATAGAAGGCTTTTCGAAGCGCTTGATCGCACAAGTCGAAAAGGCGACCGGCGGCCAATTGCGCGGATGAACAAGCCCCGGCTGTCGGCAGCCGCCCAGACTGCCGGCTTTCTGCTGCTGGTGACTGCCATACTGTTCGGGTCGGCCGGCCGCTTCGATATTCCAATGTTTTGGCTGTATCTCGCGGTGCTCGCGGGCGTTTGCATCGCCAGCTTGTTTCTGATCGACGCGGATCTGGCGCAGGAGCGCATGCGGCCCGGCGGTAAGCCGATCGGGCTGCGGCTCCAGCTCGTCTTTTTACTGTGCATCGCGCATTGGGCGATCGCGGGTCTCGATTGCGGCCGGATGCACTGGTCGGACCACATCCCGCTGCCGGTTCGGCTCGCGGGGATTATTGCATTCGCTGCCGGGTTGGCGCTCTTCGTCTGGGCAATGCACGTCAACCGGTTCTTCTCCTCGATCGTGCGAATCCAGCGCGAGCGCGGCCATCACCTCGTCACTGGCGGTCCCTACCGGTGGGTGCGGCACCCCGGCTACACCGGCGCGCTCGCCGCCATCCTTGCGAGCGGGATTGCGCTCTGCTCGTGGATCGCCGCAGCAATCGGCGTGTCCGGCCTGCCGCTGCTTTTTTGGCGGGTGATTGCTGAAGACCGGACTCTGATCGCGGAACTGCCCGGCTATGCCGAATATGCCCGGCGGGTTCGCTGGCGGCTGCTCCCTGGCGTCTGGTGACCGGTTAGCCGATCGGCGCCGCGCCCGCCTGCAGCCAGTATGATCTGTCTACGGAATCTGGCAGGCCGGTAGCACGGCTTGCTACCGGCCTGCCAGCTTGGCCTGCCAGCTTGGCCTGACTACCGGGTCCTTATCGCTGCTAGTCGGCGATGCTGTATGGCGGCGTCATCTGCCACTGGCAGAGTTGTGACGCCTGCTCACGCGCTTCGTCGGTGAGCGCGTCGCCGTGCGGCGCGTCGGGCGGCGCGAAGCCCCAGAAGCGAACCGCGCGCAGCTTTGCCATCGCATTGCCGCCAAAGTTCGCTCTGTCGACGATGTGGGCCGCGGGCGGGTTCGGTGAACGGAACGTATTGAGCTTGACGTCGTTGCCCGTGACGCCGGGCAGACAGTACCACCACGCGTCGGTGACATAGAGATCGTTGTCGGCGAAGAGCTGGAACTTCTTCGTGAATTGGCCATTGGCGTGATCTATGAACGACGCGGCATCGTTCGGCGCCGAGACTGAGACGCCGGGCCCGTGATAGCCGTCGTTCGCGGTGTAACCGTTTGCCGACAGGAACTGGAGGCAATCGACCGCATTGTCCTCATCCGTGTGCACGTCCCAGACAAACGCGGCGTGACCGTGGCCGCTCACCCAGTCGATGCCGATCAAATCGCCGCGACGAACATCGCGGGTATCGATCGCATAGCCGAGATTGAAAAACGCGGTCGCGAGCGCCGAATCGTCGCAGTGCGGCCACCCGTGTTTGTCGAACAGCTGCTTGCGCGCGGTGATGACTGCCGCCGGCACGTCCGGGTCGGATTGGAAGTAAAAGCCGTTGTGCAGCATGTAGTAATCGACCGGCAGGGCGAGCGTGCCCGCGCCGTTGTTGATCGCGGGCGCGTACTCTGTCGCGTCGTCGGTCGCTCCGCCCGGGTCGAACATCATACCGATGCACGTCGCCGTGAACGGCGAGCAGGAAGTTGTCTGTTTCGAGCTCGGCTTGCCCCAGCCCGAGATCTGCTGCAGCACGCTGCCGCCATAGCCGCCGCCGTTCGCATCGCGGGAGGCTTCCCAGATCTGGATCATCCGCTCGAGGCCGCCCGTCGGAACCGACGGTTTCGGGTCGAAATCGTCAGGAATGGACATCGAAAAATCTCCTTGCGGCTCGCTAGAGCCGTCTATGAACAGGTGTTCGCCAGATGGACGGTCGATCCGCCCACCTCGATAAAATAGCTCACTGAAACCCGGGAAATGTGTGAAGTAGTTAACATTGGCCGGCGGCTGAGGGAGCCAATGCGGCGCCGCCACTCGCCATCGCATCATTCACAAGAGCACTGCAGCTAAGTGGGCGGCGCCTTTCAGCGTCCTAGGGCGGTGGATGCTGACGCGTGCCAGATTTTTCTCACGCCGCCGCGGCAGACCTGCGTCCTTCGAGCACCTCACGAATCCCCGCGATGATCCGGTTGCGGTCCGGAAAAACGTGGTTTTCGAGGACCGGGCTGTAGGGTATGGGCACTTGCAATGCACAGACCCGTTTCACCGGCGCCTTGAGCCGCGCGAAAGTCGTCGGATCCTCAGAAACGATTGCGGCGACTTCTGCGGAGAAGCCGGCGGTCGGTCCGGCCTCGTCCGCGATGACCAGTCGGCCCGTTTTCCTCACTGAGCTGCGTATTGTCTCCACGTCGAGCGGCACCAATGTGCGCGGATCGACGACCTCGACCGAGATGCCTTCTTTGGCGAGCTCTTCGGCCGCCGCCAGCGCCTCGTGCACGAGCCAGGCGAGGGCGACGACGGTGACGTCAGTGCCCTCGCGCTTGACGTCGGCCTTACCGAGCGGGATCGTATAGTCTTCCTCGGGCACCGGCCCCTTGCGGGTCATCAGCCGGCTCGATTCGAACGAAATGACAGGGTTGTTGTCGCGGATCGCTGTCTTCAGCAGGCCCTTGATGTCGTGGGGCGTGGAGGGCAGGAACATCTTCAAGCCGGCCACATTCATGAACATCGAATAGGGCGACTGCGAATGCTGCGCTGCGACTAGGCCGCCGCCCCCGACGGCGGCCCGATAAAGGATCGGGAAGGTCACTTGGCCGCCGAACATGTAGTGGATTTTCGCGGCCTGATTGACGATCTGGTCCATCGCGACGAAGCAGAACGTCACCTGCCGCCAGTCGACGATCGGTCGGAAGCCCGAGCCGGCAGCACCAATCGACATGCCGGTCAGCGCCGCTTCGGTGATCGGGGTCGCTCTGATCCGCTGCGGGCCGAACTCCTTGAGCAGCGGCGGCAACGCGTCGGTCGACATGTAGAAGATCTTGGGATCGCGGCGCATCTCCTCGGCGACCGCCTCGACCGCGGCCTCGTTGTAGGTCAGCTCTCGCATCGTCCGCTCCTCGCGTCAGGCCGCAAAAACATCGTCGGTCGCCTGCTCAGGTAACGGGAAGGGGCTGGCCTCGGCGAAGGCGACGGCGGTCTCGAGAGCGGCCATGACGTCGTCCTCTATGGCCCCTAGCCCGGCGTCGTCGAGCTCGCCCTGGTCTCTGAGTAGCCGCCCGAGCAGCGCGATCGGATCCTTCCGCTTCCACGCTTCGACCTCCCCCGGGTCGCGAGGATCAGGCTGTCCTCGGCGTTCCGTGTGCGAACGCCAGCGGTAGGTCTTGCACTCGATCAGGGTCGGGCCGCCGCCCGAGCGCGCCCGCTCCACGGCGGTGTTTGCCGCCTGATAGACCGCGAAGATGTCGTTGCCGTCGACCACGACGCCCGGAATACCGTAGCCCGCCGCGCGCTCCGCCACATCGCTCAGCGCGTGGGTCGCAGCGGCCGAAGTCTGCGCCGCATAGAAGTTGTTTTCGCACACGTAGAGCATAGGCAACTTCCAGGTCGCCGCGATATTGAGGCACTCGTGGAACGGCCCCGCATTCGATGCTCCGTCTCCGAAGAAGGAGACCGCGACACCGCCCTTGCCTTCCATCTGCGCCGCGAGGCCGGCGCCGGTGACAATCGCGATTCCGCCCGCGACGATGCCATTGGCGCCGAGCATGCCGATGCCGAAATCGGCAATGTGCATCGAGCCGCCCTTGCCCTTGCAGTAGCCCGTTTGCCGTCCATAGAGCTCGGCCATCATGCGGTTGAGGTCCGCGCCCTTGGCGATGCAGTGGCCATGGCCGCGATGTGTCGAGATGATCCGGTCGCTCTGGTCGAGCGCAGAACAGACGCCGACGGCGACCGCCTCCTCACCGATATAGCAGTGCACGACGCCGTAGATCTTGCCGGCCAGATAGTCGGCCGAGGCGCGCTCCTCGAAGCGGCGGATTGTCAGCATCCGGCGCAACATCTCGCGCTGCTTGTCGGGCGGCAGGTTCGGCGAGAGGCTTTGCATGGAAGTGCTCCCTTCGGGCCGGTCGCAGCACGTCATGATGAGCCAGCGCCGGCGGGCTGGCAACCGCTGCTAAATCACGCGACGCGATCGCCTTGCTTGATTTCGACCGTCCGGTTGTCGACGGCGGGGAGCATGCGCGCGGGGTCGCGAGTAACGACGACATCGAGCACCGTTGGACGGCTGCGCTCGGCGAGTCCCGTTGCCAGCGCGTCGGCGAGCCGGTCCGGATCCTCGATGCGAATGCTATTGCAGCCCATCGCGCGGGCGATTGCCGCGTAATCCATCTCGACGAGATCCGAGGATTGGTAACGGCCGCGGAACATCGCGTGCTGCAGCGCTTTGACGTAACCCGAGGCGGCATTGTTGACGACGACGATCGTGAGTCCGATCCCAGCACGGCGCGCGGTTTCGAGCTCGCCCAACATCATGTTGAAGCCGCCATCGCCGGTGATCGCGACGACCGCCGTTGCGGGCGCGGCGAGCGCCGCCCCGATGCCGCCAGGCACCCCATAGCCGATCGAAGCAAAGCCGCGGTCGGGGATGAAATGCCGCCCGGCGATCTTTGTGTCGTAGAGGAGCCCGGTCCAATGTCCCGCGAACCCGCCATCGGCGACCAGAAGACTGTCGGCCGGCAGGGCCCGGTTCAGTTCGCGGCAGAGGCGCGCCATGTGGACCGGGCGCTCCTCTGAATCGAGCCGGGGCGAGGCTTCCTCCCGCCACGCCGCCATGCGCCTCGGGATCTCGCCGATGTATTCGGCGCGGGTGGCGCGGGACGGCCGTGCGTCCTCGGCCAGTGCTTCGGCGAGGTCTTCGAGCCCGGCCCGCGCGTCGCCCCACAGCGCGACCTCGGCCGGTACGCAGCGGCCGATCTCCTCGGCGACGATCTCCAGGTGAATGAGCGGGATCGCGCGCGACGGCAGCGCATAGCGCTTGGTGGCGATCTCCCCGAGCTTGCAGCCGACAGCGACCAGACAATCCGACGCCTCGATCAGCTCGTTGGCGATCCGCGAATAGCGGCCGAACAGCCCGGTCGACAGCCGATGTGTACAGGGGATGCCGCCCTTGCCGCTCATCGTATGCGCGACCGGGATCGACTGCGCCTCGGCGAGCGCCAGCAATGCCTCGTATCCTTCCGAGAGATGGATGCCGCCGCCGACTAGGATCAGCGGGCGCTTGGCGCGCGCGATCAATGCCGCGGCGCGCGCGATATCGGCGCGGTCGGGCCGGATGCGCCGCGCGGGAGCGCGCAACGTCGCCGGGTCGATCGCGAAATCTTCGGCGGCGAAATCGTGCTCGCCGTGGCAGACATCCTCGGGCACATCGAGCAGAACGGGTCCCGGCCTACCCGAGGTCGCCACCGCGAAGGCGCGGCGCAGCAATTCGGGGACCCGGCTCGTCTGCTCGACCCGGATCAGCTCCTTGACCGCCGGCCGCAGGATTTCAACCTGACGGCATTCCTGGGTCATGTTTTTCCAGGAATGGCCGCGGTTGGTGTCCCCGGCAAACGCCACGACCGGGGTTCCGGCGTTCAGCGCCTCGACGAGGCCGGTGACCAGATTGGTCGCGCCGGGACCGAGCGTGCCGTCGCACACTCCCGGCCGGTTGGTGACCCGCGCATAGGCTTCGGCGGCAAAGGCGCCGCAGCGCTCGTCGTTGATCAAGAAGTGCCGCAGGCCGAGCTGCGCCAGCGCATCGTAGAATGGCAACAGTTGGAAACCGCCCATTCCGAACATCGGCCCGACCTCGGCGAGCCGCAGCATCTCGGCCATCGCGCGGCCGCCGTTCATGCGGCCGGAAGGACGGTTGCTGATGCGGTTGGCTTCGCTCATCGTTGCTTCTCCCGGTCGGTTGCAATGCGGCGGACAGCAGCGACAAACTCGCGCGCGCTGGCACCAGGCGCGATGCCGAGCGCAGCGGCGCGCGCATTGACGCGAGACACGATACCACCCTCGTAGGTGGAGCGCGCGTCGCCGATGCGCGCGCTCGATGCCGCGACGGTAGCGGCGGCGATGCCACGGGCATCGAGCGCCGGCAGCCGGGTCACCCCTGCCTCGTCGATGCCGATCCCGGCATCGTTGAAAAGCGCCGCCAATGCATCGTATTTGAGCGCTGTCGCCGGCTGACCTCCCAGCAATCCGCCATGCGAGCCGGTGACAACAATCGCGCCGACATGCTCGGGGCCGACCGCCGAGGCGGAATCGAGCGCCCAGACCGGGAGCGGCTCGGCGACCAGCAGAAACGCCGATTCGAGCGCGGGCGGCGGTTCTCGGCCGCTCGCCGCCGCCTGCGCCAGAGCGCGGGCGGCTTCATGGCAGGAGATGCCCGCACGGCAGCCGAGCGCGACTGCAGGCGGATTTGCGTGGGTGACAATCCCGCGCGCCATCATATCGGCGCCGTCGCCGATGCGCGCAGTCATGTGGCCGACCGCAGCGGCCGGGATGCCGAGCTGCGCGAGATATTCGAGCCCGGCAATACCGGCGGCGTCCCGCCCGATCCCGGCGTCATTGAAGATTGACGCAGCAACGCCGAGCTTTGCCGCGACATAGGCGGCATAGATTCCCCCATGCGAGCCATTGACGACAACGGCGCCTTTGGCTTCGGGACCGATGCGGGTGATGCTGTCGACAGTTGCGATCGGCGCGGGCATGGAAGGCATGGGAGCGTCTCGCGCATCCGAAAGTGAACCTGGGGGTGTCAGTAGCTCGGTTTGGACGGAAACGGTGTCAGCTGAAGCTCGTGGGTCCAGCACGACCGGTCCTGCGTGTGCAGGTACCAGAACGCCTCGGCGATCTTGACCGGATTGATGATGAGATCGCGGCGGTTCTGATTTCTCGGCAATGCCCGGGTTCCGGGCGAGTCGATCGTGCCGTCGATGACGATGTTGGCGACGTGCACACCGTGCTCGGAATACTCCTCGGTCAGCACCTGCGCCAGGGTGCGCATCATGACCCTGGGATAGTAGAGCGACTGCCCGGTCATGCGCTTCTTCCCCCGCAGCGAATTGGAGTTATTGGAGAAGAAAAACGACCCGGCGCCTTTCTTGCGCATCGCCGGCAGTACTTCCTTGGCGACCAGAAATGGTCCGCGGCAGGCGATGTGCAGCGCCGTGTCCAGGATCTCGAGCGGCACGTGCTCTAGCAATTCCTTGTCGGGAGGAAGATCGCGGCCTTCCAGGTAGCCTGCATTATAGACTAGCACGTCCGGATCGCCGGCTTCGCGGCGAATCGTCGAGAATGCGGCCGCAATAGAGTCCTGCGACACCAGATCCAGTTCGACGATCGTGCATTCGCCGCCCTGAGCCCGGATGGCCTGCGCCAGCGCTGATGCATTGGCCTCCTTGCGGGTCGTCAATACAGTGGAGAAACCCTCCTGTGCGAATTTCTGCGCAATGGCGCCACCGACACCCCAACGCACACCGACCGGCAATTCGCTGTCGTCCACCGCGTGCCCATGGGCCAGGACCGTATTGCGGCCATCCGACTGCCATTTGGAGGTAGCGCCAACGACTACGCAGACTTGCTTGTCTTTCGCATTGGTTTTCATTGTGGAATCTCCTTTGCTCGGTCCCAGCCCCACCAGGCGCAGAGCGCCTCACCCATGATGAGCCTCTTGTCGTCGTCGCTGAGCCACGGTAGCTCCTCAGTGAACATCGCCACGCATTGCCGCCACGAGCAAGGCATCTTCGTGATGTCAGTGCCCCAAAACATGCGGTTGGGGCCGAACGCGTCGTAGACTTGGCGGAGATAGATGTGCAGCGCTGGAAACGGATAAGGCTCGCTGGAATAGTGCGGCACGCCGGTCGCTTTGACCGCCACATTGGGGAACTTCGCCAAATCCACTAGCTCCGGCATGTGGGTCATCGCCGCGGCGTCTTTTAATGTCGAGGTGCCGCCCCTGCCGCCCAGGTGATCGATCGTCAAGCGAAGTCCCGGGTGGCGCTGGGCGATCCGGCCGAGTAGCGTCAGAGAATCCGTCGCCAGCGCGGCGATCGGAACGCCGGCGTCTTCAGCGGCGGCCCAAAGCCAGTCGAGGGTGCCGTCGTGCAGCCACTGCCGTGCGGGATCACCGAGGAACCCGTACCGCAGACCGAGCATTCCCGGTTGCTGTCGCCAGTTTGCGATGCGTGCGCGAGATTCCGGGCGATCGAGCGGCACCGAACCCATGATCGCGAACCGGCCGGGGTAGTTCCGGACCGCCGCGAACGCCATGTCATGCGAATTTGGGTCCCAACCCGGCGGGTGAATGACGGCAGCGTCGACCCCGCCTTCGTCCATCAAGAGAATGGCCTCCTCCGGAGTAAAGTGCGTCGCCTGGCGATGCGCGAGGTTGCTCGGCAGACCGCTTCCCCAGAGGTGGATTTGCGCGTCGACAATCTGCATCGCTTTTTCCCTCCTTTTTGCAGCGCGCAGGCGCGGTACATCACTCGGAAGACTAAATTTCAGGACAGCTTCTTGGTCATGTAGAAGCGCGTATGGCCGGGCGGCTCACACTCGATCCGGGCGGCCACCTCCCAACCCTGCTTTTGGTAGAAACCCGGCGCCTGGAAGTGGAGCGTGGACAATACCGCACGGGTGCAGCCGCGCCGCCGTCCTTCTTCTTCCGCCATGGCGAGGATCCGGCTGCCGAGCCGGCCGCGTCTCAACAGCTCCGGCAGAAAAAACGTATCCACCCGCAACAGGCCGAGCGATGTGCGGCCCAATAGGCCCCCGACCACCTTCCTGGTTTCGGGATCGCGGGCGAGAATGGCGAGTGGGCGTCCGTCCCAGGATCCCGCCCGTTGCTCGTTATACCCGCGCAACCCATCGGTGATTACCGCGCGCTCTTCGTCGTCCGGCGCATCGGTTATGGTGATTGTGGTGCCAGCATGATCGGCCACGGCGTGTTCTCCCCAACTCAAGCGCGGTCATAGCCTAATCTTTCGACCCCGTCTTGCGCGAGCGCTCCTTCATGCGGTTGTTGCGCTCATCCAGGGCTTAGAGGCCCAGGTCGGAAAGGCCCGGGTGATCGTCCGGCCGCCGGCCCAGCGGCCAATGGTATTTCCGGTCGGCTTCATTGATCGGCAGATCGTTGATCGAAGCGAAGCGTTGCTGCATCACGCCCGCCGCATCGAATTCCCAGTTCTCGTTCCCGTAAGAGCGGAACCAATTGCCGCTGTCGTCATGCCACTCATAAGCAAACCGCACGGCGATGCGATTGTCGCTGAAGGCCCAGAGTTCTTTGATCAGCCGGTAATCGAGCTCCTTGTTCCATTTGCGGGTGAGGAAGGCGACGATCTCGGCGCGCCCATTGATGAATTCCGCCCGGTTTCTCCACCGGCTATCCTCGGTATAAGGCAGTGCAACCCGATGCGGGTTGCGGCTGTTCCAGCCGTCTTCCGCCATCCGGACCTTGGTGATCGCGGTCTCGCGTGTGAAGGGCGGGATCGGAGCGGCCATCGAAAACCTCGTTTGAGCCGGTCACGGGTCGTGGGCGAGCCCGCCGGGATTTAACGTGGAACGCGCTGCACAAAGATCGCAGGCGTGACGATCGGGATTCCCCGGAACGGATTAAGCGCGAGGAGATCGGCATCGCCGGAGACGATCAGATCAGCATGGCCGTTTACCGCCAGCTCCAGAAACTTGTCGTCGTTCGGATCACGACAGCCGGTGATCCGCTCGGCGATCGTGACCAGCTCGGCTGCTGCCAGCAATTCACTCAACCAATCCCGAAAGCGCGGCGGGATCAGTGGCGCAAGACGCGGCCGGTCCAGCGTGACGAAGAGCTCTTGCTCGGTGATCGTTGATTTGAGGAGGATGCCGCTTTCCGCTGCGAGATGAACGGCCATACTCGGTAGCGATTGTTCTTTTAGTGCCGCGCTGACGAGGACATTGGTGTCGACGACGACCCTCATCCCAATAGCGGTTGCGCTTCGGTGCGAGCCTCCTCGATCAGCCTGTCGATGTCCTCATCGGTCAGCCCCGCTGCAATCACCCGCGCGCGCGCCTCCCGCCGACCGGGAATCGCCTCATCGGGCTCGATCGTGATCGTTACGCGATCATCGGGGTCGAGTCCCCGCCGCACTAGCTCGTCGGCAACCTTGCTCACGGTGGTTTCGATCACTTCGCTCTGGGACGACATCATCGTATCTCCTTGGCCTCGGAATCTAGGCCTGAGCCGTCACAGCGTCAAATCGGCCCGATGAATTAAACAGTTGTGTCGCCGCGGTGCGCGGGAAGCAGCGGCGTCGCGGACGTCGATATCAAGCCCGCCGCTCTACCCGCCATTCATCGAGTTCAGCGTCGATCTCTTCGCGATTAGGCCGTGTGCGCGCTTCGCTCTTCGCCTCGGCAAGGACATCGCGGGCACGCCCGCCTTTGAGCAGACTGCTCAGAAAGCGACCGACCGCTTCACGACGCGCCGGACTTTCGAGCGCTTTCGCAGCCTCGGCGTCAACCCGGCCGATCTATGCACCTATGACTATGAGCCCAATCTCAGCATAGAGCCTAAGGCGGGCGAGCCGGAGCGCCATCCGCCACCCGGAGACCTGCGCTAGACAAGAGCGATTTGGCGGAATGCGCTGCGCTATTCCGCCCTACGCCCGCTGCGGTCCAATACGTCGAGCCGCTCCTCGCGCTGGCTGCCGCCGATGATCACGCCGATCTGCGGCTCCGACCCGCTCGCATGTTGCCAGTCTGTCGAAACCCGATAGAATCGCAGCGACGACCGATCGGGAGTATCGCCAAGGCTAAGGAGAACTGCGATGCCAAGAGCTTTCCAATTTGACGTCGAGGCTGTCGTCGAGCAGCTCAACCGAATTCTGCAGATGGAGCTCGCCGCAGTCATCTACTACACGCACTACTCCTTTATGATCTACGGTCACGCACGGATTCCGATCACCTCGTGGTTGCGCGACAACGCGACCGAATCGCTGGCCCATGCGCAAGAGGCCGGTGAAATGATCATGCGGCTACACAAAAGACCGGCTCTCGGCATCGCAGCGTTGCCGACCACTCCGCACAATACAATTGACGAGATCCTGACCGAATCGATAGAGCGGGAGGAGGCTGGGGTCGAGCTCTATCGGGAATTACTCGCTCTTGTGAAAGACAAGTCTGTCGTTCTCGAAGAATATGCGACCCGCCTGGTCTCGGCAGAGGCCGTACATCTGCGGGAGATGGAGCTTATGCTGATGAAGCGCGCTCCCGAGTAGCGCGGAGGGCGCAAAGACTAGAATGCGTGTACCGGCGGCGGCCGATCGCGGGTGCCGCCAAGAGAGGCTGCGCGGCAACCTGGCGGGCTCCCATTCGATCCGGGTCAATAATCAATGGCGGCTGGTCTTCCGTTGGGATAGCAGCCATGGGGAGGCAGCGGGTGTCTATCTCGACGATCACAGCTACCGATGAGGCGAGTCGTGCTGATCACAAAGCGTAAGCCGGCCACGGTCGGCGAGATTCTTATCGAGGAATTCATGGAGCCGATGGGGCTGACGCAGACCGCGCTTGCCGAGGCCATGGGGGTGCAACGCAAGCACGTCAATGAACTTTGCAACAACCGCCGGAATGTGACGGCGGCGACCGCGTTGATCCTCGCGCGTGTATTTGGCAACAGTCCCGATTTCTGGCTGAACGTGCAGCGGCGCAGCGATTTGTGGGAGGCGATGAACAGTCCCCGGGAGCGCGCCCGAATCGAACGGGCAAAGCCGCTGGGCGCCGCGGCGTGATCTAGACTCCGCTCGGTTGGCCCTGATTGCAGGCTGCCGAGCTTGGCCAGGTTGCTGTCCAATACCTCGAGTCGCCCATCGCGCTGATTACCGTCAATGAGGGTCGCCGATCCCCGGCGCCAATGCGTCCATTGCCGCGACTGTGCGGGCGTCATCGTTCGCCCGCATTTAGAAGGTTTTGATGGCATTCAGGTAGATCATCACGATAACCGGCTTCTTGGCGTATTGTTCGCGAAGAGACCGTACTATTGCATCTCTCACCACAGGTGCCGCCGCCGGATTACGAGCACGAAGATGGTCGGCAATTTGTGTAAGGTCGCGCGCTGCATGCGGCGTGAACCGTCGCTTCACCGATCAAAGCGGCGGAAGGCGGCCTCGACTTCGTCATCCGTGGCGAATTCACGTCGCTTTGCTTGCGCAAGCCCTTCGAGCACCGCCGGCAAATGGGCCGGATCGACCGGCTCGGCCTCCACTTCACTCGCCGCCAAGTGAAGAATGGTGCGCGCGATTTCATCCTGCGAGTCCGCAGGTAGCTGGCGCACGGCTTCGATTGCCTGTTCCAGGAGCTTGGTCATGCGTCGATGATAAGAGCTTAACGGGCTCTGCGAAAGCAGAACTGCGGTCCGCCTCGGTCCGCGCGGACGCAGGCCCCGTCAATACCGCGCATTACCCGGCGTCCTCGGGAAGGGGATGGCGTCGCGGACGTTGGCGAGGCCGGTGATGTAGGCGAGGGTGCGCTCGAAGCCGAGGCCGAAGCCGGTATCCGGCACCTGCCGTAGCGGCGGAGATCCCCCTCCCTAACCCTCCCCCGCAAGCGGGGGAGGGAAGGGTGGGGTCGTAGTGCTCCTTGTCGATGCCGCGCTCGGCCATGCTGCGGTCCAATACGTCGAGCCGCTCCTCGCGCTGGCTGCCGCCGATGATCTCGCCGATCCCCGGCGCCAATACGTCCAATGCCGAGACCGT
>Ga0306920_100005779_pt1 | contig 16030 bp, 9 predicted proteins | sample flu12Cox44000170_FD_204666 | JGI IMG/M metagenome (GOLD analysis project Ga0306920, IMG submission 204666) | Lab enrichment of tropical soil microbial communities from Luquillo Experimental Forest, Puerto Rico - flux4day.12C.oxic.44.000.170 (v2)... | ecosystem: Environmental > Terrestrial >... | reverse complement strand
GCCAGGTGGCGAACGAGCTCGCGGGCATAAACTGGCAGATTGGCTTGCCGGCGCACACAGATCGTCAGCCGGCGCACCGCCCACTCGTCGGTCAGCTCTATACGGTGGATTGACATCGTCTTGGCCTGACGCTCGGCGGTGGTCGCCGGGACGATGCCGATCCCGACATTGCACTCGACGAGCCGGCAGACGGCATCGAAGCTGCGCAATTGCACGCGCAACCTGAGGCGCCGGCCGATCCTCTCTGCTTTTTCGGACAAAAAGCGCTGCAGCGCGCTCACCCGGTCGAGACCGACAAAATCGAAGTCCAGGGTGTCGGCAAAAGCAATCTTTTCTACTGTCGCCAATGGGTGGTTTGTGGCGACGACGAGCACGAACCGGTCGACGCGAAACGGCAATACCTCGAGGCCGGCCACTTCGACGGTGCTGGCGACGATCCCGACATCGGCGGTGCCGTCGGCGACGGCCGCGACGATCTCGTCGCTGAGCCGCTCCTCCAGATCGATGTTGACCTGCGGATGGGCGGCGAGAAAGGCGCTGAGTGGCTCGGGCAGAAATTCGGTCAACGCATTGGTGTTCGACATCAACCGCACCTGCCCGCGCAGACCATCGGCATATTCGGCGAGGTCTTCGCGCATCCGTTCGGCTTGCTGCAGCATCACCTGCGCGTGGTGCAGCAAAGTTCGCCCGGCCTCGGTCGGCTGCACACCCTGGCGCTCGCGATGCAGCAGCGGCGTGCCGAGCATCGCCTCCATATTGCGGATGCGCGTGCTTGCCGCGGCAACGGCCAAATGCATGCGTTCGGCCCCGTGGGTGATGCTGCCGGCCTCGACGACGTGAACAAACAAGGTCAGATCGGTAAGGTCGAAACGCATCGGCCGAAAGCACCTTCGGATTATGCGAAGCCAACCTACGCCAATTGCCTATTGTGTCAACGCTGCGACGGCCACCAGATTCGCGAGGCACGAAGGGTGACCGACCATGAGCCAGGCTTATCCGATCGACAACCACACCTATGATGTCGTCGTGGTCGGCGGCGGCGGCGCCGGATTGCGCGCAACCCTCGGCGCCACCACCGCCGGTCTGAAGACCGCCTGCATATCGAAGGTGTTCCCGACCCGCAGCCACACCGTATCTGCCCAGGGCGGCATCGGCGCGGCGTTGGGCAATATGGGCGAGGATGACTGGCGCTGGCACATGTACGACACGGTCAAGGGCGCCGATTGGCTCGGCGACCAGGACGCGATCGAATACATGTGCAAAAATGCCATGTCGGCGGTCATCGAGCTCGAGCATTTCGGCATGCCGTTCTCACGGACCGAGGACGGCCACATCTATCAGCGCCCGTTTGGCGGCCACACCGTGCAGTGGGGCAAGGCACTGGCGAAGCGGGCTTGCGCTGCCGCCGACCGGACCGGCCACGCGCTGCTGCATACCCTTTACCAGCAATGCCTCCGGCACAATGCGGAATTCTTTGTCGAATATTTTGCCCTCGATCTCGTCATGGATGACGGCAGCTGCCGTGGCGTCGTCGCCTGGAACCTGGAAGACGGCTCACTGCACCTGTTTCGCGCGCATGTCGTGGTGCTGGCGACAGGGGGTGGCGGTCGCACTTATTTCTCGACGACCCAGGCGCATATCTGCACCGGAGACGGCTATGCGATGGCGCTGCGCGCCGGATTGCCATTGCAGGATATGGAGTTCATCCAGTTTCATCCGACCGGAGTCTATGGTGCCGGCTGTCTGATCACCGAGGGCGCACGCGGCGAAGGCGGCTATCTGACCAATGGCGAGGGTGAGCGGTTTATGGAGCGCTATGCGCCGAGCTCCAAGGACCTGGGCGCGCGCGACGTCGTCGCTCGCGCCATGGAGATCGAGATCCGCGAAGGCCGTGGCTGTGGGCCGCAGCGCGATCACATCTTCCTACATCTCGAACATATCGAGCCCGGATTGTTGCAGGCGCGGCTGCCCGGCATTCTCGAGACCGCGAAAATCTTTGCCGGTGTCGACGCGACGCGGGAGCCGATCCCGGTACTGCCCACTGCGCATTACAATATGGGCGGCATCCCGACCAATATTCCTGGCGAGGTGCTGAACCCGACCGCCGCTGTTCCCGAGCGCACCGTGTCCGGGCTGATGGCGGTCGGCGAGGCGGCCTGCGTCTCGGTGCACGGCGCCACCCGGCTCGGTACCAACTCGCTGCTCGATCTCCTCGTCTTTGGCCGCGCCGCGGCCGAGCGCGCCGCCGAGCTCGTCACGCCCGGGGCACCGCACAGCGCGCTGGTGCCAACCGCGGCGGAGGCGGTGATCGCGCGGCTCGACCGGATGCGCCATGCCAAGGGCGGCAGCAAGACCGGCACCATCCGGCGCGCGATGCAGCGCGCGATGCAGGATCATTGCGCCGTTTTCCGTACTGCTAACGTGCTGGAAGACGGGCTACGCAAGATCGCCGAGGTCGCGCAGGCCCTCGACGATCTCGCAGTCGCCGACCGCTCGATGATCTGGAACACCGATCTCGTCGAGGCGCTCGAGCTCGACAATCTGCTCGGTCAGGCGGCGGTGGTGCTCCACTCCGCGCTCTACCGCACCGAGAGCCGCGGCGCGCACGCGCGCGAGGACTACCCCGAGCGCGACGACGCGAACTGGCTCAAGCACACGCTGGTCTGGCGCGACGAGGCTGGCCCGGTGCAGCTCGGCGGCCGCCCCGTCCATCTCAACCCGCTCTCGAACGAAGTCCCGGCCTTCCCGCCGGCAGAGCGGATGTACTAATAAGGCCCGCTCTGCGGTTCGACTGAAGTAGCTACTCTGCGGCGGCGCGCACCGGGCTGTGGGTGTGACCCAACACCTCGGCGGCTTGGCGGGCGATCACGGTGCCCTTGAAAAAGTCCGGGTTCTGGGTGCCCCACAGGCGCACCGCGTTGGCAAAGGTGAAGTCGCGGAAGTCGTCGGCGGTGATCAGCTCGTCCTCGACCAGCTCGTAGGCCTCCGGCAGCACCATGCGCATGTCGGGCACATCGAAATGGCCGACATCGGAGCTGAAGATCGCGTTGATCCGGGCGCCGAACGGGTTGACTTTGCCAAACGCCACGGCATTCATCCGGTCGTCGGCCTCGCAGCCGAAATAGAACGGCTTGGCGTAGAGATCGACCCAGTCCTCTTTGCGGGTGATCTTGCACGCCGCGTAGTCGTCGTGCTCGGCAACCCCGCCGTCGAGCTCGTCGTCCTGCGGGTTCGGCCAGCCATCGCGGCGCTTCAATTCGGCGGCGATGTCGGAATAGCCGTATTTATCGACCAGCTGCGCCAGCAACGGCCGGTCGAGCTTTTTCGGGTCCATATATTCGAGCCCGGCCTTGCCGCGCCGCTCCCAATGCTCGATCAGATCGGCAAAGAGCTGGCAGCCCCAGCCGACCCCACCCTCGAGAAAGCCGAAGTTGATGTCGGGAAAGCGCCGGGTGACGCCGCCCAGAAACAGCGACTTGGCGACGGCATGACCGGCCGCGGCGAAGTGACCGATATGGTTGAAAGTGAAGTTGCTCGAGGTGTTGCGCAGGCCGAGACCGCGGCCGCCGGTGTGGAAGGTCGGCGCGATCCTGAGCTCGCGGCATTTCTGCCAGACCGGGTCGTAGTTGTAATCGCTGTCGAGGCCGAGCTGGTCGTAATGCGCGGCAAAGCGGGCGATTTCGGGGTCGACACCCTTGGCGCCCGGCAATGGGCGCCTGATGCCGCTGCCAAACATGCCGACCTTGGAGCCGAGCTGTTTGGTGACGAATTCGAGCTCTTCGATCGCCTCGTCCGGAGTGTGCATCGGGATCACCGCGGCCGGCGTCAAGCGGTCGCTCAGCGCGCGGAAATAATCGGCGGTGACGATGTTGAAGCCGCGGACCACCGCGCGCCGGGTCTCGTCATCCTCGATGCGTGCAATGCCCAGCCCGGCGGTCGGATAGATGATGCCAAAGTCGATCCCGAGCTCGTCGAGGCGATCGTACAGCATGCGCGGCATCATCGCGGTGGCGCGGTCGCGGGTGTTGGTGGACTGACGTCCCCAATAGCCTTCCATGGCGATGCCGCGGCGCCGCCGGTCGGTGACGGAGAGCGACAGCGCGTCGGGGATTCGGCGCATGTGCCTCAGCAACCCGTCGGCCGCCTTGTCGCCGGCGGCCTTGCGGACCTGCTCGACGAATACCGGCCCATATTCGATCCAATGGCCGTCGCCATCGATGACCGGATGGCTGAGCCGGGAACGGACCTTTTCGGGATGGTATTCTTTACGGGCGCTCATGCTCTCCTCCGCGAAGTGATCCGGTATTCTGCGGCGATTCTCAACCCGATGTCATGATGATTCGACACGGGTGAACGGCGCGCTCGTCAAAGCGGCGAGCCCGGCGGAAAGGCGGGCCGGCGCTTTTCGAGATGCGAGGCAAGGCCTTCCTTGACCTCGGGGCCGCCGAAACCCAGCATCTCGAGCGCCAACGATGTGTCGAAGGTCGGCCCCATCGCGCGCAGCCAGTTGTTCAGCGCATATTTTGTCCATCGGATCGCGCTCTGGGCACCCTCGGCCAGCCGAGACGCGATCTCGACGGCCTTTGCATCAAGCTCCGCATCCTCGACCGCGAGGGAGATCAGCCCAATGCGTTCGGCCTCTTCACCGAGCACCTGATCGCACAGCAAGAGGTAATATTTGGCTTTGGCAAGCCCACATAAGAGCGGCCAGACGATCGCCGCGTGGTCGCCGGCGGCGACCCCGAGCCGCGTGTGCCCGTCGATGATGCGACAGTCCTTGGTGGCGATCGATACGTCGGCCAACAGCCCGCAGACGAGCCCGGCACCGACCGCGACGCCGCGCATCGCGCTGACCACCGGCTTGCTGCAGTTGATGACGTTGTAGACGATGTCGCGTGCCTCCTTCCATTGCCGGGCGCGGGCTTCGAAATCATCGATATTCTGCCGGATGATCGAAAAATCGCCGCCCGCCGAGAATATTCGTCCGGCGCCGGTGATGATCGCGGCATTGACACTCGCGTCGCGGTCGACATCGCGCCAGATCTCGGAGAGCTCGCGATGCAATGCCTCGTCGGTCGTGTTCATGCGACCGTTCTCCATCGTGACGCGGAGAACCTTCGCATGCGGGCGGTCGAATTTGAGCCGCGTATAGTGGGCGTATGGATCAGTCATCGGAAGGTCTCGTCGGCGATAAGGTGCTCACCTACCGGCATGCTCGGCGGGTGGTGACTGGTTGGCGGCTACGAAGGTGAGGCCTATTCGCATGCCGAGCTTCCCCGGCGGCGCCTCAAATGTGAGCCTGTGGCCTTGCCGCAGGAGATCAATCCGGCGTGTCTCTTCACCCGGTCTGGTGATCAAATCGACTAGTTCCTGAACGAGGAAAACCGGTTTGCCGGCATAGGATTCGATGATATCGCCGACCCGAAGTCCGAGCTCCTCGGCGCGTGACTGCGGAGTTATTTCCAGGATTTTTGGATGGGTGACAACCGGGCTGCCGTCGGCATCGGTACACGCATTCGGAGATTTCCGAAAGTCGGCGATTTCGTCGTTTTGACAGCGCGCTCTGAAGTGTTGCCGCTCGTCGCGCAACACAATCTCCGTCAGCTTGGTTATGCTGGCAAAACCCTCCGTGGAACTGGTGAGGGCACCGTCGGCACTGAAATATGCCAAATCGGTCAGCTTGCCGTCAGCGTCGTATTTCATGCGTTGCACCGCATATCCCTGCTCGCTGTTTCTTAGTTCTCCATCCTCTCCGAAAGTGGCCCATTCGAGCTTGTTGCCGTGATCGTCATACTTTCCACGCGCAATGGCATAACCTTCGTTTGGGGGGACATGAGGTTTTTCATCCTCACCGAAATAGGCAATTTCGGTCTGGTTGCCGTGATCATCATATTTGCTGCGGAACATGGCATAGCCATCGGGTCCAATCCGCAATTTCTCGTCTTCGCCGAAATAGGCCTCTTCGATCTTATTGCCCCGATCGTCATACTTCTCGCGCGCAACGGCGTAATTCGGGCTCGACATCAAATGCTGATCTTCTCCGTACCACGCCTTTTCGATCTCGTTGCCATTGTCGTCATACTTCATCCGGACCATGGCGAAGCTCTCCGAACGATGGCGCAATTCCCCATCCTCTCCAAAATAGGTGAATTCCGTTGGATTCTCACGATCGTCGTACTTCTCGCGCACGATGGCGTAGCCAAATTTTGGGTGGACTCGCAGTTTTCCGTCTTCGCCAAAATAGGCGATTTCGGTCTGCTTCCCGTGATCATCATATTTGCTGCGGAACATGGCGCAGCCGTCCGGCCCCAGCCGCAATTTCTCGTCTTCGCCGAAATAAGCCTCCTCGACCTTATTGCCGTGATCATCGTATTTCTCCCGAACAATCGCGAAGTTTGGACCAGAGATCAGGTGATGATCTTCCCCGTACGATGCCTTTTCGACCTCTCTGCCGTGCTCGTCATATTTGATTTGCACGAACGCCGATCCCGAACGCCGTCTAACCGGGCGGTCTTGCTCATCCCGGCAGGCGCCTTCGGTTGCTTTGCCGGTGCGTGGATCATTGATCGAGCGCCATGTCACGCACCCGTTCAGTGAGATCCTGCGGCCGGCTGCGTCATAATAGCGTTCGTCTTGCTCATTCCCGTCATATTGCCAGCGTGAAACAGCATATCCCTGAGGTATTGTCGTCAGCCGATCCTTGTCGTCATAGTAGGCTTTCTTGGTGACGCGATCTTGCTCGTCGTACTCTTGGCGCAGGATCGCATAACCCTCGCCTCGGCCGGTCAGCCGGCCGTCTGGGCCGTAATAGGCCCACTCGACGATATTGTCGCGGGCATCGTGCGCATTCGTCATGCGCGCGAATTTTTCAGTGCCATTGACAGGCTTATTATTGGCGTCGAAATAAGAAATTTCGGTCTGATTGCCGCGGGAGTCGTAGGCCATGACGCGTTTGTGGTAGCCGTCATCGCTGATCACCGGCTCGCCGTGCTTGCCAAAGAACTCGACTTCGATACGAAAACCGGCGTCGTTGTATTGTGCGGTCTCGCGGTGATAACCGCTGCTCACTACGACCGGCTGATTCTGGGCATCAAAATAGGCCCTTTCCCTGATGTTGCCACGTTCGTCATAAGTCAGATTCACTCGGTGATTGCCGTCATTATGCCGCGTTGGCCTGCCTTCGCGATCGAAGTATGCTTGCGAAGTGATATTCCCGTTTTGATCGTACTGCAACTCAAGGCTGTGATATCCGCCCCTTACCGTGGTCGGTTGTCCCTCCTTATCGAAGGCGGCCGAACTGACCCGGAAACCGCGGGGATCGTAGCTTGCTCTATATTCGTGCACACCTTGAGAATCGGTTGTCTTTTCGCCCGCTATCCCGAAAAACGCCCACTGCAGCTGATGGCCCAGCGCGTCTCTCGCGAGGTACACTAGCTTATGAAATCCCTCGTTCGAGACCGTTGGATTATCGCCGGTATCGTAATAGCTGATCTCTTTGACGTAACCTTTTTCGTCGTAAGCGATCTTGGCCAGATGGACACCGTTTTTATTGAGCGTGGGACGACCAGCGATATCAAAAAGAGCCACCCATGTACGATTCCCGTTTTCGTCGTAACCACTCCTCACCTCACCGTAGCCCTCCTTGATTAGAACCGGCCTGTTATCCTTGTCGAGATATTTGCTGACTGTAGGGTCACCCAGCCGGTCGTAGGCTAGAACCTGCGTTGCATTGCCCGACGTATCGTTCATCTTCAGCCGCAGCCGGTCGAGGGACGTCTCCCTTGTTTCCAGACCCCGCGCGTCGTACTCGCGCTCCTGACCATAGGCTCGGTCTGGTCCAGGCTGCGGGTGTCCCTGCCGATCCCTGTAGCTTCGCCGAATTTCGTAACCGCTCTCCGAGTAGTCGAAACGCACGATTTCGGCCAAGGAGTTCTTGAACCGCGCGGGGAATCCGTCGCGATCGACGTAAGAGGCCGTCCTGAACTTTCTCTCTTCTTCGCCCGGCGTATAGGAATAACCCCAGCGAAGCTGCCCTTCACTATCGTAGGCCTTCTCGTAGACGACTTCCCCCTTGTCGTCATAGACAAACTCCCAGCGGCACTCGTGCAGCGGAGAGCCGTTCTCTACCTCCGATGGCGTCTGCAGATAAGTGCCGACCCCGTTTTGAGGTGTGCAGTTCCCTTCGGCATCCACCGCTTCCATCCTGAGGACAGGATTGAGAAAGCCTTTGCGCACGATTTTAAGAGATGCGGCGCGATGGCGGATTTGGTCGGGGCTGAGCTCGCCGACGCCCACCGGTTCGCCAAAACGTTTTACGAAAGTGTTGTAGTAGCGGATATGCTCGGCGAACTCGGCCTCGTACACATAACCCACCGCGACTAGCAGCAGGGCTGCCACTGCAGACGCCGATGCGAAAGCGAGCCGCCAGCGCCGCACCGCGGCCAGCCGCTTGGCCGCAATCTCGGCCTCGCGCGTCTCAGTCGCTTTTTCGCTCTCCGCAAGGAAGAGCATAGCCAGCTCGAAATCGCCGCCGTAGCGCCTCGCCCACAGTGCCGTCGGCTGCTCCCTTTTACGCCAGTCCAGAGCCAGCTCCAGATTGGGCGATTGCCACAGCGCACTCTCACCCTGCTTCCAGAGCGCCGCGGTCTTAGCGAGAAAGCGATAGATGTCGGCCGACTTTTCTTCCGTCTCGGCCCAATCTCGCAGGCGTTCCCACTGGCGAATGAGGCTCTCATGCGTGATGTCGAGGACCCTTTCGGCGGTGATCGGCTCGGGAAAGGGTGGAACGATGAAGCTGCGACCCGGCGTCCGAAAAGTCTCGACCACTGCAACGAGCTCATCGAGACTGGCTCCGGCCAGCTCTGCCGCCTCTCCGGCCGCGGTGGGCCGACGGATGTCGCGATTTCCCGGCGCGCGTTCCGACAAAATCCGAAAGAGCGTCTCGGCAATCGATTTCTGCCGGTCGTCGAGTTCGGCGAACGCCTCGTCGGCGTGCCGCGAAAGGGCATGATTGAGCCCGCCGACGGCGTCGCAATCGGCGAGAGTGAGCCGGCGTCCGGCACCGTCGGGTTCATCGGCTATGCCGGCGTCGCCAGGCCAATCGACCCCTTCTCGAGGCGGGATCCGCCAAGTCCACATCCGAATCAGCAGATGCTGCATCAACGGCAGCTGGTCGGGGTCCGTTCCCATCTGGTTGAGCAGGCGATTGACGAGATCGGGAGCGACGTCGCCGCCAAACACCCGTGCCGGCCCGACGATCGCCGCCTGGCGCTGTTCACGCGTAAGGCGCGGTGTCAGGTATTGGCTTTCGTTCAGCGCCTCCGGCAATCCCTCGAAGATTGCACAGTCGCCGAAGAAGTCGGACCGCATGGTAATGACGACGTAGACCGGTACCTCTCTCTGTCGCGCGGTCGCGAGCAGCAAGGACACGAAGGCGTCGGCCTCGTCGCGGCCGCCTTCGCGTTCGAAGCGGAAAATCTCCTCGAACTGATCGACCAGGATCAGCAGGTTGGTGTCCGCGGGAAGTGGCGTTTCCCGCAGCGCTTCGACCACGCCCAGGGGGCCGCGCCGCAAGGTCGCATCGAGGAAACCAGTCGCGATTTCCGCGTCGGTACCGTGCAACCCTACTCCGGCCTGCTCGACCAGAGCCCTGGCAAGACCGTGCATCGGGCGGCTTTCCGGCCGCATGATTGCAAACTGCCAGCGCGCCCCTGCGGCGACCAAAAAGCCGGCACCGAGCGCCGCGACCATACCGGCGCGGACGAGCGAGGATTTGCCGCAGCCGGAAGGACCGACGACGGCGAGGAAGCGGGTTGCATGCAAACGATGCAGCAGTTCGTCGGTTTGCTCCTCGCGGCCGAAGAAGAGGTGGGATTCATCGACCTTGAAGGGCCGGAGACCCGGGTAGGGCGATTGGAGTTCCGTCATGATACCCGGCCCTCGAGAGTTTCGAGAAACCTTCTGACTTCAGTTTCCTTCACTCCGCCCCTGCAATTGATCACTTTCATCTTGGGAAGCATTATGGATAGTCTGTCCTTGGAATCCGGCGGCCCTTCTACGATGGCCAAGCCGCGCAAGGGAGGGCGAAGGGCGAGCATCTTTTGCAGCTCCTTGAGATGCCCGTCGACCCAGCTTCTTGTCGTTGCGCCGTAGATCAGTATCAAGGCGTTGCAGCTGAGGAGCTTGTCCCTCAGGTCCTTGCGGAATTTGCGCGGATCCTGGTCGTCGGTCGGCAACATATAGCCGGCATCATACCGACCCAGTATGTCGCACAGCTGTTCGGCAAGCGGTCGGTCGGTCGTCGAGTCCATGTCGACGAAAACAAAAGCATCCGTCGGCGCCTGGCGAAGCGGCTCCTTTTGACGCTCGTCGAGGCGTCGCCGTATTTCACGCTTGAAATCCTCGATCCCTTCGGCACGAACAGTCGCGCCGTCCAGCAGCATGCGCTGGGCAGCGTCCTGAACGGCTGCGATGTCGAGGGCGGGATTGCGCCACTGCAAAACTGGCTTGCCGAGAGAGACTGCCAGTTGCATTTGGCATTTCGCGTAGCCTTCCGGCAGGTCCGGCGGCCGCTTTCCCGGTATAGCGCTCAATAGCTGGACGAATAGATCGGCCTCGGCGAGACCTTCCGTCACCGCCTGGCGAAACGCGTCTGGATGGAGCGAGCACCCGTTTCTTGGGAGTACGGCAATGCCGGCCTGATCCAGATACCGCTTTACGTTGTTGCGCTGTTCCTCGAGATCGTCCGTCACCTCGGCTAGGAACACGGCACTGCTCGATGCCAGAGAAGTCGGCCCGCCGGAGCGAGGCTCGGCAGATTTCAGACCCTTAAGTTCCGTCACAATCTCTCGGATCAAATCATCGACCGCGCTGTAGTATTCGGAGTCGAGGAACGGATGACCAAGCGGGCGCGGAGTGCCGGATATTTGATTTGCAATCCAAAAGCGGGAACGCTTCAGATCGGCAAGGTAATGCGGTCGTTCCGCTTCATCGAGCCGATCCAACTCGACGACGAACATCCGGCGCCCTTGATCCTCCGAAATGAGGCCGGCGAAGGTCTCGAGCTCCCGCCGGCACCAGTCTGATGCGATGTACCCCGGCGACAATACCACGAGCAGCATTGCCGAGCGCTGCACCCTCCCCAAGATATGGGGGGTTATCGGTTGGCCGCCGCGCAGCTCATAATCCATCCACAAGGAATAGGCATCGTTCCGGCCAAGCTTCTGAGCCAGCTTTGTCTTTACGCACGTTGTAAATGTCGTTACCCAACCCTGAGCTCCTCCCGGCAACGGCTCGTCGTCTACATGAGCGTAGCTGACGAAGATGTCGTGGTCGTAGGCATCTGAAGACAGGTATGGCATGCTCCCTCCATGGCATTGACCGCCATTGGTCGCCGGGAGCTCACTTTGGAGATACCGCCGGCAGGGCTCCCGGTTGACGCCGGCGTCGAAGTTATCGGCGACCGGGCGATCCGGCCGTCCGGCACACGTAGAAAGGTTAACCTACCCGATCGCGAGTTTCCAGCCTTTCGGGCATATCACGCTAAGCCTACATCGCTCTAATGGGCCGCCCATCTGAGCACGCTTGGTAAATAGCTCAATCCATCGGTAGAGATGTGTGATCTAGTTCACATTCGCGAAGAAACTTATTCAAGGCAATGCGTGGACAGGTTCAGAACTACGTTCGGCCGACTCGGATCGTTTCGCGGTGGCTTGCTCTATCCCAGCGCGTGAGCACCCCCCTTTGGATCGCCAAGCCGATTAAACGCGAAAAGGATATGAACTCCACCGTTGCTGAAGCACAACATCAACTATCCCCTACGCCGGCCGCACGGTCACCGGCAGGCTGGCCAGTGCGCGCAATGTGTTGTTGTAGCGCCGGCGGATCGGCCCGGTGACCTCGATCGCTTTGACCTTGCGGGCCAGCGCCGACAGCACGCATTCGCCTTCGAGCCGCGCCAACAGCTGGCCGACGCATTGGTGGATGCCGCTGCCAAACCCGACATGCCCGAGTGTGCGGCGGCCGATGTCGTAGTCGTCCGGCCGTTCCCAGTGCCGTGGGTCGCGGTTGGCGGCACCGAGAAACATCAGCACCTTTTCCCCCTCGCCCATCGCAATGCCACCGAGCTCGACTGGGCACGTCGTGGTGCGGAAGAAGGTCTGCACGGGGGTCTCGTAGCGCACCGTCTCCTCGAGCGCGGCGCGAGCCAGCGACGGATCGGCGCGCAGCCGGGCGAACTGCTCGGGGAACCGTGCCAGGCAATAAACCGCCGCGCCAATGCCGCTGACCGTCGTGTCGACCCCGGCGGTCAGCAGTGACCGCGCGACGATCGGGGCTTCCTCCTCTGTCAATTCGCCAGTGTCGCTGGCTGCGTGGATCGCCGCGCCGAAGCCGCCCGGAGTGAGGGCGTCGCGCTGCATCTGGCGCTGCAGCCAGGCCAATACCGGCTCGGCATCGGCGACCGCCGCCTCGAAGAATTCATTGCGCGGGCCAAACGAGTTGAAGACCATATTGCCGTAGGGCAGCAGAAAATGGCGGTTCTCGCGCGGCATGCCCATCGCGTCGGGAAACACGGTCAGCGGGTAGGCTTCGGCGAGATCGGCGATCGCATCAAAGCTGCCGCGTTCCACCAATTCGTCGATCAGCGCGTCCGCCTCGTCGGCAAAGCGCTCGCGTAGCCGCGCCATAACCGACGCTGCGAGCACGCGGTTGAGCACCCGGCGCGTCCGGTCGTGCAATGGCGGATCGGTCTCCAATACCAGGCTCTTTGGCCGCCACGGCTTCTCCTTGGCAAAGTCGGTGAGCCCGGCGCCGCGGCTCGAGCAGAAAGTCTCCCAATCGTTGAGGACCCTGTGGACCTCGGCGTAGCGCGCGACCGCCCAGACATCGTAACAAGAGAGCCACACGGCGGGACCGGCCTCGCGCAGTTCCTCGTGGGCCGGAAACGGGTTCTCGAAGAACTCGCGGCAGAACGGATCGACCGCCGACACCGGCGCGCTTTGTGCCCCCACGACCACGATTCGCCTCCTTGCCGAGCGGCGAGCGATCTTAGGATATTATCGGGGGATGGCCGACGACTCTCTTCAGATCTGTCCGATCGCCGAGGCGCTCGGCGCCGAGATCGCCGGGGTCGATCTTGCCGCGGACGTCGACTCGGGCACAATCCCGGCGATCCGGGGTGCCTGGCTCGATCATTTGGTGATCTTCTTCCGGCGTCAGGAGTTGCCGCCCGAACGGTTTCTTGCCTTCGCCCGGCGTTTTGGCGAAATCGTCGAATACCCGTTCATCAACGGGATCGAGGGGTTTCCATTGATCACTCCGGTCGTCAAGCTGGAACATGAGCGGGTCAATTTCGGCGGACTCTGGCACACCGACACCGCCTATCTCGAACGCCCGCCGATGGGCACGATGCTGGTCGCGCGCGAGGTGCCGCCCTATGGCGGCGACACCTTGTTCGCCAACATGTACCTCGCTTACGAGACCTTGTCCCCAGGCATGTGGCGTATGCTCGACGGGTTGGTGGCGGTCAACTCTTCGGCCAAGGCCGACGTTACCAAGACCCGCGAGGACCGCATTCGCGAGGGCGCCCGGCCCGACGCGCAGTGCGAGTACATCGCCGAGCATCCAGTCGTTCGCACTCATCTGGAGACCGGCCGCAAGGCGCTCTACGCCAATGGCGGCCACATGGTGCGTTTCACGTCGACAGCTCACCGTGATGTTCTGCGATCTGGTAGGCTCGACTGTGCTCTCGTCTCGGTTTGATCCCGAGGATTTGCACGAGGTCATCGCCGCATATCACCGCACCCTCGCTGAGATCGTCAGTCGGTTCGGTGGTCTTATCTGCAGATAAATGGGCGACGGCATATTGGTCTATTTCGGCTACCCGCAAGCTCATGAAGACGACGCCGAGCGGGCGGTGCGGGCGGGACTGGGAGCCGTCGACGCCGTGGGTCGCCTCGCTGTCAAATCCGTCAAACTACAAGCGCGCGTTGGGATCGCCACCGGGCTAATGATCGTCGGCGATCGGATCGGCGAAGGATCGGCTCTGGAGCAATCGGTTGTCGGTGAAACGCCGAATTTCGCTGCCCGTCTGCAAGCTCTGGCCGAACCGGACGCGGTCGTTATCGTCGCGAGCACGCGCCGGTTGGTCGGCGATCTTTTCGAGTATCGTGAGCTCGGTCCGTCGAGGTGAAGGGGATCGCCGTGCCGGTATCGGCTTGGCAGGTGCTGCGGCCGAGCGGGTCGCGAGCCGATTCGAGGCGCTGCGCGGATCGACGTTGAGCCCGCTGGTTGGTCGCAACGCGGAATTCGAGCTCTTATTGCTCCGCTGGACGCGCGCTGAGGCGGGGCGATGAGCAGGTCGTGCTGGTTTCGGGGGAGCCCGGCATCGGCAAGTCGCGCATCGCTGCGGCATTGGAAGAGAGCCTCCAGACCGAGCGCCGTCTTTTGCCTGCGCTATTTCTGCTCGCCCTATCACCGGGACAGCGCACTTTACCCGGTCATCGACAAGATCGGGCGAACGGTTGGGTTCGCGCGTGACGATCCGCCCGTCGCCAAGGTGGCTAAGCTTGAGGCACTCCTCTCCGGCGTCGCGCCGGCCGAGGAGGACGTGGCGCTCCTCGCCGATCTGATATCACTGCCGGCGTCCGAACGCATGTCTTCGCCGTTTCTCCGGCCGCCTGAGGTAGGCAAAGCACCGGCCGCAGCCGCATGCCGGGTCGGCGACACACGGGTGCGAGCCGGTCCCCAGATCGCGGAGCCGCTCTTGATCGCCATCAACCGAGCCGTCGACATTTATCGGTTGACAAATTTCAATATTATGTGCGATTATAGCAATCCGCTGTGTCAACGGGTTCGAAGTGTCAAGCGCCGCGCTGTTCTTTTGGTCGCGACGCCGGCGAGACTCCAGGACGCCTGCGGAGAAGAAGCAGCTGGTGGTTGACCATTTGCTGAACCACAGCAAAACAGTGGAACCTTCCCGACGCCGTTAGAGAAAGTGTTTGCCTCCGATAATATCGGTGGGCAGAGACAATGCGGTTCTGTAGCCGATACCGGCTACTCGCCGGGCGGCCCGAGAGCAATACCGGGGCCCCGGTGCAAATGAGAGCTACAACCTGAAGGTGAAATCTTGCTGCAGATTTGCTGCAGACACAGCGGAGAGTAATATTTGAAACAACCTATTATTGCAGCCGACACACGGACCGGCGCGCTGGCCTTTAACCGGGGCATGTCGTACGCTGCGGGGTGGCGTACAGCTAGGGAGTGAGGCGATGCCAGCACGGACAGGGCGGCAATACCTCAACGGGTTGCGGGAGCAGGACCGGGAGGTCTGGCTCGCCGGCGAGCGGGTCAAGGATGTCACGACCCATCCGGGTCTCAAGAATGGCGCGCGTGCCATCGCCTCGCTCTACGACATGCAGACCGACCCCAAGCTGGCCGACCAGATGACCTATGCCTCACCGAAAACCGGCGACCGGATCGGCCTTTCCTTCATCATTCCGCGGACGCGCGAAGAGCTCGAAAAGCGCCGCGTGATGATGACGAACTGGGCGCGCACGACCTGCGGGATGATGGGCCGCTCCCCCGACTTTATGAACGTCACTTACGCCGCCTGGGCGGGTGCTGCGGATTATTTTGCCGGAGGGGAGCACGGGCGCCCCGAATTCGCCGAGAACATGCAGCGCTATTACGAATACATCCGCGAAAACGACCTGACCCTTACCCACTCGCTGATCAATTTGCAGCGCAGCCGCACCGTGTCCGGGGTCTTCAATCTCGAGGAAGGCACCGCCCTGCAAGTCGTGCGCGAGACCGATGCCGGCATCGTCGTGCGCGGTGCGCGCATTCTCGCGACCCTGGGGCCGCTCGCCGACGAGATCGGCGTCTACTCGCCGCGCATGGCGCGGCATGCCGAGACGCACAGCCCGTTTGCGGTCAGCTTTGCGATCCCCTGCGGCACGCCGGGTCTCAGGTTCCTGTGCCGCGAGAGCTTCGACCTCGGCCGCTCACATTTCGACCACCCGCTCGGCTC
>Ga0306920_100005777_pt1 | contig 16039 bp, 15 predicted proteins | sample flu12Cox44000170_FD_204666 | JGI IMG/M metagenome (GOLD analysis project Ga0306920, IMG submission 204666) | Lab enrichment of tropical soil microbial communities from Luquillo Experimental Forest, Puerto Rico - flux4day.12C.oxic.44.000.170 (v2)... | ecosystem: Environmental > Terrestrial >... | reverse complement strand
GTTGCGGCGGTGATCGAGGACATGCGGATGCTGCCGCAGCCGGTGAAGCCGATCCCGATCTGGATCGGCGGCAGCTCGGAGGCGGCGCTCCACCGCGCCGCGCGCCTCGACGGATGGCACGGTTCGCGCCTTTCGCCCGGGGAAGCCGTGCCGATCGTCCGGCGGCTGCGTGCAGTCCGGCCCGATCCCGAGTTCGTGATCTCGTTGCGCAGCAGCTGGGACGGACAGGACGACGCAGCGCTCAGAGCGCGGATTGTCGCTTACGGCGAGGCCGGGGTCGATCATGTTCTGGTCGAGCCCGCCGAGCGCGCGCTCGACGATTGGCTGCGCGCCGTCGAGCGAGTCGCGCGTGCCGCCGAGCCGACGAGAAAAGACTGAGAAAACCCTTTACCGCAAAGGACGCAAAGGATACGCGAAGTGCGCAAGGGCTCCGAGTAACCTTCGCGGCCTTTGCGCCTCCATTTGCGTACTTGGCGGTAAAAAAATGAAACTCGCCATCACAATAATAGTCTCGCCCGACAGCGGCATCGACATGAATCTCGTCTGGGAAGCGGAGCGGCTCGGCTACGAGGCGGCATGGTGCGGCGAGGCCTACGGCACCGACGCGGTAACGCCCGTTGCCTGGGTATTAGCGCAAACCAAGAAAATCAAGGTCGGCACCAGCATCATGCAGATGCCGGCGCGCACACCAGCCTGCGCGGCGATGACGGCGATGACGCTGCAGGCGCTCTCCGGCAACCGCTTTCTTTGCGGGATCGGGCCGTCGGGCCCGCAAGTGGTCGAGGGCTGGCACGGTGTGCCGTTTGGCAAGCCGCTCCTGCGCACCCGCGAATACATTGCGATCATCCGCCAGATCATCGAGCGCAAAGCGCCGCTCGAGTACCGGGGAGAGCATTATCAGATTCCCTACACCGGCCCCGGCGCCAGCGGGCTCGGCAAGCCGCTGCGCAGCATCATTCACGGTGATCCCGGGTTGAAGATCTACACCGCGGCGATTGCGCCGGCGGGGTTGCGCACCGCCGGCGAGGTGGCCGACGGCACGCTGCCGATATTCATGTCGCCGGAGAAGGCCGAGGCGATCACCGCTCCGGTGCTGGAGGGAATCGCCAAAGCGGGAGGCGGGAAAACGCTCGCCCAATTCGACATCGTGCCCTATGTCCGCATCGCGATGGGCAATGATCTCGCCGCCTGCCGCGACTCGACCCGGCCGCAGCTCGCGCTCTACATTGGCGGCATGGGAGCGCGCTCGAAGAACTACTACAACGATCTGACCAAGCGGCTCGGCTATGAAGCGGCGGCGGTTGAGATCCAGGACCTCTATCTTGCCGGACGGCGGCAAGAGGCGGCAGCGGCGGTGCCCGATGCGCTGATCGACGAGATCTCGCTGGTCGGCTCGAAGGAGCGGATCACCGATCGCCTCGCCGCCTGGAAGGAGCTGGCGAAAAACCATAGCGTCGGTGCATTGCTGCTGGTCGGCGCCAGCCGAGAAGCGCTGCGTGCCGTCGCCGAAGCGGTGCTGTAGCGGCGCAAACCAGCCTGGAGACCCCATCATGAGCACCGTCGATGCGAACCGCGTCATCCTGACCGGGGAAAATTCGGTCATCCGACTCAACAAGAGCGACAGTGATGCGTTCACGACGAATGCCACCTTCTGGCGCATGCTCTCGTCTCCGGGCGGGCCCGGCTGCGTCCTATATTTGAAAAGCGAGCTCACCGAAGGCCGGTGGCGAATCTACTCGGACAACATCGCAATGACTCGTTGGCTGCAGTCCACGGTGCTGGGCGCCATCAACCCCGAGCTTCGCGATCCGGCGATCCCGGTGGCCGACGCGCATTTTTCCAAATCCGGCGACACCCGTGATTACTGGACGGAGCGATTGGAGGCCCGCGAGGAAGAGATCTCGCTCACCTGGTACGAGCTGGGTGAGCCATTCCTGGTCCACACCCAGCCGAATACGATTCCAGGGCGTCCGTACGGGATGTGCACGGTGCTTATCCCCGCTCTCGGCGCACGGCTGACGCGCAACGGAGCCGATGCCGAAGGCCGGCCCTGGCCCAGGGACCGCGAAGGGCGACGCTCCAGCACCTGCGTGCTCGGGCTCTGCGAGAGCTGGACCGAGGCTGGGTAAGCAATCGCGGTGTTGCATAGCCGCGCGGAATGGGACTGAGATCGAGAACAGGCCGATGAACAAGTTGCTCACCCCGATCGCGGATACGATCAGACGTGACGGCTTTGCCTTTGTCCAAGCGCCCGAAATGGCCGTGGTGCTGGAGGAAGCAGGGCTGCGCGACTGGAGGACGTTTGCCGCCAGCTGGGACGATCTGGGAGTCGACACTTACATGGCCGATGGCGGGCGCTACCGCCGCCGCCGGTTTGGCGTTTTTCGTGCCGCCTCCGGCGGGATCGTCCGGAAGGCGCACCAGCCGCATTATCAGAGCCGCGACTACAACACGCTCAACGGCGGCATCGAGCGCTGGTTCGAGCCGGTGACCGATGCCATAGCGGGGCACCCGGCGCTCACCGCGATCCTGCGTATCAGCCATGCCCTGTTCGACCGGATGACGCCAACGGAGATGCGTCCCGAGGCGTGGCACGTCGAAATCCACCAGTTTCGCATCGAAGCGTGCGACGGCGAGGAGGGTCGCCCGACCCCGGAGGGCATGCACCGCGACGGGGTCGACTGGGTGCTGGTGCTGATGGTCCGCCGGGAAAACGTCGCGAGCGGCGAGACCACGATCTACGATCTCGTCAAGCGCCCGCTCGGCAGTTTCACGCTGACTGCGCCGCTCGACTCGGCGCTGGTTGACGACAGCCGGGTCTACCACGGCGTTACTCCCGTCGTGGCGCTCGATTCGCGGCGTCCCGCGTATAGAGACGTGCTGGTCGTGACCTTCCGGCGCGAGTAGCTCGATGACAGGGCTTTGCCGGGCGGCTATCGTGCCCCCGTCATTGCTTCAACAAGAAAGGACGGTGGCGATGCTCGATCTGCATTTTTGGCCGACACCGAACGGCAAGAAGGTCACGATCCTGCTCGAGGAGCTGGGCCTCGATTACAACCTTGTCCCCTGCAATATCGGGCGCGGCGACCAGTTCAAGCCGGAGTTCCTGAAGCTCAAGAACGAGGTCACGCAGTGGGTGATGTGGGCAGATGGCCAATCAGGGTCCGAAGCTCGGCGAGTGCGGCCATTTTCGCCGGGCGGGGCCGGAAGCGGGCGATCTCACTTATGCGATCCGCCGCTTCACCGACGAAGCCAACCGGCTCTACGGCGTCATGAACAACCGGCTCTATAACCGCCGCTATCTCGCCGGCGACGAGTACACGATCGCCGACATGATCTCATACCCGTGGACCGTCAACGCCGAAGCCCAAGGCCAGGACATCAACGAATTCAAACATTTCAAACGCTGGTTCGAAGAGGTCGGCAACCGCCCGGCGGTCAAGCGCGGCATCGAGACCGGCAACAATCTGCGCGTCGATCCCGCTACCCTGACCGCCGAGGAACGCGCTCAGATGCGCAAGATCATGTACAACCAGCGCGCGATCCCCGCCCCCGCGTAAACCTCTCCCGGCGCTGTGTGAGGCTAAGGGCGGCGGCATTTCGCGGCCTGAACCTAAAAATCGTTTGTGCCCGGCCTTGTGCCGGGCACCCACGAAAACGGCTAAGGAACTGCCGCCAGCCGTGGATGGCCGGGCCACGCCCGGCCACAAACGAATAATCGGTCACGGCATCGCGTGAATACTACCCGGCGGCCAGCTGGTCGATCCGGTAGCGTTTTTCTTTGGTCCAAAATGCTAACGGTGCCGACTAGGTGCCCAGCGCTTGCGGGTGTCAATCCAATATTGATGAGCCGCCGAGGGCGCACGCGAGCGTAGAGTTTGCCCGACGGACCGCGCCCGCCTAAGTTTGGCTCGTGAAATTGAATATGGATGTTGGTGAGGCCAGCGCGGCTGAATACGCGCGGTTCGGCGTCGAGGCAGGGTGGTCGTTCGCGATCTGGCACCGGGTGCGGTGGAGCGAATGCGACCCGTTTGGCCACGCCAACCACCGCGCCTATTTCGAGTGGTTCGAGGAGGCGCGCAATCGCTACCTCGAAGTGGTCGGTCTGGCGCCGCTGTCGCCGGTGACGCCGGGGCCGGTCATCGCCGAGACCGGCATCCGCTATCATCGGCCGCTCGCCTACGCCGACGAAATCCTCGTCAGCGCGCGCACGGTGCGGCTCGGGCGCACCAGCTTCGAGATGGAATACGCCGCGTGGCGCGGCGGGCTGTGCGCACTCGGCCGCGCCGCGCTGATCCTGATGATAAACGCGACCGGGGAAAAGGTCCCGCTGTCATCCGAAATGCTCGAGCGCATTCTCGCACGCGACCCCGCTCTCGACCGAGGAGCCGAGCCATGAACCGAGCCGTCATCGTCATCTGCGACAGCCTGAGGGCCGATCTGATCACCGACAGCGATGCACCGTTCCTCAGTGACATGGCGGGACGCTCGGCACGGTTCGCCAACCACACGAGCGTCTTTCCGTCGACGACGCGGACGAGTGCGGCGTCGATCGCCACCGGTTGCCTGCCGGCGCGGCATGGCCTGCTCGGCAACACGATGGCGCTAGACGAGGGCGACGGGCTCGTGTGTCTCTCGGTCGGCAAGCCCGATTTCCGCGACCGCCTGCACCGCGCGACGGGTCGGACTCTGCACATGCCGACCCTGGCCGAGCGCGTCAGTCGTGCCGGCGAGACCGCGATCGCGATCTCGAACGTGTCGCCGGGCGCCGCTTATTTCCTCGATCCCGACGGCTATGGTTGGGTCTATAACCCGGCCGGCAGCTTCGGTCCCGGCCGCCGCGCGCTGCCGGCCGAGGAGGGGCTCGCGATCTCGAAAGGGGCCGCCGGCGACGACGCCGCGACGGAGCGCTTTTGCGCGGAGGTGCTGCGCGGGCGAGCACCGGCGATCGCGACATTGTGGCTCTCAGAGCCTGACTACACCGGCCATCACACGCCGCTCGGCTCGCCGGCGCACCGGCAGGCGATCGCCAGCGCCGACAGTAATGTGCGCCGTGTCGCCGAGACCGTGGCAGCGCTGGATCCGAGCGGCAAGCGCATCCTCTTCATCGTCGGCTCCGATCACGGCATGGAGACGGTCGACGACACGATCGATCTCGACCGGCTGCTGGTCGCGGCCGGGTTGAAGGGCTCGCCGGCCTCGTCCGATGTCGTCGTCGCGCCGAACGGTACCGCCGCGTTGCTCTATTTCGCCGAGCCTTCCGGTTCGCTCGTCGGCCGGGTAGCACAATTTCTTCGGACGCAGGATTGGGTAGGCGGCGCCTTTGTCAGCGCCGAGCTCGCCGAAGCCGGTCTGCCGACGAACTCACCGATGCAGATCGCGCTGACCCTCAAGCCCGACGAGCGCGCCAACCCGCACGGCGTGCCAGGCCATAGCCATGTCGTGCGCGACTCGCTCGAGCCCAAGAACGCGACCGGGTTTGGCCAGCATGGCGGCCTCGGCGACAACGAGCAGCGCCCGTTTCTGTTCATCTCCGGCGGCGCGTTTCAGCCGGGCACGCATCACCGTCGTACATCGCTGATCGACATCGCGCCGACCGTGCTGCGCCATCTCGGGCTCCCCGCAAATGAAATGGACGGCCACCCGTTGTCCTTACGCTCACCCTAAAATCGCCCGTTTGGCATCGTATATATTCGGCTCATGAGGGCTGTTGGGGGGCCGCTGGCTGGAACTGGGCATACAATCAAGAGTAGAGTTTGGCTGCAAATTTGCTGCAGGTACTCAAGCGGCGATTTTTTCCTCTAGTAACGGTTGTAGCCAGCGGCGGTGAACATGGACCCAAAGAGCGCGATCTGATAACCCGTGCGCGATGACGCTGACGCTTTACAACACACTGAGCCGGCGCAAAGAGGTGTTCGAGCCGCTCGATCCCAAGCGGGTGCGCCTCTATGTCTGCGGCCCGACGGTCTACGACCGCGCGCATATCGGCAACGCGCGCTGCTTTGTGGTGTTCGATGTGCTTTATCGGCTGTTGCGGGATATTTATGGCCGTGATCACGTCCGCTATGCACGTAACATCACCGACATCGACGACAGGATCAACGCCGCTGCCCGCAAGAACGGTGAGCCGATCGCCGCGTTGACGGCGCGCACGACCGCCGCCTTTCACGAGGACATGGCGGCGCTCGGCAATCTGCCGCCCGATATCGAACCGCGCGCCACCGAGCATATCCCGCAGATGATCGCGATGATCGAGTGGTTGATCGCGAGCGGGCATGCCTATGTCGCCGAAGATCATGTGCTGTTCGCGGTCGCCTCCGACCCCGATTACGGGATGCTGTCGCGACGCAGCCGCGACGAGATGATCGCCGGCTCACGTGTAGAAGTCGCGCCCTACAAACGCGACCCGGCCGATTTCGTGCTGTGGAAGCCCTCGGATACAGATCTTCCCGGTTGGGAGAGTCCTTGGGGCCGAGGGCGGCCGGGCTGGCACATCGAGTGCTCGGCGATGAGCGAAACCCACTTGGGGGAGACCTTCGATATCCACGCCGGTGGTCTCGATCTAATCTTCCCGCATCACGAGAACGAGATCGCGCAGAGCGAGTGCGCTCATGCCGGCCGTCAGTTCGTGCGATATTGGATGCATAACGAGTTCCTGACCGACGCCGGCGACAAGATGTCGAAATCGCTCGGTAATATCCGCACGACCGGTGAACTGCTCGACGAGGCGCCGGGCGAGGCGATCCGTCTGGCGCTGCTGACAACGCATTACCGCGACCCGCTCGATTGGACGAGCGTCAGATTGGGGCAGGCGCGGCAAACGCTCGACCGGTTCTACCGCGCGCTTACTTTGCCGCGGGACACGGTGTTCGAGCGCTTCGGCGCGGCGGCCGAGGTGTTGCGGCCGGTTCGCGAAGCGCTCGAGGACGACCTCAACACGCCGCTGGCGTTGACCCACCTCCATGAGCTCGCCGGCGCGATAAACCGGACGACCTCGGACGCCGAGCGCTCGGCATTGCAACGGGCGCTCGAAGAGGGCGGCCGACTGATGGGTCTGCTGGGCCAGTCGCCCCTCGACTGGCTGCAGGGCAGCACCAAGGCGGATGCCGAGCGGATCGAAGAGCGCATCGCCGAGCGGGCGGCGATGCGGCAGCAGCGCCGCTTTCGCGAAGCCGACCGCATCCGCACCGAGCTCGGCGGCGAGGGCGTGCTGCTCGAAGACCGGCCCGACGGCACGACCACCTGGTGGCGAAAGGACTAAGGATGGCCGGAACTGATCATCGCCGCCAGGCGGTGACCGGCGGGCCCGCGATCATCCTGGTCGAGGCGCAGCTCGGCGAGAATATCGGCACCGCGGCGCGGGCGATGATGAATTGCGGCCTCGACGACCTGCGGCTCGTGCGCCCGCGCGACGGCTGGCCTTCCGACAAGGCGATCGGCGCGGCGAGCGGCGCCGACGCGGTGCTCGCGAAGGCGCGGCTTTACCCCACCATTCCCGCGGCAATCGCCGACCTCATCCACGTCTATGCGGCAACCGTGCGCGACCGCGGCATGGTCCGGCGTGTCGTGACACCTCGTCGCGCGGCCGAGGAGATGCGAGCCTGGCTCGCGGCGGACGAGCCCTGCGGCGTCCTGTTCGGGCCGGAGCGGACCGGCCTGGTCAATGACGACGTGGCGCTCGCCGATACGGTGCTGACCGTGCCGCTCAACCCCGCCTTTTCGTCGCTCAATCTTGCGCAGGCGGTGCTGATCGTCGGCTATGAGTGGTTCACCGCCGGGGCAGCGGCGCCTCCAGGGATGTTACGCCGCGGCGGCGCCCGGCCCGCAAACAAGGATGAACTGCTCAATTTTTTCGCCCACTTGGAAGAAGAGCTGATCCGCAGCGGCTTTCTGCGCCATCGGGAAAGCCGTCCGCACATGATCCGCCATCTGCGCAGCCTGTTTCAGCGCGCGCAGTGCACCGAGCAGGAGCTGCGCACGCTGCACGGCGTCGTCACCTCCTTCGCCGGTCTCCGGCAACGCAGGGAACAATCAGAGGAGGAACCCGAACATGCCGAACCTGAGCTATGAGACGGCGCTGATAGTTGGGGCCGGCAGCGGCTTGAGCGCGTCGCTGGCCCGCCTGTTTGCGCGCGAAGGCCTGCGCGTGGCGCTCGCCGCGCGCAATACGGAGAAGCTCGCCCCGCTGTGCGCCGAGACCGGCGCCCGCGCCTTTGCCTGCAATGCCGTCGAGCCGGATCAGGTCACGCGGCTGTTCTCCGATGTCGACGCGGCGGTCGGTTCGCCCGACGTCGTCGTCTACAATGCCAGTGCGCGTGCCCGCGGCCCGTTGGTCGAGCTGGTCCCTGACGAGGTCGAGCGGGCGATCATGGTCAGCGCCTTCGCCGGCTTTCTCGTCGCGCGCGAGGCGGCGGCCCACATGCTGCCCAAGGGCCGCGGCGCGATCCTGTTCACCGGAGCCTCGGCGAGCGTCAAGGGCTACCCGCTCTCGGCGCCATTTGCGATGGGCAAATTCGCGCTGCGCGGCCTCGCGCAGAGCATCGCCCGCGAGCTCGCGCCACAGGGCATCCATGTCGGCCACTTTGTCATCGACGGCGCGATCCGCAATCCCGACCGAGTCGAGGCGCCGGACCGTCCCGACAGCATGCTCGATCCCGACGCGATCGCCGCCTCCTATCTGCACATGCTGCGGCAGCCGCGGTCGGCCTGGACCTGGGAAGTCGAGCTGCGGCCGTGGGTCGAGCGGTTCTGACGGAACCTAGCCTTCCTGCTGAAAACAGCCCCTTTCCGCCCTTCAGGGGGGAGCGGAGGGGCCCGTCGCGCAGCGACGGGAGGGTTGAGGTGGGTAGTGCCGCAGACTGCCTCATCGGCCCCCCTCACCCCGCCCTCTCCCCCCGGCCAGCGGGGGGAGAGGGCAGAAACAGTCGTCGCGAGCTCGACTTTCCAAGGCACGGCCCCACCCTCATTTGGGCCGCGTTTACGCTGCTCCTGGCAGTGGTCAGCGCGCCGGTGTTTTCGACAGTATTGCCGCCGTTGTTTGATTATCCCAATCACCTGGCGCGCATGCATCTGCTGGCGGAGGGCGGCAACGCCTTCTACGCAGTGCGCTGGGCGCCGATTCCCAATCTCGCGCAGGACGTAATCGTTCCGACTCTCGCGCATGTCTTGCCGCTCGAGCTCGCCGCAAAACTGTTTCTGGTGATGATTTTTGGTCTGATTGCGGGCGCCACGATTTGGTTGAACCGCGTAGCCACCGGCGCCTGGCGATTTTGGCCGCTACTGTGTTTCCTGCTGCTCTACAACCGGGTTTTTCTTTGGGGCTTTATCAATTACCTGTTCGGGATCGGTATTGCGCTAGGCGGCATCGCGTTGTGGATATCCCACGAGCCAAGAAGGTCGTGGCTGAGAGTGCTCGCGTCCTCGGTCGTCGCGCTCGCCTGCTATTTCAGTCACATTGCCGCGTTCGGCTTTTATGCATTGGTAATATCGGGCATGGAACTGCCGCCCGCGTTCGGCGAGCTGCGCACATGCCGTTGGCCGGCGCTCGGCCGCCGGATTGTAACTGGCGGCGCGCAGTTCATCGCTGCCGCCGCGCTGATCCTCTGCTATTGGCGCCCGAGCGCCACTGGCACGATTGGCTATGCCGCGGTCTGGCGCAAAGCCGATCTCCTGTTTAGCGTGTTTGACAACTACAATCGCGTCCTCGACATCATGTCTTTCGTGCTGTTGATGGGTTTGCTCGGCTGGCTGGCCTGGTCGCGATCGCTGCAGCTGGCGCGCCGGCTGGTTTGGAGCGTCTGCCTCGTCTTTGCAGTCTATTTGTTGCTGCCGAGCCAGGTGTACGGCGGTTCCGGAACCGACCACCGCCTGCCGATAGCGTTGTTCCTGCTGCTGATCGGCGCAAGCTCGCCGCGTTTTCCAAATCGCCGCATAGCGGCCGTTGTCGCAGCCGTCGCGGTATCGCTCTTGCTCGTTCGTCTGGTGGTCATCGAGCATGTCTGGCGTCAGGCCGATGCGGTCTATTCCGCCGATCTTGACGGCATTGATGCGTTGCCGCGGAGCGCCAAGCTCGCGGTCGCAATGCCGGCCGGCTTGACGCACATGTCCTCGGCGCCGGAGGTACACATCCCGACGCTGGCGGTTGCACGGCGCGAAGCCTTCGTGCCGACCCTCTTCGCCGCTGCGGGTCAGCAGCCAATAACGCTGAACCTGCCATACGCCGCATTGGCCGAAGCTACCTCTCCGCCACGCCTGTGGGCCGCCTTTGTCGACGGGGATAGCGCCGAACGGGCGCGCCTACTGCCGACGATCCAGCAATACGACTTTGTCGTGTTTGTCGACAAACGCCCGATTCATGTGCCGCCGAGCCAATGTCTCGCCGCGATCTTCAACCGACCGAGTTTCCAAATCTTTGCCATCCTCCGCGGCGCGGGCTGCGCGAACAGCTGACTGTTACGGCCTACGGCAGAGCGGGCCCCATGCCAGGATATGTTGCCATCGTTGCTTAGCCGTATTGGCAGGATAGGGCCAGGCTGCCAGAACATGCCATCCATTGGGACCATAGCGGAGCAGGACCGCCTCGGAGGACGGCAGTCCCCGCCATCCTTCCGGCGTGCAGGATATCAGCGCCAGCGGATAGCCGAGCCTAGCCACGTCGTCGAGTGTTGCTGAATCTGCCGTATTACGGCGCAGCAGATCGAGCCCCAGACGGCGCGGCGGCGTGTCGGCGAGCACGCCAGCCATCATCGTGGCGACGCTGTCGTTGTCGCCCGGCAGCAGTAGCGCCAGCCGGTCGCCATCTTTTAAAAAACCGGGCAACTTTTTTGTTAAATCCCAGACCAGGGGTTGCGGCATATCGAGATCAAACCGAAGTCGCTTTACAAAGGTGATCGGCGCTAAGATGGCAAATACCAAAACCGCGGCACTGGCCAGTCGGAACCGCTCGCGCCGCAGCCAGGCCGCCGCACCCAGGTCGCGGGCGGCAAGCGTAAGAGCGAGAACGAGCACCAGCGAGAGATGGGTATTGTAGCGAAAATAGGAGTGCGCCTCGAGGCTCATCTCGGTTGGAAAAGCTGCTATGTAGGCCAGGAAAATAAACATGTTGTAGAGTGCTAATAGTACCGCATTGAAGATCAGCAGCCGCGTCGTCGGTGTCCAGCCCTGCCGCAACAACAACAGCGGCAGCATCAGCAGCGCGATCGCGACGCAAGCAAAATAGGTCGCCTTGCCATAGATGACTTGAGCTGCGCTTGCCCCGGTCGCCCAAAGACTGATCCAGTGCCACTCGGCAAAAGGCAGCGGAGTCAATTCCGGCACACCGGCGTGAGCCACATGATAGCGCCAGATCGCGTAGAGGCAGATGGCCGGCAGCACGGCCAATGCAATGACCCGCGAGGCTGCCGCCCGCGGTATGCCGCGCTCGGTCCACGCACTGATCAGCCCGGCGCCGGCGAGAGCGGCAACGAGACCGAACCCGGTTTGCTTTATATTGACAATAGCTGCCAGCACCAAGGCCAGCGGCCAGAGGTGCATCGGCCAGTCGCCGGCCGCCAGCTCGCCTTGCGCGACAATAAAAAGCCAAGCCGCGATAACCGCCATTGCGGCCAGTGACGCCTCGCCATAGGCGGCAAAGTGAATGCGTGGCACAAAGCCGGGGTTGAGCAGAGTTGTCAGCAGGAGACCAACCGCTAATAGTCCCCAGGCCGGCCGCGCTGTTGTCGGCGACAGCGGCTGACGGCCGAGCACGCGCGCCATCGCAAGCGCGGCGACCAGCTGAAGGAGTACATTGGTGAGCGACATGCCCGAGGCGGGGTAGTCCGCATCGAGCAACGAACCAAGGAAGCTCAGAAACTGCGTGTTGTAAGGGGCGGCGGGCAATAGCGATGAACTCGGCGGCATCGTCGCCGTCGGAAGGCGACCATAATCGACCAAGTAGAAGGCATTCGGCAGCAGGTTGAGGAATGTGTCCGGCTGCGACGGTCTGATCGGTGCCATCACTAGCCACAACGGCAGCGAGACGACGAGTATGCGGCCCAACGTTCCCCAGGTCCCAGCGCTTGGCCGCAGCCCGGGGAGCAACAATACGCCAAGAGCAGCGAAGGCAAATCCAATCGCTGGGATCCGCAAGCTCAAGGGGAGGAAAACCCCCCAGCCAGTCAGCAGGAGACATAATGCCCCCCAGCCGGCAGCCATTTGGATTTCCGGAGCGATGCGGTTGCCGGTCAACCCGGACCCGGCGAGAAAAAGCACCGCACCGACCGCCCAGGTCACCAAAACCGCGAGCAAGTCGGATAACTGCGGAAAATACGAACTCACATTGCCGTCCACGGGGTCAACCGGCAGCAGCCGTGACCATCGTCATGCAAGCGGCGAAAACACGCTCGACCGGCAGATCGGCAAGATCGGGTCGCACCAACACTCGGACGCGCTTGCCGCGTGGCGCGCATAGCCGCGGATCGGACGCCCGCGAGAATAAAACGACTACCGGGTTGCCACCGGCTGCGGCGACATGCGTCGCACCGGTATCGTTGCCGACCGTCAGGGCTGCCGCTCGAGAGAGCGCGGCGAGCGCTGCCACGTCCGTCTGCCCGATGAGATTGACCGCTTCTGGGCAGATTTCGCAAACCGCCCTGCTGAGATCTTTCTCGCCATGAACGCCCACCAGGACAGGCAAATAGCCGACGTCTCTAAGGCGCGCTGCCAGCTCGCCATAATGGTCTGCCGACCAGCGTTTTGGCAGGTGGCGTGGCGAAGAACCGGGAATCAGCATGGCAAAGAGCCTGCCCCCGACAGCCGCGGGCAAAGATCCGGTCGTCGGCAGCCAAGGCACGCCGGAGACTGGATAAATGCCGGCCATCAGCAACTGCTCAGCCTGCCGGTCCATCGTGTGCTGCCGGTCTCGTTCGCGGTTGGCGTGGGGGTGAGTGCATCGCCACGCGATCCCCGACCACTCCGGCGTTCGCCGCGGCCAAAGCAACCACGCATAGATGCCGGACCGGTCGGAGGTCTGCAAATCGTAGACCCGATCGAACCGTCCGCGCCGCAACTTCCGGCGGAGCGCCAGCCAACCTTCGAGATCCAGCGCCTTCGGACGATCATCGATCAAGATGTCGTCGAACAGCCGCGTTTGGGCCGCCAGCTCGGCATAGCGCGGCGTCGTCAGCAGCGTGATCCGATCATCCGCGTGATGCCGCCGGATTGACGGCATCGGGCCGAGCGCCTGGATGAAATCACCGAGAGCCCCGAGCTTGATGATCAAGATCTCCCGGGACGGGCGTGCAGCAGGTTTTGGAGCCGGGCGCAGTCGGGCGAGCGCGTCGAGATCGACCTCGCCCGCCAAATCTTCGAAGGCTCGAAAAACCGCAGCATGCCGAGCGATGTCCTTCGACCCGATGCTGGACAGCAGAGCCTCGACGAGGCGCCGCGCTGCAGCGACGGCGGGAGCGAGGTGGCACGTTTCGATGAGTTCGAGCGCGGCGAAGCGCCGGCTCGCCGATACGCCGATTCGCATGCCAGCTCGCCAGCGAATGATTGGTTGACCCGCCAAATGGGCGAGACAGGCCCCGATCTCCCCTTGGAATCTCCGAAGCAACCGATGAATGTCACAAGCAATGACATAGCGGCGATCCCGAACATGCCGCGCCTCGTTCCAGGCGAAGAACGCTCTGAGCGGCGTCGCCTTGGGAAAGGCGCAGGCGTCGAGCCGGGACGGTAACGAGACGGTGATCGATCGAGCACCGCACGGCCAAATCGGAACCGCTGCCGTCGTGTCGTCAGCGATGTGCTTTGACCTCGACATCACTCTTTTCTAAACCGCTTTTGTTGCGGTAGGGGATTCCGGATTGCCGCAGCAGCCCCGTTCACTTCTCGACCTCCAAGAAGAGTGCCGATCTGCCGCCCCAAGCCGGCCGGCGGCCAGCGAGGATTTATCGGCCAGACGGCGTTAGCCGAGCGGTGCCCGAGTGGCTCGCGCGAGGTTTCTGAAATCGGATGTCGCTGGCTCTGTCAGCGGTTTTTTCATGATTTTGCGCAAAGTTGTGAACGCCGTGGCTGCTCGGTTGTCGGAACAAAGATCCTGATCGACCTTCCGGCACCCTCGCCGTGGCCGTTACCGGTGACGGGGTGCCCTATCGGTTTCGCGGAAGAGGTTAGGGCGGCAGCAAGCTGGAATGGTTTACCGTGCTCGAGTATCTGGCGCTGCTCACCGAAAAGCCGAGCAGTCATTACATCTCGCCTAAATTCGTTCTTTTTTGCTTCGTCGGCGCGAGTGGCGTCGTCGTCCACCTTGGGGTGCTGCGAGTTCTGCTGGTTCTCGCTGGTGCCGGATTTGTCGGCGCGCAATCCGTGGCGGCAGCGGTGGCGATGGTATGGAACTATTTCCTCAACAACAGCCTGACTTATCGCGAATGCCGGCTCGTCGGGTGGAAAGCGCTGCGGGGCCTTGTCTCGTTCATGGCAATATGCGGCTTGGGCGCTGTGATAAATGTTCTAGCTGCGCGCGATCTCTATACCTGGACTGGCATGTGGCTGCTTGCCGGAACCGGTGGGGCGCTGGTTGGGTCGCTGTTCAATTATGCGCTTACCTCGATGTTTACCTGGGGGCGTCGGTTCTCGTGAGCTGACGCAGATCGCCCTTTCGGAGGGGTGCCCTATTAGGGCATCGTGACGCTTTCCGGGGAGCGATCGGGACCGCGATGTTCGAAGCCGAGGCTTGTTGGCTCCGCCGCGCGCTCGAAGCGTTTCCCCCCGAGCGGCTGTCGCCGCTGCTTAACCTCGGCAGCAGTTCGGCGGTGGTGCGCAAGGCCATTCAACCATGGATCGACGCCGAGGTGTTTTGTCCGTTGCTGGGCCGCGGGGTCGAGACCGTGCATGTCGACATGCGCGAGCTACCGGGCGTCGATGTCCGGGCGGACTTGACTGACGCCTCAGATGTCGAACGGCTGAGTGCGCTTCGGCCAAACGCACTGCTGTGCTGCAATCTGCTCGAGCACGTGCTCGAGCCAAAGCAGCTAGCACGCCACTGCCTCGACCTCCTGCCGAGGGGCGGCCTCGTCTTCGTGACGGTGCCGTTCAGCTACCCCTACCACCGCGATCCGATCGATACGCTCTATCGGCCCAGCCCCGCCGAGCTCAGCGAGCTCTTTGGGAGCGCGAGGATGCTCGACGGCACGATACTGGGAGCCGGGGTGTCGTATCGCAATGCGGTCCGGGAGCGGCCGTGGATTCTACTGCGGCATGTCTGGCGCTTCCCGGTGCCATTCCTGTCATTCGAAAGATGGAAGCGCTCGATGTTGCGGCTCTATTGGCTCGTCGCGGAGTATCGGATCACCTGCGCAGTATTCGAAAAAACTTAGGCGCGGAGAAGCATCCGCTCACGACCGCTTCGCGGCTTGTGCCCGCTTGATCGCCTGCACCACCGCCGGGCGGTGGCTCTCGGCCGCCCAGCCGGCGGCGTCGCGCCCGGTAAAATCGGTCTTGGTGAGGCTGGCGCCCTTGGCGAGCAGCGCCTGGACGATTTCGATATTGCCGTGGCTGGCGGCAACCATCAGCGGCGTCATGCCGTTCTTGTTCTCCGCATCGACCGGCGCTCCGACATCGAGGAGAAGCTGCGCCGCGTCCACTTGGTTGCGATCGGCCGCCAGATGCAGCGGCGTATTGCCAAGCTTATCCTTCGCGTCGAGCTTGGCCTTCGCCTTGACCAGGATCGCGATGATCGTGAGGTTGCCGTTCATCGCGCCGTAATGCATCGCAGTCCGCGACTCTTCGTCGGTTTGGTTTGGATTGCCGTCGTTTGCGACGAGCAGCCTGACCTGGGCAGCGTCGCCCTGCTGCGCCGCCCGGGCCACGTTGTCATAATAGGCACTGAAGGGATTGATTTGGGCGTTGCAGACCAGGCTGGCCGAAATGGTGGATATCGCGGCGAAGACGAATATCGGAACCAAGCGCGTATTCATTACACCATCTTTAACCCGAGGAAGGCTGAGCCGGCGAGCCAGTCCAGAGCCGCCTCCACTGTCTCGACCGCCTCTCCCGCTTCGGC
>Ga0306920_100005776_pt1 | contig 16040 bp, 15 predicted proteins | sample flu12Cox44000170_FD_204666 | JGI IMG/M metagenome (GOLD analysis project Ga0306920, IMG submission 204666) | Lab enrichment of tropical soil microbial communities from Luquillo Experimental Forest, Puerto Rico - flux4day.12C.oxic.44.000.170 (v2)... | ecosystem: Environmental > Terrestrial >... | reverse complement strand
CGAATACGGCCTGGCAAATTACACCGAGGTCAAAACGGTTACGATCAAGCTTTAAATCGGGCGAAGCGGCGTTCCAGTTCGGAGGGGCACGAAGGTTCGTGCCCCTTCTTTTTACCAGTACAATGTCTTTCACTATCCGTCCCTACGATACGCGGGATTTTGCGGCGATACACAAGCTGGATCAGGCTTGTTTCGTGCCTGGAATTTCCTATAGCCGGTGGTCGTTGCAATATTTTCTGAACCTGCCGACCGCTGATTGCCTGGTCGCGGAGGAAAACAAGCGGATCGTGGGCTTTATTCTGGCAGAAGAGAATCCCCCGCTGGCGCACATCATCACCCTGGACGTAGCCGCTTCGTATCGACGCCACGGCGTGGGCTCTTCCCTGCTTCAGGAGATGGAGCAGCACTTTATATTTCGGGGGATCCAGTCGGTGCTGCTCGAAACGGCAGTGGACAATGAGAGCGGGATTGCCTTCTGGCAGCATCACGGTTATCGTACGGAAGCTGTTTTGAAGAAATATTATCTCCGCCGCGTGGATGCGTATGAAATGCGGAAGCGACTTGCCGCGCGGGCGGATGCGCCCCGTTAACCACATCCTGCGAAGAAACGGGCATGGTATTTCGGGATAAAGCCTGGTTGTTCTTTGAAAACCAGGTGCACGGAAAGACCGCAGGGCCGGGAGCCTCGCCTTGCGCTGCAAGAACAAGCTAGACCAAAAACCGAAGGCTGGAGAGAACTGGTGAATGATTACGTGCTGTCGGTGATTTTAGGGATTGTGGAAGGACTGACGGAATTTTTGCCGGTGAGCTCAACGGCACACCTGCGGATTTCGGAGGCGCTGCTGCATGTCAACCTGAGCGATGGGTACTGGAAAATGTATTCGATCGTCATTCAGTTGGGCGCTATCCTGACCCTGCCAATCTATTTCCGGGAACGGATTACCAAGTTTCTCTCAACGTTCCCAAAGGGAGAGCGCGGGGATCGCACGATCCTGACCCACCCATTGAGCCTGGTGACGTTGGCGTTTATTGTGACCGCCATTCCCTCCTTCCTCCTGCTCAAGGTCATCGGAAAGCATCTCGAGAGCCCCTACGTCATCGGCGCAGCGTTGCTGATCGGGGGAATCGTGATGTGGTTCATTGACGCGCGCAATACCAAGGCAGAACAGGCAGGGGAAGGCTCGAAGGGCGGATTGATTCACACCTGGCACATGGAGGACATGAGCTTAGGGCAGGCCCTCTGGATCGGCGCGTGTCAGATTCTGTCGGCTGTGTTTCCAGGGACGTCGCGCTCGATGTCCACGATCGCTGGGGGCCAATTGGCAGGAATGTCGAGAGCCTCAGCACTGGAGTTTTCGTTCTTCTTGTCCATACCGACCATGGTAATGGCAACGGCCTATACGTTGTGGAATTCTCTGCGGGGGAAAGATGGCAATCCCATCGGAGTATCGAGCATTGATGCGCACGGCTGGATTGTGCTCGCGATCGGGTTCGTGGTCTCGTTCGTCGTGGCGTACGGCACGGTAGCTTGGTTCATGGCCTGGGTGCGAAAGCGCGGCTTTGAACCCTTCGCGATTTACCGCATTATTGTGGGGATTGCGGTGCTGTTTTTTGCGGCGCGGCTGGCGGGGTAAGAAAAGATTCGCGACAGAGGACCCAGAGACCACAGAGATGAAAAAACCAGGCGCAGCGAATGATTGGACGCAGTTGCGCATCAACGGCGTGTGGGGCACCGAGCAGGTATTCCTCTTAAAACGGATTTCCTGTTTGCAATTACTTCGGAGTGACCTCGCGCGCAAGATGGCTCGCGACAACATCGCGTATGTCGCTGCGCTTACGGGCAGCCTCAAATGCCGCCTCACGGGATCCATAGTGTTTCACAACGATGGAGGCGCCCTTGGCGTCAAGTTGGTCTATGGCAGCCCAATTGGGATAAAGCACAGCGATGGCAATGTCCCAGTCGTTCGGCTGATTGGTAGTGGCATTCGTGAACGCTTTGTAGTCTGAAATCAAACCCTGCTTTTTGTTTTCGTCCAGAACCGGTTTTATGTGGTCATGAAAGTCCTTCCAGAAAGCATCGCCCATACCCGGCTTGACGTGGAAATACGTGACACGCCAGACGGGGCCAACGTCGTAATTCGGATTCTGTGCAAAGACAGGGGCTACGCTAACAAGGAACGCAAATAGAACAAGGGCCTGTAGAACTCTCCTCATATTTCCTCCGTAGAATGCATCAGATTCTTTTCGGATATTTCCCAGAGCCGCAGGATTGCGCCGGACTGTACCACGGGCAGAGGTGCGGGTCAACGCGCATGCCTGGAAATGTCAAAGCTCTTTAGAAATGTCCCCATTCTTACCTCGTTAGAAGTGTCCCTTTTTCGATTCCTTTGGTCGTTTGCTGTTTGTTGGGTCGTTAGCCTTGCCCGAAGCGAAGTCCTGCGGAGCTCCAGGTACAACACCGCGCATGCCTGGAAACATGCCTGGAAAACCGCGGGGCTCATGGGCTCGCCCTGCATTACTAGGCTAACTCGGCGACAGGGAGCAGTGCAAAAGAGTGTTTGTGAAACGGGTACGACGATCCGAGGTTAGGAAACCTTGCATGAAGATGGGCTTGTACCTGGATTGCGGTTTGGTATGATTTGGACGTTCCTCCAATGAGGGGCGCATCAGCGCCGCGCCCCCTGCGGCACTCAGCCTTCCCCCAAATCGCCGAGGAGAGATTAGTGCGCTTTCTGACACCAACGGAAAATAAACGGTTCAACGAGCTGGTCGGGTTTCTGTGCATCATTCTTGCAGTCCTGATGGGACTGTCGCTGCTGACTTACAATCCACGGGATGTCGCTTTCAACGTGAGCGCGGCCGCCGGAGACGAGCACGTCGCTCGAAATTGGATTGGTCCGGTGGGGGCTTATTCCGCGGATCTTCTCTTTCAGATCTTTGGGTTTGCGGCGTTTCTTTTGCCAGTCGCCATCGGAATCCTGGGTTACCGGTGGTTCCGTAGCCGGGCGATCGATTCGCAATGGGCAGCCGTGACCGGGTATGTGCTGCTGTTGCTGTCGCTCCCTTCCCTGCTTTCTCTGATTCATATTCCTGACGTGCGTGGCGCAATCCCGGCAGGAGGGCTATTAGGTTCCGTGTTATCGCGCGCGTTGCAAACCGGGTTCAATTTTGGCGGTGCGCTGCTGGTAGAGATTGCGCTGATCGTCTCGGCAATCTTTCTAACGACACGATTTTCCTTCAGCGGGGCCCATACCTGGGCCAGCAGTTCGAAGGGTCCAATTGGCCGGGTGGAAAAGCTGGGAATACTCCAGAAGGCGCAGGCTCGATGGCATGCCTGGCAGGAAGAACGCGAAGAGCGCAGGATGCGGCGCGAGGTAGAAGGCCGTCGAATCGCAGGACGAAAGCCCGTGACGCCACAGATTGTCGGTAAAGCCGAAGCGGCCGAAGAAGAGCCGAAGAGCATCCACCTGCAGGATCTGAGCGACGTCTTTACGCGAAAAAGAGCAGCCGTGGAAGAAGAGGAAGAACCATCGGACAGCGAGCGCAAGACGCCCATCCTGATGCTGAATCCGGAAAAGCCGGAAAAGGCGGCGAAGAAGCCGGATCCCAAGATCGCCAAGGCCAACACGAATTACAAATTGCCGTCGATCAGCCTGCTGCGCGCGGGCGAAGGCAGCCATAAACTCGACGAAAACGAACTGAAGTTGCGGGCACGCGCGATCGAGGAAAAGTGCCACGAATTTGACGTGGAAGGGCGCGTGACGCAGATCAATCCTGGCCCTGTGGTTACCACGTTTGAGTTCAAGCCGGAAGCGGGAATCAAGTACAGCCGCATTATCAGCCTCACCGAGGATTTGTGCCTGGCCCTGCAAGCGGAATCGATCCTCATCGAGCGCATCCCCGGAAAATCAACCATTGGCATTGAAGTGCCGAATGACCGCCGCGAAACCATCGCCTTGCGTGAGATCTTGGAGGCGACGGAGTTCACGAATTCCCCAAGCAAGCTGACATTGGCCATGGGGCGCGACCTGCACGGCCGTATTCGCGTCACGGACCTGGCCTCTATGCCGCACCTTTTGATCGCAGGCTCGACGGGAACGGGCAAGAGCGTATTCATTAACTCCCTGATGATCTCCATTTTGTACAAGGCCACGCCCGATGACGTAAAAATGGTCCTGGTGGATCCGAAGCGGCTGGAATTGAATCTGTACGAAGGCATTCCGCATCTGATCGCCCCTGTAGTAACGGACCCGAAGGTGGCGTCCAATGTGCTCCGTAACGCGACCAGGGAGATGGAGTCGCGCTTGAAATTGCTGGCGCAGCGTGGCGTGCGGAACATTGACCAGTACAACCGCACCTTCCAGAAGCAACAATCCCTTTCGCTCTTCGATAATGCCGAGGAATCGGAGCACAAGCCGCTTCCCTACCTGATTATCATCATCGACGAATTGGCCGACTTGATGATGGTGGACACCAACAACGTGGAAGAATCCATCACGCGGCTGGCGCAGATGGCGCGCGCTGTGGGCATCCACCTGATCCTGGCGACGCAGCGGCCCTCAGTGGACGTGATCACCGGGCTGATCAAGGCCAACTTCCCTGCCCGCATCTCTTTCCGCGTGGCCAGCAAGGTGGATTCACGAACCATTCTCGATTCCAACGGCTCGGAATCGCTCCTCGGCAAGGGCGACATGCTCTACTTGCCCGCGGGCTCGGCGAGGTTGCACCGGATCCACGGGCCGCTCGTTTCCGAGGAGGAGATCACGGCGGTATGCGACTTCTGGCGTCAACAAGCCCCCGCAAAATACAACGAGCAATTGCTAGAACCGCCCAAGGAAGATGCCGAGAAGGCGACCGCTGGCGGCACTGAGGCAACCGGGGCAGAAGCCGGCGAGGACGTTGACGATGAACTCTACCAGGACGCTGTGCGCGTAGTCTGCGAAATGGGGCGCGCTTCGACTTCGACCCTGCAGCGACGCCTGCGTATTGGCTATGGCCGAGCAGCTCACCTCATCGATTTGATGGAGAAGGATGGCATCGTGGGCCCGCCCGATGGCACCCGCCCTCGCGAAGTGCTGAAGGGCCGAAGCTGGATGAAGGAATTTGACGACGCCAGGGAGTAAGTAACCTGCAAGTCGTGACTAGTGCGAAATGAAGGCTCGGTCGTTGCCAACCCAAGCTGATAGCCCCATATCTAAGGTGCAGAGAGCAAAGGGCAGATTTGTTGGCGGCTTTCTAAGGCTAACGGCGGGCCTCCTAACAGGAGAATTGGCGATGAAAAGCCGGTGGCGGCTTGTGGTGTCGTTAGTATGCTTAGTTCCTTTTCAAGGCATGACGGCGGCTCAATCGTTGAAGGAGTCACCAAAAAAAATCAAGCTCAACAGGCTGTGGAGAGAAGACCGCAGGTATGCGGTGTCCCGGGGCCCATGGTCAGGGAAACCATGTCTCTGTTCAATACGTGGATGGCGCCGGATACCAACCCGGAAAGAAGAGAGGAGCTCCCTTCACCTCACGGCAAGAAGGTGATTGTGGTAAGGGGATTCATGTGCGGCTGCGCATGAAAGGCAAGGCATACAAAGCGGTCAACTGGGAACTTGGCACGTGCAAGTTTACGATGTGACCGACGAGGGGTTGAGAGAAATCAAGGCCATTACCAGGGAAGCGCGCAACGATCTACTCACGCGAGAGCACAAAGCACCGTTTCCCCAACTGGGTTACACCACAATACCGGGGCGTTTGGGCTTCAGACGATTACTGCGAGCCAGACATGGTCGGTTCGCAATGGGTCAACGGTTCGTCTGAAATTCTGTTGGCCGCACTTGCAGGTCCTGCCCGTGGCTGCAAATACTATGGGGATTTTTATGGTCTACCGAGTCGAAGCACCAAGCGGGAAAATCCTTCAGGCCTATACGGCGACTGATGCGCATCGAACTTTCGGCGACGCCGACCTGCCAAAGTGGGTGGAAAACAATGAAGACCTTTAGCGCGTGACTGGGTATCTCGGTTGACTGTCATCCAGCAACTCCCCATTAAAGTATCTTTGGACTCAGGACTGGTGCTCCAGCAATCTGCCGAGCAAGGTTGCGGCGTGCTCACAGAGTTCCCGGTCTTCGGGGCCAAACGCGGCGAGGAAATGGCTGTCAATATCGAGCTCCCCGGCAACCTTTCCATTAGCGAAAACAGGCACGACGATTTCCGACTTCGTTTCGAGGGAGCACGCGAGATAGCGCGTGTCGGCGTTCACATCGTCCACAACGATGGTCTTACCGCTGCTCGCCGCGGCCCCGCAAATGCCCTGATTCGGCGGAATGCGCGTGTGTGGCGTCATCGTGCCGCGGAAGGGCCCAAGGACGAGCATGTCGCGGTCGCCTTCCTTTTCCAGCATGTAGAAACCTACCCAGTTGTATTTTGTGAGCTTGTCGTGAAACAGTGTGACGATGCCCTTCATGAGAGCCTCGCCGGACGCGGCGCTCTTTGCGAGGGCGTCCAGCTCAGGAATCAGATCCGTGGGCTTCCGGTTGATCGTTGTCATTTGTCCTCGTCCAACATAACCGCCTGCCGCGCGCTGCTCTTTTCATCCCAAGATGCCGCCGAAAAATAACGGGACATTTGCGTGGAAACAGCAGCACGCCTCTAGTAGCATCACTAAATATTTTAGCCTATGCGGCGAGTCCATTTCTTTATCGGCATACTTGGCGTCCTGGTCTTCCTGGCAAGCGGGCAGGTCTTGCGCTTCCATCACCCGGCACTGAAGACCTTGGATGGCGGCGTACACATGATGTACGTTTCCCGGCACATCTACATCCTCGGAACAGCTCTAATCAACCTCGTGCTGGGAATGTATCTGCGAATCCACAATCGTGGCTGGAGAAGAATTCTGCAGGTCATCGGCTCTGCCCTGCTGCTAGCGTCGCCGGCCCTTTTGACGCTGGCCTTCTTCACGGAGCCCGCACTTGGATTAGCCGGCCGGTCGTGGCGTGCGGCCTTGGGCCTGCAGGCGATGTTTGCCGGTGCAATGTTACACTTGCTCGCGAGCTTTGGCGCCGGGCGAATTGACACGCCGGAGAGCCGCCTCTAGACTATTTAGGTTCCGTGCCGAGGTAGCTCATTGGTAGAGCGCCGCCCTGAAAAGGCGGGCGTAGCCAGTTCGATTCTGGCCCTCGGCACCATCGGTACTGCCACGGCCTACTAAATGCCAAGTTCCTGAAGCCACGTCGTGTTCCCCACTCCGCGTCATCGTAATTTACTGCTAGGGGCGGTGTCGACTTTGATCGTTTCCTGCATTGGGAGGTGAGAACGCCACCGCCAATCAGCTGCTTGGCCCATCCAACAGTGGTGCGAGTAACGCTCTTGAGCTACCCTAAGCCGTATCCCTTTTCTCCGTTTGCGAGCTGCTTCGGTACGGCGAAACATTTGGCTAGGCAGAGATGACTGAGTCGCGCGAAACCAGTATCAGCGACCTTCCGGAGTGCTGGCCGGCTCTTCCGCTTGAAGCATGGAAGGACACCTGCTCGACTCTTCACATGTGGGCTCAAATCGTGGGCAAGGTTCGCCTGGCGCTGACTCCCACGGTGAACCACTGGTGGAATGTACCGTTGTATGTCGGCGCTCGCGGCCTTACTACGTCGGCAATCCCCTACGGCAAGCGCATCTTCGAGGTCCAGTTTGATTTCATTGACCACGCGCTTGTACTCCGGACGAATGACGGCTTGAGCAAAACACTTCCTCTCGTACCTCGCTCCGTAGCGGACTTCTACCACGAATTTATGGTGCTGCTGCAATCGGCTGATATCCAGGTGAAGATCTGGAGAATGCCAGTGGAAATTCCCGCTCCGATTCCTTTCGATGAAGACCGCGTCCACGCTTCCTACGATCCAGAATACGTGCATCGGTTCTGGCAAATCCTGGTGTCCGCGGACCGAGTATTTAACGAGTTTAGGTCGCGCTTCATCGGCAAGTGTAGCCCGGTGCACTTTTTCTGGGGAAGCTTCGATCTGGCCGTGACGCGCTTTTCCGGCCGTCGCGCTCCGGAACGCAAAAGCGCCGACGTCATCACGCGAGAAGCGTACTCGCACGAAGTGAGCAGCGTCGGCTTCTGGTCCGGCGGCGGTGATATCAAAGGACCAGCCTTCTATTCCTACATGGCTCCCGCTCCTCAGGGGTTCGGTGACTCTCGCGTCCGGCCAGACGCTGCCTTTTATCACCAGCAACTCAATGAGTTTCTTTTAATGTATGACGACGTGTGTGCGGCTCCGTCTCCCAGCACGGCGCTGTTGGAATTCTGTCAAAGCACATACGAAGCCGGGGCAAAACTCGCAGACTGGGATCGTCCGGCATTGGAAAAAGTTTCCCAGTATTCGGCCAACGCGGGGGGGACAAACGTTCCTAACTCCTCGGAACGCTAGCCAAACATGTTGGTACGGGAACGGTCCCCTCGTGCTAAATCGCAAATTCGCAAGCCGAACGCTGCTGAAAACATCGCCATCGGAGGAATTGCGCAATGCTGAGCATCTGGCAAAGTGTGGGCGCGATTGTGCTAAGCGTCACACTCGCGGTGACTTTCTTGCTCATTTTAAGAAAGTTTTGGCCGCCGGCGCTCCGCCGCGAGCATAACGATTTGGTTGGGTGGCAGATTAGCGTCCTGGGCACGACCTACGCCGTGATCATTGGCTTCATGCTTTGGAATGTGTGGAATAACTTCCAATCGGCGCAAATCAACGCAGAAGTGGAAGCAAATTCACTCGTGAATATCTATCGCCTCTCGCAAGGCTTCTCGTCCGCTCAAGCCGCTGAGGTTCAGAAGCTGGCTCGCGAATATGCTGACGTGATGGTGGACGAGGAGTGGCCGGCTATGAGTCAGCAGCGTCTCAGCCCAACAAGCTTCCAGATCATCCAGCAACTGTGGACAGCGCTGGTCAAGGCGGAGGTCGACGAGGCCCCCCGGCCAATGAGCGTGGGCCAGGCATTCGCGGAGCTGGAGAACATGACCCAGCACCGCCGGATTCGCGAACTACAAAGTCGCTCGAGTCTTCCGGCGATTTTGTGGACTATCTTAATTGTGGGCGCCATCATCACAGTTGGGTCATCGTGTCTGTTCGGCACCGAGAGCTTTAGCCTTCACTTTATTCTCGTGTTTTCCCTCACGCTGCTGGTTTCGCTCGTCCTTGTTGCCATTGCCGACATAGATCGGCCTTTTCAAGGGTCGTTGCACGTAGAACCCGACGCCTTCAAGTTGGCTCACGAGACATTCCGGAAGTTGTCGGGTCCAAAATGAGACCCCGGAGCGGGAAATTGCGCAGGTTAGCAAGTCACGGAGCGACCTGTCGGAGCTTCGTGGCGATCCTTAGCGACATCAATGGCTACCCAGACGACTGCTTCCGGCGTACTCTGCGGGTTGGGTCATGGTTGGTTCGTCTCCTATGGTGAATGCTGAACATACTCACAGTACAGGAGACCTCGGCCGACCATGACCAGCATTCCCCGGTCCGGTCACCTCCGGTCGTACAACTCCCAGAACAGTTTCACTGTGTTTGGCCCATTTCCAGCATAATGATTGTTTGCATAGGCGAACACTTTCAGATTTCTCGACAAGAACTGCCGGAACAGTTCGACCCAGTTGACAAGGTCGCCGTTCCGATCCACGACCGTTTTGTCCCAGGTTTTGGTCCGCTCTTCTATTCCCTTTCGATCTCCAAGCCAGCGCACATAGACAAAGTCCGTGGTAATGAAATCGAACTTTTCCTTGAACTCCCAGGGGCGAGGCATGGACGACAAATCCTGGAGCACAAGGGCGACTCTGTGTTCGCGCAGAAGATCGGTGAAAATAACATTGAACCAAGATTTGTTCCGTATCTCGACAGCGAATTTGTGATCCGCAGAAAGTTTCTTAAGAAATGGTCTCAACACCTCAAGAAAATCTCTTTGCGCCGGAAACTTCCATCGGTCGAAGTATGGAAACTGAAAGACCAAGGGCCCGAGTTTGTCGCCGAGAATACTCATGGTATCGATGAATTCATGGAATTCTGCCTGGCAATCAACCAGCGCCTTCTCGTGCGTTATAGTCTGAGGCACCTTCGCAGCGAAGATGAAATCTGATGGTGTTTTGTCTCGCCACCGCGTCACGGTTGATGCGGATGGTGGCCCGTAATAGGTGCTGTCAATTTCAACCGTCTTGAACTTGCTTGCGTAGTGCGTGAGGTAGTCTGAGGATTTCATGCCTTTGGGATAGAATGTGCCATCCCAGCCAGCCGCTGTGAAGGAGGAGGTGCCGAGAAGCAGTCCAGCCGCCTCATAGGGTCGTTCTAGGAACCTTTGAGGAACAGGTTTAGGAGCCGTTTCGAGTTTGTGCGGTTCGAACAAAGTCGGAGAATCGTTTGGCTCGTGTTGAGGCCGTTTCGCCACCTGCAGAGTATACCCAAGTATTCGGACTTTACCGGTTAGCGGACTTAACCGGGAGTTGGGCGATCTCTCCCGCGTTTTGCAGCAAAGGCTGAGGTTCTATTTCTTCGGACGCGACTCCGGAGGAGTCCTACCTGCCACACGATAGTAGACACTCAACTGGCCGTAAACTTCGCCCGAATGTTCGATGAGATTGTGGGCCAACCCGGCGAGTCTGATCTGCGCCTTGCCCGCATGCTGCGGATCGTCATAACCGAAGGGATCAACGACCGCATCGGAGATCCCACTGTCGCCCTTAGATTTTATCGCCGCCGCGCCGTCGGCAAAGGATCTCTTGACGTACTCCACTACGGCGGCCCTGTTTTTGAATTGTGCCCGAGGAGGATCTTCGTCACCGGGTAATTTCTGGCCAAGGGCGGAGTTGGTGAAGAAATAGTTGGCGGATGCCGCGTGAATAAGGCGTTCGGCGAAGCTGCGCGTGTTCGCCGTGGGCTTGTAGTCGTATTTGTCTTCCGGGAAATCTTCGGCCATAGCGATGAGCTTTCGCCCGATCTCGTTCCATTGATCCAGCAGGGTGGCCGAAGGGCTTGCTAACGGCGGCAATTCCTGCGGACCTACGATCAGCGTGGTTTTCACCCACATCCGTTGAAACGATGCAGCCTGTAAATATAGCTCGCCCGCCTTTTGTGGAGTAAACGAATAGTCGCGTGTTTCACCAACTGTGATGCTGTCGCCCGAGGCGCTCTTGGTCATAGCCTGTTCTGGAGACAGGTCTTGACCGTCCTTGGCAATTGCGCGCCAGGACACTGGAGCGCCGCTCGCGTCGACAATCGAGTACGTCAGATCGGAATCTACGGGAGTAATATTGATCAAGCGCATGCGGTAGGTCGTGCCAGCAACCAACCCGATCGGCGCCGGCTGTGGGCTGCCGTTCAACAGAAGTGGCTCGTTGCCCTCAATGCCGTCTCGAGAAAACAGAAAGATCTTGTCTGTCGCTGGATCGAATTTCGCTCCTGGCTCCAAAACGATCAGAGGTCCAGTCAGACCTTCGCCCAACTGTTTCTGTTCGTGCCAATGGGAGTGATAGATGAAGGTTCCTGCACGAGGAGGGGTCATGCGTGCGACATACGAATGCCCGGGAGCGATGGGCGGCGTGGTTTGTTTCCCGGTCCCGCTCCAATCCGGCACGCCGTCGTACAGACTTTCGAGTTCGATTCCGTGCCAGTGAACCGTGGTCGGCTCCTTTAGCTCATTGACCACTTCTATTTCTGCAGGCTCTCCACGCGTCAATACTAATGGGCTACCCACGGGAGGTAGTGCGGTCGGCGCAGTCTCTGTCGCAGACCCAGAAAGGTCGTAGCTGAAACCTGCAAAATAACGCGAACTGCCAGGCCGTTCCCGAACCACTAGACGAAATTTGTGGACTGAACTTGAAGCCGCCGCCGCGTCGCTCGCCGTCGACGCGGAGTTGCTCGATGGTTGAACATTTAGGCCTAGCACTAGGCCGCCCATGCCCGCGTTCTCCGGAGTATAGTGCGCTGCGATCGCGAACTCAGGCAAACTTTCTGGCTGCATCATGTGGAACGTCATATGGCAATGCATTAGCCAGTGGCCAGGGCGCTGGGGAGTCCATGTCATGTTAAACGTGCCACCGGGAAGCATCTCCTGCGTCACAACCGTAAGCTGCTCTTGAAGAGGGAATTGCTGGAAATGATCCTGATCCCCCACGCCGGTGACTTGAAAGTAGAACCCGTGCAGATGCATTGCATGGTCCGAATCGCTTGTGTTAATCCACCGCCAGTGTATGGGCTCGCCGACCTTTAGGCCGAGTCGTTCAGTGTCCGGCCAGGATTTGCCGTTTATCGTTGGAAGTGTATTGAAAGCGTTGCCGCCGGCGGGTACCCATGTGTTGACAACAAACACTCGATCGCTATCGTGTGCGCCGGGTGCATCGACGACAAAAGCACCCGATAGCATGGAATCAGGTCCCGTTCGCATCAGCAAAGATTGGCGATCATTCGAAGCCCAATAGTAATAGCTGCCGGCCGCACCGGATTTGAAGCGAACCTCGCGGACGGCGCCGGCCGGGACCTCAATTGTGGAGGCGGCGTCGGCTGTCGTCGCCCGATCCGCCGATGGCGGTGGTTGCGTGCTTGCTCCCGGGCGGGTTGCAAGCCCGTGGACATAGATCGTGTGGCCCAGAGAATTGCGTATCCTCGCAGACACTTCGACACTCGTTGGAACGCGCAGCAGTGGACCGGGAATCTGCGGCTCATGCCCCTCCTCCCCGAACGCCGACACAAGAAGGTGTGCTGCGTCATTTCCGTTGGGATACCACACTGCCTGCCGCGCTTCGAGATGAACCTGTAGAACGCCGTGGGCGAGTGTCCCTGCTGCAGCGCGATTGTCATTGCAAATGGCCGTTGGAATGTTCTGGTCCCCAACTGCCGTCACGCTCAGAAATAGTAGAGTGCTTGCAACCAATATAAATCGTCGGGCAAACATGGGGCCTCCGTCCCAATCAATGAAGTAGGCGAAAAACCTCAGCTAGGGCCCGGTATTTGGAACTATGTGAGGCGGAGTTTAGTCCAAGCGAGCGGTCAATGTGAAGGGGCATCGAAGGTACCACCCGCAGCCTTCCTCAAGTCCCGATTAACGACGTTCGCGGAAACTTGAAATACTAGCCGCAACATGGACGAGTTTCCGGACTTATCGGGAGTTGTCGTGAAACTCAAACAGAATTGCTCCCGCGGCGTCTGATTGCGTCTAAGATAGCCGTAGAGTTCAAAACGCAGGAAGAAGTTCTTTTCAATTCAAGGATATGTAGCCTATGACACTCGGGATAGTTCGGATTGTTGGCCAGCGTCCTCGACCGCCTGCTCCACGCGACCTGAGTCGCACGTTTTCTTCTTCTGTCGGCAGTGCCCTCTGTAAGAATCTTGTTTCCTCTGCCAAAACCATCAATTCCCGCTTCTCAAAATCTCCTTCTCCTGCGCCGAAAATTTGCTGTAGAGGCCTTTCTCGATCTCCCGTTCGCGCGCAAACGGCGGCATCTCACGCAATCGTTGCATCGCCCTCTGCATTTCCGGCCGGAGTGGCGCGTTGGGTTGCATGGTGGCCCTTTGCGAGGTGGGACGTGCGAATCGGTAGCTGCTCGGAGTAGTGGTTACCCGGTCAACCGAGAGAACCTGAACACGCGGCGCAACACTTGAGATGCTCCTATTCGGGTAGTTTCCGTTGGCGGCCCCTCCCGGCACGGGAGGCTTCCAGGATCTCGCCGGTTCGTTCTGGTTTGGCTGTGGCCGAGCGTTCGGATCTGCCGGCGGAGGCGGGTCGTTCCCGTTGCCGGGATCCGGAGAGTCTGGAGGACCATAGTCCGGGCCATATGTTGGATAGGAATCAGGGTAAGAGTATGGATAGTAGGGAGCGTAATACCAAGGACTGTAGCCATACCCATACGGGTATCTCCAGCCCCAACCCCAATACGGCCACCCAAATCCAAAACCCCATCCCCAGCCCCATCCGTGGCGCGGATAGCCCCAATATCTGCCGCGCCAGCCGTAGCCGCCACGCCAACCATAACCACCTCGCCAGCCGTAACCACCACGTCCGCCGTAGTATGCACCGCCATGATAACCGCTGAAGGAACGGCCGCCATAAGCAACGTGGCCGCCGCTAAAGCCGCCGCCGTGGAATCCTCCTCCTCCGTGGAAGCCTCCGCCACCACCGTGAAATCCTCCACCCCCGCCATGGCCCCCGTGTTGGGCCAAAGCAGGCTGCGGCAACCAACTTAGCGCGACAATCGCCACGATGACCAAAAGCACTCTGAATAGGACGGATTTCTTCATACCAATACCCTCAATTCCAAGTCCCCTATATCTTTTGATGACAATTCCTCTCCGGGGATTCCAGGGCCGCATTCTACACCCGCGCGATTCTCCTCGACACTCCCATACTCGCCGGCGTTCTTCTCTTCCCAACCCTTACAGGAAACCATTGACTCGCGGGCACCGTCAGATGGGACAGAGCATGCTGAACGGTTTGTACATCCCAGTCGGCCCGCCTGTCTCTCGCGAGTTGCCAATTGATCCATACCGCGATCACCGCTGGGACTTCCCGTGTTGCGCATGGTCCCCCTTTGCGTACATGCCGTCGCCAATACCCCGGCAGGTCGGATGGAACTTGTTCGCTCGTACACTTCCATTCGCTTGCTTCCAGCTGATCCACTTACGGCTTCGTTCGATGAAGGCGTCCCCCGCAGCGCGGACCAGATCGGCCACCTCGAGGGGTGGCCGGTCCATCTACTCGTCCTGCGGTGACCTGTCTTTTAGCTCCAGCGAGTCCAGAGGACTCGCGGTCGCACTGAGGTGCCGTTCAGAGAGGTGGAGGTAAATCGTAGTTTCTTCCAGATCGCGATTGGATGGTTCGCAGATCCGCGCCAGCTTCCTGTAGGTGTGTGGCAAAGCAGTGCCTCAGCGTATGTGGGTGCACGTCTTTCTGAAGGCCCGCTTGCTGGGCGGCTTTCTGCAAGGGTCCCAGACCACCCTGGTGGTGATCGGTGTATCACCGGTATGCCAGCGGTTGCCTGGCTCGGCTTGTGCCGTAACCCGCGCCAGTGCACACGCAGTACCTCGAGCGGTTTCCCGGTCTTTGCGTCCTTTGCCGCCCTGGACGTGAATCACCATGCGTTTGCTATCGATGTCGCTGACTTTCAGGTGTGTCAATTCAGCGCGTCGTACTCCGGTGGCGTAGAGGGTCATCAACAGAGTGCGATGAAAAGGAGTTAGAGCTGCGTTGATGAGTCGCGCGACTTCTTCCCGGCTGACGATCGAAGGAAGGTGAAATGCTTTTTTCGGGTAGGGTGTCTCCGCGATGCTCCAGGTTTTCTTGAGAGTCTTGATGTAGAAGAATCGCAGAGCTGCCAATCTTTGCGTAATCGTGCCCGGCGACAACTTGCGCTTCTTGAACAGCTCGGCCTGATATTCACGAATGTGTTCCGGACCCAGACCATCTGGAGAGCACTTGAATCGTCTTGAGAAATCTTCAACTGTGCGAATGTAACAGCGTGTGGTAGCCTCAGAATAATTACGACGCTCGAGTTCTTCGAGCATCATTTTGCGAAGTCGGGTCATGAGGACCTCCTTATGACCCGACAACTTACTTCAGCCGTTCGCCATAAACTGCTCCGTTCGCCTCAAGCGAAGCGTCCGCCCGCACGGGCGGCTTCGTTCAAGTCGGCAACCCTTACCCAATCTGGTTACTTCAGGGTTGCCCCTCATCCAGGAGGAAGTGCGACGAGGGACGCTATCGCCGCATGATGTTGGGATTTGGATTGGGCCAAGCTGAAATGTTTATTGCGTCTATACCCGATCGCCCCCGCCAGTCTGACTGGAACGGTTTGGAATAAGAAAATAGCGGAGCTTGAAGTTGCTACTCAGGAGCCACTCGCAGCGCGGGCTGCCTGTTGGCTGGCCATTTGTTCCTTCATCTTCTGTTGCATTTCCTTAGGTGTGGGTTGTGCAATATGGGTGGCGACCATCCAAGTGTAACCCTCGGGATCGACAACGGCTCCACAGCGGTCGCCCCAAAACATGTCCATCACGGGTCCCTTGGGGGCCGCCCCGAGCTTTACAGCCCTGGCA
>Ga0306920_100005775_pt1 | contig 16041 bp, 14 predicted proteins | sample flu12Cox44000170_FD_204666 | JGI IMG/M metagenome (GOLD analysis project Ga0306920, IMG submission 204666) | Lab enrichment of tropical soil microbial communities from Luquillo Experimental Forest, Puerto Rico - flux4day.12C.oxic.44.000.170 (v2)... | ecosystem: Environmental > Terrestrial >... | reverse complement strand
CGCATGCCAGTCGCATCGCCGCAAAGTCTACCAGTCTTTCGGGACTTTCTACTTCTTCGGGTAAACTTGAGAAACTACCGTTCGCGCCTCGGGATGCCTCGGCGACCAGTCCTCCGGAGGAAAGGTCACGCGCCAGAATGTCGGCCGAGGGTGCGAAAATTCCAGCCCGATCTCCCCTTGTCCCCCTCTCACCGGACCAAGAAACGCCACGCGGCATTCCTGCTCTTCCTGCGTCTGTTTGTGCAGCATCAGCACCCTGCTGCCGCTCTTCAGTCGCGTCTCGAGCAGCACCAGCGCTCCGTGCGCATTGATCGCTAGTGTCGATGCCTCTTCTTCAAATGCTCTTCCCTGCGCGTCCGTGCCGCGTAGTCGCACTCGTACCTGCATTAATACTCGCTGGCTCCGCCGGCGGGTACTTGGCTGAATGGAATTCGGCGTTGTGCCCATGGGACCTCGTTCTCTTCCAATATACCGCTCAGCAAATCAAAGTCGAGCGCCTGCGAGCTCCGCCGTATGCAAAGAGCACACGCTCACTCCCCCGAGCTCGTACATACCGCTGTATGTCTTCCGGCCATTTTAGGCTCAGGTTCCCGTAAGCCTCGGTTACCCACCTCCACTTCGTAGGGGCGCACCGCTGCGCCGGATGCCCGCACGCGCAACGCGCCTTGCACACTGACTGCCGCAGGCCGGCGCCGGCAGGCGGAGCGAGGAACCGCTGCCCCAGCGCGTGCCGTTTTGTGCGATGAATCCCTCTTCGCCTCTGTACGGCGTCTACCCTGCGCATTTTCTCTGTAGATGCCGGGCTTCAACCCGGCCCTTGAATTGCCTTACGGCTTCGGCTTGCTGTGTGCCGGGCGGTTCGCCATTCGCTCCGCCGCTCTGTCCGCCAGTTGCCGCTCTGCAATCGCCTCGTAGGAACGCGTGCCGTGCCCCAGGTAAATCTGCCTGGGCCGCGCAATCTTCTGCTCCGGATCCAGCAGCATCTCTTCCCACTGCGCCAGCCAGCCCGACATGCGCGGAATCGCAAACAGCACCGGGAACATCGTCATCGGGAATCCCATCGATTGGTAAATCAGGCCCGTGTAGAAGTCCACGTTCGGGTACAGCTTCCGCTTGATGAAGTATTCGTCCTCCAGCGCGATCCGCTCGCATTCCAGCGCGATCTCGAGCAGCGGATTCTTCCCCATCAGGTCGAATACTTCGTACGCGATCTTCTTGATAATCCGCGCGCGCGGGTCGTAATTCTTGTAGATGCGGTGCCCAAACCCCATCAGCCGCGTTTCGCCCGACTTCACCTTCTTGATGTACTCCGGCACTCTCGCTACCGAACCGATTTCCATCAGCATCCGCAGCGCTTCTTCGTTCGCCCCGCCATGCAGCGGCCCGTACAGCGCCGCCGTCGCCGCCGCCGATGCCGAGAAGGGATCGACATGCGAACTGCCCACACCCCGGATCGTATTCGCCGAGCAGTTTTGTTCGTGGTCCGCATGCAGAATGAACAGAACATCCAGCGCCCGCTCGAGCGTCGGGTTCGGCTTGTACCGCGTCTCGCTCGTCCGGAACAGCATGTTCAGGAAATTCCCGGTATAGCTCAGGTCATTGTCCGGGTACACGTACGGCATCCCGAGTGTGTGCCGGTACGAGAACGCCGCAATCGTCGGCATCTTGCCGATCAGCCGGTAAATCTGTTTCTCCCGCGATTCCGGATTGAATATGTCCTTCGCGTCCGGATAAAACGTCGAAAGCCCCGCTATCGTCGAAATCAGCATCCCCATCGGGTGCGCGTCGTAGTGAAACCCGTCCAGGAACTTCTTGATGCTTTCGTGAATGAACGTGTGGTGCAGGACGTGGTGCTGCCACTCCTTCAGCTGGTTCGTCGTCGGCAGTTCCCCGTGCAGCAGCAGGTACGCTGTCTCGATGTAGTTCGACTTCTCCGCGAGTTCTTCAATCGGGTAGCCGCGGTACCGCAATATTCCCGCGTCCCCGTCGATGTACGTGATCCGGCTGATGCACGCCGCGGTGTTGTTGAACGCCGGGTCATAGCTCATCATTCCGAACTCGGTCGGATTCACCTTGATTTGCCGAAAATCACTCGCGCGAATCGTTTCGTGGGTGATGGGAATTTCGTACGACTTTCCGGTGCGGTTGTCCGTGATCGTGAGCGTATCGCGCCTTGTGGCTTCGGCGTCGCTCGATTTCAATTGCGTTGCTGGGAGTGCGGAGTCCATGCAAACACCTCAAAAATGCAAAAGGCCGATCGGCCGGGCAGAGTTACCACTCTACACCAAAGAAACGCAGGGGGGAATCGGGCTCTCCGGCCTCCGCACGCCCTCCGCCGCTGAACCTGTTGAAGTGCAAGGAGATAACACGCCGCCTCCAACTTTTCGAATATGCCTCTTGACAATTGTCGTGCTAACGACTATTATTCTCCCTGCCTGGGATCTAACCCCATCCGTCATTCCCGACGGAGTTTGCGGAGTGAGGAACTATCCTCCTCGTTTTACCAACAAGATGCATTCCTCGCAGACGGCCTCAGGAGGCGCGATGATTACCGTTCGCAAAAGCCATGACCGCGGCCACGCCGATCACGGCTGGCTCAACACCCGCTTCACCTTCTCTTTCGCCGATTACTTTGACCCGGAACACGTACAGTTCCGGACCCTGCGCGTCATGAACGACGACCGCATCGCCGGCGGTGGCGGCTTCCCGACTCATCCGCACAAGGATATGGAAATCGTCACCTACGTTCTCGAAGGCGCCCTCGCCCACAAGGACAGCCTGGGCAACGGCTCCGTCATCCGCGCGGGAGATGTGCAGTACATGAGCGCGGGCACCGGCGTCGCGCACAGCGAGTTCAACGCCTCCGACAAGGAAACGGTGCACATGTACCAGATCTGGATGTTCCCCGACAAAAAGGGCTACAAGCCGGTCTACGATCAGAAGCACTTCGACGAAGGGGAGAAGAGCGGCAAGCTGCGCCTGGTTGTTTCTCCCGACGGTCGCGACGGCTCCGTGAAAATCCGCCAGGATAACGAACTCTACGCCACCGTCCTCGCTCCCGGCGAAGTCGTGAAGCACGAACTCGAGCCCGGCCGCCACGCCTACGTTCAGGTAGCGCGTGGTTCGCTCGCGCTCAACGGCAAGAGGCTCGAAACCGGCGACGGCGCCGCGATCTCCGCCGAGCAGTCTCTCGAACTCCGCGGAGTCGACAAGGCCGAAGTCCTTCTCTTCGACCTCGCCTGACTTACTTCTTCAAGCTGATTTGATCCCTCTTGCCTTGCAGGGCCCGCCTTCTTAGGCGGGCCGCTCCACTTTGGTGTGTGGTAGCCCTGCCGCCGCTTCGCACCCCTTGCGCCGGCTTTCGCTCGTCCAGGCAACGCCGGGTGCCCGCATTTCGATTGATCCTAAACCTTCGATCCACCCGGCCGCGACGCCCACGACCCCACGGCGCACAGCAACCCAATCACAATCGCGCCCAGCAGGATAAACAGCGCCGTCGCTAGCGATCCCGGTTTCCCCGTCATCAAGTAAACGATCCCCAGCGCGAGCACGAACCGCACGCGAATCAGAGTCGCCACCAGCGGGTCCTTGACCCGCGCCAGCGCCGTTTCCGGCAACGCCATGTTCCCCTCGGGCAGCGCCGCGCGAATCGTCCGCACACGCGGCAGAATCAACACGAACCCGATTCCCAGCGCAACCACAATCGCCAGTAGCGACGCCGAAATCCACGCCTGCCTCATGCCTCCCGTGATCGACGCAAGGTACCCGCCGCTCAGAATCAGCAGCAGCAAACCCGGTCCCGAAATCGGCATCGACAGCCGGTAGAGTCCCAGTGCCGCCCGCGCCTGCTCCGTCGAAGCCGCCCGCCGCAGCAGCGACGACCCGGTCCATTCGAGACCGTAGCCGACGAACAGCCCAACCAATCCCAGAAAATGGCAGTACAGTCCGATCGTGTAGGTTGTCATAGCGCAGCTAGTTTACCGGAGTCGCCCCGCCCTCGCGCCTGCGTTTTGTTGACCTGGGAGTTTACAGCCAGCCTATCTGCGGCTGCCTTCCGTTTGCCCCGCGCGAGCGATCGATTTGTCCCTGAGCCTGCGCCCTTTTTGCGGGCGAAGGACCTCAACGCAAAATCGAACACCTCCGCAAACGATACTTCCAGTCGCTGTTGGCTCTGTGCCGCCTTGGCAAATCCGTCCCTTACCCGCGCGTGCGCTGAAACTCCCGCATGAATGCAACCAGCGCCTCCACCGCGTCCAGCCCCACGGCGTTATACAGCGAAATGCGCATCCCACCCACCGAACGGTGCCCCGGCGTGCCCACCAGACTCGCGGCCGCCGCGCCCTTCGCGAACTCCTTCTCCACCGCCTCATCTCCGCCGGCCACGCGAAACACCACGTTCATCAGCGAACGCGACGCCTTCTCCACCGGGCACCGGTAATATCCGCCGCTGCCGTCAATCGTTTCGTAAAGCAGCCGCGCTTTCGTTTCATTCCTCTTCCGTATCCCGCCGAGCCCGCCTTCCGCCGCGATCCATTCCGTCACCAGTCCCAGCACGTACACCGCGAACGTCGGCGGCGTGTGGTACAGCGACTTCTCCTTTATATGCGTGCGGTACTGCAGCACCGTCGGCAAATTCTTGTCCGCGCGCTCGGCCAGGTCTTTCCTCACGATCACCACGGTCACCCCGCTCGGCCCCAGATTTTTCTGTGCTCCCGCGAAGATCAGCCCGAACCTCCCCACGTCCACCGGCCGCGACGCAATGTCCGACGACATATCCGCCACCAGCGGTGCCTTCGATTCCGGCAGCGCCTGGAACTGCGTCCCTTCGATCGTGTTGTTCGTGCAGAGGTAAAGGTACGAAGCCTCCGCCGAAAATTTCAGCTCCTCTTGCCGTGGCACGCGCACGAATTTCTCCGCTTCCGTCGATCCCGCGATGTTGTGCGGGGTTCCTTTCTTCAGTTCGCCGATCGCTTTTGCCGTCCACGCCCCCGTGTGGATCACGTCTACCGGTTTCCCCGCGAGTGCCAGGTTCATCGGCACCATCGAAAACTGCAGGCTGCCCCCTCCCTGCAGGAAAATCACGGCATACTCCTCCGGAATCGCGAGCAGCTTGCGCAAATTCTGCTCCGCCGCGTTGTTGATCGCCTCGAATTCCGGCGAACGGTGCGACATCTCCGTCACCGACATGCCCGTGCCGCGATAATCGAGCAGTTCTTCACGGATGCGTTCCAGCACCGCCAGCGGCAGCGCCGCCGGCCCGGCATTGAAGTTAAAAGCGCGCTTCGTGCGCGTAACTGCAGTCGTCGTGCTCACGTTGGTTATCGAAACCTTTCGGCGAAATTTGCGGCACTTCCCGCGAGATGAAAAATTGTGGAGGGACCGCTCTCCAGAATAGCAGAAGCGCCCGCTGCCGAGCGACCGCCATCCCGTTAACGGAGCCGGGAGCCTAGGCTATCCCTCGCCTCGAGGCTCGTTGTAGGATGCGCTGATCCCGGGGCGGTCAACCTGAACAAGGAGAGGTGCGAGAATGTCTACCGGAGCTCAGGTCCTCAAGTTCGTGTTGGCGGATTTTGACACACACTGGAGCAGGTCGGTCGCGGCCGAGGGTTTCATCATCTATACGGCTACGGCCAGGGCCCAACTCGCCGTCGTGCGTGAAAGCCGCACTGGCGCCCTCACCACGTATCACTACATCGTCGCGTCAGGCGAAGCTGTTTGGATTGTTGACGACGTGATCCACACGCCCGAGCGCTGCCTCCGGCAGGACCGCGGCAACACCGTAAAGTGCGGCGGCAAACAGCCGCGCGAGTGAACCTTCGCAATAACTAAAATCTGCGTCCGGTATTCAGGTAGCTTCCAGAGGATCGCCTCGCGCGCTTACGGCAGCGAAAGGGTGGAGCCTTCGCCGGCGGCCACCGCTTGCTCCCTGCTTTCGAAGCGATAAACCACGATCAGCACTTTGTCGGCGCCGACGGCGGGATCGAGGCCCATCGTATTGTTGTCCACATGCAGAAACAGCGACCCTCCTCGCACGCGGGAGCGCAACAGGTCCGTCACGTTCACCGTCCGGCGCTGGACACCGTAGAACGCGTAGAGAATCTCGAGAGACTCCCGTTCCCGGTCATGGTCGGCGCCGCGAACGCGATCGTCACGGTCGCGACCGCGGTCGCTGTCGCGCGGGCGATCGTCCCAATCTCGCGCAGGCGGGTTTTGGAACATCGCGGCGTCAAGCAAACCGCCTTCATAGAAATCAAACTGGCGCTCTTCTCCGCGATAATTGCGTGCGAATACCCGCAGTATCTTGTCTTTTCCGACCGCCGGGTCGCCGCCCATGGTCTGGTTGTTTACCGCTACGCGCCCATTGACACCGCCGCGCGCAAGCAGATCGCGGAGGACATCGGTTACATCGCTGCGTTGCTGCCCCCAGCCATAGTCCGCGCGGACTACTTGCCAGGACTCTTGTTGCGCCGAAGCGCGCAACGCAAGAATCGCGACCACGCAGGCCGCGACCATCAGAACGGCGAGAGCTCGAACACCAAAATTCTTTTGATTCATGGAATCCGTAAACCTCCGGCTGTGCGGCGCAGCTCTCAGACAGTCACCGCTTTCCTCAACCTTACCTGTTCGCGCCGAACGTCACAGGTTGGGGCTCGGACAACGGTGCCTAAAGCGCATTACCTGCATAGTTCCTGAACCAAAGGTCAGGATGCACTTGCAGTACCGTCCTTAGCGCCAGAAGGTCTTTTCGTGGGGGTCCATCCTTCGTGACTAGCGACCCTGAGCGTCGCGTTGCACAGCATAGACAAGAGCTTCTCGAGGGTTTGCCAGGAAATACAAGCTCACTCGGCTGGTGTACGACAGAACCTTTCAACGAAATCCGAAGCGTCATCAGCCGTGAGAAACGGCTCAAAAATCAAAGCATGGTGCCGCGGAAACTCGCGCTTAGCCGCACAATGAATCCCAAACTCCGCGATCTTGGCACCAATTTTCACTGCTAGGCCCCGTCCGAGAGCTTGTCCTCCCGACCGCAGTGGTCGATTTTCTGCTTCGTTCGCGCTGCGCGAACGTGGACACGGAGCCGAGGGACCGTGGCAAGTTTTATCCGATTCATCACAAGTTTGGATCGCTCTTGCCCTCGATCGGCCAGCGCTTGAATGCAAAAAACCACCAGCCCAGCAGGTTCATTCCCGGAACAAGAATGAGCAGGCTCCAAGCGGGATGATGCCCCGTCCGGCGGAGCACTTGAATCACTGGAACAAGCACAATGAAGAGCAGCACCAGCGTAAAAAGCGGCCCGTAAGGAAACAGTGAACGCAAGTCCCACCCAGTCGATGCTTCTTGCATGGCTACCCCCCCTTCTCGACTTCCTCCTTGTAGCCTTGCACCCTCAGCTCGGAATTATCGTAGTTGGTCTATGGCAAGACATCAAGACTTTGCCACCGTACACTTGGTCTTCATCACAAAGTGTTGGCATCGAGTATTCGATGGAGATGCTATCAAGAGACTTCGGGGGCTGTTCTCCGAACTCGCTCAAAGGCGTATCGAGCCGAATGCTCCGACAGAAGAGACCTGTGAGTGGGACGCCGAGACGCTCGTCGAACAGGCTTTCTGCGCCGGTTTGAAGAAGCGAATGCGCGCCTGAAGAAGGTTTAGATGGAGAGCGCCCCGGGAAAGGGGGATGCCTTCCAGCAGCCCTACGACGGAGAGGCGAGGGCGAATTCGACGCGGCGGCGGATGGGGTCAATGCGTTCGGCTCGGACGCGGACGCGATCGCCTAGCTTCCAGGACAACGTGACGGGTGGCTTGCTTCGGGCAGGTCCCGAACCGTCGGAGCCTCGGCTGCGGCCGCGCGTTCCGCCAAACACGGCGACGACGGCGTGGTCGTTCTCGCGATAAACGCAGTGGGCCTGGGCGGCTTGTTCGAGGGCGTTGATGGGGAGCAATCCCTCGACAAAGACGTCGACGAGTTCGACGTAGCAGCCGTACTTCTGCACCGAAGTGATCAGGCCGTCGTACTCGTCGCCAAGATGCTGCTCCATGAACTGCGCGGTCTTCCAGCTGATGAGCTCTCGTTCGGCGTTGGCGGCGCGTCGTTCGGTTTCCGAAGTTTCCGCGGCAATTTCTTCAAGATGCTTCTGCGAGTACAGCGAGGCTTCGGCGCCAACCGCGGGCTTGATGTGGGCGGGAGGCTTGTCGTCGGGATGCGCAATGGCCCACTTGAGGATGCGATGAACGATAAGGTCGGGATAGCGGCGAATGGGCGAAGTGAAGTGCGTGTACTCGTCGAAGCCGAGAGCGAAGTGGCCAAGCGGATCAGCGGCGTAGCGAGCCTGCTTGAGCGAGCGAAGCATGAGGTAAGAGACGATGCGTTCTTCGGGCTTCGCGGCCAGTTTTTGCACGAGGCGCTGGTAGTGTTTCGGCGTGATGTTGATATCGGAGCCGGGAAGAACGGCGCGCTGCTGGCGCTCGCGGCCATGACCACGGGTTTCGGGACGCCCGGCTTTCGCGGGTGAAGGAACCTTGCCGTGACGCACTGCGATTTCGCGCTGGTAAAGATCTTCGACGCCCAGGGAATAGCCGAAAGCGCGGGCGAGTTCCTCGAATTCGAGGACCTTGCGGACGTCGGGCTTTTCGTGGACGCGGTGAAGAGCCTTGATGCCGCGGCTGATCAGGTAATGAGCGACGGCGCGATTTGCCGCGAGCATGAACTCTTCAATGAGGCGGTGGGCGATGTTGCGTTCACTGCGGCCGATGTTGGTCATGCGCTGCTGTTCGTCGAATTCGATCACGGGTTCAGGGAGGTCGAAGTCGATGGAGCCGCTGTCTTCGCGGCGGGCGTTGAGGAGAAGCGCCAGGCCACGCATGGCGCGGAAGTGATGATGAAGATGGGCGTAGCGCTCGGACATTTCGGGATCGCCGGTAAGGACCTTGTTCACGTTGGCGTAGGTCATGCGCTCGGCGGAACGGATGACGCCGCGAGCCATGACGGCGGTGAGCATGTGTCCGGCGGCGTCGAAATTCATGATGGCGCTCATGACGAGGCGCTCCTCGCGGGGATTGAGGGAGCAGATGCCGTTCGAGAGAGACTCGGGCAGCATCGGAACAGCGCGGTCGATGAAATAGACGGAGTTGCCGCGGAGCCGGGCCTCGCGATCGAGGGGTGATTCGGGGCGGACGTAGTGGGCGACGTCGGCGATGTGCACCTGGAGGAGCCAGCCGCCGTCCTCGCGGCGCTCGACGTAAACGGCATCGTCGAAATCGCGGGCCGTTTCGCCGTCAATCGTGACGATGGGAAGCTCGCGAAAATCCTCGCGTCCGGCGCGGTCGGCATCGCTGACGGGGCGAGCAACCTGTTCGGAGTCGTAGATGACTTCGGGAGGAAAGGAGTGAGGCAAGTGGTGCTTGCGGATGATGATTTCGGTGTCGACGCCGAGATCGCCGGGACGGCCGAGGATTTCGGTGACGCGTCCGGTGGGGGCCATGCCCCCACGGCCATAGCGGGTAACTTCGGCATTGACGACGGCTCCATCGAGCTTGGCGATGTGGGGGAGGCGTTTGCCTCGAGTGGATTGCTCCTTCGCGGCGGGAAGGAGTTGTTCGCGGAGAGCGCGGGAAAGTTCGTCTCCGGCGGGGAGTTCGATTTCGTGCTGAACGCGCGGGTCGTATGGTGCTACAACGCAGCCGCGGGAAGAATAGCGGAAAAGACCCACGACGGAGGGATGCGCGCGGCCGATGATGCGGACGATGCGTCCTTCGGCGCGTCGCGCACCGGCAAGGCCGCTGAGGCGAGTGATCCTGGCAATCACGGTGTCTCCGTGCATGGCGTCTTCGACGTAATCGCGAGGAATGAAGAGATCGCCATCGACGTTCGGAAGGGCAACGTCAGGGACCACGAAGCCATAGCCGTCGTGATGCAGGACGAGGCGGCCGCGGATCTCGTCGCGAGAGGTCGCTTTGTGTTGAGGAATTTTTTCGGCTGCCTCGGCGGGGGCGGGACGTAGCTTCTCCGAAGGAGCCACTGGCTTCTGAGACTGGCGAAGAAGGAAGCGGCCGTGGGTAAGCTCTTCGACGAGGCCCCGTTTTTTGAGTTTTTCGAGCATCTGGAGGAGGGGCCGGCGGTGATTCTTCCGGAGGCGGAGGGAGTGGGAGAGGTCGTCGAGCGAGACGGGATCTCGTCTAAGTTGCATAAAACGCAGGATGTTATCTCGACTGAGGGGCGATTTGGGAGGCATGCAGAGGTCCCCTTCTGGGAGCGAGGAAGCGGCCAAAACTGATTTTAGTCATTTTTTTCAAAATCGCTGTAACTTTTTTCGGGTTTCCGGGGTTTCATACACAGGCCAACACACGACCGATTAGCCGCCCTCCGTCAGGCTAATCGGAGTTCCCCGAAAGGGGAATAACAGGGAGGCGGGAAGACCTGGCCTGCCTCCCTCTCTTTTTTGTCTGCAGGCATTCCCTACGCACCATTTCCATACAGATTGATTTTGCGTGAACGAAACTCTCGAAGCAGAGTTTGTGCTGGTAGACGCTGATTGCCGATGCAGATCGCACAGTCGTAACCCTTCCGTTGGCGGGACGGGTGAAAGCCTTCGCCAAAAAACAACGGGAACCCATCAAGGCCCAGCTCTGAGCTGCAGCGTAGACGATTTTGTTGGATTGTGCGGGCGCGGGCATTCGGCTATTGTGCTGGCTTCCGGAGCGGAGGCTGGGAGTGAGGAAAACATGGAGCGCAGGAGTTTTGTGGGCAGTGATCGGGCTCGTGGGCGCGACGCGAGTTGTAGCACAGGCGGGACCGGAAGGAGCGGCGCGGGAATGGCAGGTATGGACCGGGGGTGGACACGGAATTAATGGGAGCCAGTCAGGGACTGGTGTGTGGAACCTCGGTGGGCGTTACGGTTTGCTCTTGACTTCGCCTCATGGACCGGGATTTTTGCGGGGGCAACTGGAGTATGCCTTCGACCTGGTGCCGGTGTGGGTGATTTGGCAGAAGACCAACACGGCTTATGGAGGGAGCGTGAATCCGTTTGCGTTCAAATGGATTCTGGATTCGCCCAAGAAAGTGAAGCCGTTTTTCCAGATTGAGGGCGGTACGCTGTTTACGAATACCAAGGTGCCGGAGGGAACGTCGCAGATTAATTTCACGACGAGTGGGGGATTCGGGGCGCATTTTTTGGGAAAGAAGTACAACCTCAGCGCGGAGGTAAGGTTCCTGCATATTTCGAATGCCGGGATGACGAATCTGAATCCGGGGATCAATACGATTCAGGTGCGCGTGGGATTTGGGCAGTTTTTCAAGAGGGAGTAAGGGGAGACGCGCGTGAATTTCACGTTGTGCCGCGAACCCTCCGCTCCACGACCCGGCGGGTCGCTCCGCCTGCCGGCGGCAGGCAGGGTCGCGATGACAAAGAAGCGTTGATGAGGTGCCGTGACGAGAACGCAGCGAAGAGACGAAGGGGAAAGCGTGCTCAGTCGGCGGGATTGACGAATTTGAACACCAGGGCCGCGACGGCGCCGCCAAGGAAGTCGGCGACGAGGAAGATCCAGATGCTGGACCAGGCGGAGAGGCCCATGATGGTGATGCCGAGCGCGACGCCGGGGTTGAAAGCGCCTCCGGAAATGTTGCCGACCGCGAAAGCGCCGGTCATGACGGTCATGCCGATAGCGAGACCGTAAAAGGAATTGCCTGCGGTGCCTTTGGCGGTGGCGGTGTTGAGGACAACGTAGACGAGAGCAAAAGTGAAGAGAAATTCGGCGAGCGAGGCGGGGACGGTCTGAAGGCTGCCGGGAGTGATGACGACACCGGCTTTGAAGAACTTCACGATAGCCGCGGCGAGAGCGGCGCCAATGAATTGAAAAGCCCAATAGGGAACGACGTCCTTGGTGTCGCACTTGCCGCGCATCCAGACTCCGAGCGTGACAGCGGGATTGTAATGACCGCCAGAGATGTGGCCGCCGGCGAAAATCATGACCATCAGAGAGGCACCGATGGCAAGGGGAGCGAGTGGTCCGGCGCCCTTGTCGATGACGGTGCAGCCAACGGTGAGGACGAGGAAGAAGGTGCCAATCAGCTCCACAACATACTTGTTCATTTTTGTCTCCCAAGGAGTGAATGAAGACACGAACCAAGGAGCGTCCGTGCGGCGAGCACGCGGGGCGGAAATTCAAAGGAACAGGGCACGGAGAGAGCGATCTCCGCTCGTGAATCCGGGCCTTACTCTATGCGAAGCATGACGTGCGAGGCTAGTGCTTTTTGCGGACAGAAACGGGCGAGGGGAGAGGCGCGGGGCTGAAGGGCCACGAAGGGCCGGTGCGACCTTCCTGGCGAGAGCGCCAAGCGGCGGCGACCAGATACCAGGCCGGCAAAGCGAGCACCCAGTTGAGGACCCACAGGGCCTGGTGGGCCCAGGCGAAAATCATCAGCAGCGTGACGGTCACGGCCAGAAGGGACGCGCACGCGAACGAGAAGCGCGCTTGGCGAACTCCGTGGCGAACTCCGAGGATTGCCGGCAGAAGGAAGAGAAAGGAACAAAACCGCGAGAGCGGCTCAAAGCGGAACGTAACCAAACAAAAAGCGCAGGCCAGCGAACTGAGCGCGATGCTTACCCAGAGAGTGCGGCGCGAGGCCGAGCCGACGACATAACCGCCTGCCCAAGACCAGGCCATGAGCAGGAAGAAGTGGCAGAACAGCAGCACAAAGCCTTCCTGGCCGGTGGGCCAGCGCGTCGAGACCCGGTGGTGGAAGAGCCGTTCATAGGTCGCGGTAACGGAGACGGAAACGTGCATAAGCAAGTAGGTGCAGGGAAGCGCCACGCTGAATCCCGCAAACCATGGTTGAGGGCTCTTCCAAAGAAAAGCCTGGCGACGGAGGACCAAGCCGAAAATATCGAGCAACGCTTGCCAGGCGGTTTCCTCGGCTTCGAGCAGATCGCCGAGCACGGCCTCGCGTTCGTCGGGCTCGAGGAGCCTCGAAGCAAGTTCCACGAGTGGCCAGGCGACTGCGGTCATGACGAACTTCCCGTTTGATTTTCCGCCCACGAGACGCCACGGCTGACGCGCATGACGGCGTCGTAGAACTCTTTCGCGGCGTGAACGCCTTTGGAAGTCACGCGAACCATGCGCTTGGCGCGGCCACCGCGTTGGGGAGTGGAGTCGCCCATCCAAGTCTTGAGGAGGCCCTTGGTTTCGAGACGATCGATGGTGGTGTAGAGCGCGCCCATCGAGCAGCGGCGGCGGGTTGTGGCTTCAATTTCTTCGCGAATGGCGGCGCCGTAGGCGTTGTCGCCCAGGGCAGCAGCAGCGGTAATGAGGACGTATTCGAATTCACCGAGCATAATTAGGAATACATTGTAGTAGTAATGGAAGGGTGTGTCAAGAAACTTCGAGGGCGGGGCATCAAAAGCTTTGTCGCGCAGGAGCTATTCGCCGATCAACTGCGTTTGATCGCCGGGGATCACGTCAACGAGGCTGATGGAATCGAAGGTGTGCTTCCAGTGAACGATCAAGAAAGCGGCGGATTGTTCGTTCAGGTAAAGATCCTGACGCAACAGACACCAGAGAGTGAGTGGCCTGGCTCCCGGCGCGGCTTGCCGGGGATCGTCCCGATCATAGCCAAAGGCCTGGATGTCGCTGACGACGTTTCGTTCGGCGGCGAGAGTGCGTTCGAAGGGGGGCCGAGGAGCGAGGCGGCTATCGTAATCGATCGTACGCACGCGCTCACGCAGATTGACGGGCGTTTGCGAGTGCGGGCGCGGACGAAAATCGTAGCGCGCGATCGCCATGGAGCCCGAGAAGCGTTCGAGACACGAGCGATCTTCCTCTCCGCTAGCAGAAAGGCAAAAGGCGCGGTTCGAGAGGAGGTCGCGGAAACGGAGGCTTTTAGCGGAGGAGTTCGCGAAGTATTCAACGCTCATCCGAACCTCGCATTCGGGCGTCAAAAAGCGGTAAACGGTCTCGGATTGCTTTTCGGATTTGCGGGCCTTGGTGGCGAGGCCAAAACTCAGGAAGGACCAGAGGAAGGAGCGCCTGGCGGGGTTCCGCAAAGAAGGTTTCGTGTTTGGGAGTGCTGCCATCACTATCGCCAAACGACGAATGGCGCCGAGGGACGGTGGAAATCGGGCCATTACAACTACATTGTAGTAGTAATCAGCGGTGTTGTCAAGAAGCTTGTTGGCTCGTCCCCCAGTCCTCAGAGAGGGGAACGGGCAATCAGGAGTTGACACCGCGAAGGCACGGGCGTAGCGTCAACGCTGTTGCGGATTCGTCCCGTCCTATCCTTGGCCGCCTGTAAGAGTCTTTGAGATGGGTGACATGTACACCAGGTCAGTCCCGCCGGTACTCCATCTCCTGATCTACATTCAAGGATAGCCAGCTCGCGCAGATGCCTTTGGCGAAAAGCCTCCGGGACTGCGCGAGGGGGATTGAAGTCGAAAGGCGTCAGGGCGCGTGCTATGGAAATCACCAAACTCAGATCGCAGCTTTCCCTGGTGTTGGAACAGATGGCGGTACGTGTTCAAAGAGCGTGGAATGCGCTCGCGAGGCTGGGGAGGGGCGCCGCCGACAAACTAGAAGAAGCGCGTCTCGCAAGTGAGAATGATTTGCGCAAGTTACAGGCGAGTTTTCAGGACGCAGTGGATGCCATTAATAGAAAAAACGCGGAGTTGCGGCCGCATCTTGCGCTTGCTTTGGAGCAAGTGGCGGCACTCTGCGCGAGACTGGGGAGGGGCGCCGCCGACAAACTAGAAGAAGCGCGTCTCGCAAGCGAGAATGATTTGCGCAAGTTACAGGCGAGTTTTCAGGACGCAGTGGATGCCATTAATAGAAAAAACGCGGAGTTGCGGCCGCATCTTGCGCTTGCTTTGGAGCAAGTGGCGGCACTCTGCGCGAGGCTGGGAAGGGGTGCCGCCGACGGACTACAGCGGACGCGTCGAGCAAGCGAGAATGACTTGCGCAAACTACAAGCGAATTTTCACGATGCAGCCGGTGTCATTAAGAGAAAAAACGCGGAGTTCCGGTCGCAACTCGCGCTCGCGTTGGAACAGGTGGCCGTCCATTTTCGAGGAGCGTGGGATGCGATTGCGAGACGGGGAAGGGGCGCCGCCGACAAACTAGAAAGAGCGCGTTGCGCAGGCGAGAGTGGCTTGCACCGGGTAGGGGCGAGTATTCTCGAAGCAATCGCTGTTACCAAGGCAAAAATCACCAAATTCTGCTCGCAGCTCTTTCTCGTGTTGAGAAAAGTGGCCGGCCGCATTCTAAGAGTCGTGAGCGCACCCGTGAGATTGGGAAGGAGAATCGTCGACAAACCTCGAAGACTGCGGGAGGCGCGTCTCGCCAGGGAGAATGATTTGCAGACGCTACTCGCAAGCTCTCTCGATGGAATCGTCGTGACGGACGGTGACCACCGCCTGGTGGCTGCGAATTCGCGAGGCCTAGAATTATTCGGGGTCTCAGAATTGAACATGAGGCAGTTCACCATTGGCACGTTTCTTTCGCATGGCCAAATTCTAGACTTCGACCGAAATCGTTCACCGTTGACAAGAAGAGAAGAGAGGCACGGCAAGTGCAAGATCAGGCGACTTGACGGAACATCGCGGCACGCAGAATGCATTTTCGTCGCAAATGTTGTGCCTCGCCGGCATTTGTACAGATTCCTGAACGGCGCCCCGCAAGAGATCGCTCAATCGCTACAGTCAGGGCACTCGGAAACCATTCGACGTGCAGCCGCAGCGTCATGAAGCAAGTTGACGTTGACCAGACCGAGGAGATGGTAAGGGATAATCGCCGCTGGCCGTACTAGCCTTCGGAGCGCTTCGGTTTCGAGGTCGAGGGCGAATGGAGAACGATAGCCCAGAAGTATCCTCGCCCATCACGCGCCGTAGCTCCCGACAAAAAGGGGAATGAAAGTGCAGATGATCACGGCCGTGCGACTCAGAAGGTCGTCGAGAATCTCATGAAAGGCTCCGGCGGCGTCTTTCCCATGTTCAAGTGCTTGACCATCTCCTCAAGAAAGTGGAATCCGAAGACCATCCACCCAAACACAAACGC
>Ga0306920_100005773_pt1 | contig 16044 bp, 19 predicted proteins | sample flu12Cox44000170_FD_204666 | JGI IMG/M metagenome (GOLD analysis project Ga0306920, IMG submission 204666) | Lab enrichment of tropical soil microbial communities from Luquillo Experimental Forest, Puerto Rico - flux4day.12C.oxic.44.000.170 (v2)... | ecosystem: Environmental > Terrestrial >... | reverse complement strand
CCCAGTCCGCGACGCAAGCGCCCCATCGATGAGGCCGCCGAGAGCGCGGTCGCCGCCACCGCCAGCGCGCTCGAGGATCTGCTGCGTCATGGCCGGCGCGAGTTCCGCCATGACGATGGCTCGCCGTCGATCTGGACCCCGCACCGGCCGCCGCGGCCGGAAAAATCCGAGGGTGGCGTTCGCTTCGAGATCAAGTCGGAGCTCGCCCCGAAGGGCGATCAGCCGGCCGCGATCCGCGAATTGGTGGAAGGCGTGCAGCGCCACGACCGCATGCAGGTGCTGCTCGGCGTCACCGGTTCGGGCAAGACTTTCACCATGGCCCAGGTGATCGAGGAGACGCAGCGGCCGGCGCTGATCCTCGCGCCGAACAAGACGTTGGCAGCGCAGCTCTACGGCGAGTTCAAATCATTCTTTCCCGACAACGCGGTCGAGTATTTCGTCTCCTACTACGATTACTACCAGCCCGAAGCTTACGTCCCGCGCACCGATACCTACATCGAGAAAGAAAGCTCGATCAACGAGCAGATCGATCGTATGCGCCACTCCGCGACGCGCGCGCTGCTCGAGCGCGACGACGTGATCATCGTTGCGTCGGTGTCGTGCATCTATGGTATCGGCTCGGTCGAGACCTACACGGCGATGACGTTCGTGCTCAAACGCGGCGAGCGCATCAATCAGCGTCAGTTGATCGCAGACCTGGTGGCGCTGCAATATAAGCGCACCGGCGGCGATTTCACGCGCGGCACCTTTCGGGTGCGCGGCGACACACTCGACATTTTCCCGGCGCACTATGAGGACCGCGCCTGGCGCGTGCGCCTGTTCGGTGACGAGATCGAGGGCATCGATGAGTTTGATCCGCTCACCGGGCAGAAGACCGATGAGCTCGCTTTCGTGAAGGTCTACGCCAATTCGCACTATGTGACGCCGCGGCCGACACTGCTGCAGGCGATCGCCGGCATCAAATCGGAGCTGCGCCAGCGATTGGCTGAGCTCAACCGCGCCGGCCGCTTGCTGGAGGCGCAGCGGCTCGAACAGCGCACAGTGTTTGATCTGGAAATGATGGAAGCGACCGGTAGCTGCGCCGGCATCGAGAACTATTCGCGTTATCTGACGGGCCGCAGGCCGGGCGAGCCGCCGCCGACATTGTTTGAATATGTACCCGACAACGCGCTCGTGTTTGTTGATGAAAGCCACGTCACCATCCCGCAGCTCGGCGGCATGTATCGCGGTGACTTTCGGCGCAAGGCGACGCTCGCCGAATATGGCTTCCGCCTGCCCTCCTGCATGGACAACCGCCCGCTGCGCTTCGAAGAATGGGACATGATGCGGCCGCAGTCGGTGGCGGTGTCGGCAACACCGGCCGGATGGGAGCTTGATCAATCCGGCGGCGTGTTCGTCGAGCAGGTCATCCGCCCGACCGGTTTGATCGACCCGCCGGTGGAGGTACGGCCGGCGCGGACGCAAGTTGATGATCTGGTCGGCGAAGTACGGCAGGTGGCCGCCGCCGGTTATCGGGCGCTAGTCACCGTGCTGACCAAGCGCATGGCCGAGGATCTGACCGAGTATCTGCATGAGCAGGGCTTGCGCGTGCGCTACATGCACTCGGATATCGACACGCTCGAGCGCATCGAAATCATCCGCGACCTGCGGCTCGGCGCCTTTGACGTGCTGGTCGGCATCAACCTGCTGCGCGAGGGGCTCGACATTCCGGAATGCGCGCTCGTCGCAATTCTTGATGCCGACAAGGAAGGGTTCCTGCGCAGCGAGACAAGCCTGATCCAGACCATCGGCCGCGCCGCACGCAACGTCGATGGCAAGGTGATCCTCTATGCCGACGCGGTCACCGGCTCGATGGAACGCGCCATGGCGGAGACCAACCGCCGGCGCGAGAAGCAGCAGGAGTACAACACCCTCAACGGCATCACGCCCGAGAGCGTGCGCCGGAGCATCGGTGACATCCTCGATAGCGTCTACGAGCGCGACCACGTGCTGGTGGCGACCGGTGATGGCAGCGGCGGCGAATACGAGGACGCGGCGACCATCGGCCACAACTTCGAGGCCGTGATCGGCGACATGGAGACGCGCATGCGCGAGGCCGCCGCCGACCTGAACTTCGAGGAAGCCGCCCGCCTGCGCGATGAGATCAAGCGCCTGCGGGCGACGGAAATGGCCGTGGTGGATGATCCGACCGCGCGCGTGCCCGCCCCCGCCGGGGCGCGTGGTGGGAAAGCGCGCAAACCTACACTCGACGAAATGGGTCCGGGGCGGGAGGCGGTGCCGTATCGCGGTCCGCGCTCGACCCTGGGCCGCCCCGGCATGCGGGGAGGCTTCAAGCGCAAAGGGCGATAGCGGCAGGTGTCAGGATGCAGGTGCCATTTTTCCGGATGCCTGCTATATCGTGGCTGCCGAATCCGGGTGTGAATATCGTTAGCCGCCCGTAAACCGGCCTGACCGGCGCCACAATCGCGCATCAATTCAAGGGCATAATGGCAACCATGAACATCGTGCCCAGGTTCTCGGTCGCCCTTTGTCGGGCGCTGCTCGTGGTCGCCAGCGCCGGCATGCTGGCGGGCTGCTTCGAGACGACCGGAGCTTCGTTCCCGAATCCGTTCGCGACTCCAACCCTTGACCCACAGGCGCCGCATGTTGCCGCTCAGGCTGGCCGTGGCGCTCGCGGGCCGGACTCGCCATCCACGGCGGACTACATGACACCGGATAAGGCCAAGTCCGCATGTTGGATGCAGGCCGAGACCGACAAGAAGGCTCCCAAGGATCTTGAGAAACGCGGCAAGTGGGTGGAGAAATGTGCCGCCGCCAAGCTGCGTGACCAAGCAACTCAATGGGCAAGCTCGAACTCGCAGCCAGCCCCTGCGCCCCCTCCGGCCGCTGCGCCATTCTCGTTCCCCGGGAACCTGTTCGGCACCACGAGCGCTCCGGCGGAGCCGCGGTCGAACCCGTCCGGATCGGACGTTCAGCAAAAAGGGATGTGACGTGGCCCGAGTGCCCAGTGCCGGCGCGAGCCAGCGCCGCAGCAGCGCGCGCGTGATTGCCGCGACCGCACCACGTTGCGCGGTGGCGGCGCTGATTGCACTGGGATTCGCCGGCTGCTTCGAAGCGAACAGCAACGGCGCGGCACCAGCCGCCGGAGTGAGCGGAGCGGGCGGCGCCAACGCAGCGACGATTGCGGCGCCGGTTCCCTCCGCTGTAAGCCCCGCGGCGCCGGTGACGGTGCAGAAGGCGCGCGCGGACTGCTGGATGGATCTCGAGAACAACAAGAAAGCGCCGCAGGATCTTGAGCAGCGCAACAAGGTCGTCGAGCAGTGCGTCACAGCCAAGATGAATGGTCAGGCGGCGCGCTAGACCTTTCGATGACGAACCCAACGCACACCTGCCCGATTCATATGCCTGATCGGCGGCGCATTCTCGTCGGCGTGGCCGGACTGACCGTCAGCTTTGCGAGCGCGCCTCTGCGTCTTGCCACGGCAGCACCGGCGTCGGCGGACGACGAGCGCTTCATGCGCATGGCGATCGACGAAGCGCGCCAGGCAGATTATCCCTTCGGCGCGGTGATCGTGCGCGGTGGAGAGGTAATTGCCCGCGGCGCCAACCTGGCTAAGCGCCTCGATGATCCGACCGCCCATGGCGAGATGCAGGCGATCCGCCACGGGCTCGCGCAACACGGCAGCGCAGCGCTGCGAGGGGCCGCGCTTTATACCTCCGGCGAACCCTGCGCCATGTGCATGGGGGCGATCATCTGGTGCCATTTCGGCCGCCTAATCTACGCGGCGTCCCTGGATCAGCTGGCGGCCAAGATCGACCAGATCATGATCCCCAGCGCAGAAGTTGCCGCAAAATCGCCTTTCGCGCCGATTTCCATTACTGGCGGTGTCCTAGCCGATGAGGCCATCAGCTTGTTCGGCAAGTAAGGATTGCCGGGCGCCGCCGCGTCAGCCCGCTTCGGGGCTGGCCTCAAGGCCTTGCAGTGGCGTAAATTTCGGCCGGGGCGATCGGATGGGGATCAGTGGGGATATCAGCCATGAAGGGCTTTGCGCATTCCTTAGCGGCCTTGTGCATCGCGTGCGTGCTGCCGGCGGTGACGCTCGCGCAGGCGCCAGTGCAGGATCGTTTCCCGGCTGACGAAGGCACGCCGGCAGCCAAGCCGGCTGCGCCCACGCCGGCGAAACCCGCGCCGGCGGCCAAGCCGGCGCCAGCCGCGAAGGCCGCAGAGCATGAGCCGGGGGAGAAGCCCAAGCACGCTGTAGCCACGCCTGCACCGGCACATACGGTTGCCTGCAACGGCGCCTTCACCAAGGATTCAAGCCATATGAAACTCGCGACCGCATTCGGGTCGCAGAACGTCACCTGGGGTGACGTCGATGGCCCCAATGGCAGCAAGCTCAAGGCGACGGTGCTGTTCCCCAAGGATCCGAAGCGGCGGCTGGAGGTGTTGTGGACCAAGCCGGACGCGCGCAACGATCTTCAGTTGGTCGCGATCAACCACCAGTCCTCCTGGACCGCCCCCAAGGGCTTGAGACTCGGCCTCACCCTCGCGGCGGTCGAGAAACTCAACGGCAAGCCCTTCGAGCTCAGCGGCTTTGCCAAGGACAGCGGCGGCTCGGTGCAGAGCTGGGACGGCGGCGCGCTCGCCGAGCTGCCGGGCGGGTGCAAAGTCTCCTTGCGCTTCGAGGCTGACCCCAAGGCTGCGCCCGAAGTCCGCAACGATGTCGCGGTCGACAAGCAGTTCTCATCGAGCGACGCGGCGATGAAGAAAGCCGCCCCGAAGGTGGTGGAGATCCTGATCGGGTACTAGTTGGACAAGCCCGCTCAGCTCACACCGATCCGGCCCGCTATTTCTGATTCTGCGCCGTCGGACCCGGCGGCGACGGTGACGGCGTGGCCTCAGTACCTTGTCCGCTAGTCTCGCCTGTTTGCTGAGTGGTCAACTGGTGGGACTCGCGCGTCATCTGCAAGCAGGTTTCAAGCTCGCTGTAGGCCGGGGCGACGCTCCCCGACTTGGATTCACCGACGCACAGCTTCCGATTGGCCGGGCTGAATTGGGCCCATTCCTTGTTCAGCTGCGTGCGTGCGTCCTGTTCAGCTTGGACACAGTGCTGGATGGCATCCGATGCACCCGATTGCCCCGTCTCAACGGTGAGTGCCTCGGGAACCAGCGAAAGCTCGTTGCACGCCGCATGAACGTCAAAGTTGGGGACCGGCGGGCCACTGGTCGCTGCGCTAGCGGCACCCGCCCACAAACCGACGGCCAACACACCCGCGGCACTCGCGAACTTGGTCGTCAGCATGACACCTCACCGCGCGTTGGAAGGAATCTGTTAAGCAACGTCCGAGAAAGACTTCGGTTGCGCCGCCCGACTGAGGCTTGGTGCCGCCCTGGCGCCCCATTCGGATGTGGTCATGAGCCCCATAGGCGCAACGCTGGTGGGGACCGGCATGCGCGTTCGCGCGCCCGCGCAAAGCCGAATGGGGACGAATGCATGACCACGAGCAATCTTGACGCTGATCTTCCGGAAGTCGCCGAAGAAGATTCGACCCAGGGACCTGCCGACCAGGTCGAGGCCGCGATCCGCGAGTTCGTGCGCCAGGACATGACGCAGGTGCGTCGCATGCCGTCGTCCGACGGCGCGGCCGAGGTCGCGACCAACATCAATTCGCTGGTCCAGCGGGTCGCCGGCGCCTCGCTGCGCGAGATGCAGAACGTGATCTGGGAACTGGAAAGCCTACGCGATTTCCTGCAGAGCGAAGGTGAGCGCGTGCAGCGCGAGATTTCGAGCTACGCGCAGCTCACACAGGCTGCGATGAGCTCAACGCGCAACATCGCCGACAGCATGGGGCCGTGGAAGAAAGTCGGCGAGAGCAAGCGCGTCGCCTGACGCACAAACAATCTGCACCTCAGCGCGCCGGATAGGTCTGAGCCAAAGACTCGTCCGGCGCCCATTTCGCCGCGGGCGGCAGGGCCGCGTACTGAACCCCGGTTTCCGCCGCCGGCGCGCGTGCCTGTATAGTCCGTTCCTGCACCCCATTGATGACCAAGAACGTAAACAGGCCGGTGATCAGGAATGTGACGCCGCCGCAAGTCAGTCCAAGCAGGGCAATTCCAAGTCTCGTCACCATCAGGCCCTCCATGGCCGCTCAGTGCGGCCGTGGTGACCCCCGACGTGTTGACCCATCCCTTGGTAGCATCCGACCTACAAACGCTCGCGTTCGTATTTGGTTTCGTTTGGTTTCGGGTTTTTCATTGCGCCGTGCGCATAGGTTCCAACCCGCGCGACATAGCGCGTGAGCGGCATTGGTTTTGCTTCCTGGTTTTGGCACCGCGGCATAAAGCCCACCGCACAATCACACGGCGGGTGGCGACGCGGCGGCGATCCGCGCTATAGGTCGCCAAAAGCACGGGAGAAACAAGAATGATCCTGCCAGCGCTGTCTGGAGTGTCGCTGCTCGTTCTCGCCTCCATCGGACCTGTTAACGACCAAGCGGCGATCGCCCACATGTCGGCCCAGCAAAAGAATGCGGCGGTCCAGGCCTATGTGACGCGCGCGACCGAGTGTGTTGCCCGCAAAGTCGTGGCCGATCCGCGCTATGCCAAGGATCGCAACGACCTGGGTGACCTGATCGTGGCCTCCATGCCTGGCTGCGCCGAGCTGATGCGGGCCATGATCGATAGCTATGACCGGTATTTCGGCGAGGGCTCTGGCGAGGCGTTCTTCAGCGGCCCCTATCTCGACGTTCTCCCCACCGCTGTAGCAAACTGGGTGAAGGACTCACGCCCGATCGGAGCAGCGGCCGAGGACGCGCGTTAGCTCAAGGCTTGATCACATCCACGACCCGCATGGTCGCGGGATCGACCAGCACGACTTGATCATTGGCCACCAGCGTGTAGCGGTAAGGGCGCGCCGTTGGGACTTCCGCGAGTGCACCGGCCGGCAGCGGGTGCAGCTCGACTGTCGACGGCACTTGCTCACCGACCGAAAGCTTAAAATCCTCACTCGCCTTGGACTGCGACTTGTCGAGCGTCACTGAACTGAAAATCGCCGCCTTCTGCGCGGCGGTCAGCGCCGGAGCTTGCGCGGGCGGTTCACGAGACGGCTGACCGGTGGGACTCAGTGGCCCCGCATGCTCGATCGTACCCCCCGGCGGGCCTCCGTTCTGTGCGCTCGCCGCGCCGCCGAGCGCTGCCGCGAGCACGATCGCCGCAACAAATACCTTCATTCCGGGCCTCCAGGGACGTCATTGCCATGGGAGAAAACCGCAAAGCCCGGTCACGGTTGCGCAGATAACAAATTTTTGCGGCAGTGCGGCTCCGCTTTCGCTGATGCGGTAATACGTTCTGCAATGAAGGCGATCGGTACGAATGTGGCTCAGCCGCTGGGGGCGGGGCGCTTTGCCGCGTTCTTGAACGCGGTCGAGGCCGTGCTGCAGTGGCTGGGTGCGCTGATCCTCGCCGCCCTGCTGGTACTGGTGCTCACCGCAGTGACACTACGCTACGTTTTCGGCAGTGGCCTGATCTGGTCCGAGGAACTTGCGATCTGGCTCAACGTGTTGCTGGTCGCGATCGGCGCGCCGCTGGCGGCGACCAGCGCGTTGGCGATGCGGCTCGACGTGGTGGTGCGCTTGCTGCCCGCCTCAGTGCAGCGGCTCGCAAGACTTGTCGCCGACGGCATTGCGATCGACGCCGGATTGATCCTCGCGCTGGGTGGGGCCGACGTGGTGGCGGCCATCGGCGGAACATCAACCGTGCTCGGGTTGCCTGAATGGCTGCGCTACGCCTGCGTCGCCGCGGGCGGCGCGCTCACCGCATTCATGTTGTTCGGCAAGACGCTGGTCGAAGATGGGCTCGCCCGGGCTGCCACCGTGCTGGTGATCGGGCTCGCGCTCTATGTCGCGTCCTATCATTTGCATTTCGCGCCGCTCGACACGCCGAGCCTGGCGGCCGGCATCGCGGCTGCGATCGGCATCGTGTTGGGCGCGCCACTGCCGCATACGTTGTTGGCTGGTGTAGCGCTGGCGACGCCGTTCGGCGCGCTCCTCCCGGAGCCGGCGCTGGTGCAGAACACAGTGGTCGGCGTCAGCAAATTCTTGTTGCTGGCGATCCCGTTCTTTTTGCTGGCCGGGGGCCTGCTCACGGAAGGCGGGCTTGCCGACCGCATGGTGCGCTTTGCCGCAACGCTGGTCGGGCACCTCCGCGGCGGTCTCGCGCAAACGGCACTCGTTTCCAGCGTGATGTTTTCCGGCGCCTCTGGTTCCTCGATTGCCAACGCGGCGTTCGGCGCGAAAGTCATGGTGCCGGCGCTCGTCGCGCACGGCTACACCTTGCCGCGCGCGGCCGCGATCATCGCCGCCACCGCAATGCTCGACAACATCATCCCGCCGTCGATCGCGTTTCTGATCCTCGCATCCGCTACCAATCTATCGGTCGGCGCGTTGCTGGTCGGCGGCTTCGTCGCCGGTGGCCTGTTGGCGCTCGCGCTCGCTATCGGCATCTACATCACGTCGCGCGGCGAGCGGCCGGTGCGCCCGCCAGCCGCTGGCGGCGAGCGGGTCCGCGCCTTCATCAACTCGCTGCCGGCGATCGGACTTGGTGTCGTAGTCGTGGTCGGCATTCGCTTCGGCGTTGTCACCACAACAGAAGCTTCCGCCCTCGCGGTCGCCTATGCGCTGATCGTCTGCCTCGCGCTGCGCAGCCTCAACGGCTGGACCCTGGCGGCAACATTCCGCCAATCCGCCGGTGAAGCCGCCGCCATCGGCCTCCTCATCGGCACCGCCGCACCGTTCGCGTTCCTGCTGGCAATCGACCGCGTCTCTGATGCGGTCGCTTCGGTCGTCACCCTGTTCGGTGGCGGCGCCCTGGCGGTGATGCTGCTCGCCAACATCGTGCTGCTGATCGCCGGGCTGTTCCTTGATATCGGCGCTGCAATCCTGCTGCTAGGCCCGCTGCTGCTGCCGGCCGCGGTGCTAGCCGGCGTCGATCCGATCCAATTTGGCGTGATCCTGACTGTGAACCTGATGATCCACGGCCTGACGCCGCCCTTGGGGATCCTAGTTTATGTGGCGAGCGGCGTGTCCGGGGCGCGCCCGGCGCAGGTGTTTCGGGAGGTCACGCCGCTGCTGCTGGCGTTGCTCACCGCACTTGCGGTGATGTGCGTCGGCGCCGCGATGCTGGCGCAACCGGTCAAGCCGTAATATCTGGATTGCGGAGACTAGCCCATGAACAACATCGACCGTCGCCGGTTGTCCGGCCTGCTGGCCGCGAGTGTCGCGGCGCCATTCGTCATCGGCTCTCGTAGCGCGCGTGCGGCGACGACGGTCACCGTCGCGTCGCTGTTCGGCGCCGACAAGCCGGAGACCAAGGTCTGGCTCAAGTGCAAGGAGCTGGTCGACGCCAAGCTGCCCGGCCGCTTCGATTTCCGCATCGTGCAAAACGCCGCACTCGGCGGCGAGAAGGAAGTGGCGGAAGGTGTCCGGCTCGGGTCGGTTCAGGCGAGTCTTTGTACCTTGTCCGCCATGTCCGGCTGGGTACCGGAGTCGCAATTGTTTGATGCGCCGTTTGTGTTCCGTGACGCTGCACATGTCCGCCGCGTCGTTGACGGCTCGGCGGGGAGCGATTTGAAGACCAAATTCGCCGCGCAGAATTTTGCCGTGCAGGGGTTCATCAACTACGGCGCCCGTCACCTGCTGACGAAGGAGCCCGTGACCAAGCCTTCGCAGCTCGCCGGCAAACGCATCCGCGTGATCCAAAGCCCGTTGCACACGGAGCTGTGGAAGGCGTTCGGCGCCAATCCGACGCCGATCCCAATCCCTGAGACCTACAACGCGCTGCAGACCGGCGTCGTCGACATGATGGATCTGACCAAGTCGGCCTATGCGGGCTTCAAGCTTTATGAGGTCGTGCCGTACCTGACCGAGACCGGCCACATCTGGGCGACCGGCATCATGTATTTCTCAATGCCGTTCTGGAACAGCCTCAAGCCCGAGGAGCGTACGATCCTCGGCCCCGCCGCGGCCGAGAGCGCGCTCTATTTCGACCAGCTCATTGTCGAGGATGAGACCGCCTCCATGGCCAAGGCGGCGGCAGTGGGCGGCAAGGTCATCCAACCCGAGGATCGGCCCGCGTGGGAGGCGGGCGCCCGTGGTGTCTGGAGCCTGCTCGCCCCCAAAGTTGGTGGCCTCGACAAGATCGAGGCCATCGCGAAGGCTTAACCAGCGATACGCGTGATGTCGGCGCCGCAGGCGGAGAGCTTGTCCTCGAGCCGCTCGAACCCGCGGTCGAGGTGATAGACGCGGTTGACCATGGTCTCGCCTTCGGCGGCGAGCGCCGCGATCACCAGCGACACCGAGGCGCGCAGGTCCGTCGCCATCACCGGTGCGCCCTTGAGCACGTCAACACCCTCGATCGTTGCGACCTGTCCATCGAGCGCAATGCGCGCGCCGAGACGGGCGAGTTCCTGCACATGCATGAAGCGGTTCTCGAAGATCGTTTCGGTGATGTGCGACGTGCCGCGCGCGCGCGTCATCAGCGCCATGATCTGCGCCTGCAGATCCGTCGGGAAGCCCGGGAACGGCGCGGTCGTGATCTCGACCGGCATCAAGCCGGCGCCATTGCGGGCAATGCGAATGCCGGAATTGGTCGCCGAAACTTTCGCTCCGGCCTCACCCAATGTGTCGAGTGCCGCCTGGAGCAAGTCGGGGCGCGCGCCGACCAGCGTCACGTCACCACCCGCCATGGCAACCGCCATCGCATAGGTGCCGGTCTCGATCCGGTCAGGAAGCACGCTGTGGCGCGCGCCTTTCAGGCGGGCCACGCCCTCGATGATGATGCGCGAGGTGCCGGCACCGGAGATGCGCGCACCCATTTTGTTGAGGCAATCGGCGACGTCGCGGATTTCCGGCTCGCGCGCCGCGTTCTCGATCACGGTGGTGCCGTTGGCGAGCGCGGCCGCCATCAGGGCTGTGTGGGTGCCGCCGACGGTGACCTTGGGGAATACAATCTCGCCACCGCGCAGGCCGTCCTTGGCTTTGGCCACGACGTAGCCGCCGTCGATCTCGATCGCGGCGCCAAGCTGCTCCATTGCCATGATGAGGAGATCGACCGGACGCGTGCCGATGGCGCAGCCGCCCGGCATGGAGACGCGGGCCTCGCCCATGCGAGCGACGAGCGGCGCGATGACCCAAAAACTCGCCCGCATCTTGGAGACGAGCTCGTAGGGCGCCGTGGTGTCGATGATATGCGCGGCGGAGATCTTCAACGTCTGGCCCTGATAGGCGGTGTCGCCCGGGCGCTTGCCGTTGGTCATGATGTCAACGCCGTGATTGCCGAGGATGCGCTGGAGCAGGGCCACGTCGGCGAGCCGCGGGACGTTGTCGAGGATCAGCTCCTCCTCAGTGAGGAGGCTCGCGATCATCAACGGCAAGGTCGCGTTCTTCGCCCCAGAGATTGGGATTGTGCCATGCAACGGCTGGCCGCCGACAATGCGGATACGATCCATAAGCCCCACCCTATCAGATTTCGCCCCGCAGGCAGCTGGCCGCGCGGAGCCCCCAAACTAACGCCCCCGCGTTAGCGTTTCGTTTGTCGGCGCAGAATCCGGCGGAAGTCTGTCAATCGCGCTTATTCAAATACTTACGCTGGCAACGTGACTTAACGGCCACTACTGACGCTAAAGGGCTTTTGGCCGCACTGGCAACGATCGCCGGCACGGTCCTCAACTTCCTGCTCGCTGTTTGGCTGCTGTTCGCCATTGCGATCACGGGCAGCATGGCTCTCGACTACGCCGGACGCGGCTCCTCGTTCGAGGAGACGCGTCAATGACGAAAACGAAGACTCTCGGCTACGCGCGCGCGATCGAGGCGATGCGGCGACCGGAGACCCGATTAGTTCGCATGAACAACGGGCAAACCGGCGGGGGCATTACGTTCTACGTGGTCCCCGGTGGTCGCGTGGAAGACTCGGTCGCCGACCAGATCGTGGCTCACCCCCTCGCCAGAGCCGGCCACGACGGTCTTTTTCCCGGTCAGGACCAAACCTGGAGGATGATTGCTGACCGTCCTGGGGGCGAGCCGTGAACGCGCTCAGTGCCGCCCTCGACCTCGCCGCTCGCGGCTTCGCGGTGTTTCCCTGCCTGCCAGGAACGAAGCATCCGGCCTTTCCTGGCGGGTTCAAGAACGCGACGACTAATCCCGCCACCGTCCGCCGCTGGTGGCTGGCGAACTCGACCTACAACATCGGCATCGCAACCGGAGTGGCGTCCGGTGTGTGGGTCTTTGACGTCGATGCTGATGCCGGCGCCTCCAGTCTGACCAATCTGGAAGGCAAGCACGGACCACTGCCCGATACGCTGACCTCGGTCACGAGTGAAGGCTGTCATCTGTGGTTCTGCTACAAGAGTCCGATCCCATGCAGTGCCGATGATCGGATCGGGCGCGGCCTGCATGTTCGCGGCGACCTCGGTTATGCAATAGCGCCGCCGTCCATACACCCCGACGGTCCGCGCTATCGCTGGACTAACAACAGGCCGCCGACCGTCGCGCCGGAGTGGCTCGTGCGGCTCACACGCAAGCCGCCTCCTAAGCCGATCACCAGCAAGATCGTCTGGCCGTCACAACCCGGACGCTCGGGGACCTACGGCAAGGCTGCACTCGAGCGCGAAATCACAGCGCTCGCCAACGCGCCGCCAGGCGGACGCAACGCCGCACTCAACAAAGCAAGCTTCCGTCTCCATCAACTCGTCGCCGGCGGCGAGCTCGACGGCAACGAAGTGCGCTCTCGGCTCGTCGCCGCTGCCACCGCCAACGGCCTGATGAGCGATCCACAGGACGGCCCGCGCTCAGTGCAGAAGACAATCGCCAGCGGTGCCCGTGCCGGCCTGCAGCACCCGCGCAACCGTGGGGGTGCCGCATCATGACTTGCAAATACCAAACCTACGCTCGAGCGATTGAGGAGATGCGCCGACCGGGCACCCGGCTCATTCAAACACATGGCGGTCGAGACGCCGGGTTCTACATCGTGCCCTCCGGCAGGCGGGTGGAAGATGCGGTCGCCGCCCAGATCATGGCCCACCCGCTGGTTCGCGCCGCCCATGATGCGCTCTTCCCTGGCATGTCGCAAACCTGGGCGATGCGCAGCGACGGCCGCCAGGGGGGCGCGTCATGAACCTGCGCCTCTATCAGATCAAAGTCATCGCCGAGTTCGAGCGTGAAGTTTTTGCCGGCAAGATGCGCATCATCCTGGTGTGCCCGACCGGCGGCGGCAAGACGATTATCGGCTCGGCCATCATCAAATCACACATCGAACGCCGCCGCGGTGTGCTCGTCGTCGCGCATCGCCGCGAGATCATCACTCAGACCAGTGACAAGCTGCGCGCCAACGGTATTCCACACGGCATCATTCTCACCGGCGTCAAGTCGCGCCCACTGGAGCTTGTGCAGGTCGCCTCAATCCAGACCCTGTGGTCACGCGCTGTCCAGCGCAAGAACATGGCGATGCCTCAGGCCGACTTGTTGGTGATCGATGAGTGCCATCACTGCCCGGCCAAGATGTACCGCAAGATCATCGACGCATACCCAAACGCGATCCTGCTTGGCCTCACTGCAACGCCATGCCGCGGCGACGGACGCGGTCTGGGCGGAATCTTCGAGGTGATCATCGAATGCCCGCAGGTCGCCGAACTGATCGAGCAGCGCTACCTGGTCAAGACCCGCGTCTATGCGCCGGTCATCCCCGACCTGAAGGACGTGCGCGTCGAGAAGGGCGATTACGTCGAAAGCCAACTCGCCGAGCGCATGGACCGGCCCAAGCTGATCGGCGACATTGTCACCCACTGGCACAAGTTCGGCGAACGCAGACCGACGGTGTGCTTCGCTACCGGAGTTCGCCACTCCGTCCATCTACGCGATGAGTTCATCAAGTCGGGCGTCCGCGCCGAGCACATTGACGGCGGCACACCTAAGCCCGAACGCGACGCCTCACTCGCACGCCTGGCATCCGGCGAGATCGAACTCATCACCAACTGCATGGTGCTGACCGAAGGCTGGGACATGCCTGAGGTTGGCTGCTGCATCCTGGCACGGCCCACCAAGAAGATGGGCCTGTACCGGCAGATGATCGGCCGCGTGCTGCGCCCAACCGCAGGCAAACCCGACGCCATCATTCTCGATCATAGTGGCGCGGTGTATCGCCACGGCTTCGCCGAGGACCCCGTCGAGTGGACGCTCGATCCTGACACGCGCGCCGAGAGCGCCGAGCATGCCGCGCGTGGCAATGATCCGAAATCGAGATTGCTGGAATGCTCGCAGTGCCAGTGCATGCGAATGGCCGGCGAACCGTGCTGCGCTTGCGGGTTCCTGCCAACACCACCGCCGATGCCGTTCACGGTCGCGGACGGAGACCTCGGCCTCGTCGAAGGCAGGCACGCCAAGGCCACCGTCTACGACGCCGCCGAGCGCGCGCGATGGCACGCCATGCTCGTCCATGTCGCTGCGGAGCGCGAGTACAAACCCGGATGGGCCGCCGTGCAATACAAAGAAAAATTCGGCACATGGCCCCCTTGGGGCAGCAACCCGCAGCCGATCCCGCCAACGCCCGAGGTCCGCTCGTGGGTGCGCTCGCGCCTGATCGCCTACGCCAAAGCGCGAGGTATTGCATGACGAGGCGCAAACGCAAGATTGGCGGTCAGTATGTGCCCCACCTGCGCGAATTGATCGAGGCACCTGCCTGGCGGGTGCTGAGCCTATCGGCAAGACGGCTGCTCGATCGCATCGAGATCGAACACATGCGCCACGGCGGTCGGGACAACGGCAAGCTGGCCGTCACATTCGACGACTTCGTCGAGTATGGCATGGATCGCGACACAATCGCCCCGGCCATGCGGGAGTGCATCGCGCTCGGCGTCCTGGTCATCACCCGGCGAGGGCGCGCAGGGAACGCAGAATTTCACGCGCCGAACCTGTTCCTGCTGCCATATCTGAAAACCGACACATCGGCACAGAGATGGCGCGAGATCACGACGATCGAGGAAGCCAAAGCTCTCGTCCGAGAGGTCGCCCGGCGCCGTAGCAAAAACAGAATCCCAGTCGGGGTTTCTCGGTCGTTCCAGTCCGGGAAACCCCGACTGAAAACGGCATTTTCGGTCCGGGAAACCCCGACTGGAAGCCAGGAAATCCCCAGTCCGGGAAACCCCGACTACTTTCTAGATGCTAGCCACTGCTGTGCCCCAGGGATGGGAAGTGAGAGTGATGCTCAAGCCCAGCCCCCGGAGGGAAGCTGTCATGAGTGAGATGGAACAAGATGCCAACATCACTGAGAGCTGGGTCTGTGTTGATTGCGGTATCAACACCGCACCCGGTGTTCCACCAGGGCCACTCACTCGCATGTTACTCGAGCGAGATGGTTCGTTCTCTGTAACCGTCAATGCAGAGAGCGAGATCTATATGGTCCGCAGTGCCATATGGAAGAAGGCGGGTATGAAACCATTTGGCGGGTGCCTCTGTATCGGTTGTTTAGAGAAGCGTTTGGGTCGCAAACTCAAGCGTAGAGACTTTGATCAACGTAGCCCATTCGAAAACACCGCCGTAAGTCTGAAAGGAACACCTCGGCTGCTCGATCGACGCCGCAAAGGGGGCTAAGCCATGAGCAGCAACTGGACCGCGAACCCGCCCGGAGATCATAAAAATTTTTTGGTAAGAAAGGATTTTTCTGCGCCCGACATGTTGTGTCCTGACTTACAGTTGTACCTGAGGCATTGGCGTTTCTAGCTTGTGAAGTGTCCCATGAGGGGCCGCCCTATGTTCGGAATGATTGATGGCTAACCGACGGGCTCGCCTAACGGCAGTCCGAGAAGAGTTTGAGGAATTTTGCCTCGCACTCGACTGTTTACGCGAGATTGATCCGGCGGCATTCGAACAAGTGCGGGCGGCTATTCTTCGAGTTTTCAGCCAGTTGGGCTCAGATGGGCACGGCAGAGGCGGTCTACGCGGCTATATTGAGAGCGTGGTGAAGGATTATCCGCAGCTCAGCTATTTGCTTGACCA
>Ga0306920_100005772_pt1 | contig 16045 bp, 12 predicted proteins | sample flu12Cox44000170_FD_204666 | JGI IMG/M metagenome (GOLD analysis project Ga0306920, IMG submission 204666) | Lab enrichment of tropical soil microbial communities from Luquillo Experimental Forest, Puerto Rico - flux4day.12C.oxic.44.000.170 (v2)... | ecosystem: Environmental > Terrestrial >... | reverse complement strand
TTCACCGTGGTCGGTCTCGCCAAACGCAGCCTCGCCGCCATCAAGGCTGTCGACTACGTCGCTTCGACCTCGGTCAAGGGCACCGACGGCAATCTGCACGCGCTCGAAATCCACATTTTTCCCGAAGCGATGCGCGGGACCGGCGAAGGCCAGCGTCCGCACGACCTGGTCCCGAACAGCCTGATGACCAACGCCACCGTGTCGGGCATCACCGCCGCACCGCAGGGGCACATGCTGAAGGTGACCTATAAGGGCGGCGAGGCCGAGGTGATCGTCGGCCCCGATACGCCGATCGTCACCTATGTTCCCGGCGATGCCAGCCTGTTGAAGCCGGGGGCGGCGATTTTCTGCATTGCGCAGAAAAAGGCCGACGGCAGCCTGACCGCGGCGCGGATAACCGCGGAGAAGGACGGCGTCAAGCCGCCGATGTAGTAGCTTGTGGCGCGCGACACCGTCGAAGACCGCCTCGACGGCCTCTGAGGTGTCGCTTTGGCGAATGTAAGGAGGAGGGAGCCATGCCGAACATCACCACCGTCGCCAAGCAATTCTTCGAGGCCTGCGAGACCGGAAAGGGCTGGGAGGGGTGCCGCGCTTATTGCGCGCCCAATGCGAGCTTCTCGTCCCAAGCCGAGCCGCTGGCCGAAATTCGAACTCTCCAGGGATACGCCGACTGGATGAAAGGCCTGCTCTCATTCATGCCCGACGGGCATTATGCCGTGAAGTCGTTCGCCACCGACGAGGACAGGAACAGCGTGTGCGCCTATGGCGTCTTCTCGGCCACCCATACGGGCCAGGGCGGCCCCTGCCCGCCGACCGGCAAAAGCACGACGACGGATTACGTCTATGTCATGGATTTTGCCGGCGACAAGATCCGGCACATGACAAAAATCTGGAACGCCGGCTGGGCCATGAAAGAACTCGGCTGGGGCTGATGCGGAGTTCTGGTGGTGTTCCTTAGAGGGTAAGAGGAGCGCGCACCTTTGCGATCATCTCGTACCTGACACCAGCAGGACCACCCCGATCGAGAAATTGGTGCTGTTTGGCGGGGCGATCCAGCTGGCGGGCGAGGTCAGGGCACGCGGCGACGGGCACGCTCGGATTGGATGGCGGTCGAGCGCGAGCGCGGCATCTCGGTCTACTCCGCGGTGATGAGACTCCAGCCCAGCAGCCCGCCTTCAACTGGCTCGATAGGACAGTCACGAGGACATCAAGTCGCTTACAAGGGTCACGATCTTGCGATCAGCGGCAAGTGCGATCGCAGCTGCGGAGGTGTCGCAATGCCCGCCGGCTGCCACAGGCGGTAAAACGCCCATTTCGCGCTCTGGGCGAGCAGCAGGTAACAGACGGTCAGCCCGCCAATCGCCAATAGGAAATCGGCAGAGGGTGGAGCAAAGCCGAACCACGCGCCTATTGGCGTAAACGGCAGCGCGACTGCAATCACGACGACTGCGATCGAGGTCGCGGCGAGGAGGGGATGCGGGCGGCTCTTAAGCGGATTGCGCCGTGTGCGAAGCACGAAGATGACCAGCACCTGGGTGGCGAGTGACTCGATGAACCAGCCGGTCTGGAACAGCGCCTGGCCGGCATGAAACACCAGCGGCAATAGGCCGAAGGTCAGAAAGTCGAACACCGAACTCACGGGCCCCAGCACCACCGTGAAGTTACGGATGAATCGCATATCCCAATGCTCGGGCTTTTCGGTGATCTCGTTATCGACTTCGTCCAATGGGATCGGCATCTCCGAGACGGCATAGAGCAGGTTATTGAGCAATATTTGGACCGGCAGCATAGGCAGGAACGGAAGTATCAACGTTGCCCCGGCCATCGAGAACATGTTCCCAAAATTCGAGCTCATCGCCATCATGATGAATTTCATGATGTTGCCAAAGGCCCGGCGCCCTTCTGTGACGCCGCGCTCGAGCACACCGAGATCGCGTCGCAGCAAAATGATGTCGGCCGCATCTTTGGCGACATCGACAGCGCTATCGACAGAGATTCCCACATCGGCAGAGTGCAGCGACGGCGCATCGTTGATCCCGTCGCCGAGAAAACCGACAACATGGCCGCGGTGCCGCAACCCAAGAATGATGCGGTTCTTTTGAGCGGGTGTGACCCGGCAGAACAGGTTTGTCTCTTCCAGCTGCGCGGCGAGCGCTTCGTCGCTAAGCGCTTCGATCTCGGAGCCAGTCAGTACCCCGGTGATCGGGATGCCGAGTTCGCCGCACACATGCTGGGTCACGCGCTCGCTGTCGCCGCTGAGGATCTTGACGTCGACACTCTTGGCCCCGAGGGCACCGATGGCCGCCCCCGCGCTTTCCTTTGGCGGATCGAAGAACACGACGAAACCGGCAAAAACCAAATCTCGTTCGTCCTCCGCCGTTGATCCTTGGCGGTCGGGCTCGAGCTCGCGCCAGGCGACGCCGAGCGCGCGAAATCCCCCCGCCCCGAGTTCTTCGAAGACTTTCGCCGCACGGGTCCGTGCCGCGTCGTCGAGCGGCAGAAGCTCCGGGTTACCGGGCTCTTCATACCGGCTGGCGAGCTTGATGACATCTTCAGGCGCCCCCTTGGCGATCAGCAGGCGCCGGCCCTCGCGCCCGACGACCACCGAAACGCGGCGACGCTGAAAATCAAACGGCACCTCGTCGATCTTGGCCCAGCCCGCACCGCGCGGCGGGCCGGACTCGACGATCGCGGCATCGAGCGGGTTTCTCAATCCGGTCTGGAAATGGCTATTTAGCCAGGCCAGCTCGAGCACGCGTTCGCTGTCGGCTCCCGATAGCGCGACCTGCCGCGCGAGCCTGATTTTGGCTTCGGTGAGCGTTCCGGTCTTGTCGGTGCAAAGCACGGTCATGCTGCCCAGATCGTGGATTGCGCCGAGCCGTTTGACGATCACCTGTGCCTTCGCCATGCGGATGGCACCGCGTGCGAGCGTTACCGAGACGATCATGGGCAAGAGCTCGGGCGTGAGCCCCACCGCGAGAGCCACGGCGAACAGAAAGCTCTCCAGCCAGGGCCGATGGAACAGCAAATTGATCAGCAACACGAACAGTACGAGGATCTCGGTAAAGCGGACGATCAGCATTCCAAACCTGTAGGTGCCTCGATCCAAGGCGGAGGGCGGTGGCGGTCGCCGCAGTGTGCTGCTGATCTGGCCGAGCTGGGTCGCAAGGCCGGTGCCGCAGACCATCAGCCGGGCCGAGCCGTTCATCACCGAACTGCCCATAAAAGCGGCGTTGGTGGCCGCGGTAACTTCCGGGCTGTCGATGCATTCATCGCGCGCATGTTTCTCTGTCGGATATGATTCGCCCGTCAACAATGCCTCGTTGACGAAGAAATCCTTGGTTTCGAGAAGGCGCCCATCCGCCGGGACCAGATCTCCGGCGGCAAGCAGCACGACATCACCAGGGACGAGGTCTTGCCCGAGCACCGTAACTTCCTGCCCGTCACGCAGGACCTGCTCCTTGAGCGCCACTGAGACCTTGAGATGCTCGGCGGCCTCCTCGGCCCGAAATTCCTGCACGGTATCGAGCGCCGCGCTTATCAGCACAATTGTCGAAATGATGATCAGGCTCGTTAGATCGCCCGTGAGCGCAGAAATCGCCGCCGCCACCAGTAGAATGATCACGAGCGGGTTGTGGAACCGACTGAGGAATTTGAGCGGTAGAGACAGACGCCGATGCCCCTCCAAGATGTTGGGGCCATAGCGCAGGAGGCGCGCGGCAGCCTCGGCGGAGCTGAGACCGTTTGCACCGGCTTCAAGCTGCCGCTCGAGCTCGGCGAGCGCGATCTGCCAGACTTTATGCCCCGGCTCGCTGTCCGATCTCATCGACAATCCTCAGGTCTGCCCGCCGCCCCCGGCTGGCCCCCTTGCAGCCTAAGCCAGCCACGGACGAGTGCGGAAAGTTTCAGCTTACCCCCCGGTGAGGAAGCTCGATGAAATCGGCCTTCACTTCGTTGGCCGACATTATCTCCGGCGGGACCATTGGAAAAATGGCGCCCACCCATATATGCCCACCGGCCGACGCAGCGGGGTCGCTTGCAGTGGGCGGCTCGTATCCCGCAATCGCAGTAACCAAGACATGCCGACCTTGACCGACGAGATTGCCCGCCGGCGCACCTTTGCGATCATCTCGCATCCGGACGCCGGCAAGACGACACTGACCGAGAAATTGCTGCTGTTTGGCGGGGCGATTCAGCTGGCGGGCGAGGTCAAGGCGCGCGGCGAGCGGCGGCGGGCGCGCTCGGATTGGATGGCGGTCGAGCGCGAGCGCGGCATCTCGGTCTCCTCGGCGGTGATGAGCTTCGAGCACGAGGGGCTCGCCTTCAACCTGTTGGACACGCCGGGCCACCAGGATTTCAGCGAGGACACCTACCGCACTCTGACCGCGGTCGACAGCGCGGTGATGGTGTTGGACGCCGCCAAGGGCATCGAGGAGCAGACCCGCAAGCTCTTTGAGGTGTGCCGGCTGCGCGACGTGCCGATCATCACTTTCGTCAACAAGCTCGACCGCGAGGCCCGCGACCCGTTCGACCTGTTGGACGAAATCGAGCAGGGCCTCGCGCTCGACGTGACCCCGGCCTCCTGGCCGATCGGCATGGGGCGCGACTTTCTCGGCACCTACGACCTCTTCGGCGATGCGCTCCTGTTGTTCGAGCGCGGCCTCCACGACCGGGTCACCGAGCCGGTCCGCTGCAACGGCCTCGACGACCCCGAGCTTGCGCGCCGTTTGCCAAAAGCGGCACTCGTCAAGTTGCGCGAGGAGGTCGAGATGGCGCGCGGCCTCTGCCCGCCTTTCGACCCGCAGGCCTATCGCGCCGGGCATCTGACCCCGGTCTATTTCGGTAGCGCGCTGAACAATTTCGGAGTCCGCGAATTATTGAATGGCGTCGGCAAGCTGGCGCCGGCGCCGCGTCCGCAGCCGGCCCAGGGGACAAATGGGCGGCGGCCGATCTCCCCCGACGAGCCTGAGGTCGCCGGTTTTGTCTTCAAGGTGCAGGCCAATATCGACCCGCAGCACCGCGACCGCATCGCCTTTGTGCGGATCGCCTCCGGGCGCTTCCAGCGCGGCATGAAATTGAAGAACATCCGCACCGGGCGGCAAATGTCGGTGCAGGCCCCGGTGTTTTTCCTCGCCCGCGAGCGCAACCTCGCCGAGGAGGCCTGGCCCGGCGACATCATCGGCATCCCCAACCATGGGAGCCTCAGGATCGGCGACACCTTGACCGAGGGCGAGACGATCCGCGTCACCGGCATCCCCAATTTCGCGCCCGAGATCCTGCAGCGGGTCAAGGTCGACGACCCGATGAAATCGAAGCATTTGAAGCACGCGCTCGAGCAATTGGCCGAGGAGGGGGTGACCCGGGTGTTCAAGCCGCTCTCAGGCGGCGACTGGATCGTCGGCGTCGTCGGTGCACTGCAACTAGACGTTCTGAAGGCGCGCCTTGCCGCCGAGTATGATCTCGCGACCCGCCTCGATGGTGCACCCTTTCAGGCGGCGCGCTGGCTAGATGCCAACGACCGCGGTGAGCTCGAGCGTTTCCGCATCAAGAATCCATCGGCCAGCGCCGAGGACCACGATGGCGTGCCGGTCTTCCTTGCCCGCAACGCCTGGGATCTGCGCACGACGATCGAGGAGTGGCCCGCCATCCGCTTTACGGCGACCCGCGAGCAGAATTGACACAGGGATGGCTGGTCGCTCTTGCTCCGCGAGCGACGTCGGAGCCTTCCCCTGTTTCCACCCTGAAAGCCCGATTGGGACCCCTGATGGTGCCATCCGGTCCCCTGTTCATTCGAATGATGGATCAGGACTTAAATATCTGATTTATAAAGATTAATTTACATAATCCGGGCAGATCTCAGGGCGATAAAGATAATTCGCCCTGTTGTCCGGCTTACAACAGGGGTCGGGTGTGTGCCGCCCTCGCGCTCAATGCCGCCATTCGGTCGCCGGCGCGTTTGCTTCGCCGAGCGGCAGTGCGGCGGGCCCGGGAAGCGGAATAATGTTGGGCTTCTCGGCCGGTTCGATCTTGCGCGCTTCTGCTGCGCGTTTCAGCCGATAATACGAGCGGATCGTCAGCGGGATCGAGCTCAGATAAACCACCCCCACGACCATCAGGGTCGGCCAAGGTGCTGTCGTCAGAAAGGCGGTGGCGACCCCGAAGGCAAGCAGGGTCGGGATCACCATGTGGTGCGGGATGCGGATCCGCTTCAGAGACACGGTCGGGACCTTGCTGACCATCAACAGCGCGATCCCGGTTATCGTTACCGCACTCAAGTACGGCGAACGGAACAGCCAGTCGCCCCATTCGAAGCTCAGAAACATCGGGATCATCACCAGCCCCGCGCCCGCCGGCGCTGGCGCACCGCTAAAGAAGGGAGCCGCATAGGACGGCACCTCGGCGTTCGTCCCGGCGTTGAAGCGCGCCAGACGCAGCGCACAGCACACCGAGAAAAACAATACGATCGCCCAGCCGAGAACGTGCAATTCCGACATCGTCCAGAGGTAAAGAACCGCCGCCGGGGCCACGCCGAAGCTGACGAAATCAGATAGGCTGTCGAGCTCGGCGCCAAAGCTCGAGGTGGCTTTGAGCAGGCGCGCCATCCGGCCGTCGAGCCCGTCGAAAATGCCGGCGGCGATGATCGCAAACACGGCACCCTCGAAATTCCCGCCCATCGCAAATCGCATTGCCGTCATCCCGGCGCACAATGCGAGCAGGGTCAGAACGTTCGGGACCATGCGGTTGACGGACAAGCCGGACAGCCGGCGTACCCGCATCCGCGGCCGCCGCACCCTGGCGCGACGCATCCTCAAGCCCTGCCTCCCTTCAACAGCCATCGGCGTTCATTGCGCAAAGCCCTGGCGGGCGGTCTCCTGCGTCAGGCGATCGGCGAGCACCGTTTCGCCGCCCACCATCCGCTGCCCCGCTATCACCATCGGTACATACGCCTCCGGGCAATAGACGTCGACCCGCGAGCCAAATCGTATGATGCCGATGCGCTGGCCGGCTACGACTTCCTGCCCCCCGCGCAGATCGCAGACGATGCGTCGGGCGAGGAGACCCGCGACCAACACAAAGGCGATCTCCGGGCCTTCCGCCGGATTGATGCGGATCGCCAACCGCTCGTTGTGCCGGCTCGCCTCGTCCCGGCTCGCGTTCAGGAACCGCCCCTTGGTGTAGTGTAAGGCTGCGACCCTGCCGCCGAGCGGCGCGCGGATGACGTGGACATCGAAGACGTTGAGGAAAATGCCGAGCCGCGTAATTGGAGCCTCACCCATCGCCAACTCTTGCGGCGGAGGCACCGTAGTGATCGACACGATGGCGCCGTCCGCCGGACTGATCAGCAGGCCTGGGCGGGTCGGGGTCACACGCCAAGGGTCGCGGAAGAAATAGGCGAGCCAAATCGTCACCGCCGCAGCAATCCAGCCGACTCGGACCCACAGCAGGAACAGCAGGATTGTTGCCGCCGCAGCGGCGAGCACGAATTTGAAGCCGTCAGGGTGGAGCGGTGCGAGAAATCGTCTCAGCACGAAAGTTCGTCCGGGAATGACCAAGCCGGCAGGTCAGCTGCCTTCACGGCGCCAAGCAGCGAGCAACCCGCCGACGATCAACATTAGCGCCGCGATGCCAGGCAGCAGCGGCACTTCGCTGAACCCCGTCACGGTGTAGTCGCCGTTGGCGCGCAACCCCATCCAGTTCCGCCCGGCTGCCGCCCGGTCGGGGGAGACACGGCGGATTTCCGGGATCGTGCCGCTACCCACCCAGAAGATGCCGCCGCCGGTCGCCTCAACCACCGGCGTGAGCTTTTCCGGCGTGGTGCGGACATCGGCGAACTCGGTCGGATTGAGCGGCCCTGCCGCAGCCAGCGCCGTGCGGTTGCCGTCGCTTACTCGGTAGAGTCCCATCTCGCCGATCGGCAGGCTGCCGATGCTGCGGCCGCCGGTGTCCGGCGACAATGTCAGGCTTCGGGTGGACCCGTCCGGCGCCGTCACGGTGACCGGGTGGTCGTCGGGCTCGAGGGATTGGCGAGTGATCGTCAAGCGGTCGCCCTCGACGACGGCGCGGAGATCGTTTTCCTCGAGGTCTGGTTCCTTCATCAGCCAATAAGCGAGCCGACGCAGCAGCTCCGCCTCGGGGCCGCCGCCCTCAAAACCGCGCGCCCAGAACCACATCTGGTCGGAGAGCAGCTGCGCCACCCGTCCCTTGCCGACACGGTCGAGCACGAGCAGCGGGTCGCCATGATCGCCGCTCATCAGTGTCGTTCCGTGATGGACGTGCGCCTCGACCTGGCGGAACCAGCGTCCCCATGTCGGTTCGCTGCCAGGCGCGCCGGCTCCGGAAAGCTCCTCGGTCACCGGGTGCCGGCGACCTATATCGGTAATCTGCGCCTTGAAGCCTTCTTCGAAGACATCGCCGGTGGGCTCGGTCGGTAATATCGTTCCGAGCGGCGTGCGGGCCAGGCTCAGCGGCGTGCCAAAGCTCGGGCCGGCCGCCTCGAGAAAGGCGCCCCCGTTGCGGACATACCGCGCAACATTCTCGAGATAGGCCTGCGGGATCACCCCCCGCCGGCTATAGCGATCGAAGATGATCAAATCGAATTCATCGAGCTTGACGTCGAACAGTTCGCGGATCGGGAAGGCGATCAGCGACAATTCGCGAATTGGCGTGCCGTCCTGCTTTTCGGGCGGCCGCAGGATCGTGAAATGGACGAGGTCGACCGAAGGATCGGATTTAAGGATGTTGCGCCAGACCCGCTCGCCGGCGTGCGGCTCGCCCGACACCAGCAACACCCGCAACCGGTCGCGCACGCCATTGACGACGACGACCGCTCGGTTGTTGTCGAGGGTGAGCTCCTGTGCGCCGGGCTCGACCTCGAGTTCGATGACGTTAGGTCCGCCGTGGTCGATCGTGACCGGAAGCGCGACATCGCGGTCGACCGGCACGATGACTGGATGCGGGGTGCCACCATCCTTGCGCCAGGTGACCCTCGCTTGACTGTTGCCCCCCTGCGGTTTTTTGGGCGAACTTTCCGCTAGATCTTCGACCCGGATCGTCAGCTTCAGCTCCTTGCCGACTAGGCCGAAGCTTGGCGCCTGGTTGACGACGAGCCGGCGATCGCCCTCATCGGGTTGTCCGGAGAGCAGGACATGGAGCGGGGCGCCGACCGCCTCTCTTAGCGCCTTCGCATCCCCGCTCGGTATGTCGTGCACCTGGCCGTCGGTAATCATGACGACACCCGCAAGGCGTTGGCGCGGCACCTCTGACATAGCCCGATCAAGTGCATTAAACAGCCTGGTCCCGTCGTAGCCGGCGCCGAGTTGGGGCTTTCCTGCTCGGATCACGCGCAGGTCGAGATCGCGCTCCCGGGCGAGCCGATCCTTAAGCGAGGCCAGTGCCGTCTCAGTTGCGCGTTGGCGATCGCCGATGCGCTGGCTTGGCGAATCGTCGACGACGACGATCGCAATATCGCGCTGCGGTGAGCGCTGTTCCTCCACAGCAGAAGGATTGACCAAAGCGGCAAGAAGGATCGCCAAGGCGATCGCGCGCCACACTAGCCCCCGCGCGCGGCGCAGCAATCCGAGACCGAGGGCCAGCACAGAGGCGGCGCCGAGCAGCGCGATCGCTGTCCATGGCAAGAGCGGGGCAGTTGCGAGCGTGAGGGTGCCCACGCTCATTGGCCGAGCCGCTCCAGGATCGCCGGAACGTGCACCTGGTCCGACTTGTAGTTTCCGGTCAGCACGTACATGACGAGGTTGACGCCGAACCGCATCGCCATCTCGCGCTGCGGCTCGTCGCCGGGGACAACGGCGAATGCCGGACGGCCCTGCCCGTCGACCGCCCAGGCGGCTGCCCAGTCGTTGGCCCCAATGACGACGCTCGAGACCCCGTCATTGACGCGGTCCTCGACGGGTTCGACCCACAGCGACCCAACGTTCCAGCGGCCGGGAAATTCGTGCAGCAGATAGAAGGATTTGGTCAGCACGTGATCGGGTGGGATTGGTACCAACGTCGGGATCTTGATGGCACCCACCAAGCGGCGAAAACGCTGCGCCGAAAGTGCCGCACCACCGAACGAGCCGGGGGTCTGGTCGTCGCCGTCACGCGTGTCGAAGAGAATCGTACCGCCGGTCTCCAGATAGCGATTGACCCGCTCGACCGCTGTCGAGGAAGGCGGCGCCTGGTCGGAAACTACCGGCCAATAAAGCAGCGGAAAGAAGATTAGCTCGTCCCGCTCGATGTCGACAGCGAGCGGCTCGGCAGTCTCGACCGCGGTGCGTCGGTTCAGGGTGCCCGTCAGGCCGATTAGCCCTGCGCGGCTCACCGTGTCGACCGGGTCGTTCCCGGTCCGCACATACGCAAGCCGCAGCTCGGAGGTCGCCTGCACCACAAAGGCGTCGTCGGCGCGCGCTCCCGAAGCGGCGCTCAGCACCGCGACGAGAAAGGCGGCGGCAGGCTGCGCCAGGCGCCTCCGCAACAAGCCGCGCAGCGCGTAGGCAATCAGCAAATCGGCGAGCGCCAGGAGCAGCGCAGGGGTCAGCAGCAGCGGCCGAAGATCGATCTCGCGGCCGCTCGGGAAGCTTTCGCGCCTGGTGCCCGGCGGCAGGTTCTCGATCGCCTTCAATTCCGCGATCCCGGTCGAGAGGTTGAGTGCACGCTTGGTGTCGGTCGTGCCGTAAAAGCCCGGTGGATGCTGCGGAGATGCGATTGCGGAAGCCACCTCCTTGCCCGAGATCGGGCGGGCCGTCGGTGGCGCGCGCTGCAACCGCCCGAAGCCGTCGAGCGTCTCGAGCGGCGGCAGAGCCTCTTCGCTCGCCGCCGCTACTCCCTGGCTCATGGCCACCGTGCGCCGCAGCATCTCGACGAATAATCCCGAAAGAGCGAGATTCGACCAATCGGCGTTGGCTGTGGTGTGGACGAGCACAATCCAGCCTTGTCCCCGCTTCTCGGCGGTGACGAGGGGCGTGCCGTCGGCCAGGCGCGCCCACGTCTTGGCCGCGAGGTCGAGATCGGGCTCGGCCAGCACCTGTCGCGAAACCGTCACGTCCACTGGTACTGCGAGCCCGGCGAAGGGACCGTCTGGCGCGAAAGGAGCGAGCAGAGCAGGCTGCTCCCAGGAGAGTGCACCACCGATCGTGCGGCCGCCGCGGCGCAGCCGCACCGGCAGCAGGTGGTCGGCCTGCTCGGCGAGGTGAGGACCGGCAAAGCGCAGCAGCAGCCCCCCGGCTTCGATCCATTTGACGACAACCGCTTCCTCTGCCGGAGAAGCCGCTCCGACATCGGAAAAAATCAGCACGGCAAGCTCGCGTTTGAGAAGATCGGTCGGGCGGCCACGGCGGATTTCGGTAAAGGGGGCGAGCGCGCGCTCGAGATAGTAATTCTCGCTGAGCAGCGGCTGACCGCCGGCATTCGTCGCGGCGGCGATGCCGACCGGGCGGCGGCGCCACCGCTCATCGACCATCAGCACCGAGCCGGCCGACTGATCACCCTCAATTTCGATGCGGGCGGCCCGGTTTCTCAGCTCGCTCGGCATCGGCAGCCGAACCTCGACGTCCTTAGCGCCGGGTTCGATCGTCGCCGCCTCGCGAGCGAGCAGCCGGCCATCCTCGGCGCTAGCGCGGACCTGAAGGAGGCGCGGCGCCGGTGCCGGCAGCGAACGCAACCTGACACCGAGATCCCTTGCTTGCACGTCCCCGGCAGCCAGCAGGAGCGGAAGCTGGTCCGGCTTTGCCGCGAGGTAGTACAGGTTGCGCCGTTCGGTGAGATAGGCGGCTAGCGCCTGGCTCTCGCCATCGGCGACGCCATCACTGAGCCAGAAAGTGGAGGTCACGTCCGTCAACGACAATGCTTTGAGCCGCGCAAGCGCAGCCCCCCGGTCGACTGGCCAGGGCTTGGGTTGCAACGCCTGAATCGTGGCGCGCGCGTCGCCTGCACGGATCGGCGCCAGTGGTGCCGGTGGCTCATTTGTGACCGGCGGCGCGGTGGTGACGAGGACCACCTGGCGGTCCTCACGTTCGGCCTCCGCTAAGAGATCGGTGAGCGCCGCCTGCCGCGCCGTCCAGTCGCGCGCCGCCGTCCAGCCATCATCGACGATAAGGAGAATCGGCCCGGTCGAGGCCAGGCGCGCCTGCGGGTTGAGCAACGGATGGGCGGCCGCAACAATTACCAGCGCAGCAATAGCTATGCGCAACAGGATCAACCATAACGGGGTGCGGGCTGCCGTCTCTTCGCGCGGTGCCAGTCCCAGAAGCAGCCGGATTGCCGGGAAGGCGATGCGGCGCGGCGCCGGCGGTGTCACCCGCAGCAGCCACCAGATGATCGGCAGAGCCACCAACGCGACGAGCAGCCACGGCGAAGCAAAGGCGAGGAACCCGAGCGCCAGCATCGCTCACCGTCGGCGATCGGCTGACAACGCGGCAAAGAGCGCCAGCAACGCGAGGTGCGGCTGGCGATCGGTGCGGTGAAAGCCGAAACTCCAGCCGACCGTCCCGGCGATCGCTGCGAGGCCCTCGCGATGGTGCTGGAAGCGATCGGAGTAGTCGCCGCGGATACTCTCCACCCGGCTGATGACGACCTCATCACGCTCCTCGACGCCGGCAAAGCGGATGCGTCCGTCGAACGGGAGATCTTCCTCGGCCGGATCGGCGACCTGCAGCATGTGGCCCTTGAGCCCGGCCGCGGCAAAGCGGGTGACGGTGGCATTGACCACCGCGAGCGGCGACAGAAAGTCGCCGATCAGCACAAGTTGACCGGCCCGCGGCAAGGGCTCGTAGACGGGCAGGCTCTCAGTTTTAGGATTGCGGCCGATCATCTCAACGACCCGTGATAGCGCAATGCGGCCATTCATCGGCGGGATGCCGCTCCCGAGCAGAGTTAAGCGCTCGCCCCCGCGGACAAGGAGGCTTGCCAGCGCGACGAGCAGGAGCGCGGCGCGGTCGCGCTTCGTCGGCCATTCCGCGCCGGTCACGTATTCGGCCGAGCTGTAGTCCATAGAGGCGGAGGCATCACACCACAACCAGACGCTCTGCGCCGCCTCCCATTCGGTTTCGCGGATATAGAGGCGTTGCGACTTCGCACTCTCGCGCCAATCGATGCGCGAGGCCGCGTCGCCCGGTTGGTATTGGCGGAATTGCCAGAATGTCTCGCCTTGGCCAACCCGGCGGCGACCGTGAACCCCCTGGGCGACGGTCACCGCGACCCGCTCGGCGGCAATCAGCAGCGGTGGCAGTACGGAAGCGGCTTCTTCTGCCCGATTGCGCAAAGCGGCGAGGGGCGCGCCGCGGCGGGTCAGCAACGATGCCGCCGGCCTCAGCTCGGTCGGGATCACCGGAATGGCGCCGAAATTTGCTCGATAACCCGAGCCACGGTGAGGCCTTCGGCCCGGCCGGCGAAGCTGACCGCCATGCGATGACGGAGCACTGGCGGCGCCAGCGCGAGAACATCGTCGATCGACGGACTGAACCGACCGTCGATCAGCGCCCGGGCGCGGCAAGCGAGCATCAACGCCTGGCTGGCGCGCGGACCCGGTCCCCACGAGACAAAGCGCGTCATGGTCTCGGTTGCTGAACTATCCGGCCGCGCCGAACGGACCAGCGAAAGGATGGCCTCGACGACGCTTTCGCCGACCGGGATTCGGCGTACGACACGTTGCGCCGCAATCAGCTCGGCGACGCTCATCGCCGGTCGCGGCCGATCCTCGGTGATGCCGGTCGTCGCGATCAGCATCTGACGCTCCGCGTCCCGGTCGGGGTAGCTGACGTCGATCTGCAATAGAAAGCGGTCGAGTTGCGCTTCCGGGAGCGGATAGGTGCCTTCCTGCTCGAGCGGGTTCTGGGTTGCCAGCACGTGGAATGGTCGCGGCAACGGATGGTATTGGCCGGCGATCGAGACGCGGCCTTCCTGCATCGCCTGCAAAAGTGCGGATTGCGTACGCGGGCTCGCCCGGTTGATTTCGTCCGCCATTAGCAGCTGGCAAAAGACCGGGCCAGGGATGAAGCGAAAAGATCGCCGTCCTGTCTCGCTTTCTTCGAGGACCTCGGAGCCGAGAATGTCGGCCGGCATCAGATCGGGCGTGCATTGAATGCGCTTGTCTTCAAGGCCGAGGATCGTGCCCAGAGTCTCGACGAGTCGGGTCTTGGCAAGGCCTGGGACGCCAATCAACAGGGTGTGTCCCCCGCACAACAGGGTGATCAAGGCTTGCTCGATCACCTCGCGTTGACCAAAGATGATTTCGCCGATCCGTTCACGGACGAGGCTTAGGCGCCCGCCCAGCGCTTCAACCTCGGCAACGAGATCTGCGGAGGACGCTTTGATGGGTGCTGTAGAATTCAAGCAGTCCGGTCCCTCTTCAAACACTGGTGCAAATTCGAGCCTGATACAAAACGCTGGCTCCCGCAATTCCTCATCGGTTCGTCCGGGCACCGGGAGCACGCGTTCGCCGATTGATTGCGGCGATCTCGACATTCGGATCGCCCGCGACGGTACGTGGTTCTATCGCGGGTCTCCGATCGGCCGGCTGGCGCTCGTCAAACTGTTTGCCTCCGTTCTGCGCCGTGAGCCAGACGGCCGCTACTGGCTCATCACTCCAGTTGAGCGCGGCCGCATCGAGGTCGAGGACGTCCCCTTCCTTGCAGTGGCGCTGACCGTGCAAGGCGAGGGCCGCGAGCAGGAGCTGATCTTCCGAACCAATATGGACGACATTGTGACGGCTGGCCCGGACAACCCGCTGCGCGTCGAGACGGCTGCGACCGGCGAGCCGGCGCCCTATATCCTGGTACGCGATGACCTCGAGGCCCGACTCGCGCGTTCGGTGTTCTACGACTTGGTTGAGCTCGGCAAGAAGGAGCCGATCGAGGAGACCAGCCAGTTCGGGGTGTGGAGCAGGGGTAGGTTCTTCCGGCTCGGCGAGCCTGGCCCGGACTAGGGTTAAGGGTGAAGACGGAAATGGCCAATCGACTGACGCGGGACCGGGTGATAACGCGCTTTGCGCATCTCGGGCAACCTGGAAGGCGAGGCTTTGGCGGCGCTGCTGATCCGTCCGAAGCCGCCGCCCTCAGGCAAGCGACCCGCGGCGACCACGATCTCAATCCCGGCTGGACACCGCCCAGCTCCGAATTGCGGCCCGCGGCGGTGCTGGTCCCGCTCATCGACCGAGCCGGCGGAATGTCGGTTCTGCTGACCCAGCGCACGGCACATCTGAGCGCACACGCCGGGCAGATTTCGTTTCCCGGTGGGCGGATCGAGGCAAGCGATCAGGACGCGACAGAGGCGGCGCTGCGCGAGACCGAGGAGGAGGTCGGCCTGACGCGCGATCATGTTACGGTTATCGGCCGGCTCGATACTTATGTGACAGGGACCGGGTTCGAAATTACCCCGACGGTCGGCATTGTCGAAGTGCCCTTTTCGCTCGACCCGGACCCGTTCGAAGTATCCGAGGTGTTCGAGGTGCCGCTTTCTTTTGTTCTCGACCCGACCAACCATCGGCGGATGACACGCGTCTTTGACCAGCGGACGCGGATCTTTTTTGTCCTGCCATACGAGAACCGGTACATCTGGGGGGCAACGGCGGGAATGTTGGTGAACCTGGCCGAGGTGCTCGCCGGTTGAGGAGGGAATGCCGCGGGTCCTCCTCACGATCGTCTTGCCGCTGCTGTTGCCGACCGCGCTCTATCTGGTTTGGGTCACCGCGCTGCGTCGACCGCGGCGGAACGGGGCGACACTGTGGACGACGTTGCCGTGGGTGTGGCTCGCCGGCGCGGGAATAGCGTTGTTGGCGATTGTACTGTTCGTCGTAACGGTCCATTTCGGTGGGCGGCAGGAAGGCGTCTACGTGCCGCCACGCTGGGAGAACGGTCACATCGTTCCCGGGCATATCGAACCGAAATCCGGTCAATGACGGACCTCGCGAACCAACACCGGATTGTTCCACAGCCGTGGATGGTCGAGCCGGCGACTCGCGCGGTCTTGACGGCACTTTCGGCAGGAGGCGTCGAGGCGCGGTTTGTCGGCGGTTCGGTGCGGGACGCGCTCCTGGGGCGGGGCGGGAGTG
>Ga0306920_100005769_pt1 | contig 16054 bp, 16 predicted proteins | sample flu12Cox44000170_FD_204666 | JGI IMG/M metagenome (GOLD analysis project Ga0306920, IMG submission 204666) | Lab enrichment of tropical soil microbial communities from Luquillo Experimental Forest, Puerto Rico - flux4day.12C.oxic.44.000.170 (v2)... | ecosystem: Environmental > Terrestrial >... | reverse complement strand
TGAAATGCTGGTCGGCCGCGATCGAGCGCTTGGCGAGCGGCTCGCCGGCCTGCATTTCCGGCAGCCGTCGGCTCTCGTCGTCTTCGCCATTGTCGTCGTGGCCTTCCTGATAGAGCGTGAGGAAGCCATCGAACTTGATCACGGTGCCGGTCGCACGCAGGTCGAGCCGGCGCGCACCCACCGTCGCCTCGATCTCGGCGGTGGTGCGCTCGAGTTCGGCGGATTCCATCTGGCTGGCGATCGTGCGCAGCCAGATCAGCTCGTAGAGCTTCGCCTGGTCGCGGTCGACGAAGCGCGTGACCTGGCGCGGCCGGCGCGCGAGATCGGTCGGGCGGATCGCCTCGTGCGCTTCCTGTGCGTTCTTGGCCTTGGTCTGATATTGGCGCTGCGCGTCGGGCAGGTAGCGCTGACCGTAGTCGGCGCCGATCACCTTGCGGGTCGCGGCGATCGCCTCGTCGGCGATCTGCACGCCGTCGGTACGCATATAAGTGATGAGGCCGACGGTCTCGCCGTCGATTTCGGCCCCTTCGTAGAGACGCTGCGCGAGCCGCATGGTGTGAGCGGGCGCGAAGCCGAGCTTGCGGCTCGCCTCCTGCTGCAGCGTCGAGGTGGTGAACGGCGGCGGCGGATTGCGCCGCGTCGGCTTCGCCTCGACCGACGCGACGCGGAACTTCGCGTTCTCGAGGTCGCGCTTGAACGTCTCGGCCTGGATGCCCGAGCCGATGTCGAGCCGCTGGATCTTCTGCCCATCGGCGCCGACGAGGCGCGCGTCAAAGGTTTCCTCGCGCGGCGTCGCCAGGGTCGCGATGAGCGACCAGAACTCGCGCGGGACGAAGCGCTCGATCTCCAGCTCGCGGTCGGCGACGAGGCGCAGCGCGACCGACTGCACCCGGCCGGCAGAACGGGCGCCCGGAAGCTTGCGCCAGAGCACCGGCGAAAGGGTAAAGCCGACGAGGTAATCCAGCGCGCGCCGCGCCAGATAAGCATCGACCAGGGCGCGGTCGATGGTGCGCGGATGCTTCATCGCGTCCGCCACCGCCTGCTTGGTGATGGCGTTGAACACCACCCGCTCGACCGACTGGCTCTTGAGCGCGCGCATCTGCTTGAGCACTTCGAGCACGTGCCAGGAGATCGCCTCGCCTTCGCGGTCGGGGTCGGTGGCGAGGATAAGCTTGCTTGCCGACTTGACCGCCTTGGCGATGTCGGCGAGTCGCTTCTGCGACTTGCCGTCCACTTCCCAAACCATGCGGAAGTCGGCCGTGGGATCGACCGAGCCGTCTTTGGGCGGCAGGTCGCGCACGTGGCCAAACGAGGCCAGCACCTCGTAGCCGGGGCCAAGATACTTGTTGATCGTCTTGGCTTTGGCCGGGGACTCTACGACTACAACGTTCATGAAGGTCCGGATTTTGGCGGGCGCGACTGCCGTTTTTTGGCTTGGCCGCCCCTCGGAATGGGCTGGAACATGGGTAACTTGACCAGCCCTGTCAAATCGGCGGTTGCGGCAATCGTCCGGGCGCAGTCGCTAAGCCATTGACGAATCAGGTGGTTTAATCCTGTCGCCAGAAAGGCGTGAAGCCTGTCGGCGCGGGCAACATGATACCGTTCGCTCGGGCTAACTACCTTATTACCGCGCCGACCTTGTTTCCGGCGCCGCGGTCCGACGGTAGCCCGGCAACGTAGGGGAACCAGCTTCTCTCCACTTTTTTATATGGGTGTGCCGTCGGATAGCGCCTGAACAAAAGGCGGGTCTTCGGCCCGCCCGCCCGTCCGTCCTGATGGACCTGCGCTGCGGCTTTACGTGGGCCCGGGCGGCTTTTGCATGTTTTGCCCTCGCCTCTTCGCAGCGGCCGGGGGCAGCGGCTGCGGGTTGGGAGCCGAGGCTGCCGGGGGCAGCGGCTGTGGATTAAGACCCACCGGCCCCCACCAACCCGGGCCCCCCCCCAAACCGGGCGTCCACTAGTCGGGAGCGTTCAAAAAAAAGGGCGGGCCTCTCGGCCCGCCAGCTCTCACCAAGTTCTTCTTCGGGCCGATCAGGGTTGCCACGCGCACCAGGACGGTCGCGGCGGGTGCAACCGAAGCCAGCTACGTTCCCTCCAATGTCGCTTTCGACGTGCGAACTGTTGTTCAGTTCTGCAGATTTCGCCCAAAGGCGAGCGGGCATCATCGTTAGGCAATCTGAACGCGGAATGAATGAGCGCGCTGCGCGTTTGCGCTAGCTCATCGGCACGAGCCTGCCGCCGTGGCGCTCGATGCGGCCGGCGAGTTCGAGTTCCAGCAGCACCCGGCGCACGCTTGCGGCGGAGGCGCCGGAGAGCCGCACCAGATCGTCGATCGCGACTGGTGTCGGCCCCAACAGGCCGGCGATGTCGCCGCTTTCGTGCTCGTCCGCTCCTCATCGGTGAGAGCGGCGCTCTCTCCCTTTCCCTCCCCCCACTTGCGGGCGAGGAGGCGGGAACTTGGACTAGGCCATGGGGTTTCGTGCGGGTTACGGGACAATCTGGCCGGGAGAGTATCGGGGTTCGTGGGGGGTGTGACTATGCGTGCTGGTCGGATGACTCGATCCTCATCCGGGCACTCGCATGGTGCATTCGTGCGCGCCTTTTGGCACACTGCCCGTCCGCGCCGTTGCGCCCGCTGATACAGGAGAAGTTCCATGAAGCGCGTGTTCGTTGGCTTGTTGCTCGCGGCTGGTTTGGGCGTTTCCGCGGTTCCGGCCGGCGCTGACGGCATCGACGTTCCGCGCAAGGTCCGTCACGCGTGGCACGGCTACAGCCTGCGCCTGCCGCCGGAGCGCCACGTGGTCGAGGTGATTGATGACTTTGGCCGATTGATCATCGCCGGCCGGCCGTTCACCCCGGCTGTGCCTGCGTGCGGGGGCTGGGTGGCGGGCGAGCACATTCGCTTCGTGGCGGGCGACATCAATGGCGCCTGCCAGACCGCCTTGATCTATAATTATCGGCGGCATGAAACGTGCGAGGTCGGCTGCCGGCGCTTCGTTATTTGGTGAGCGCGCCGTTACGCCTTCCGAAGATTAATCTTCCCCTCGCTGCGGTTCATCAGTCGCGCGATGTTTGCGCGGTGCGCGATGAACGCCAGCACGCTGAGCAGAAGAAACAGCAGCGCCTCGCGCTCGTTGCCCATTCCCCACAGCACGGCGGGCGTTGCCGCGCAGGCGGTGAGCGATGCCAGCGATGAGTAACGGGTCAGCCCCGCGACCACGAGCCAGATCACGGCGAAGGCGATGGGCGGGATCCACGACACACCGAGAACGGCAATTCCGATGAGGATGCCGATGTAGGTGGCGATACCCTTCCCTCCTTTGAAGGCGAGCCACACCGGAAACAGATGGCCGAGGAAGGCGCCGAGCCCGGCAACAAGCGCGACATCGCGCCCGGACAGCCAGTCGGCAAGCACGACGGCCAGGGTGCCCTTGAGCACGTCCAACAGAAGCGTCGCCGCGGCGACGCCCTTGCGCCCGGTGCGCAGCACGTTGGTCGCGCCGATACTGCCCGAGCCGATCGCTCGGATGTCTTGCGTCCCGGCGAGCCGCGTGAGCACGAGCCCGAATGGGATCGAGCCCAGGAGATAGCCGAGCGCGAATGCCGCGAGATAAGCGGTCCAGCTCATTAGGTGCGTATACTAAATCGGAGTATTCTGGCTGTGCTACTTCCAACCGAACCCATTTGCTGCGCTCCGACAGCCCCCTCACACATATTCATAGACGGTCCGTCCCCCGACGATGGTGCGGACCACCCGGCCCTGCAGCCGCGCCTCGTCGAACGGCGTGTTCTTGCACTTGGACTTGAGCGCGTCGGGGTCGAGCACCCACGGTACGTCAAGATCGATCACGATCACGTCGGCGGGCGCACCCGGCCGCAAGGTTCCGCACGGAAGGCCGAGCAGTTCGGCCGGGCGCGTCGACATGGCCTTGATCAGCCTCGCGAGCGGGAGGGAGTCGTTGTGCACGAGGCGCAGGCCGGCGGACACCATGGTCTCCAGCCCGATTGCGCCGGGCTCGGCTTCCGCAAACGGCAAGCGCTTGACCTCGACGTCCTGCGGATTGTGGTCGGACATGACGACGTCGATGAGCCCCGATGCGAGCGCCTCGACCAGCGCGGCGCGGTCGCCCTCGGCGCGCAGCGGCGGCGCGACCTTGAAAAACGTGCGGTACGGCCCGATGTCGATTTCATTCAAGGTCAAATGATTGACCGAGGCCGCGGCGCTCACCGTGATGCCGCTCTGTTTGGCGCGGCGCAGCACTTCGAGCGATTCCTCCGACGTGACCGAGGCGGCGTGATAGCGCCCGCCGGTGAGCGCCACTAGCCGCATATCGCGCTCGAGCATCACGGTCTCGGCCGCCTTGGGAATACCGATCAAACCGAGGCGGGCGGCATATTCGCCTTCGTTCATCACGCCCTCGCCGACGAGGTGCGGATCTTCGGTGTGATGCACGACGAGCGCGTCGAAATCCCTCGCATAGGTGAGCGCGCGCCGCATCACCTGCGCGTTGGTCACGCTGGTGGCCCCGTCGGTGAAGGCAACTGCGCCCGCCGCCTTGAGCAATCCGATCTCGGCGAGTTCTTCCCCGCGCAGGCCCTTGGTGAGCGCGCCCATGGGATGCACGTGCACGATCGCGGTGTCGCGAGCGCGGCGGAGCACGAAGTCGACGATTGCCGGGTCGTCGATCACCGGCGTGGTGTCGGGTTGGCACACGATGGTGGTGACGCCGCCAACGACGGCCGCCTGGCTCGCCGAGGCGAGCGTTTCGCGGTGCTCGGCACCCGGCTCGCCCACGAAGGCGCGCATGTCGACGAGGCCGGGCGCCACCACCCGGCCGCGACAATCGATGACCTCAGTGCCTTCCGGGACTCCCGAAGCGTGAATGCCGCGCTTGACCTCGCGGATCACGCCGTCGGCGATCAGCACGTCGCCTTCGATATCGAGATCGCGTGACGGATCGATCACGCGGCCGTTGGCGAGCAGGATCGGACGACGATCTAAGAGCATTTTGTCAGATCATCTCACGCGCGAACGCGAATAGCGAATAGTGAGTGGTGAGTAGATGCCGATATTTGTGTTCCCTTTACCATTCACCACTCACTATTCGCTACTCACTATTCGCTATTCGCCCACTTCCTCACGCGTTCGGCAGCGTTCGCGACAAGGCCTCGAGCGCCGCCATGCGCACGGCAACGCCCATCTCCACTTGCTCACGGATGAGCGACTGCGCGCCGTCGGCGACCGCGGTATCGATCTCCACGCCGCGATTCATCGGCCCCGGATGCATGACGAGCGCGTTGGGCTTGGCGTAGGCGAGCTTCTTCTGATCGAGGCCGTAGTAATGGAAATATTCCTGCACCGAGGGAACGAAGGAGCCGTTCATGCGCTCGCGCTGCAGCCGCAGCATCATCACGATGTCGGCGCCGGCGAGTCCCTCGCGCATGTCGCGGCACACTTCGACGCCGAACCGCTCGATGCCGGGCGGCAGCAGGGTCGAGGGCGCGACCACGCGGACGCGTGCGCCGAGCGTGTTGAGCAGGATGATGTTAGAGCGCGCTACGCGCGAATGCAGGATGTCGCCGCAGATCGCGACCAGCAGCCGCTCGATCCGCCCCTTGTTGCGGCGGATGGTGAGCGCGTCGAGCAGCGCCTGGGTCGGATGCTCATGCGCGCCGTCGCCGGCGTTGATCACCGCGCAATCGACCTTCTGAGCCAAAAGCTCCACCGCGCCGGAAGCATGATGGCGCACCACCAAGATGTCCGGATGCATGGCGTTGAGCGTCATCGCCGTGTCGATGAGCGTCTCGCCCTTGCGGATCGAGGAGGTGCTCACCGCCATGTTCATCACATCGGCGCCGAGCCGCTTGCCGGCGAGTTCGAACGACGACTGGGTTCGCGTCGAGGCTTCGAAGAAAAGGTTGATCTGGGTGCGGCCGCGCAGCGAGGCGCGCTTCTTCTCGATCTGCCGGTTGAGGTCGACGAACTCTTCGGCAAGATCGAGGAGCCCGCTGATCTCCTCGCGCGAAAGCCCTTCGATCCCCAACAGGTGCCGGCGGTTGAGGACGAACGAAGGGCGCGGAGCGATGTTCATTAAAGCCGGTTCTATAAGGGGAGTCGTCGGCCCGGCGCAAGGACGCATTTGCCGCGGTCCACAGGGGCGCGACCGCGCGTGGTAGCATTAAGGCACGGAGATTGAACCATGGCCGCGCCGTTCGAGACCCACCAAGTGCTCAACCAATCGCCGTCCTTCGAGGACGTCGACCTTTTCGCCCTCGACCGGCCTTTGCAGGACGCAATCGCTGCCAACGGTGCGGCCGGCGAGACGGCGCCGCTTTCCGCCTTCGGCCGCCGCTACGGCTCGGCCGAGATGCTGGACGAAGCCCGGCGCGCCAACGAAAACCCGCCCAAGCTCGCGAGCTTCGATCGTAAGGGTTTCCGCCGCGATACGGTCGAGTTCCATCCCGCCTATCACCGCTTCATGGGCGAGAGCATTGCGGCGGGCGTGCACGCCTCGACGTGGCGTGTCGACGGCAGCCGCGCGGCGGCGCCCGCCGAAGTTTCGCGCGCTGCGCGCTTCTACATGGCGAACCAGGTCGAGGCCGGCCACTGCTGCCCCATCACCATGACCCGCGCCTCGGTCGCTGCGCTCGCGGCCGAGCCGGCGCTGCGCGACCGCGTCATCGGCAAAATCGTTTCGCGCAGCTACGACCCGAGCCTCGCGCCGTTATCGGACAAAGCCGGCATCACCCTCGGCATGGGCATGACCGAGAAGCAGGGCGGCACCGACGTGCGCGCCAACACCACGCGCGCGACGCTGGCGAGCGACGGATATCTCGTCACCGGGCACAAGTGGTTTCTCTCGGCGCCCATGTGCGACGCCTTTCTTGTGTTGGCACAAGCGCCCGTCGGGTTGACCTGTTTTCTCATGCCGCGATTCCGTCCCGACGGCTCGGTGAACGCGCTGCGCCTGCAGCGCCTCAAGGACAAGCTCGGCAACCGCTCCAATGCCTCGGCGGAAGTCGAGTTCACCGAAGCCTTCGCCTGGCGCGTCGGCGAAGAGGGCAGGGGCGTGCGCACCATCATAGAGATGGTGCAGCTGACGCGGCTCGACTGCGCGCTCGGCTCCGCCGGGCTCATGCGCATGGCGCTCGCGCAAGCCTTGCACCACGCGCGTCACCGCAGCGTGTTTCAGCGGCGCCTCGCCGATCAGCCGATGATGCGCAGCGTGCTCGCGGACTTGGCGCTCGAAATGGAAGCCGTCGTCGCTTTGGTCATGCGGCTTGCGCGTGCGTTCGATCATCCGGACGACGCGGTCGAGGGGGCGCGGGCGCGCCTGCTCACGCCGGCGGTAAAATATTTCGTCTGCAAGAGCGCGCCCGCCTTCATCTACGAGGCGATGGAGTGCCTCGGTGGCAACGGCTACGTGGAGGAGGCGCCACTCGCGCGGCTCTATCGCGAGGCTCCGGTCAACGCGATCTGGGAAGGCTCCGGCAACGTCATGTGCCTCGACGTGCTGCGCGCGCTTTCGCGCGAGGGCGAGGCATGGCGGCATCTCATCGAAACGCTGGTGCGCGAGACCGCGGAGGCGCCGGGCAGCGCGCAGACGGCGGCGTTCGTCGTCCACGCGCTGGCCGGACGCGAGGCCGAGGCGACCGCGCGGCGCGCGGTCGAACGGCTGGCGCAGCTTGCCGCTGCGGCGGCGCTCGCCGGGAGCGCGCCGGCGGTCGCCGAAATATTTGCTCGTGCGCGATTGGGCGAGCCGCGCGGCGTAACCTACGGCACCGCGATGCTCGAAGCCGCCGATGTCGATGCGCTCATCGAGCGTGCGCTGCCAGCATGATGAATTATTCCGCGGCCCTTGCGAGCAGACTGTGTCCGGGTTCGACTCTCGTAAAATGCAGCGGCGCGCTGTCCACCGCGATCTCATTGTCGTGCAGCCGCGTAATCGTGTAGCGCGACTCGGCGAGGACGCCGGCGCGCGGGTGGTCCTCGCGGAAATGCGCGCCGCGGCTGTCGGTCCGCGCGAGTGCGGCGGCGCAGATCGCGCGGCTCACCAGGATGAGATTTTCCAGGTTGAGCCGGTCCATCCAGGTGAGATTGTAGCGCGGCTCCGCGTCGATGGTGCCGGCCTGCGCAATCTCCGTGGCCAGTTTGTCGAGTTCATCGCGCCCGCGCGCGAGGCCGTCCGGGCTGCGCAATATGCCGACGTCGTCCCACATTAAGTCGTAAAGCATGCGGCGGATCGAGGTGAGATCGCCGCCGCGGCGGCCGAGCGGTCCTAACGCGCGCACCTGCGCGGTTTCGAGCGCGGCACGATCTACATCAGGCAAGACTTCAGTGCGGCGGATGCGTCGGCCGATGGCGTCGCCCGCAAGCCCGCCAAACACCGTCGAGTTGGCGACGCCATTGCCGCCGAGGCGGTTTGCGCCGTGCACGCCGCAGGTGTCCTCGCCGGCCGCGTAGAGGCCGGCAAGCTCGGTCGTGCAGTCGGGAGCAAACACCACGCCGCCCATCATGTAGTGCGCGGTCGGGATCACCTCGACCCGGCCGCCGGCAAGATCGAAGCCGCAGTCGGCGCAACGCTCGACCATGCCTGGTCGCCCACGCGCTCGGGAGGACGCGGTGACCGCCGCACTTTTTCTCGCGCAGCGCCTGAGTGCGGCCGTGCTTGCGCTCGCCGTGAGCGTCCATCTCGCGACGATATGCGGCGCGCGCGGGCACGACGGCCGCGGACGTGCTCGCGCGCACCCACGGAAACAAGGCGTTCCACGTCGTCTATCTCGTCTTCGTCGTCGCGGTCGCGATCCATGCGCCGATCGGCTTGCGCAACGTGCTGCGCGAGTGGACGGCGTGGCGCGGGCGCAGCCTGGATGTTGCGCTCGCGGCGTTCGCGCTGCTCTTGCTCGCGCTCGGCCTGCGGGCCGCCGTCGCGGTGTTCATCGCATGATGCGCGCCTGCGTGTGGCAGAGCTGGCATCCGGAGCCGGTGGAGACCGCCTCCATGCGCGCGGTGTTGGCACGATCGCGCACGTCGTTAACGAGAGTCCAGGCGCGGTTGAGCGCGGCCGGCCCGAGATAATCGCGATCCCATGTCACCACGTCGCAAGCGGAATGGCAGATGCCGCAGCCGATGCATTCGATGCCGGCGTCGGCGGCCTGCCGTTCGCGGCTTGCCGGCGGCACCACCGCGAAATCCTCCGGCGGCTCCGCGCCCGGCTCGAAGTGGCCCTTGGCGGCGTGCCACTTGTCGAAAAACCCGCGCATGTCGACGGCAAGATCGCGCACCACGGTGAAATTGCGCAGCGGCTCGAGCCGGAGCGCCGTGTCGCTGCCCAGCGCCGCGGCAACCCGCGTGCGGCAGGTCCAGCGCGGGCGGCCGTTGACCACCATGGCGCAGGACCCGCACATGCCGACGCGGCAGGCGAAACGGTAGGCCAGGGTCAGATCCTACTCGCGCTGAATGTTGGTGACCACGTCGAGCACGGTCTGGTTCGCGTTGCGCGCCACCTGAAATGTTTGGAAGCGGCCGGTCGCGGCGCCACGCCAGACTTCGACCGCGAGTCGTTCGTCAAGGCAGCACCCGGATGCTGGGCCGCTCGCCCGGATCGACTTCGACCATGGCGCCGTCCGGAATTGCCGCCGTGATATCGAGGTCGAAGCCCGAGATCATGGTGAAGTCGGCGAGTGCCGCCCCCTGCACCATGATCGGGTTGACGGCGTTGAGCACCAGGGCGGCCGGCATTATTCCGCGCGCGGTCATCTCGTGCAGCATCCAGGCAGTAGCGACGCCTCCCTTGGCGGCATCGAGCACGAGCACGCGGCCGAGGAAACTCTGGCCGGCCAGCTTGTGCTCGGGGCGAGAGAATACGCCGCGCACACGGTCGAGGTCATAGCGTGCGGAAAACCCGTCTTTAGCGACCAGCGCCCGGCCACGCACCGGCCGTCCCATGCCGGCCCGGGCGAAATGCACGATCGGGCTCATGGGCCGATCCGTCCGCCGGCGCAGGCGGTTTCGACGCATTTGGCCATGCCCATGAGTACGGGCCGATAGCCGTAGCCGCCCAGGATGTTGGTGAGCTTGGCCGAGTTGGTGGCGAGCCGCTGCCAGCCGTTCGCCTCGCGCATTTCCCGCGCATAACTCTGATAGAAGCACATCCCGGCGAGCACGATGCCTCCCGTGGCCTCGATGCGTGCGGTGAGCCCGAGGCGATCGGCGTCAGGTTTGACCTGCGGGCTGGTGATGGCGAGCAGCGGGATTGTCGCGCGCCGGCCATCCAGCAGGTCGGCCAACTGGCGCATCTCGACGAGGCTGAGTTGCGGCGCCGAGAACACCACCACGTCCACGGCGCCGATGTCGCGGGCGTAGCTTTGCTGAAAGGCGCGGATGTCGGTCTCGCCGACGTCGTGGCTGCGCAACGCGGCGCCGGGTGTGGTCACGTCTTCGAGCAGCTGCGCCTCGGGCGTGATCCCGACCATATGAAACAGCGCGACCGATCCGTAGCTCGCGAGCGCCGCCCCGAAGTGTTTCATCTCGTCCGAGGTTGGGACGCGATCGATCCCGACAATGGCCGGCACCTGCCAGTAGTCGCCGGCGAGGCGGCCGACGATGCCGCCGAGGGCCCCCCATTCATCGAGTTCGCGCGGGGTGAAAGCGACACGCACGATGAGTGTCGCGCGCCGGTGCGCATCGAGATGAAAGCCGTAGCGCGGCGTGCGGCCGGTCAGCCCGGCGCTCAGCGCCGACGGGCCGCCCTCGAAATTCGACCGCGCGCCGCACACGCTGTTGGAATAGATGACGACGCCGGTGTCGCCATAGGCCATGTGCTCGCCGCGCACCGGCGGCATGATGGTCTGATAGTTGATGCAGGTGTCGGTCATCAGCACGCCGAGCGCCTCGAACGCCGCGATCGCACGCCGCTCGCGCTCGAGCATCCACGGCTGCTGCTTGAGCCGCGCCGCCGCGGCAAAGTCGGTACCGCGCGGGTCGGTGATGGTGGGCACACGCACGCGCCGCTCTGCGGCCGGCAGCTTCGCCCAGCCCTCGAGCCACGCGACGCCCGCGTCACCCAAGGATTCCGTGTCGGCCATGATGTGCGCCTGGTTCACAGGCACGAAGTCGCCCGCGCCGAGGTAACCGCCGACCTTGACCTGGTGCTCGATCGCCCACTGGCGCAGCGGGCCGAAGGTGCCCGCCCGCATGGCTTCTTCTTCATCGGTCAGACGCATGCGCGGCCGTCAGTTCGCGCTGATTTCGGCGCTCGCGATCAGCGGCGCCCATTTATCGATTTCGGAACGCACCAGCTTGCCGAGCGCCTCCGGGCTACGCGCGTTGGGCGGCGGCACGTCGGAGCCGAGCTTGGCCAGCCGCGCGATGACCTCCTTGTCGTCCATGGCCTCGCTCATGGCGGCGTTGACGCGCGAGACGATCGTGGCCGACGTGCCCTTGGGAAAGAACAGCGCCGACCACGCGATCGTCTCGAGTTCCGGCAACCCGGCTTCGGCAGTCGTGGGCACGTCGGGAATGGCCGCGGCGCGGGCGGGGCCGGTGACCGCGATGGGACGCACCTCGCCGCCGGCAATGTGCGGCGAGGCGCTGATCACCTGGTCGAACATCAGCTCGATCTGCCCACCCAAGAGGTCGTTCATCGCTTGTGAGAGCCCGCGATAGGGCACGTGCTGCACCTTGATGTGCGCGCGCTGGTCAAACAGCAGCATCGTCAGGTGCGAAATCGAGCCAACTCCGGCGTTGCCGCAGGTCAATTGCCGTGTGCGCGCCAGCGCTATCACGTCCTGCAACGTCTTGGCCGGCAGGTCCTTCTTGGCGAGCAGGACCATGGGCGTTGTCGAGGCGAGCATCACCGGCTCGAAGCTCATGCGAGGATCGTAGGAGAGATTCTTATAAAGCCCGACGCTTGCCGCGTGGGTGCCCAGGTTTCCCATCACCATGGTGTAGCCGTCGGGCGCGGCCTTGGCGACGCGCGCGGCGCCGAGCGTACCGCCCGCGCCGGTTACGTTTTCAACGATGATTTGCTGGCCGAGCGATTGGCTCATGCGCTGGCCGAGGATGCGTGCCAGCACATCGGTCGGACCACCGGCCGAGAACGGGACCACCATGGTGATCGAGCGGGTGGGGTAGGCCGTCTCGGCACGTGCGCCGATGAAAGCCGCGACCGCGAGTACCAGCACGGCGGCGGCGAAACCTGTAATCGATCGCTTCATTTGTTCCCCCAGCTCGGAAGTCCGAGCCAACTCTAACCAAGACGCGCCAGGCGATCGAGCGCGCCCTGCAGGATGTAGACGGCGGCATGTTGGTCGATGACCGCGGCGCGCTTGGCGCGGCTCGCGTTGCCGGCGATGAGTTCGCGCTCGACCGCAGCGGTCGAGAGCCGCTCGTCCCAGAGCGCGATCGGCAGATCGGTGCGGCGGGCGAGATTGCGGGCGAAGGCGCGGGTCGATTGGGCGCGCGGGCCCTCCGAGCCGTCCATGTTGATGGGCAGGCCGAGCACGAAGCCGACCGCCCGGCGTTCGGCGGCAAGCGCGAGCAGCCGCGCCGCATCCGCGGCGAACACGGTGCGGGCGATGGTCTCGACCCCGGTCGCGAGGCGGCGATCGGGATCCGAGGTGGCGACTCCGATAGTTTTGGTGCCGAGGTCGAGCCCGATCAACGCGCCACGTGCGGGCAAATGTGCAGCCGCTGCGACAAGATCGAGGATCGGGGCGGGCATTTGGTGGTGCCTACCATGCAGGCAGGGACGGGCCAACGCGGTTGATCGTGCGGTGGGCGGGTCTCTATGTTCCGGGCGGACCACGGCCTCCCGCCCACGACGGCCACGACTCATGCAGATCACTTGGTATGGCCATTCCGCCTTCCGCCTGGACTTTGCCGGCAAAGCAGTCCTCATCGACCCATTCTTCGCCGGCAATCCGGCCTTCGTCTCCGACAAGGCCGCGGCGACCAAGGGTGTCACCCACATCGTGCTCACCCACGGCCACGCGGATCACGTAGGCGATGCCCTCGATATCTCGCAATCGACCGGGGCGCCGGTTGTCACCAACTACGATCTTTGCATGTGGCTTGCCGGCAAAGGCCTGCAGAAGTTCGATCCGATGAACACCGGCGGCACCACGGACCAGGGCGGTTTCACCGTGACCTTGGTGCGCGCCGACCATTCCTCCGGCGACATCAAGGACGGCATGCCGATCTATCTCGGCAACCCGTGCGGCGCCATCATCACGACGCCGGGCGAGCCGACCGTTTATCACATGGGTGACACCGATGTGTTCGGCGATATGGGACTGATCAACGAATTATACGAACCGAAGGTCGCCATGGTGCCGATCGGCGACCGCTTCACCATGAGCCCGTTGTCGGCCGCGTTCGCGGTCAAGCGCTTCTTCAAGCTCGACGCGGTCATCCCATGCCACTATGGCTCATTCCCCATCATCGCGCCGACCGCCGATGCTTTCGTTGCCGCCATGAAGGGCCACTCCACCAAGGTGATCGTCCCCGAGAAGGGGAAAGCGGTCACGGTGTAAGGAGTCAAAATGTCGGTCGATGCCAAGACCGTGCGCGATATGGCGCATCTCGCGCGCATCGCGGTGCACGACGACGAGATCGAGCATCTGCAAGGAGAGCTCAACGCGATCCTGGCGTTTGTCGAGCAGCTTAACGAGGTCGACGTGACCGGCGTCGAGCCGATGACTTCAGTCACGCCCATGGCGATGAAAAAGCGGTCGGACGTCGTCACCGATGGCGGCGACCCCGAGGCCATTCTCAAGAACGCGCCGGCACGTGAGGGCGATTATTTCGTCGTGCCGAAAGTGGTCGAGTGACGCGCGGCATGACCGACCTCACAGCGCTCACCATCGCGGCCGCGCAAGACGGATTGCGGCGCAAGGAGTTCACCGCGCTCGAATTGGCCGACGCTCATCTTGCCGCCATGGAGCGGGCGCGCGGGCTCAACGCCTATGTGCTCGAGACGCCCGAGCGCGCGCGAGAGATGGCGAAGGCTTCCGACGCGCGGCGTGCCGCCGGCAATGCAGGGTCGCTCGAAGGCATTCCGATCGCGGTCAAGGACATGTTTTGCACGCAAGGTGTTCGCACCACCGCGTGCAGCCGCATCCTCGAGCCGTTCGTGCCGACCTACGAGTCGACGATTACCGCCAACCTTTGGCGCGCCGGCGCCGTGTTGCTGGGCAAGACCAACAACGACGAGTTCGCCATGGGCTCGTCGAACGAGACCTCCTGCTTCGGACCGGTGATCTCGCCCTGGCGGCGCAAGGGCGCAAATACGCACCTGGTCCCCGGCGGATCGTCGGGCGGTTCTGCGGCGGCGGTCGCGGCGTTCCTCGCGTCCGGTGCGACCGGCACCGACACCGGCGGCTCGATCCGCCAGCCGGCGGCGTTTACCGGCGTCGTCGGGCTCAAGCCGACATACGGCCGCTGCTCGCGCTGGGGTATCGTGGCGTTTGCTTCCTCGCTCGATCAGGCGGGGCCGTTCGCGCGCAGCGTTGCCGACGCGGCACTGTTGTTACGCGCCATGGCGGGCCATGATCCGAAGGACACAACATCGGTCGATCGTCCGGTGCCTGATTATCCTGCGGCCGTGGGCCGTTCCGTCAACCGCATGCGCATCGGTATTCCAAAGGAATATCGGGTCGACGGCATGCCGGCGGAAATCGAGACGTTGTGGGAGAAGGGCAGGGCATGGCTGACCGAAGCGGGCGCCGAGATGATCGAGGTGTCGCTGCCGCACACGAAATACGCGCTGCCCGCTTATTATATTGTGAATCCCGCCGAGGCCTCTTCGAACCTCGCCCGCTATGACGGCGTGCGCTACGGCCTGCGCGAACCGGGGCAGGAAGTCGTCGACATGTACGAACACACCCGCGCGGCCGGATTCGGCAAGGAGGTGCGCCGGCGCGTCATGATCGGCACTTACGTGCTCTCGGCCGGCTACCAGGACGCTTATTACGTGCACGCCCAGCGCGTCCGCGCATTGGTCAAGAAAGACTTCGAAAACTGTTTCGCGGCCGGCATTGACGCCATGCTCACGCCGGCGACGCCGTCCGCGGCATTCGGCGTCGGAGAGAAATCCGGCGACCCGGTAGCGATGTATCTCAACGACCTGTTCACGGTCACGGTGAACATGGCGGGCCTGCCGGGTATCGTCGTGCCGGCCGGCCTCGACGGACAGGGGTTGCCGCTCGGCCTGCAGGTGATCGGGCGGCCGTTCGACGAGGATACCTTGTTCTCGCTCGGCGCCGTTATCGAAAAGGCCGCCGGCACTTTTGTCCCGGAAAAATGGTGGTGAGGGTCATGAACATTGTCGAGTTTAAGACCAGCGTTTCTCGATCCAGTCCGCCGGCAGGACTTGCGCCGCCGCTCGAGGCGTTGTGGTGGGCAGCCAAGGATGACTGGGACAAGGCCCACGGCATCGTCATGAAACAGGACAGCCGGGAAGCCGCCTGGGTGCACGCTTATTTGCACCGGGTCGAGGGCGATCTCGACAATGCCGGCTACTGGTATCGCAAGGCACGCCGTCCGGCGAAGTCGGGACCATTGCCGGCGGAATGGGCCGCCATCGCGGCCGCTCTGCTCGGGGAAGCGCAAACATCATGAGCGCGCAGGCGAGCAACGGGAAACTCATCAAAGGCGCGACCGGCGAGTGGGAGATCGTCATCGGCATGGAGGTCCATGCCCAGGTGACCTCGAACGCCAAGCTGTTCTCGGGCGCCTCGACCGCATTCGGCGGGCGGCCCAATTCGCACGTCTCCCTCGTCGACGCGGCGATGCCCGGCATGCTTCCTGTCATCAACGAGGAATGCGTGCATCAGGCGATCCGCACCGGGCTCGGGCTCAATGCGCGCGTCAATCTTAAGTCCGTGTTCGACCGCAAGAATTATTTCTATCCGGACCTGCCGCAGGGCTACCAGATCAGCCAGTACAAGTCGCCGATCATCGGCGAGGGCGAAGTCACGGTCGAAACGGCCGACGGCGATACGATCACCGTCGGCATCGAGCGGCTCCACCTCGAGCAGGACGCCGGCAAGTC
>Ga0306920_100005768_pt1 | contig 16054 bp, 9 predicted proteins | sample flu12Cox44000170_FD_204666 | JGI IMG/M metagenome (GOLD analysis project Ga0306920, IMG submission 204666) | Lab enrichment of tropical soil microbial communities from Luquillo Experimental Forest, Puerto Rico - flux4day.12C.oxic.44.000.170 (v2)... | ecosystem: Environmental > Terrestrial >... | reverse complement strand
GGCCGTGGAAACCGGTTTCGTGAAACCACCGAAGGCGAGAACACCAGCTATTGCAAATACAGCCGTGCTCTTAAACATTTTTTTCTCCCTTCTTTCGATCGGAGTTGCTGTACTGAAGGGCTACTCCTGGAATTCACGTAACTGCTCCAACCCTATCCATCTAGCTTACAGGAAACGGATGCAGCCTCACATCTTGCCCGCTTCGATTCCCCTCGATGCGCAGAAGCAGCGAAGAAGATACCAGATATCCGGGCCTATTCGTTAGCGTTAACAATTGTAATGCCTGCTCTTGGCCAGTACCTGTCTCCGCGAACAGCGGTTCCGGTTTGCGGCAAACGCCCAGCCCGAGTTTGTCTGCCTTTCGATCGACATGCACGTAGTTGTCAGAGGTTGGCGGCTAACTCACACCGTGGTTCCGGAAAGTCTGTTGTCTCAAAAAACAGTTTAGGGTCGCTCGCCCGCCTGCAATCGGGCTTCAATCTGGTCTATGACACCCTCGAGGCCAGCCAAGGTGTCGATCACATAGTGGGCGCCCGCATCCAGCAATTTGTTGCGTGCATCCTGCAACCGTACTGCATGCTCACTTTGCGGCAATGCATGCCATTGTTCTTCCGTTAGTCCGATCATGTTTCCTGTTTGGGCCACCGCAACAGCCCATGTCCCGGCGTTCAATCCTTCCTCAACATCGCTGATTGTGTCTCCAATCTTCACGATAGCTTCGAGTGGGTAAACCTTCATGCGAACTGCATTTTCATACATCATCCAAGGAAGAGGGCGGCCAGCGCCGACATCGTCCGGACAGAGTGCACAATCGGGCACGTAACCTTGGCTGGCTGCATGGAAAAGCAGGAGGTCCAGCAGAGGGCGCGTATAACCCGTCGTACTCCCAATCTTGAGACCGCGCTCGCGCAGGCGCTGTACGGCCTCGGTTACTCCAAGGATCACCTTCGAGTATTGCGCGAGGCATGGCATTTGTTGGGATATAAAGTCGGCAAACAGCTTGCCTGCTTCGTCCTCTCCCGGAGTTTGTCGATAACACCTTTCCCACTCATCCGCTATGCGAGGAAGACTGAGCAGGGTGCGAATGTGATCGCTCTTAAGAACGCCCATGTCACGGCGAGCTTCCTCTTCGGTGATTTCAACCCCCCGATCAGCAAAGATCTTTTGCAACACGCGGATGGGAGCCAGGCTGCCGTAGTCCACTGTTGTACCCGCCCAATCAAAAACCACCGCCTGCAGCCGGCCGCGATAGGGTTTGTTCACGTTCGTCATTAGGCTGACTCCTGCATTTCCTTCTGTCGCCTGATGCTAGAAACTTCGCTTATGCTGCTAAGCAGCTCAGGGAAAGCCTGTACCAAAGCTGGCCTCCCGCAATTCAAAGCAGGTCCTGCTAACTCAAGAACGACGTGAGAACTGATCCCTCCTGGCAGCGTTAACTAGCAGCAGTCATAATCCTGCCCTCTGGGTCTTTGGGCATAAAACGTGGGCGTGCGCTGAATCGACCTGCATCTCGCCAAGGACACGCCGAATGGCGGCGATGAGCGCTCTGATATCCCGCGGAAATATGTGTCCGATGGTGCCAATACGGAAGCAATCTGTATTGCTCACCTTGCCCGGGTAGATGACGAAGCCGAGTTCGCTCAGACGCCGGTAAAACGCAGGGAAATTGAAGCGGCTGTGCGTAGGAAAGCGGAATGTTGTGATGAAGTGACTTTGGTGTTCGGGCGCAAGATAAGCATGGAACCCAAGCTTCGTCATACCTTCCATGAGCACCTGCCGGTTTGCGGAGTACCGCGCAGCCCGACCGGTAACGCCACCTTCGTCTTCCAACTCCTGCAATGCTTGCCAGAACGCGAGCAGGGCGTGAGTAGGAGGTGTGAAACGGAATTGTCCGTCACTTTCCAGGCCTTTCCATTGCGCAAGCAGATCAAGGCTCATACTGCGAGCGTACCCTTCTGTTGCTTGCAACAGATCGCGGCGGGCCAGCACACATGCAAACCCAGGGACTCCCTGGAGGCACTTGTTTGCGGAGGAGACCAGGAAATCGATCTTGTTTCTTGATATGCCTATCGGAATGCCACCAAAGCTGCTCATGGCATCCACAATGAAGATACGGCCCAGTTTGCGTACCATGCGCCCCAGTTCAGCGACAGGATTCAGAATGCCGGTGGACGTTTCACAATGGATGGTTCCCACATGGGTAATTGCCGGATCTTGCTCCAGTGCCAAACGCACAGGCTCCACTGGAACCGGAGCAGCTTCTTCGAAAGTGACGGTGTGGCACGCAATTCCCAGCACTTTGGCGATCTTTGCCATGCGATCGCCGTAAGCCCCATTGATCGCGACCAGCAGTTTGCCACTACGCGGAATGACAGACGAGAGGACAGACTCGACTGCAAACGTACCCGATCCCTGCATGAGCACTGCTTCATAGGTGCCGTTGGCAACGTCACCCAGCTCCAGCAATCGTCGGCGAATTTGCTTTACTACGGACAGAAACTCTCCATCGCGCGATCCGAGGTCGCGCAGCATGGCTCGTTTCACGGTTCCACTTGTGGTGAGCGGACCGGGCGTGAAGAGAAGCTTCTTTTGGCTCATCGATGGGTTCCCCGGAGGCGAAGAAACCCACCGGCGACGCTTGGGTTTGCCGGTGTTTTCTTAATAAGATGCCGACTCTTAAACTGCAGCTAAAGCGACCTGGGTCGATCATGGTCCAGCCATCGAGCCGCTGCAAATTCTGTGTCGAGGCGATCTTAACAAAGCACTGCCGGCGACGTTCATGCTTGACACCCCGAGGTCACCCTGAAGCACTGCACGTAGCAACAGTGCTTTGGAAAGGCATCGAACCGACCTTGAGAGACAGAGGCAGTTGGCGCACAACGATTCTGCTCGGCTGCTTTAATGCCGCAGCTCTTAGGAAGGGGGTGCCCCCACTCGGGACAGCGGTTTGCGCTGTCGTTCCGCCTATTAACCCGGGATATGCGGGTCACCGAATTCATGCACAATTGATGGTGCATTAACTGTGGAGTCAGCATACCCCGTCAAAATTCAGCCAAGTGTTGGGAATACCGGCTGCAAACGGAATGCTGATAAGGAGCAAGGCTCCAGGAAACGTCTCGTATCAGCGGCAGCAGGCCGCGTTTGACTATGGCTGTTTGCCATTCGATCGCTGCGATGTTACGGCTGGCAGCGAAGACGAGCTACAAGCCGCAGTGTTGGGCAAATCGGATTGTTGTGACCTTCCTATTTCTATCCAGGAATCGCGCTTCTTTCGCAACCTCGCCAAGCGGACTTCCAGCGGTGAAGCTCCCCGCCGCGCCTATCTTGAACTACAGGAGTTTCTCAGCGGCAACCAGGAAGCATGGGAAAACAGTTGGCTCAGATTTCCTGAGCGCAAATTAAGCAACCACGCGCTCAAGATATTCCGCTCCGACCTGGGGCTTGATGCCGGGCGGAGTACACGGTCGCGCCGCGCCGACTGGGCTCGATACAGCTTTGAGCACCAGGGCGAGCGCTGGATCCGCGTTCCCATCAGCTACACGTTGAAGCTGGCTCTGGCCGACCTTGTCGGGTCACAGCCGCATATGCCTCTGCGGCTAAGGGAGGAAGCTGCACGGCTGATGCAGCATTTTTCTAATGACAACACGTCGCCGGAGACAACCTCGTTTTTCGTGATCGAGCCAAGAGCAGAACGCACGATCGGTGAGGAAGTCGCCCGGGAATCAGCGCTCCGTTTTCTGTTTACCTCGCTGCTGATGTCCTGGGCTAACCATCGTTTTGGCCTCTTGGAGAACGGGCAACGCGCGGTGATTTACCACGCCCCGCATCCCCCGGTGCGTCAAACCGCGCTCTCGTCGTGCATCTCCGATGCTTTTTATCGCGAGCTCTTCATGAGCCCTTGCCTCTCCGGTTGGCAGGACGGCGAAGCGAAATCACGGTATATGCACATGTGTCACCAGGTGTTGAGCCGAAGCCAGCTACATTCGGTGGCGAAGCTCCGCGAAGCCGGCATCATTGCCAACAACCTGATTGTGCTGCCCAGCCTGTCGAACGTAAGTCTCGCGAACAACGGCATTCATATCAGCCTGGGCAGCCGGGCGTTGACGCGTGCGATGGAAGATTTGCCGGCGGAGGTAGGCGAGAGGCAGGAAAAGCGCTTTGGCGATCTGGCGATCAAGATCTTCGAGCACTTCCTGCCATTGTTCGTTGGCACATACTCGGCTGCCCCGTACAGGATCGATTTCAGCCAGTTTCACGCTGAGCAACTGCTCGCATTCCTCCCTCACGAGCTGGACTTTACCCATCTTCGCCTGATGTGGCGTGAGTGGAAGGAAAAGGCCAGGCTGCGCGTGATGGGCAATCCAGTGACCCCATACGGTCCGCAATGGCTCGACGGGATGGTTTCCCGCCTGTTCCACCTCCGGGGCGACCTCGTCCCCGATTATCGACTTATTAACTACCCGGTGGCGTGGCTCTGTACCGAATATGCTTCTGCGCTTGACGGAATACCTGGCAATACAGGTCGGCTCGCTTCAGAGTTGGAGCAGCAGGGAATTGCAGACTCTCGTATGTCGTTCTACATGCCGATGCGTCTGCGTCAATTCGATGCAATGGGTTTCTCTGGGTTCGAAGCCCGCTACTACAGCCTCTTTCCGAGCTATGAGCGGGACATGGTAATGGCGACAGACTTGCAGCAACTGCTGCTGGTTATGGCTTATCAATTTGCATTGAAGGAAGCCATCCGTCCGGAGGATATTCCGGACGATCCGATGTCGGAGAGCGAGCGCCGGCATGCATTCTTCTTCGCTGCTGCAGGTCTACCAGCGTTTTACGTGCATAAGAAGTCAGGCAATCAACTTCTTCGCCGCATCTTGCAACATTGCAAAAATACTCGTTCCAGTTGGCGGCACCCAGACTATGTTCGCGTGTCGCTGAGTGACTATCGTAGTGCGCTGTTGAGCTTTCTGGAGGATAAGGCGCAAGAAGCAATAGAAGCGCTGGAAGCACGCCATATGCTTGGAGATCTCCGCGTCAGGCTGGCGGATCCCGGTCAGCAAGCCGGCACACGATTAGTGCAGGGTGCGCTACGGGAATCAGGCAGTAAGCACACGATGGATATCAACTCGGTAGAGTTCAATCAAAGTGCTGAGAAATATTACCGCGACAGCCTGCGTCAGGCACAACTTGCTGAAGCCTTCCAGTATTTGCGAGAAGACCTGATTATCTTCCGCCAGCAAGGCAGTTCGGACAACCATGTTCTGATACGCGCCGGCGTGCGAGTACAGGATCCGCTGCGCTTTCTCGATGGCGTAGGCGAACGGCTTGCTTCCGACGAGCTTTCGATGGACGAGATTGCCTCCGTGCTTAACCTGCTGCTCATTTTCACCGGCGAGGAGCAACCCTGTTGCGTCGGAGAATCGGCAGATACTCAATGACTCACGAATACATCGTCAGAGAAACCGGTGAGGTGGTGCAGGAGAGGCTGTTCGGGAATCGAACCCTTCGCGCCCTATATTCCACCGAGCTCGAAAATACAGCGTGGTTGTGCAGAGCGGCTTCCAGCCGCCGCATGACTGATTTGCTGGGATACCTAAACTACGACAACCTACTCTCATCCAGGTTCCTGGGTATGAGGGGTTTCTTACGCGATAGCGGAATCGACCCCGGCGAGTTCGTCGAGCCCCCGGAGTCACTTGACACGCTACGCAAAATATTTGGGCGCAAGATCAAATATTGGGAGTGCCGTCCGCTGCCCGGCGCCGAACAGGCGGTTACTTGTCCCGCTGATTCGCGGATGACGCTGGGGGAAATCACCGATCTATCTTTCCTGCCAGTCAAAAACAAGTTTTTCGACTGCGCCGAGTTACTAGGCGGATCACGTAGCGGCTGGACCGATCATTTTGAAGGCGGGTGCTACGCCATGTTTCGGCTGACGCCGGAAAAATATCACTACAGCCACGTGCCGGTGAGCGGCATTGTCGAAGACTTTTACGCGGTCGAGGGCCGTTATCACTCTTGCAATCCGAACGCCGTAGTCCAGTTGCTAAATCCCTACTCCAAAAATCGACGCGTCGTAACCATCCTCAGCACCGACACCGAGGGAGGATCTGATGTGGGACTGGTGGCGATGGTCGAAGTGGTTGCCCTCATGGTGGGGCGAATCGAACAGTGTTATAGCGAATTCAAGTATGACAACCCGCGGCCGGTGCAAAAAGGCATGCGGCTCCTGATAGGGGCGCCGAAAGCGGTTTTCCTGCCTGGTAGTAGCACGATCATTCTGTTGTTTCAGAAAGGGCGCATTCAATTTTCCGATGACCTTGTGCGCAATCAACGGCGACGCGATGTGCGCAGCCGCTATTCCACGTCAATCGGTCAGGTGCTGGTGGAAACTGACGTGATGGCGCGGTCGCCGCTCGCTACCTCGGCCAAACGGAGCTTGTCATGATGAATACGGTTTTCGTTGCCTGTCTTGCTCTCGGAATAGCAGCACTGTTCCGGTGGGCGTTTAAGACATTACCGAATGAACGGTGGCAGATGATTGCTTCGGTTCCGGTCTGCAAGCGGGAAGATGGCGCTTGGGAAGGGCTGAACCTGACATTCTATGGATTCTTCAGCGCAACCGGCACTGTGTTTGGGATCGCGGCCGCTGTGCTTTTACTGGCGACAATCGGTGTCTCGCCGGCTGTGGGGCTGGCTTTCGCCGCAGCTATGGTGGCGGGATGCGTTCCTTTGTCGCGCGCCGTAGCGGCCATCGTGGAAGAGAAGCAAAACACCTTTACGATTGCAGGCGCGGCGTTTATGGCATCAATTTTGCTTCCACCGCTTGTCTGGTTTGGCGAACCAGTCTTGCGAACTGCCTCGAACCCAAAGATGTATGCCATTCCGGTGCTCGCTGCGATTGCTATCGCCTATTCGTTGGGAGAGGCAATCGGGCGTCTTGCATGTATTAGTTTTGGCTGCTGCTATGGCTTACCCCTTAGAGATGCTTCCAGCTTACCGGCACGCCTGTTTAGTCATCACTACATGATTTTCCATGGATCAACAAAGAAGGTTGCATACGCCTCGGGCCTGGAGAACCAACCCTTAATTCCGGTGCAGGCTCTTACATCGATTGTCTTTGGCATATCCGGCGTGCTCGGGCTCAGCCTCTTTCTGGCGCGGCAGTGGAGACTGGCGATGATTGTTCCCGTCTTCGGTACTTGGGGATGGCGCGCTATTGCCGAGACGCTGCGGGCCGATCACCGCGGCGACGCCAAGAGCTCCTGGTACCAGGCGATGAGCATCGTTGCCGTAGCATACTTGTCGCTAGCCGCGCTTGCCTTGCCGGCTTCCGGGCCAGTGCCGAATCTCGGCCGTGGATTGTCCCAGTTCCGGTTCTTACCCGTGGTTTTATCTCTGCAGGCGCTGTGGGTCTGTTTGTTCCTTTACTACGGTCGCAGTCGCGTCACCGGCGCCGTGCTCTCCTTCCATGTGACCGTTACCTAAACGAACGGTAAACGGTGGCCTGCCTTCGGCCCTTAACTCACACGTCGACAAGGCATGGGTGAAGTAACAAACTTCCTCACCGGCACCTGATTGTCATTCCCCGGCTCGTTAAGTCGACAACATGCTGGCGCGGTTGATTTGTGATCGCCGTGTGTGCTCCGTGAATCCGTTTCCTTCGAACTCACGTGATACCTGGAGCCACCGCAAGAAACAGAAGAGTCTGGAGCTGGGTGCCGAACATCGGAATGATGGAGCAGTTGCTTGGGGGTAGAAGCAGTGGCACTTGTTCGGGACCGCAGAATCGAAGTGGTGAGCGGAGACCGGAGATTGCTCGCAGCGGACCTTGATCCCCTGCTTTCAAGCGCAAACGTAGGCTGGCAGGGGCTTCTTTTCGAGCAGCATGACTCAGGTAGCCCCGTCGGTAGATGCCCCAGAACACTTCAGCACCAAGCATTTGCTGCGCCTGAATACGGGGGAGCTAAGTACAAGCGACTGGCGAATAGATGGGCGAAGCCTGCGAACTCATGACCGACCCGGAGCGGTGTCCATTCTTCCTGCCGGGACGCACGTCTCTGTAGTAGCTCACAGGACCAGTTGCCTGGTGCTGGAAATCGGCCCCTCACAACTGCAGCAGAGCGGTCACGCCAGCAGTAGAGATCTGGAACTTGCAGTAAAGCTGACAATTCCCGACCGACAGGTTGAACTGTTGATGAGCGCGATGCAAGCCGACCTGGAAGCTGGCTCACCAGCCGGGTCTATTTACGGCGAATCGCTCGGCAACACTCTCGGTACTTACCTGGTTAAGCGCCATGGTGTGTTTGCATCAAAGCTGGAGGAGCACAAAGGTGGTTTGCCCAAGCCGCGTTTAAACCGGGTGTTGGAATACGTCGATCAGCACCTCGAGGATAATGTTTCGCTGACGGCACTCGCCGAGGTGGCCGGACTCAGCATGTATCACTTCGCCAAGGCCTTCAAACAGAGCACTGGGGCACCACCGTATCAGTACGTTCTCGAGCGAAAGATTGAACGGGCCAAGCAACTGCTTCGCAACCCCAATCGGAGTGTATTGGAAGCCAGCGCTCGCAGCGGTTTTGTTGATCAAAGCCATTTCACCAAGGTTTTTCATCGACTTGTCGGTATTACGCCCACCGAGTACCGCAACCAGACCTAATCTGTCCCAAGAATATCCCAAAAACCGCAAAAGCTGACTACTACCTTCCCCAGCTCCTGGCTCTAATTCCTTGAAGTCAGTCTTAGGAAGAGGGTCTTATGAGCACACATATTGAGACCATTATCATTGGAGGCGGCCAGGCGGGTCTCGCTGTCAGCTATTACTTGAGCCGGCAGGACCGCCCGCACATTGTCCTGGAACAAGCGGCGGAGGTGGGAAACGCTTGGCGCAATCATCGCTGGGACTCTTTCACCCTCAATACTCCGAATTGGCAATCCTGGTTACCCGGAGCGGACATTCCGGGAAAAGATCCAGATGGCTTTCTCACGCGCGACGAAGTTGTTGCGTATTTCGAAAGCTACGTGGATACGTTCCATCTCCCGCTACGCGGTGTACACGTCGATACAGTCACTCCCAGAGAGTCAGGTCGAGGCTTTGTCGCGGAGACGAGCGCTGGCCGTTTCGAAGCGGAAAACGTGGTGATTGCGACAGGCCTGTATCAGGCCCTAAGAGTGCCCTCGTTCAGTGCCAACTTCCCACAAGAAGTGAAGCAGATTCACTCCGATGAGTACCGTAGCCCGGAATCACTGCCAGCCGGAGCAGTATTGGTTGTGGGCAGTGGACAATCAGGCGTCCAGATTGCGGAAGAACTATATCAGAGCGGACGGAAGGTCTATCTGTCTGTGAGTCGTTCGGGGCGTGTACCGCGTCGCTACCGTGGCAAGGATGCCAACTGGTGGCACAACAAGATGGGAGACTATGAGCGGACCGTTGATCAGCTCCCAGCGCCGCAGGCTAAGTTTGCCAGCAAGCCGCAAATCTCAGGCCAAGGTGGCGGCCATACCATCAACCTCCACCAGTTTGCACGCGATGGAGTCACACTGCTGGGGCGCATTCAGGGCGTGAGCGACGGTACAATCAGTCTTGCTCCGGATCTAAGAGAAAACCTGGCTCGCGCTGACAAGGCGGAAGCCGATTTCGTCAAGCATGTTGACGAATACATCGCAAAGAGTGCCATTGATGCGCCGGAAGAAGTACTTCCTAACCTTAAAGACGGCTACAACACCGAAGAAATGCGTGAACTGGATTTGAGGGCCTCCAACATCACGGTGGTCATCTGGGCCACGGGTTATAGCTTCGACTTCAGCTTGGTCCGGCTTCCCATCCTGGACAGCGATGGTTATCCGGTACAGAAGCGCGGGATCACTGACTATCCTGGCCTGTACTTTGTGGGCCTGCCATGGTTGCACAATGCGAAGTCTGGATTGCTGTTTGGCACTGCACAGGATGCAGCCTACATCGCATCAGCCATCAACGAAGAAGCAGATCGGCATTTGACGTCTCGCTCGGCTGCGAAGCCGAGTTCAGCCGTTTCTCGCCCTAACTTGGAGTTCACTGGAAAAGATGCACTTATCACCGGTGGGACGAGCGGGATCGGCGCGGTCACCGCGAGACGGGTAGCGGAGCTAGGCGCGAGGGTTGTGATCACCGGACGGCGCCTGCGAGAAGGACGGCTATTGGTCAACGAAATTAAACGCAACGGCGGATGCGCCGCTTTCTTTCAGGCGGACCTCAGTCAACCCGACCAGGTCAGGCTAATCGTACCATTCACGGTCGAAACCTTCGGACGCCTCAACTATGCGTTCAATAACGCAGCGACGTCCGGACGAGAACCGGCTGCTGATCGATCAGACAGAAGAGAACTTCGATCGTGTATTCGATGTCAACGTAAAGGCGTTGTTTCTTCTGCTTCGGGAGGAGGTGAACCAGATGCTCGCACAAGGACAGGGAGGATCGATCGTCAATGCTGCCTCGGTCAGCGGAATGCTGGCGATTCCAACTGCCGGGCACTACGTAGCCAGCAAGCATGCTGTTCTTGGTTTGACCAAAACTGCAGCCATCGAATATGGAAAAAATGGTATTCGGGTCAATGCCGTCAGTCCGGCGCAGTGCATACTGAAATGCTGCTCGACGTGTCTGGGAGCGAAGCGGCAATTGACCGGATGGGCACGGCTCATCCCTTGGGCCGGATTGGACGGCCGGAAGAGATAGCTGATGCCGTAGCGTGGCTCTTTTCTGACGGGTCATCCTACTACACCGGCCAGTCACTGACTCTCGATGGCGGGTTGACAGCGCAACGTCCGCTTGCCCAGGCAATAGCTCCCGAGGGCGCTGCTGTGGTCCCGGCGAAGCAGTGGGCCGCACCCGCTGTGACGGCCACGTCTGAGCCGTCGGTTGCAACCAGGTGAACCTGGAGACCCTGGCACTCGTCAAGCGCTGCCAGGCCTCACAGGTAGACCAGTGACCAGCATGGTTGAAGCGAGCGCGCGAGTATGGAAGTTCCTCGCCGCGCATGCCGACCAGAAATCTTCATGGTTGACCAAACGATACAAGCGAAGGATTCTGAACAGCGCTACCCTTCACAGCGCGCCCTACTGGACGGTCACGGATACGGTCACGACTTGTGACTGCCCGGTTGTAGTTCCTGTGGCTGTTACCGTGACGGCGTAATTTCCAGGTTGCGCGTTGGTTTGTTGCACTGCAGAAGGGCTCCCGCTGCCCGCTCCGCCACCGCACGCTATGTGACCAGCAACCGCACACAGAATCAAGAAGCCACCCAGAACTCTAAGAAACGCTCTGCTCTTGGGACGCCATCTGAACCCGAGACAACTAGCTAGCACTCCGAATCCCAATAACGATATCCAGGTATTCGGCGATGTGCCGTCATGACGGCTTGAAGGAAGCCTCAGGGAGCCAGTTGTGGTAAATGCATTAATCGTTAATGTCGAAGACGCTGCCTGATTAGCCGCCAAAGTGACAGTTGACGGGTTCAGGGAGCACGTCGGAGCGCCGCTCGAAGCAGGCTGTACCGAACAGCTAAGGTTGATGGTGTCGGTAAAGTTATTCAACGACAACAAACTCAATCCATAGGCAGTGGATCCACCCGGCGGGATGGCACTGTTCCCAGGAGGGTTGGCCGTGAAGTCAAAGGGTGGCGGTGGTGCGTTGGACGGGTCGAAATTGGCCGTCACATTGACTGTCGATTTGTTCATGGTTATGACGCACGTCGGTTTCGTGAAGCAGCCAAAAGACAAGGCGTCGCCTGCCCAGTCCCTGAAAGTTGAACCATTTGTGGGAGCTGCCACGAGGGCCACGGTGGCTCCAAGACTATAGGTGGCGGTGCACGCGCTGGGACAACTTATTCCGGGTTGATTCTGGCTCGTTACATTTCCGGTACCTGCCCCTCCCAAGGTCACTGTAAGCGTTGGCGGCGGCGCTGTGAAATTCGCCGTGACAGTCAGATTAGAGGTCACAACCAGATTGCAGGTCGTTGCTATACCGGAACACGCTCCACCCCAGCCGGCAAACGAGGCGCCATTCGTGGGAGAGGCCGTTAGGGTCACCGGATCCCCCGGCTGGAACACAAAAGCGCACTGATTCGGACACGAAATGCCCGGCGGCTGACTTGTCACTTGCCCTGTCCCGCTCCCTCCCAAATTGAGGACGAGAGCAGAATTACTGAGCGTGAAGATGGCGTTTACAGACACCTGTTGGCCGGTAGTTAGGGTGATTGAACACGGTCCTGTACCGATGCAGTTAATTCCATTTCCCTCCCAGCCCAGGAACACACCACTAATGGTCGTTGCCGTGAGAGTTACTACCGTGCCGGGACTAAATGTGGCACTGCAGGTACCAGGGCAGCTGATACCGGCCGGACTGCTGGTTACGGTTCCTGACCCTGTTCCATCGAGATTCACGGAGAGTCGCGGAATCGGATTGACATTGAAGGTTGCGGTTACGGCGACGTTATTATTCATCACGACGGTGCACGTTAGTGTTGTTCCGGAACAGCCGCCGCCGCCCCAACCAGCGAATACGGAGCCGGGTCCGGGGCTAGCCGTGAGCGCCACCTGTTGGCCAAGGGAAAAATTCCCGCTGCAGGTTGGCGGGCAGTCGATTCCCCCAGTGTTACTCGTCACAGTACCTGAGCCTGTACCGTTGAGTGCCACAGATAGAGTCAAGGGCGGCGGGTTAAATGTCGCACCAACCTGTATTCCTGCTTGGGTCATCGTAACCATGCACGTGGGCCCGGTAAAGTTCGCGCATCCGCCGCTCCAACCGCCGAATGTCCAGCCCCCTATGGGATTAGCCGTCAGTGTTACCTGGGTGTTCTGGCTAAATAGAAAGTTACAACTAGTATTAGCTGGACAGTCGGTGCCAGGGGGGGAGACCAAGACACTTCCGTTTCCGGTGACTCCCACTGTGAGCTCATCGCTCTGCTGATTGTCGGTAAAATCCGCCGTCACTGTCGTATTGGATGTCAGCGTCAGAACGCAATCGCCGGTCCCTTGACATCCGCCGCCGCTCCAGCCATTAAAGGTGCTGCCGTTCGTGCTCACTGTAAGCGTTAACTGCGTGTCGAACGGAAAGGGGTGGGTGCAAGTCTCGGGAACCGTCGGCCCACACTGAAAATTCTTCGGAATTACAGTCACCGTTGCCAGTCCCGTGCCTGTTAGTTGAAGAGTCAGTACGGGCTCATCTAACGCATGAATCCAGGTTACGAAGGCATCTTCGCACGGAACGGTTTGGTTGTTGACGGTACAATTGCCGCTACCGTTGAACTGTGCTTGAAAAACGTTGCCTTGAGCTATACCAGTCGAGGAGTTTGTGTCGCTCGTAACATAGACGTCTTCTGCGGCGTCGACGGCGATCCCTCCCCCCGCGAGCGCTTCATCGCCGGGACCGCCAAGGAATGTTGAAAACGTCAAGGTTAGGGAATTGTTGTTTGGCTCGAAGGCGCTGACGAATGCGTCTTGACCACCACCAATCGTAGATTGCGTCGGATTAATCGTAGGAAAGTCCGGCGAATTGGTCCGGCCCATCAGGTAGACGTTATTGATACTATCGGTTGTAATTGCCAGGCCTGCATCGCTGCCGCTACCTCCGAGATACGTCGAGTATTGCGGCACTTTGTCGGTGAGAGTTGGGTCTAACTCTGTAACAAACGCGTTCTGGATCCCTTTCAGGGTACTGGCAAGAGCACCTGCAGTAGTAGGAAAGTTTTTGCTGCCTTTACCTGGTGAATTCGTTTGGCCAGTCACATACACGTTCAAGTTCTGGTCGAGAGCTATCGAATTTGCATCGTCCTTGCCGCTACCACCCAGGAACGTAGAATAAACAAGCGAATAAGGTTGGGTGTTATTAGTGATGGCTGAGATAAAGGCGTCGTCTTGTCCGCCATCGCAGTTGCCATCCCCTCCACACGTGGGCTGATATGCATCTGAAAAGGTCAATAGGTCCGGTGAGTTTGTGCCACCAGCAAGGTACACATTATAAAGGGAGTTATTCGGTGTATCGATCGTAATGCTCGTAGCAATGTCCTGTTGGGAGCCTCCCCAGTAGGTCGCGAATATTACCCCAAAGCTCGGGTCTAGCTCGGCCACGAATGCATCGGAAGGACCGGTACCATGGCCGAGATTGATCTCGCTTTCATTGGACAACGGGAACTGAACTGGAAAGTCAGACGAAAAGGTCTGCCCAACAATCCAAATATTGGCTTGGCTATCGGAGGTGACTGCGGTACCGAAGTCATCATCCGAGCCTCCCAGGTACGTACCGCCAAAAAGCCCGCCTAGCGATTGTAGGTTCCCATCAAATGACGCCACAAAAGCGTCCTGCCCTCCCGAATTTTGTCCTTGTACTGGTAAATCGGGCGAGTCTGTATAACCTGTGATGTAAATCAACGATTGGGCTGTGTTAAGGTTGACGCCTGTACCAAAATCGTCATTGGAACCCCCGAAATATGTCGAGTATATGAGTGTGGCTAGCGCCTTATCCATGATTGTAACGAATACATCATAGCCTCCACTGGAGAAGCTGATTGGATTCGTGGGAAAGTCGATCGACAAGGTTGCGCCGACGAGATATACATTCTGCGAGCTATCGACGGTAATTCCCAAACCCTCGTCTTGACTTGTCCCCCCCAGGTAAGTCGAGGCTTCTAGCTCGGGATCGATTATGAGTTCCTTGCGGTGATCATAGGCTTTGATTTTAAAACCAACCTTGTGTCTTTTTTTGCTGAATCGTACGTCAACAAAGTGACGTTTTCCGTCGTCACCCTCCTGGTAAGCCACGGGATGACGAAGCTCGAACTTGCCTGCCGCTGAAGCAAGAATAAGATCGCCGCCCGCATCAGTCTTGATCTCGCGGGCGCCGTTAAAGTTGAGCACGATCTTTTTTGCGTCTGCTCCAGGTTTCACCACAAAGTCAAACTCCATTTGCTGTTGGCCCCCGCGAAATGACAAATCAACGCCCGAGTAGATTTCTCGATAACGCACATTCGAATACAGAGGAACCTTTCTCTGCCATTTCGCCGGATCCCTGCCTATGAAGTAGTCTCTCTTGCCGGGCGCTATGTCTTCTCCCGTTATTTCCGGATTGCTATTTGCGCCAACCATTTGCATGCGAATGATCGATGCCAAGTGCGGCTTGTCGACATTTTCCTTCAGGCCGCCTTTGCCGGATCTTCCCGCCGCTTGAATGCTTCCATTTCCCAAATTTGCCGGAAAGGGCGGCATGGCGGGGGGCATCGGCATCGCAAACACGACTTCCGACGGCGTTAGGAAAACCGTGTACAGTGAGGTGCGGGAAAGGAATTTGACCCGCGAGTCGGTCTGGCCAAGATTCTTCTCAAAACTCAGAGGCAGCTGGGCACGTTTTTCCGCGATCCGTGATTTTTCGGCGGGAGAAATCGATTGTGGCGGGGTATTTTGAGATGACAGAAGAGTGCATAACAGTAAGAAGGCTCCAGTTAGCAACAGTTGTGTAGCCACATTTCTGGGTTTGTGCCTTTCCACTTAAGTGACCCTCCATCATACCTATTCCTCGTCTGCAAAGTTACGCCAATCGTGACTAAACCGGTCCGAGAAGGGTGATTGCACACGCAACCTGCTGATAGTTAACATTCAGAGTGGTGGTCAAATTTGTGCCGAGCCGCACGCAAGGGGACTCAGCTCATTACCTGGTTTCTAACTGCTCATAAGGCCAGTGATAACTACTAGAGTGGTGCAACGACATAGCGTGCTACAACCCATGCTCGCCCTAGGGCCTTTCAGGGCATGTTGAGATTGACGAGCAATTAAACTCCACAAGTCGTAAAGGTAGAGTGAATATATGATGACGGCCAAGTTAATATCCGTTTATGGTGTGGATAACCGGTAGACAACCATCGGGCTATTTCAATGGGGCGCACTCTCTACCTGAGCACTATTACTGGACAGGATTTCCACAGGAGTGAAAAATGATGGGCTGAATTTAACTTCTAATTCATAACTCTTTAACTCTTCCTACCGATACTTGCGACGATATTCGGGTAGCCGCAGCGGCGGCGCGCCGGCC
>Ga0306920_100005767_pt1 | contig 16056 bp, 13 predicted proteins | sample flu12Cox44000170_FD_204666 | JGI IMG/M metagenome (GOLD analysis project Ga0306920, IMG submission 204666) | Lab enrichment of tropical soil microbial communities from Luquillo Experimental Forest, Puerto Rico - flux4day.12C.oxic.44.000.170 (v2)... | ecosystem: Environmental > Terrestrial >... | reverse complement strand
GTCATAGTACCACCTGCCAGAGGCACCATTTTATCAGCATACTGTTTCGTGCAAGTTCCCAAGGCCACGGTAGGATCTGCCGCCAAAATCAATGGGCCGGTCAGAGTACCGCCAGATAACAATAGCCGGAGATTATCGGCTGTATCAACATATGTCTTGGTTGTTGCTTGACCACCAAGTGTAGGGGCTCCTGACAGAGTTAACGGGCCAGTCATAGTTCCTCCGGCCAACAATAGCCGGAGATTAACGGCTGTATCAACATATTGCTTAGTCGTAGCACCTAACAAGGCTGTAGGATCAGCATTCAGAGTTAAGAAGCCAGTGAGAGTGCCTCCGGATAAAGGCAAGAAAACTCCCACGCCAGCAGAGGCCTTGGCGGCATCTACATATTGTTTCGTAGCAGCACCGAGAGCAGCCGCAGGGTCAGCAGACAATACGAGAAGCCCGGTCATAGTCCCCCCGGCTAGAGGGACCATCTTGTCGGCGTACTGCTTTGTAGCAGCACCGAGAGCAGCCGTAGGATCTGCATTCAAAATTAGCGGGCCGGTCATAGTATCTCCGGCTGCTGCAACCTGAGCATTAACGTTCGTATCTACATACGTTTTGGTTGTCGCATGGTTGGCGGCTGTCGGGGCTCCAGACAGAGTTAACAAGCCGGTCATAGTCCCACCGGCCAGCGGAACCATGGTGTCAACATATTGCTTCGGTGCCGCTTGCAGAGCTAGTGTAGGATTAGCCGGGAGGGTAAGTGCTCCGGTCATTACTCCACCAGCGAGTGGAACCATTCTATCTGCATACTGTTTCGTAGCTGCCCCGAGTGCTACTGTAGGGTCGGCATTCAGGATTAAGGGGCCGGTCATAGTATCACCAGCCACAGCGACCTGAGCAGCGACATTGGTATCTACGTAAGTCTTAGTTGTAGCATGGTTGGCGGCTGTCGGAGCTCCAGACAGAGTTAACAAGCCGGTCATAGTCCCACCGGCCAGAGGGACTTTCGTAGCTAGACCAGTATCAGTATAGTTCTTGGTTGCCGCCTGTGTAGAAGTTGTAGGATCAGATGCCAGATTTAAGGGGCCGGTCATAGTCCCACCAGCAATCGGCAAGATTGTAGCAAAATTGAATGCACTACCATTAAGATAAAGATTACTAAGGTTTAATGAACCTGAACCTTGTGGTCCCCCAGAAGGATTTCCTATAGTAACAGCACCACCATAATTCACAAATCCATTACCTACAGTCCATGGTGATTGGGCCGGTAGTGGTCCGCCTGCACCTGCACCTAGAACATCGTATTGTTCAGGTGCTTCTTGTCTAGATGGTTTATCGAGCATAGGGTCAACTCCTATGGCCACTGAACCGATGTAAATTTATGACTAGCACTAGCAGAAGATACAGTGACCGGAGTAGTAGTTTGAGGTATCACTGTATAAGATTGCCCCGGCTGAAGTGCAACAGTAGTTCCATTGGCTTGCAGAGTAGCTGCTCCAACCTGATTTATATATAACGGTTCTGCTGTCGCGATACCTTGATCAACAGCCAATAAGGGATTAACGATATAACCACCAGACATATTAGGGGCAATCGCTGTAACTGCTACACCGGGAGTGGTAGAAGTTACAGATGCAGGACCTGCGGTTGGGGTAGTCATAATTCATTCCTTTCTTATAACCAACCAGGAGGAGTAACTTGGCCGGGTATGGTTCCAGGGAACATAGTGTAAACTCCTGTTTCTGATATGATACCACCTCCAGTAGTAATATTATACTGCATACAGGTAGGAATACCTCCAGTGAATGTAACGGCAGTATTGTAGAAAACGACTGTGCCATTTCCCGATGCGCTCATCGTCGCAGTAGCTATAGGAGGTGTGCCAACTATATTGAATGAGAGATTGTTTGTAGCTATAGCATCATGATATCCAAATGTCATTATCCCTGAAGAATAAACATAGAATATACATATATTAGAAACTGATCCACTGTATGAACAATTACCATAAAGCTGTACCTTTCCATCAGTATTAGCCCCAATTGCCCCACTGGCCCCTGATGTAGGTGAAGTGAAGACACAATTATTGATTTGAAGATAACCACCGCCAGAAGCAGCAGCATTCTCATAGAATGATTGAAAGGTAAGTCCATTTATTGTTATAACAGCAGTCCCATAAGAAACACACCCACGACCTGGGCCAGCATATGCTGATGGATATGATGATCCACTGGTTGAAATTGCATTGATAGTAACATTGCCAGGAGTAGTTGTGTTACCGACAATATTCCATGAGGCAATATAATTAGTGTTGTCATAGAAAGCATCGATATACACACCATCAGCAACACGAATTGTAATTGTGGTTTGAGAAGTATATCGCGTTTTGATCTGATTCATAGCCCCTGAAACGGTTGCAAAAGCCTGAGCAGAAGTATTGGCTAAGCCAGAGTTATTATCATTTCCAGATGGATTCACATAAAATACGGTTTGCACAGGATGCTTTGGTAAGTCAGGAAGCATATTATTGAAGTTAACACCGTTATAGACAAATGTTGTCTCCATATTTGCAATGATGTCACCATTCAATAACGCTGCACCATTAGAACGTACCAATGGAACAGATGCTAAACCATTCAATTGTACATTGACCGCAGCAGTATTCGTATTCTTAATTAAAATATTGAATAACATACCAATTGCAAAACTAGTCGGGACAGGATTTGTTGTCGCGATAACTAGGTTTGGTGTGACTGAAGTATCTGTACCAACATAAACGAGAGAGGTATTTGCAGGTCCAGTGCCAGCTTGGACAAAGTTATTTAGAGTTCCGGCTGTTACGAGATTAGCGAAGATATCACCAGCATTCCAATTCTTAGCGGTTGTACCTTCTTGCGCACGAACAATCGTCGCTATATCACCAGCCATAGCTGTGACATGTACAATTTCATTTATTGTCTTTGTAGCTTGATCATAAAAAGTTGCAACGTAAAAGTTTCCTCCCGTAGGATTAGGAAATGAAGCACCTGTACCTGCTGCCAATTGAACAGAAGTACTCGCCGTGGTAATGCTACCAGAGATCGTGGTAGAGGCGTTGTTACTCCAAAGAATTGTCATCTTTCCGCCCTATCCAATTGTACAGGTGACATTGAACTGATACGGCATTTCTAGCACCCCAGACTTCAATGCTTCATTAAATGTTGTCATATAAGGTAAAGGTAGGTATGGAACATAAGTTGTTTCTAAATCATTTAAATAGATTCCCGCTTGCCCTATATCTTGTGGATTACTCAATCCTCTTTGTGGTTCAAATCCATTAGGGCCAAATGCATTAAGCATCGCCCCTCCGGTTACAGTTCGTTGCCCTAAGACGAATCGAATAGTGATATTTTGATCTGTACCAAAGGTTATGCTAATTTGATCAGTTCTAGCAATAAATGCATCATCAGCATCAGCATATCCATCAGAAGGAATTGTGAAATTAGGATCAACAGCATAGCTTGGAGCAATCCCATCCTTTCCATATAAGAACCGCCAAACACGGCGCTTCAACCAATGTGTACTGAAGTAATTGCCATCACCCTTAAAGAAGTGCCATGTTAGAATACGACGATATAAATCATCATCTGTTAGAACGATTTGACCAACACTCAATTGTTGGATCATATTCAAACCAAACTTTACTGAAACAGCAGTCGGAGGAATGCCCCAATTGGGGAATAACCAATTGGGACCCCATGTATTCAATGGACCCATAATGACAGGTTGACCAGTATTCAAAGCCGGCCGACTCATCCCATATAATCCAGTGCCAACCCAATCTAATAAGTCTCCTTGAACTACAGGTCCCGTATAAATCGGCAAATTCAAAGCATTAAAAGTGTCTACATAATCCTGTTGGCATTGATTCTGTGCCTGTACAAACTCTTGTAAGTTATCATCATCACTATATTCTTGATATAAGTAAGATGGAATAACATTCGTTAGCCCGGTAACACCGGGAGGTGGGAATGGTTGTCCTCCAGTAAATCCACCAAGAATTGCACCAGTTCCACTTCCTGGAATACCTGGGACAATGCCAGGAGGATAAGGAACTGTATATGGTGATGAAAAAATCGCTGTAAAACTGTGGCCAGTAGTCGCGGCATTAACCCAGACATTACAGTTAGGTGGAGTGAGAAATGCCTGTCCAGGTACTAATTCTATAGTACCATTCTGCGGACCAATTACAGCAGGGCCTAGAAGATTAACCCACAAAGATTCTGCATGAGGGATACCTTGATCAGCAGCAAGCGATGGATTAACAATATATCCACCACTCGACCCCATAGTTGTATCAGCTACTAGGACAGAAACTCCAGATCTCGCAACCTTACTTACTTTTCCTACAAGTAAAAGTTTCATAACCCCTGAACCACCGAAATTTGTGTAGAATCAGTGTAGAAGTAGCTGTAGCGATCTCCATAGATTACTTGTGTACCAGCAGAAGGAGAGGCACCTACACCACTAATTGAAATAATCCATGTTATATCAATAATAAGTTCACCAGCAACGATATTAGCAATAGAATCAATAAACACTTGATTAAGAACATTTAAATTTATAGGAGTAGTTCCAACAGGTAAACTATTGATGTATTCTACAATAGCAGGAATTGAAGCTTGCGAAATAGCAGATGGAGAAACATAATTTGGTGAGTCTGTTACCCAAGTACAAATAATATTCACCACTTCTTGCGGTGGCGTAACAAATGGAATAACGAAAGAATCAGGATAATCAGAAATAGAAACATACTCATTAATAGGATTTGGAGTAACAATTCCACCATATTGCCAAGTCCCATATTGAGTTGCATCTACCGGAACAGTGAACGTTTTTAATCCAGTAACAGTAATAGAAAATGGAACATTATTAACAAGTGGCATACCTGTATTACCAGATATAACTTCAATATCTCCAGTTACCAAATTATGATTATCCACAGTCGTAATAGTTAACGGATTAGTATTCGACATACCACCAACACGAATTTCAGCGCCAGACAATCCTTGTGTATAGAAGTGCGCACTCCAGATTGCATAAGCGACCTGATAGGCGTCACCTCCACCTACAATAATAATAAATACTTCTTCATCTTCTTGTTCCTGTACAGATACTAATCTGTTCTGAACTCCAGGCACATTAGCCAGTAACGTCTTCAAATAGCGAGCCATACCCGTAGAGGCAGCTAATCCAGCAGTGTAGCATCGTTCCCTAAATACACTAATTGGTTCACCAGATTGAGATGGTATACCAGCAACAGGATTATTAACAATTAAAGAGATACTGGCTGGCACAGAAGTAATCATTTGTACAACTGTGTTTGGAGCTACCGGCCATGCGCCTTGAACAGTAGCAAGACAATAAATGGGAAGTGAGGTACCATTCACACCAATAATACCCCCAGACTGACATACATATTGATATGTACCATCACCAACTATAAATCCTTGAGCAATGGTATAGCCGGGAGGGCCAGAGAATACGACATAGACAGATGTGTTTGTAATAGGCTGTGAATCAACACCATAAAGAACACCGAGTTGATTTAGGAGGTAAGCATTGGCACCATAAGGAGTAATAGAGTTAACAAGGTCAACAAGAAAACTATCACTTTCTACCAAGGCATATGTATCAGTGCTAGAGATATCTTCAATTAGTGAACCTGGAAGATTAGCAGTATAGTCTGGGGCATTGCCCGCAACAAGTGTTATCAATCTATTCCGCAAGTCAGCAGGTGTCGCTGGTTGCAACCCTTGAGATGTCATTATAAGTGGAAGGATAGCCATGATATTATATCGGTTGTACTGTTGGATAGCCGGAAGCAGTGGTTAAACCAATTATAGAACCATAATTGGTTAGAACTTGGATATTGTAGGCAGGCACAGGTCTTCCATCATCATCTGGTGCCCCTTGTAAAATAGGAGCAGCGGTTAGGATAAGTGAAGCAAAGAATTTAGAAAATTGTTGTTGAGTACGAACCATATAGTAGTCTGGGAAAATTTGCATGACTACAGATGGATGCGCTGGAATACCATAATTTGCGAAGAACGGACTTTCACCTAAGTTCAATTTACATACTTGTGCAAGAGTAGTTAGGTAAACAGAATCATTGAATCCATTGGTATCGGTTGCAACGACCCACCACGTCTTCTTGCCGGTTACGACATCTCTGGTACGCCCATATGTTCTCATCCAACCCTCGCCCAGACATTGATGCTTATACCACAAGTGGTACCAACCTGACAATATTTTCCAGTCTTTCCATCTCCGCCAAGGAAGATTTTGCCGCTGCCAGGATCGTGGTAAATGATATTCGAAGATTTCATCGACACAGTCTTATTCTGCTGATCCACAGTTACATTGTGATTAGCATCTTTACTTTGAACAAGAGCCTTGCCATTCTTATCAAAACTAAATTGAGTAAGGTCCTGATTCTGTTGCTGCTGACCTGTTTGTTGCCCAGTATCAGACGTTCCACTTGTAGTTGCATCGAAAGTAGTGACACTATTAAATTTCTGCTGTTCATTCCTAAACATAGTTGTTCGTCGCAATGACATCATTGCAATTTGAGAATTTTGTTGATTCTGTTGATCCTGTTGACTTTGTGCTTGTTTTTGATATGGCCCAGCGATCCAACCATTAGGGCCACCCATATGAGTTAATTGGTCATAATCACGCTGCGGATTTTGCGTATGGCTAAGACCGTTAAACGATAGAGTAGTGAGATTACCACGAGGATAAAAATCAGTGTTACCACCTCCATCACCAGTGACACCGCCAAGATAATAATTACCGGGAACAGCATAGCCCTTATCACCTACTTGAGTAGGTTCCCTAGCATACTGAGAATTAGACTTTGGGATCTTAACTGTTGGAGGTGTGAAGATTCCATTTTGTGTTTCAAATGCAACATAAATAAAATCTTTATCAACCTTGGTAACATGACATGGAATAGATTTGGCTTCCCGTTCAATACCATCATTGATCCGTTTAGCGGACCATTGGTTCATCCGATACTGAAACGGGTGTTTATGTGAGTCGTAACGGCCCATTATGGACTAACCTCGAATGCACCATTGCGGTATATGAGTGTAGAACTGAATATTCCATCAACCATGCTTAGATATCTACCAACAGAACCAAGTACATTTATCTGCCCAGGATCATTAGCTAACGGAAATTCAAAGTATGTATCATTAATATGCAAGCATCGCCATTTTACATTTAGTATGGTAGGATCAAAATTCTCTAAGTAATAATCAACCATTGTACCAGGAGGTGTCATTGTTCCAGTTGAACCAATAGGAATAGGCCACAAAGGAGGTGCCACTAATTCTACAGTCATAACTCTTCTTAGATTATCATATGATAATGAGTTTACTGCTCGAGAAGGTGGTGATTGATACAATGGAACAGTTATTACCCATGAACCATCCAGACCATATACGTTCACATAATAGCGTTGTGCTGATATATTCCAAGTTACAATTATCTTATAATCCACATTATCAAGAGTAACCTTGAAATTTGGAGCAACTAAGTTTGATGGTAAGAATGGGATTACTATTGTCATGGGATATTAGTAAATGGGAAACTAGCAGCATTTGCGATTGCTGGATAATTCATATAAGTTCCAGCAACTCCTTGTGCTGTTGCACCACTCAAACTTGTAAGATTTCCTCCGAGTTGTGTATTAGGATCTTGAATAAGAGCTGGCTGTGGTCCCATAAGTCCTGGTTGCGGACCAGACTGATTCCCATCTGTAACTAATCCACCTGAAGCTTTAGACATTAATAGATTCTGAGCGCCCTGAAGGTCTTCTAGAGCTATCAATGGTTTTTCAAAATCAAATCGCCACGCATTCTGTGGTAATGAATTATTCGATCTAGAATTATCAGTTAAGCTAACCAAAATCAAATTCTGATACATAAAAGCCGGAGTCATTACAGTATAAGTTCCACCCCCATTATTATGATTAGCAAGAGTCTGTTGCAACCCAGTCATCATCATTTGCTTATAAGCGAATGCCTGAGGAGTACGCATTGGGGCATCCATAATAAGCGATAAAGTCAATGGTTCTACAATCGTTGCATTTGCTGCTACGTTTTGATTAGCAAACGGATATTTAGCAATAGTCTGACTAATTAAAGTTCCCCCGGCTAATACATTGAAAGCACCAAAAGCATCATCTAAATCACCGATATCAAATGGAAGACCTAAAGAATTAAATCCAGCACCTAAAAGTAAACTCAGCATAGGTATCAATCCACCAGGAGACTGTGTAGCAATTCCTCCGGTTAATATAATTGGACAAACTTGATATGTTAATTGAACTGCTGTATTTGATGGAGGCATTAGCCTGTCATTCCTGCTGCGGTCATAAAGATATTACTACCGGGGACATTGCGTACGACAAGATTTGCTACTCTAGAAGATTGCCAGTTGTTATAGGATAAAGGACCAAGTTTAGCTGCACCATTAGTCCCTGTAGAATCCTTACCTGTATCGGCTGGATTAGGAGTAGGAGGAGCCATTTTGGTAGCAGCATTAGACCAAGTATCCATCGTGGCACTTGCTCCAGCCCCAAATGGATCTGCTGATGGATTATATCCAACTCCAGGAGCCAAGCTAGATTTACCAAATAACCAAGAACCAAATGTTGAGGGAGCACCACCAGTGATAGAAGGAGCAGGAGTGCCAGGAGCCCCAAATGTTGAGGGAGCACCACCAGTGATAGAAGGAGCAGGAGTGCCAGGAGCCCCAAATGTTGAGGGTGGAGTTATACCAGATTTAGAAGTAGGGGGAGCAGGAGGAGCCTGTGGAGTATAGCCGGGTGGATTAGGAAATACTCCCGATGTATCTTTAGATGAAAATGGGTTTGCAAAGATAGACGGTGGAATGGCTTGTGCACCTCTGCCTAGATTAATCGTAGTACTTGACCAATTCGAACCAGGAGGAGCATAGGTATCCTGTTTATTAGGATCAAATTGACCAAATGCATTGAATGGTCTTACATTCTGTTGTCCAGTAGCCATTGCTCCTGGTACTACTGGAGCTTCTCTAAATGCTGCCCCTGTGCCACCAAAAAATTGTCTAATACCAGTCGAAAGTTCTCTACCATAAGGAGCAGCCCTTAGCCCTGTTCCTGTTTCATCCTTATATCCTTGTGCTCCTGTTGGAAGAGCTGGTTCAGGTTTTGTTTCTGCAGGTATGAACAAATTCAATATCTTAACAGCAGATTTTAGAATGTTCACAAATTTGTCCATATAAGATTCAAACTCTTCCAAAGAAGGCAATGCATCTTTTACTTTTTGAATATAATCACTAATATCTTTTTCTGACAGTTTATTCATTTTGTCAGCAAGGTTATGAATTTGTTCTGCTAACCATGCAATGAACTTTTGCATCTCTGGTGTTTTTATCAAGGTTCTAATTATATTAGCAAAACCTTGACTCAATTCCTTGAGTGGTTCAGCTAGGTCTGCTAAACTTTCACCGAATGCAGATTCTAAACTTGCCTTAGCAGCTTGAAACTGTATTTCTAGTTCTGACCAAGCTCTCAATGCTCTAGGTGTAATCTTTAATTGTTCTTTATATTGCTTAGTTAATTCCATTTTTACTTTATATTCTTCTTGGCCTTCTTTAGTAGATAAGCGCAACAAAGTCATCGGATCAAAAAATTGGTCAAGGCCATAAGCCTTAGCCATTCTTAATTCATTGCCGGGTCCAGCTTGATTAAGAACAGTAAAACTTTTCTGAACCAACTTATCCATAACTTCATCTGGGTCCATCCTCCCACCAGCAAATGGATTTATCCCAGCAGCTAACAGACCTCTTTGCCTTTCAGGATCACCAGCCATCCCCATACGGATATTCTTAAGAACTTCGCCTGGAGAGCCAATTAATCCTTGGCTAAAGATCATACTAGCTTGTGTTCGACCGTAGTCACCTCCTAACCCTAGTACTTGTCTACGTTTAGCAAGGATAGATGCAGCTAATCGTTCAATACCAAATAGACCACCTCCCATGCCTAGCAAAGCAGTAACACCACCGATGATAGTAGACCAACTAATGAAATTCTTGGTTATCTTCCAAACTTCAGAACCTACTGATTTAGTGACACCTAATAAACCTTGCATCGTGGCTTGTACACCACGAACCAGAATATTTGTTCTTTGTAATGATTGATTAATCTGAGTGAATTGTTGGTTTAATCTTCTTATCTGTCCTGAGAATGCGTTGAACTGCGCAGCAAATTGTTGAAATTGCTGTGATTGAACTTGGACTGTTAAACGAGGTTGCCGAGCCATTAATTAACTCTGCACGTTTGGATTAGCAGCACGTTGTTTCAGATCATCATAGAAAGAAGATGGCACAGAAGCAGTAGTAATCATTTCATAATTAGTAGACCAAGCAGCACCGTCAGGATTCCTAAAATCTCCAATATGAAGAACTCTCGTAACAACGTAATCACCGGGTAAAGTAATGTGGGTTCTTTGGTCTGGAGCCGGTCCTCCAGCAAATGCATCTGCACCACTAAATCCAACCAACGTTTGAGGAAGCGTACAACCCCATGAAATATGAAGCCCTCCTCGCAGAACCACCTTCACACTAATTGTTACGATAGTTAACCATGTTGGTTGACCAATTAGTTCAAGATAATTTATATCACTGGTTCCAATCGTTTTTGTAAAATCAGTCGCTGTTAATGTTTGATTGTACGAAGTAAGTTGAACACCTGGATATTGTTTACTCCCCATTATTGATTGACTAAGTTTTTGAATATATCCAGCATATTGTTCAACAGACTGATACATACCTGCATCTTGATACATCAATTTTAAAGCATCTGAAATAACAACATTGACATTAGCTTGTGGGAATGCTGTTGATAATGTCTGTTGTATTGCCGATGACATAGGCATATTCGGCAACATATTATGAATCATATTTATAGGCGCAGATAATGGAGCAAAACTACCACCTCCAAAAAATGAACCTACCATACCTCCAACTTGTGATGTTGCTGGTCCTAAATTAAAGTCTGATAGTATTTGTCCTCCTATAGCTGTTAGTATAGACCCAGGATCTACCAGTGTAGGTGAAACACCATTACGCATCGACCTAAAATCTAATGAACGACGACCTACACGATTAAATTGTACTGACTGAACTTGCCCTGTAGTAGAAGGCGCGTTTATGGAAGTTCCAGGAGTTGCAGGAGAAGCTCCCGGCTGAGTTGCTCCTGAACCAGCAGCCTGTTTTGCTCCAGTAGCTATAATCGCAAAACCAAGAGAAGTTTCATTACCTATCCAATTCCCCCAACATTTCAAAATCTTAGCTTGCACTAAGAGTTTATCTCTTTGCGACTGAAAAGTAGCTAGAGGCAAACCTGGGGACATCCCTCCATAAATAGTGATTATTTTATCAACTAATTGATTAGATGCTTTAATTTGATCCCAACTTACACCATAAATAGTAATAACAGAATTCTCAGATGGTGCTGTAGCAGTCCATTCTTCTATCTGAAATTCAATCTGCTGGGCATTAGGATCATGAACACCATTAGGTGCTATAGTTCCCCATTGTGCTCCGTTCTCATACCTTGCCGGGAATATATCTCCTGGAGCACCATCTATTCTGATATTGTAATACCTCATCGCACCCCAGCCGCAGCCACTTGATCATCCATATCAGCATTATCAGAACCAGAATCTGAATGCCCAATATCCATATCAGAATGATTTGTAACTTTCAACTTATCAATAGGATGATTATCATTATCAGCCTCAGGATGTTTTTCAGGTTTTGCATTATCATCTGATTTAGGAACAGCACTCCATCTTTGGTCTATATCAGTTGGCCATGCTGGAACCTTGGCATATGGACCATGCACAACACCGCTACCAGTATCATCAGCAGTGAATGGTTTTCCTTGCTCTTTCAGTAGTTGTTTCTTATGTTCCCATGCTTCTGGAGACATAATTTCAAAATGCATTGGGTCACCAAACCGACCTCCCCATGATAACCCATGCTTCCAAGCTACATCTTCAACATCTGCTGGCAAATCTGTTGTATTACCGCCCATTCTATTTCTATCAACATTAATATCAGCAGCGGCCCCATAAGCATGCATAGATAAACCGCCACCTCCACGTTTACTTCTGAAATTATACCCACCACTCACATCTACTGGATAACCTCTATCTATCATTTCATTAAAGAAACCTTCGTATCTTTGAGCCCCAGCTTTATTTACCGTGAGCTCTTGTCCATCCTTTAATCTAATTGTAGTTAAATTCTCTCCAGGTCGACCAAGTGCCCCAGTTGCAGCATAATTAAATTCACCACTCTCACCCGGACGTCTTTCATATGCATGTGGCGGAAAATACCCCCTAGGGGCTATTGCTCCTCCTTCAGATGGAGTAGAAACCGGGGTAGCATTCACTTTACCTTGTGCTAAATATCCTCTCGATCCAGCCCAATATGCTGCCATTCCTTGCTTAGGATCACCTATTCCACCAGCACGGGCACGTTGACCAGCAATTTGAACAGCTTGTTTGATATTAAAATCAGGATCTTCTAGTTCCTCTACAGTGAATGGTTTATCACGAAGATTGTACGTTTGAGCGTCAGCCGGTGATAATTGGAATAAACCAATAGAACCTGCTCCTCCTGCCCCTGCTGCTCCAAACCTACCATAATCACCACCAGCCTTAGGATTCATACTACTTTCTTGCTGAGCCATTTGAGTCATTAAACCAGCCCACTCTTTTGGTGAACCGGTCTTAATGCCATATCGTTCTCCATCTGGAGGAACATACCCATCTAATGAAGAACCAGCAATTTCCTTTTCTAGTTTAGATTGAACGTCATAAGCTTGAGCTTTATTCGTTACACGAGTACTGGTCGCAGCAGGTCTATCAGAAGGTGTTGCTTTTTCTGTTCCTGCTGGTTCTTTATATTTCTCATAGAACCCACGACCTGCCTGTACTCTTTTTCCATATGTATTCGTAGCATAGCCCTCAAACCGTTTACCCATCGGTTCGAGTGCAGTCATATCTGTGCTCTTGACAGCATTGCTGCCATACCTTTGTCTGAACTCCCGGTCCAGAAAATCCATTTGAACGTTAGGGTCACGCCAATCTTTACCCTGCGATTGGGCATAATTTTTTAGACTTCTGGCACGTTCATTATGCCATTGGGCCAGACCGAAAGATGTACCTGCGTCTCCGACTGTGCCTGTATTAAATCCACTCTCTTCAGACACATTCCCAGCCATCATAGATGCAGCTTCTTTTGACCAGCCACGGTCCATCATACCTTTTATAAATTGATTAGGACCAAATCCTTTTGCAGAGACTGCCGGGTAACCACCTGCAGGAGCAGCTTCTGGTTCTCTCCCACCTCCGGTTATACTAGGAGGAACTCTCCCTGGAACAACTCTACCTCTAGCTCTGGTTGGAATAGGCATTCCCACCCTTCTGGCTAATCCTACCCTACCAGGATATTTAGCAGGAGCAGTAATTGGAGCATGGGCTCTAGTAAACCTATCAACTACATCAGAAAGAATATCCACAGCTTCTTTCAGAAGTTTCCAAATACGTTTTATAAATCCAATTAATTTTTCAATATCTTGTTGAAACTCTGGACTACCAATCCATTTAGAAAACCTATCCAATTGTTTACTAAGTTCTGCTACAATAGTCTTTGTCAATGGCGATCTGATAAATACCCTAATGAATTTTGTTAATTGTTCACTTAAATCTTTCAGCCCTTGAACAAGTGGCGAATCAGATTTTGCTAGTTCTTCTACAATTACAGTTTGAATTCTCACTCCCGTTAACTGTACAATCTTGCTAAATTCCATCCAACCATGCGTGGCTTTGCTCGAAACCTCCATTAAAGGTCTATAATCATCATACATCTTCTTTAATGCTTGCAGTTCCTCATCACTAATTTCTCGTAAACGAATTAACTCTTCTGGATTTAATAAAGAAGTAAGAGAAAACACCGTAGCCATTTTCATTTCAGTACCAGCTTGCTGCCTCTTCATAAATTGTGCAGCAGCAATTGTGACTTGCGCCATCATATCAGTGGTATCTGAAAAACGATTTATCCCTAGCACTTGTAAAGCAATATCTGGTCTTCCACCCTGCCATCCTCGTGCCTGCACCATATTACTCAATAAATTTTGAGTATCTACATAAGCACCGAAAGTAGACCTAAAAGCGCGCAATCCACCTATAGATGAAAAAGACCCGGATGCCATGAGGAAATCTTGCAACATGGCGTCGCCGAGTCCAACCATTTTATCCCAGAACCATTTCATAAATCGTGCCGCACCAGTCGCAGCACTGATTGCTATACCTCCTATCAAAGTTACAGTACTGACTGTAGCACCAATAATTGGCCCTAAAAGATCTGCTGCTATTGACAATACTCGTAGAAATGCCTGACCAGCAGTTCCCATTACCCGCATAATCGCAGCAATCGAACCTTGCAAAGATGCAGAAAGTTTGCGGAATATTTGCAACAAACGCTGAAATCTATTCTTAGTAGCCTGATGAGCTTGAAATAATTGATTCACACTTAATTGATTTTGTACAGAATATTGGAACTGCGATACAAGTTGCTGCATTCTCTGGACATTCGCCATAAATTGGCGCATGTCCCTAAAAAATCTTTGTGGAATTGGAATGTTTACCGTTGCCATTTATGTCTTCCACATTGCAATCATATATCGCTGTTGCCACTCTAACCGGGAGCTATGCGGCCATGACATTTCAAACTGATCGAAGAACTCTTTGAACTTTTCATCAACCAGCCACGATAAGCAGGACTGGACTATTGACTCACTACCGTTTTCTGCTTCTCGCCAGTAGTCTCTTCCCGTGTCAATGTCCGCAAAGAATTCATATATTCCGTAACATTCAATGAGATAGTTTGCGCGCCCCAGAGTGTGCTCAAGCCTTCCATTGCTATCGTCAATTCCTGTTTTAGATGAATCGACGAGGCGCATGTAAAATATACAATGCAGTTTTCCACCTCCGCTGCTGCTTCATCATCAATAATCCCACGTTTCCTAGCCACGTCAAAAGGCATCTGTTCCCAGCCATTATTCTGACTAGGTGCAATGACATTTGTTAGCCGGTAGATTTCTGCCATAAGGGATTGCTGGGTACGCTCCCAAACACCGAGGGACATAGCTTCCTGCTTTAGTAAAAGAGCCGCTACACGAGGACCTGTTACTGGACCAAGGCCATTCGTATAAACAGCCGTGAATGCCCTCGAAATAGGTAGGAAGTTATCCTCGAATACCTCCCGGCTAATTGGTTGTGAGTGAACGAAAATGTTACCATCACCAGTTTCTACACTCATTACCAGATTCAATTTTCTATTTAACTTGACCTCAGCCATATGCTACTCCTTAAGTTCCAAAGAACCCTGTGTTGACGTTGTAGTAACCACGAGCCGTAACGACCATGGCAGCCTCCATGCCAGCCATCGCCATTTCACGTACACTTTCTAACGCCACATTATTCAGTACAAATGGCGTAAGAACATCGGTATCCGGCCAAATCGTTGTGAGCCCGATGAGGGTTGTATCTTCAACCTGAAGCTTAAAGAGCTGAGCTAAGGCTGAACTCCGTACGAGTGACATGGTGAGAGATGCCGACAAGTACGGAGCTGGGCTACTTACGAGACTGACCATTGCCGGGAGTAGGTCAGTCGCGTTTCCTTCTAACGCCAGACGTATTCCTTCTGTAGTTAGAAACCCACTTGTCACATTGAGTTGAGGGAAGTCATTAAAAGTGACAGAAGCCCGGAGCCTATTCAGAACTCCAGGAGGTGTGAACTGAAAGGCCATGGGTTATCTCCTTAGATTGAAACTAGGTCAGATGCGACAATATTCACAAGAATATGGATAAAGCCGCGTGCAGGGATGAACAGGCTCGATAACCCATCATACTCCCCTATCTTGTAGTCTCCTGGGTTCGCCAGTGTGTAATTAAGGAACGGAAC
>Ga0306920_100005766_pt1 | contig 16056 bp, 5 predicted proteins | sample flu12Cox44000170_FD_204666 | JGI IMG/M metagenome (GOLD analysis project Ga0306920, IMG submission 204666) | Lab enrichment of tropical soil microbial communities from Luquillo Experimental Forest, Puerto Rico - flux4day.12C.oxic.44.000.170 (v2)... | ecosystem: Environmental > Terrestrial >... | reverse complement strand
CGAAGCCGCTTTGCTGCAACGCATGCCAGAGCGCAATGCGATCGGTCGCGCGTCGCGCGTGTTCGAGCGCGACGGGGTCGCGGCCGTCCGCGCGCGCCAGCGTCTGGCCGATGCGGTTGCGCCAGTCGATGTCCGCGCCGCGCCACCAGCCCGCGACCGTCGCCAGATCATGCGTGGTGGTGGTCGCGACGCCGTGCGGGTCCCAGCGCGAGGGCGCGAGAAAGCCCTTGCCGTCCTGCTCGAACCACAGCACGCGAATGCCGTAGAGGCCGTGCGCGGCGAGCCTTTCGCGCAGGCCCGGGGGCACGGTGCCGAGGTCTTCCCCGATCACGATCGCGCGATGACGCCACGACTCGAGTGCGATGAGCCGCACGAGATCGTCGAACGGATAGCGCAGATACGCGCCGTGGCGCGCGCTTTCGCCTTCGGGCACGAGCCAGAGCCGGCGCAGTCCGAGGATATGGTCGATGCGCACGCCGCCCGCGTGGACGAACGCGGCGCGCAGCATGTCGATGAACGCGCGAAAGCCGTTGTTGTGCATGGCGCGCGGCGAGAACGTGGTGAGGCCCCAGCTTTGCCCGGCCTGGTTGAAGATGTCGGGTGGCGCGCCCACCGAAACGCGTTGCAGCATGTCCTGCGGCAGCGACCACGCGTGAGAGCCGGCGCCGTCGCAGCCCACGGCGAGATCGGCGACGAGGCCGATCGCCATGCCGGCTTCGCGTGCGCTGCGTTGCGCGTTCGAGAGTCCTTGTGCCGCGAGCCATTGCAGGAAGCGATGAAAATCGACTTCGCGCCGATGCTCCTCTGCAAACGTCGCCACGTCGGGGCTGCGCGGGTCGCGCAGCGGCTCGGGCCAGTCGCGCCAGTGGCGCGTGCCGCCGGGGCCGCGCAGCATGGCTTCCTGCAGCGCCTCGAAACGCGCATGGTCTTCGAGCGCCTCGCCGCCCTGCGCACAGAACGCCTGGAAGGCGGCGGCACGCGGCGAACAGCTCGCGCGTTCTTCCGTGTCGAAGCGCTCGAACAGTGCGCGCAGCACCTGGAGCTTGAGCGGCAACGCGCGCTGCCAGTCCACGAGCGGCGCCGCTTCGAGTTCGCGCCAGGCGTCGCCGGCATGCACGGCCACGCTCGCTTCGTGCGCGGCCCCGGCGCCGAATACCGCAGCGGGGTCGATATGGGCGACATTGACCCAGAGCCGCGACGAAGGCGCATAAGGGCTGAAGTGGCCCGGCTCGGCGCTGAACATCGCGTGCGTCGGGCTCACCGCAAGCGCTTGTGCGCCGCGTTGCGCGCTTTCTACGGCGAGCGTGGCGAGCGCGGTGTAGTCGCCGATGCCGCCATCGCCATTGCGTCGGAGTCCGTACAATTGCGCCGCGAGCCCCCAGAGCGGCGGAACAGGGCCGCTGTCGCCGTGGCGCTCGCGCCAGGCGTCGGCGACGGTATGGCAGTGGGCCGGCGCGACAGCAATCGTCAGGCGATGATCGTTGACCGTGAGCGTGTGATACCCGGGCTCCGAAAGTGGCGCGAGCAACGCGCTCTCGCCGCGCGGCGTGGTGAAGCGGCCTTCGATATGCTCGCCGCTCTCGAGGTCGACGCGATAGTGGCTCCCCGCGCGCACGGCCGAAGGCGGCAACTCGATCGCGCTTTCGTATTCGGCGGTGATGAGCGGCGGCAGGCGGCGCGCCGACTGCTCCGCGTTGAGCGCGGACGTGCTCTGGCGGATTTGCGCGGCGTTCGCGCAGGGCAGGCCGGCGCATTCGAGCAGTGTGGCAAGGGTGCTGTCGGGCACGCGCTGCACGGTGCCATGGGCGTCGGTCCATTCGACCTCGAAGCCCGCGCGGGCGGCGAGGTTCGCGAGCGAATCGCTGCGGCGCGCCGTGCTCATGCGCAGGGCTCCTCGCGACGCACGACGCGCGCATCGTGCTCGCTCGAATACTCGGGCACGTCGCCGGTGAGCCACGCAATGCACGAGCTTTCGGGAAGCACGCCATTGTCGGCGTAGTCGCGCGCGCGCGGCGGCGTTTCGAAGATCACCATGCCTTTGGGCAGCGGATCGAGCCGTACGCCGTCGCGGCCCAGGTTCAGCGCGATCGTGAGTGTTTCGCCGTCGGCGAGTCGCCAGCGCGCGACGAGCGCGGCGAGGCCATTGGCGGCGTCGTCGGCGAGCACGCTCGCGCCGCGCGCCCGCGCGTGGCGCAGGCGCGGCATCAGCAGATGCGCGCGCACGCACAGCGCCGATTTGTAGAAGTGCATCCATTCGAGCCGCTCGCCGTCGAGCGGCGCGTCGGCGGGCGGCGACGAATTCACGAAGGTCTGCAGAGCGTTCGGATCGGGAATGCGCTCGCGACTCGATTCGTCGTTGAACGCGCTGAACGCCTTGAATTCGCGGCGGCGGCCTTCGCGCACCGCGTCGGCGAGCTGGCCGGTGAAGGCGGTGAAGAACTGGAACGGCTGTATCGAGCCGTATTCCTCTTCCATGAACAGCAGCGGAATCTGCGGCGAAAGCAGCAGCATCGCGGTGGCCGCGCGCAGGGCGTCGTCGTCGGCCAGCGTGCGCAGCCGGTCGCCGAACGCGCGGTTGCCGATCTGGTCGTGGTTCTGCAGAAACATCACGAAGGCGGTGGGCGGCAGGTGCGCGCTCGGCTCTCCGCGCGCCTTGCCCGCATGCACGGGCGACGGGTCGCCCTGATACGCGAACCCCTCGCCGAGCACGCGCGCGAGCCTCGCGATCGGCGAGTCGCTGAAGGCGCGATAGTAGCCCTCGGATTCGCCGGTCAGCAGCACGTGAAAGCAATGATGCGCGTCGTCGTTCCACTGCGCGCTGAAGTGCGATTCGAGCAGATTGGCCTCGTTGTGCTCGTTTTCCAGCACTAGGTGCACATGCCGGCCGGGCTCCACGCGCGCCTTCACGTGGTCGGCCAGCTCGCGCAGCCAGTTGGTGTTGCCGATCGCGTGCGCGGCATCGATGCGCAGACCGTCGAAGCGATATTCCGTGAGCCAGTAAAGCGCGTTGTCGCAATAGAAGTCGCGCACTTCGAAGCGGTCGAAGTCGAGCGCGTCGCCCCATGGCGTCCTCACGCCCTCGCGGAAAAACGGCTTGGCGTAGAGGCCGAGCCAGTTGCCGTCGGGGCCGAAGTGGTTGTACACCACGTCGATGAACATCTGCAGCCCCAGCCCGTGCGCGGCGTCGACAAGGGTTTTCAATTCGTCAGGAGTGCCATAGGCTGCGTGCGGCGCGTACGGCAGCACGACGTCGTAACCCCAGCCGCGCTCGCCCGGATAGTCGTTGAGCGGCATGAGTTCGACGGCCGTCACGCCCAGCGCCGCGAGCGCGGGAAGACGCTTCATCACGCCCTTGTAGCCGCCCAGCGCGCCCACGTGCAGTTCGTAGAGTACGGTCTCTTCCCAGGGCCGTCCCTGCCAGTGCGCATGCTGCCAGGCGTGCGCGCGCGGGTCGAGCACTTCACTCGGTCCGTGGACGCCTTGCGGTTGGAAGCGCGATGCGGGGTCGGGTACGCGTTGCTGGCCGTCGATGCAATAGCGGTAGAGCGTCCCGGGGCCGCACTGCGCCTGCGCCTCGAACCAGCCGTTGCCGCTCGGCGCCATGTCGAGCGGGCCGGGAGCGTCCTGCGCGTTCTCGAACACGATCTGCACCGCCTGGCACGAGGGCGCCCAGAAGCGAAAGCGCGTGTGCGGCTGGGTGCGCGCCGCGCCGATCAACTGCGCGCCGAACGGCAGGCAATGCATGTAATGGCGGACGTGCGGATCGTGCGAAAGCGGGGACATGGTGGATTCCTTGGCGTCCTTCACTCATCCTGCGGCGGCTTCGTCCGGGCCCGCGAGCGCGCCCGACCCTGGGGGCCCCGACCCGGGCGCGCCCGGCGTCCGGCGCGGGTCCGGCGCGCTCGCGTCGCTGCGCGTGCCCGGCGGGCGGTGCGCGTCGGCGCGCGCCGGCCGTGCGCACAGCACGGCTAGCGCGCGCGCGGCCAGCTCGTACGTCGTGTCGGGCAGGGCGTAGGGCACCGCATCGGGGCGCGCGGTATCGAGCAGCACCTCCCATGCCATGCGCGGCGCGGGCGCAGCGAACGTCACCGCGCCCTGCGAAGCGTTCAGCATCATCAACAATACTTCCATTTCGCCGTGGAGTCCCGCTCCTGCGCGCCGCATCGTGAAAGCGCTGGCTTCCGGGTCATGCCAGGCCTCGGGCGAAAGCGGCTCGCCGCGTTCGTCGAACCAGTCGATGTCGTGCACGCCGGGCATGAGTTCGCGCTCGCCGAACAGAAAGCGCGTTTCGTGCAGCAGCGGATGTTCGCGGCGCAGCGCGATGACACGCGCGGCGAAGCGCGTCATTGCCTTGCCCTGGGGCGTTTCGGCGAGCGCCCAGTCGAACCACGACATATCGTTGTCCTGGCAGTACGCATTGTTGTTGCCGCGCTGCGTGCGGCAGGCCTCGTCGCCGGCGAGCAGCATGGGCGTGCCGAGCGCGATGAACAACGTGGCCATCATGGAGCGGGCCACGCGCGCGCGCGTGGCGAGGATGGCCGGGTCGTCGGTCGCGCCTTCCACGCCCCAGTTCGCGCTCCAGTTTTCGTTGTGGCCGTCGCGGTTCTCTTCGCCGTTGGCCTCGTTGTGCTTGCGCTCGTACGAAACGAGGTCGGCGAGCGTGAAGCCGTCGTGCGAGGTGACGAAGTTGATCGACGCCCACGGCCGGCGCTTGCGCTTGTCGAACAGATCCGCACTGCCGGTGAGGCGCGCCGCGAGATCCGCGCGCTGGCCCGGCGCGCCGCGCCAGTAGCGCCGCACGCTGTCGCGAAAGCGGTCGTTCCATTCGGAGAAGCCGGGCGGATGGTTGCCGAGCTGGTAGCCGCCCGGGCCCACGTCCCATGGCTCGGAAATCAGCTTGCATTGCGAGAGCACGGGGTCCTGGCGCAGCACGTCGAAGAAGCCGCCGTGCGGATCGAAGCCCGAGGGTTCGCGCCCGAGCGTCACGCCGAGGTCGAAGCGAAAGCCGTCGATGCCGTATGACGTGACCCAGTGGCGCAGCGAGTCGGCGACCATCTGCAGCACACGCGGATGCGAATGATCGAGCGTGTTGCCGCAGCCCGTGTCGTTGATGAAGTGGCGCTCGTCGCCGGGCACGCAGCGGTAATAGCAGGCGTTGTCGAGGCCGCGCCACGAAACGGTGGGACCCATCTCGCCGCCTTCGCAGGTGTGGTTGTAGACCACGTCGAGAAAGACCTCGATACCCGCGGCATGAAACTGCCGCACGGCGATGCGCATTTCGTCGGTGTCGTGGCCGACGAGGTAGCTCGGCTCGGGCGCGAAGAACGCGGCGGGGTTATAGCCCCAGTAGTTGCGCAGACCACGATCGAGCAGAAAGCGCTCGGTGAGAAACGCGTGCACCGGCAACAGCTCGATGGCCGTCACGCCGAGCTTGTGCAGATGCTCGATGAATCGCGGTGCGGCCAGCCCCGCGAACGTGCCCCGTGTATGCGTGCGCAAATCGTAACGCTGCATGGAGAGCCCGCGCAGATGCGCTTCATAGATCACGGTGTCGCCCCACGGCGTATTGGGCCGCCGGTCGCGCGACCAGTCGAAGTTGTCGTTGACGACCACGCACTTGGGCATGGCCGGCGCCGAGTCGCGCCGGTCGATCGAGAGGTCCACGCGGTTCGAATGGGCGCGGTAGCCGTAGAGCGTGTCCGACCAGCGGAACTGGCCGATGAGTTGCCGCGCATAAGGGTCGATCAGGAGCTTGTGCGGGTTGAAGCGGTGCCCCAGATGCGGCTGATAAGGGCCGTGCGCGCGCAGGCCATAGACGGTGCCGGGATGGGCGCCCGGCAGATAGCCGTGCCACACCTCGTCGGTGCATTCGGGCAAGGTGTAGCGGATGCGCTCCTTGCGGCCGGTCGGGTCGAAGAGGCACAGCTCGATACGCCAGGCGTGGGCCGAGAACACGGCGAAATTGGTGCCGAGCCCGTCCCACGTCGCCCCGAGCGGCCACGAAGAGCCGGGCAGCAGGCGTTCAGGCGGGCCATTTGCCATGACGATGCTCCTTATGTCGTTCTTCGTTTTGCATCGGGTTCCTGATTAAATATCGTCACAGCGAGGTGCGCGTCTAGCTCAGGCGCAGGATCAGCGTGCCGAGGGGCGGCAAGACGAGCGCGGCCGACTGCGGCTTGCCATGGCTCGCTATGTGGTCTGTGGCGACGAGGCCCCCGTTGCCCATGTTCGAGCCGCCGTAGACTTCGGCGTCGGTGTTCAATGCCTCTTCCCACTGGCCGGGCTGCGGCATGCCGATGCGATAGCCGTAGCGCGGCACCGGCGTGAAGTTGCAGATCACCACGATCTCGCGGCCCGTGCCGTCCACGCGGCGCCACGCGAGCACGCTGTTTTCCGTGTCGTCGGACACGAGCCACTCGAAGCCGCCGGGCTCCGAGTCGAGCGTGTAGAGCGCGGGTTCGCCCGCGTAGAGGCGGTTCAGATCGCGCACGAGCGTTTGCACGCCGCGATGCAGCGGGTCGTCGAGCAGGTTCCAGTGCGGCGTGCCGTCGTGATCGAACTCGGCCATCTGCCCGAACTCTCCGCCCATGAAGAGCAGCTTCTTGCCGGGGTGCGCCCACATGAAGCCGAAGTACGCACGCAGATTCGCGAACTTCTGCCAGCGGTCGCCGGGCATCTTGCCGAGCAGCGACCCCTTGCCGTGCACCACTTCGTCGTGCGAAAGCGGCAGCACGAAACGCTCGGACCATGCGTAGACCATCGCGAACGTCATCAGGTGATGGTGATAGCGGCGGTAGACGGGGTCTTCGTGCATGTAGTGCAGGGTGTCGTGCATCCAGCCCATGTTCCACTTGAACTGGAAGCCGAGGCCGCCGTCCTCGGGGCGCGCCGTAACGCCGGGCCATGCTGTGGATTCCTCGGCAATGGTGATGACGCCGGGGCGCTGGGGCACGTATTGCGTTTCGTGATTGAGGCGCTTGAGAAACGCGATCGATTCGAGATTCTCGCGTCCGCCGTAGATGTTGGGCACCCACTCGCCATGCGCGCGCGAATAGTCGCGATAGAGCATCGAGGCGACGGCGTCCACGCGCAGCGCGTCCACGTGATAGCGCAGGAGCCACGCTAGACCCGATGCGATGAGGAACGCGCTCACCTCGCGGCGTCCCAGGTTGTAGATCATCGTGTTCCAGTCGGGGTGATAGCCTTCGCGCGGGTCGCCATGCTCGTAGAGCGCGGTGCCGTCGAAATCGACGAGGCCGTGCGCGTCGTTCGGGAAGTGCGCGGGCACCCAGTCGAGAATCACGCCAAGGCCCGCTTCGTGCGCGCAATCGACGAACGCCGCGAAGTCCACCGGCGAGCCGAGGCGCGCCGTGGGCGCGAATTGCGCAAGCGGCTGATAGCCCCACGAGCCGCCAAACGGATGCTCGGCCACAGGCAACAATTCCAGGTGCGTGAAGCCCATGCCCTGCGCGTAGGGGATCAGGCGCTCGGCAAGCGCGCCCCAATCGGGCGCGGGGGCGTCGGCGCCCTGCGTGGGCAGCCACGATGGCGCGTGCACTTCGTAGACCGACATCGCTGCGCGCGCGTTTTGCCGTTCCGCGCGCGTTTGCAGCCACTCGTGATCGCGCCACGCGTAATGGTCGATCGCCTCGACGGGCGCGACGATCGAAGCCGTGCCCGGCGGGCATTCCGTTTGCAGCGCGCAGGGGTCGGCCTTGAGCGGCAGCACCGCACCGCGCGCGCCGAGGATCTCGTACTTGTAGCGCGCGCCCGGCGCCACACGCGGAATGAAGAGTTCCCAGACACCGGCCTCATGGCGCAGCCGCATGGGGTGACGCCGTCCGTCCCACGCATTGAAATCGCCCACCACGGAAACGCGCTTCGCATTCGGCGCCCAGACGGCGAAGCGCACGCCGGGCACGCCGTCGCAGGTGAGCGGCCGTGCGCCGAGGCATTCGAGCAAGGCGTAGGGGTCACCGTCGGCGAGGCGCACCAGCGCTTCGTGCGAGAGCTGCGGGCCAAATGAATAGGTGTCCTCGATTTCCTGGCTAACGCCATGCCAGTCGATGACGAGGCGGTAGGGCACGGCTTCCGCCAGCGGCCCCGCATAGAGTCCTGCCGGATGCACGAGCGAGAGCTCGCCGAGCGTGTGGGCGCGGTCGCGCGCCACCACGCTCGCGCCCGCGGCGTTGGGCAGCCACGCGCGCACGTAGGGTGCCCCGTCCACCCAATGCAGTCCGAGCACAGCGAAAGGATCGGCGTGGTGCGCACCGGCGAGCGCGTCGGCATCGTGCGGATTCAGGCCGGCGTGGGGCGCGCGATCAGCCATGGCCACCTCCGCCGGGATGCGAGTGCGTGGATTGCGTGGGTGTGAGCCCGAGCACGCGCGCCGTGATCGCCGCGAGTCCGCGCACCGGCAGCGCGAGCCACGTGGGGCGGTTCGCCGCTTCGTAGCGGATCTCGTAGGCCGCCTTCTCGATCAGGAACAGGTCGAGCAGCGCCTGTTCGTGCGATGCGCTCACGAGGGAGAGCGGCGCTTCGGCCACGGCCGCGCGATACTGGCTCAGGAACGCTTCGGCCGCGTAGCCGCGGAAGCGCTCGAACAGCGTGCGCTTGCGATCGACGACCTGCTGCGGCGCATTTTCGATCGTCGATTGCGCGGCGGCGCCCGCATAAGAGAGCGAGCGCAGCAGGCCTGCCACGTCGCGCAGCGGCGAGGCCTTCGCACGCCGGTATTCGAGCGCTCGCGCGGGCTCGCCTTCGAAGTCGATCAGATACGCGTCGCCCTGCGAAAGCAGCACCTGGCCCAGATGGAAATCGCCGTGTATGCGAATGCGCGCCGCCTTTGCGTCGAGCGGCACGAGTTCGTCGATTTTGGCGACGAGCGCCTTGCGGCGGTCGATCAGGCTGCGTGCGAGGTCGCGTGCGTCTTCGTCCAGCGTTTGCTCGTCGTCGCCCGTATGCTGCGCGACGATGTCGAGCGCTTCGCCGAGCATGGATTTCGTGTCGGCGATCCAGGTGCGGACGTCGTCGGGCGTCGCGGCAACGGGCGCGAACGCCTCGTCGTCGCTGGGTCGCGCGAGCATCGCGTGGAGTTCGCCGAGGCGCTTGCCGATCGCGCCGATCACCGCGCAATAGCCCTGCACGGCCTCTTCTTCGTGCGCCTGGTCGACGCTCGTGTCGTCGTCCATGGCGAGCGCGAGTTCGTCGATCGTGCGGCGCAGGTAATCGAGCGCCCAGTCCCACGCATTGCCCTGGTTGTCGATAAAGCCCTGCACGATGACGAGCGTGTGCGGCACGCCCGCGGGATCGACGCGCACCACTTCGCCATAGAGCGGCGCGGTGTTCGCGTAGCCAAGCTTCGTGAGGTAGCGGCTCATCTCCGCTTCGGGGTGCACGCCTGCCATCAGCCGGCGCACGATCTTGAGCACGAGCGTTTCCGCGATCACGAGCGAGCTGTTGCTCTGCTCCGCGGCGAGCCAGCGCACTTCCGGCGCTTCGCCCAGGTCCAGTTCGGCGAGCCGCCCGGTCGGCTCGAAGCGGATCGTGCTCTGCTGCACGGTGGGCACCGCGGCGCGCTCGCGCAGCTTGCGCAGCACGCCGTAGGCGAACCACGGCAGCGAGAACGCGTCGGTGAGATAGCCCACGGTGCGGCCCTGCCGCACGCGCGAGAGCGCGAGCTGGATATGCAGCGGCGTGGTGATTTCGGTGCCCCACGTGATGGCGATCGGGAGTACGTAGCGCTCGCTCGTGCCATCCGCAAGCTCGGCCTCGATCTCCGTGAAGGCGAAGCCCGCGCCATGGATCGTCGTGAGCGCCGCGAGGCGCACCGCGCGCAGCGGCTTGTCCTTCGAGGCGAACCAGCGGCGCCGCGAGAGCCACGAAGGCAGCACTTCCGACTCGAGCAGCCGCACGTTTTCGGGCGTCGCGCCCGTTTGCCCTTCGCGTATCACCACGGTCACGAATTCGGGCAGTTGCTCCGAAGTCGGCTGGCTCCATGAAGGCCGCTGATTGCCGGGGCACAGGAGGAACCACAGGAAGCCGTAGGGCGGGAAGGTCAAAAGATAGGGCAACTGACCGATTGCCGGGAAGACGGAGTCCGCCGTCATTTCGACGGGCGCCGTGCCCGCGAATTCGGAGAGGTCGAGTTCGACCGCCTGCGGCGCGCGCGACAGGTTCGCGACGCACAAAATGGGCGCTTCACCCGGCATTTCGCGCAGGTACGCGAGGATCTTGCGATTCGCGGGCCGCAGGAAGCGGATCGAGCCGCGCCCGAACGCCTGCTTCGCGCGGCGCGTGGCGAGCATGCGGCGTGTCCAGTTGAGCAGCGAATGCGGGTCGCGGCTTTGCGCCTCGACGTTGATGGCGTCGTAGCCGTAAAGCGAGCCCATGAGCGGCGGCAGCACGAGCTGTTCGGGGTCGGCGCGCGAGAAGCCGCCGTTGCGGTCCGACGACCACTGCATCGGCGTGCGCACGCCGTCGCGGTCGCCCAGATGGATGTTGTCGCCCATGCCGAGCTCATCGCCGTAGTAGATCACCGGCGTGCCCGGCATGGAAAGCAGCAGCGAATTGATCAGCTCGATGCGGCGGCGGTCGCGCTCCATGAGCGGCGCGAGACGCCGGCGTATGCCGAGGTTCAGGCGCGCGCGACGGTCGCTCGCATAGGTGTTCCAGAGGTAATCGCGCTCGGAGTCCGTGACCATTTCGAGCGTGAGTTCGTCGTGATTGCGCAGGAAGATCGCCCACTGACAGCTTTCCAGCAGGTCGGGCGTCTGCTTCATGATGTCGATGATCGGAAAGCGGTCCTCGCTCGCGATCGCCATATAGAGGCGCGGCATGAGCGGGAAGTGGAACGCCATGTGGCATTCGTCTTCGTTGCCGAAATATTCCTGCACGTCTTCCGGCCACTGGTTCGCTTCGGCCAGCAGCATGCGGTTCGGGTAGTGCTTGTCGATGGTCGCGCGAATCTGCTTGAGTATCGCGTGGGTCTCGGGCAGGTTCTCGTTGTTCGTGCCTTCGCGTTCCACGAGATAGGGCACGGCGTCGAGGCGCAGTCCGTCTATGCCCATGTCGAGCCAGAAGCGCATGACCTGCAGCACTTCTCGCAGCACGGCGGGATTGTCGAAGTTCAGGTCGGGCTGGTGCGAATAGAAGCGGTGCCAGTAGTACGCGCCCGCAACGGGGTCGTGCGTCCAGTTGGACGGCTCCGTGTCGATGAAGATGATGCGCGTGCCCTGGTACTTCTGGTCGGTGTCGGACCACACGTAGTAGTTGCGATGATTCGAGCCGGGCTTTGCGCGGCGCGCGCGCTGGAACCACGGGTGCTGGTCCGAGGTATGGTTGATGACGAGCTCGGTAATGACGCGAATGCCGCGCGCGTGCGCTTCCTGGATGAAGCGGCGCACGTCGGCGAGCTGGCCGTAGTCGGGGTGCACGTTGCGATAGTCGGCGATATCGTAGCCGTCGTCGCGGCGCGGCGAGGGATAGAACGGCAGCAGCCAGATCGCCGTCACGCCCAGCCCCGCAATGTAATCGAGCTTGGCGAGGAGGCCTGGAAAGTCGCCCACGCCATCGTTGTTCGAATCGAAGAACGACTTTACGTGCACCTGGTAGATCACCGCGTCCTTGTACCAGAGCGGGTCGTCGCCGAGCAGCGAAGGCTTGCCGCGCCGTTGCGCGCGTTCGTCGCGGTGCTGCGGGTCAGCCACGGTCGGGTCGCGCGTGACGGTTTGCACGTTGGTTGCCACAGGCTCGTGCGTAGCGGGGTCGCGTTTCATGTCGCACCTACGGGCGGGAAGTCCGCGTCGAGTTCGGGGTGGCCCTCTACATGGGCTTCGGCGTGCTCATCGGCGTGTTCGGGCGGGGGTTCTTCGCGCGGCAGGCCCTTCGCCGGCTCGATGCGCCAGATCACGAAGGGGTGCGAGTGCGGATCGAGCCGCACGTGCTGCCAGCGGCCATGCCAGTCGAAGCGCTCGCCCGTCATTTCGTCGACCACATTGAGCGTGGCGTGGTCGTCGAGGTGCCAGTGCTGGAACGTCGCCCACGAGAGATCGAAGTCGGCGCCCTGTTCGTTGAAGGCGTCGAGATTGATGGCCACGACGATCACGTTGTCGCGCGCGGGCGTGGCCTTCTCGAAGCAGAGCAGCGAGTCGTTGCGCGCATCGAGGAACGTGACGCCGAGATGCGTGTGCAGCGCCGGGTTGGCGCGGCGTATGCGATTGAGCGCGGCGATCTCCGCGACGATGTTGCCGGGCCGATGCCAGTCCCACGCACGCAACTGATATTTTTCGGAGTCCAGATATTCTTCCGAATTGGGAAGCGCGCGCCCCTCGCACAGCTCGAAGCCGCAGTACACGCCCCAGAGGCCCGAAAGCGTCGCTGCCAGCGCCGCCCGGATCAGGAAGCTCGAGCGCGCGCCGGTCTGCAGGTGGCGCGGGTTGATGTCGGGCGTGTTGACGAAGAAGTTCGGGCGATAGAAGTCGCGCACCTCGGTCTGCGTGAGCTCCGTGAGGTAGTCGGTAAAGTCGCGCTTCGATTCGCGCCACGTGAAATACGTGTACGACTGAGAGAAGCCGAGCTTGGCGAGCCGGTACATGAGGCGCGGCCGCGTGAACGCCTCGGAAAGGAAGATGACGTCGGGGTGGCGCGCGCGCACGTCGGCAATCATCCATTCCCAGAATGGCAGCGGCTTCGTGTGCGGGTTGTCCACGCGGAAGATGCGCACGCCCGCGTCCACCCAGAACAGGATCGCGTCGCGCAGTGCGAGCCACAGATCGGGCCTGGAATCGTGCGCGTAGAACTCGGGGTTCACGATGTCCTGGTACTTCTTCGGCGGATTCTCGGCATAGCGCAGCGTACCGTCGGGCCGCCACGCGAACCAGTTCGGATGCGCCTTGAGCCACGGATGGTCGGGCGAGCATTGAATCGCGAAATCGAGCGCGATCTCGAGGCCTTGCTCGTGCGCCGCGGCGAGCATGCGGCAGAAGTCTTCGAGCGTGCCCAGTTGCGGATGCACGGCGGTGTGGCCGCCTTCGGCCGCGCCAATCGCATAGGGGCTGCCCACATCGCCGGGCTGCGCCGTGAGCGCGTTGTTGCGCCCCTTCCGGTTCGCCAGACCGATGGGGTGGATCGGCGGAAAGTACAGGACGTCGAAGCCCATCTCGCGGATGCGCGGCATCTTCGCGATCACGTCGTCGAAGGTGCCGTGGCGCGATTCGTCGTCGCTCATCGAACGCGGGAAGATCTCGTACCAGCTCGCGAAGCGTGCGGCGCTGCGCTCCGCATCCACGCGATTGACGATCGCGTCGCGCGACAGGAACGGGCGGTGACGCGCCGCGCGCACGGCGGCGGCCGTGGAGGGCGCGGCGAGCAGCGCGCAACGTGTTTCGGTGTCCGCACCAATGAAGCGCTTGACGATGGCGTCGAGCGTGTCGCGGGTGTGCTTCCGGGCGTCGTCGTCAGCGTCCGACGTTTCGACGGTTGCAAGCACGAGTGCGAACAGGCGGCTCGCTTCCTCCATTTCCAGATCGACGGGCTGGTTCGCGGCCCGCTTCTTGTGCACATGTTCGGCGAGCGACGCAAAGTCGTCGCGCCAGGCGATCACGACGTACTCGTAGCGCCCCACGCGATCGAGCGGGATACGGCCCGCCCACAGGTCGGTGCCCGCAGGGGGCACGGGCGCCATTGGCGACTCGTGCCAGGCGGTTTCGTCGGCGGCGCGCCAGAGCACGGCGGCGTCGATGCGGTCGTGGCCCTCGGCGAAGATCGCCGCGCGCACTTCGCAGCGCTCGCCCACGGTGCGCTTCGCGACGAAGCGTCCGTGATCGACCGAAGGCGTCGTGCCTTCGATCGCGATGCGCGGCGCGGCGATCGCTTCGGCCACGCTCTTGTGCCCGCTCGTATCGGACTTGCCGCGGTCTTCGGGCGGCGCGAGCACCACGGGCGGGCTGGCGAGCGCGCGGAACATCCAGCACGCGCCCGCGGGCAGCGTGAAGGCATCGGGTATCGCGCTCGCCTCGCGCGTCGCGGGCATGCGTGCGCCGCGCAGCGTTTCGGCGTCGAGCGGCGCGAAGCGCGTGAAGCCGCCGGGCGCGCCGTCGAGCAGGCGCGAGAGATCCACACGCACCGCTGCGGCGAGCGCCGGATTGACGAGCGTGAGCACGGCGTCGCCCGCGTCGCGCAGGTCGGCGCGGTCGCCGCGCATGAGTGCCGCGACGCTCGCGCCGGGACCATTGAGTGCGCGCAGCTCGCCGTTGGTCTGCAGCGTCCATGTCTCGCGTTGCAGCGCGTTGGCGTGCGCGACGTCGGCGCTCAGATCGAACGGCGCGCGCGCTTGCGCCGCTTCCCAGGCTTGCGCGCTGTTGCCGCTGTGCGCAGTCGCTTCGTCCACGCCGTATTCGAAGCCCATCGGCATGAGCCAGCCGGTGCCGAGCGCGGCCGCTGCGCGCAGCATGCGGCGATAGGCGCGCTCGACGGCGTGCGCGTCGGCGGCGCCTTCCTGGTCGTGTACGTAGCGGGCGCCATAGGGCGCCTCTGGAAACGTTATCGGCGAGCCTACGCGGCGCAACGCGGCGTGCTCCTCGACCATCCAGCTCGACGAGAAGTCCCACCAGCGCAGCGACGAGAACGCGGCGTCGAAGCCCGCGCCCTCCAGCTGCGTGATCGCTTCGCGCGGCAGGCCCGGCGTCGCGGCGAGCCAGCGCGTTTGCGGAAAGCGTGCGCGCACCGCATCGAAAATCGCCCGCAGCACGCGCGGCGGCGTGCGGTGCGGCGAGTCGATGCGAAAGCCGCCAATACCGGCTTCGACGAGCGCGATGGCGCGCGCCGTCCACCATGCGATGAGCGGCGCCGATGCGCGCTCGAAATCCGCGTAGGCGACGTTGGCTTCGCGATGGCCGTGGCGCGGATCGAGCCGCGCGTCTTCGGGCTCGAACGGGTGGAACCACTCGCGGTGCGCGGCGTAGAGCGCGCCGTCCGCGGCGGCGCGGTCGAGCACGAGGTCCGCGAGCAGCGTGACGCCGCGCGTTTGCGCCGCGAGGGCGAGTTCGCGCACGGCGTCGTCGGCGGAAAGTGCGCTGCCGAAGGCCGCATTCAGACGCGCATGATCGGCGACGACGCGGTCGTCGCCCGCCGCGCCCGCCGCGAACAGCGCGCCGATCAGGATGTGGTCGAAGCCGAGCGACGCGGCGCGGGCGAAGTGCGCCGGCCACGCGTCGAGGGGTCCGACAAGGACGGAATGGACGAAATAGATCCGCGGCGCATAGGCGTGGGGAGGTTCCATCGGTCGTATTCCAGGTACGTCAGGCGACGGGGATGCAGGACGGTTTTAACCGAAATGCGATCACGCCGCCCGGGGGCTGCCGGAGCGTGCCGCGCTGCGCGTGGTGGACAGGCACGTGCTGTTCAGAGTAGTGCAAGAGCAGGCCGGAGCCAAACCGCGTGCGCGGCGTGGCGACTTGCGGTGGTGTCGAGCAAGGCACATGCCCACACGCCGTGCACGCCTGCGGTGCAGCGCGAATGCGTCAACGCGCGAGGAAAGGGGCGACCGGCGTGGGCAACCGGCGTGGGCGACCGGCGTGGGCGAGCGGCCTCGATTGCCGGTATGCGTTGCAGCGAAGGGAAACGGCTGATCAGTCTAGTTGCCGACCATGCTGGCGGCGATGTTCACGCACAGCCCTAGCACAGCAACGTTGAAGTAGAACGACAAAATCGACTGCGCGAGCACAACGCGCCGCGCGCCGCGCCCGCGCAGGCCGACATCGGCCGTTTGCGACGCGCAGGCGATCGTGAACGAGAAGTACAGGAAGTCCCAGTAGTTCGGCGTGAGATGCCTGTCGGGAAACGCGAGGGCCGGCTCCCCCGGATCGGAGCCGTAATAGAGGCGCGCGTAGTGCAGCGTGAAGATGGTGGGAATGAGAAACCACGCGCCGATGAGCGTGAGGCCCGTGAGCACGGAATGCAGCACTTTCAAGGCGGTGCCGAGATCTTTCGTCGTGCCCAGTTCGAGCACGATGGCGACGATGCTCGCGACCGTTGCCGTGCAAATCAGGAAGAGGA